>Ga0115003_10000028_pt1 | contig 94515 bp, 90 predicted proteins | sample ArcticOcean_MG_C_7_FD_88736 | JGI IMG/M metagenome (GOLD analysis project Ga0115003, IMG submission 88736) | Marine microbial communities from western Arctic Ocean - ArcticOcean_MG_CB11_88 | ecosystem: Environmental > Aquatic > Marine > Oceanic | place: Arctic Ocean: Canada Basin | collected...
GCCATCGAAATACTCGTTTACCTGCAACACGGAGCGCATCTTAGCGACGTGTCCTCTTGTCGACTCCAATCCCACCAACTCACCATCTGTGTCTAACCATCTGTGTCTGACACAAAGGGTGTAACCATCTGTGTCTGACACAAAGGGTGACACAAAGGGTTGTGACACAAAGGGTTGGTAAGCAGCGCCTGCTCCGCAACCGTGCAGAGTTCGGACGTCTGTCGATACTGACCTGTGGCTCAAGCTGACATAGGGGGTGATAACGCTGGAATTTCCTAAAAGTCTCTCGGGGCTTTGCACCTCGCACCTCATCGACGCAGACAGGATAGTTGCTGAAAACAAGCGCTAGCCCTTTCCAGCCGCCCAAGTTGGGCCGTCGGCCAGGTTTACGTCAAGTGGGACTCGTAGATCGAATGCGTTGGCCATCACCTTGACAACTAGGTCCCGGGTTGCGTCCAGTTCGGCGGGTGGGGTCTCGAGCACCACTTCGTCGTGTACCTGCAAAATGACTTTGGCCTCGAGACCGCTCTCGTCGAGACCTTTGTCGAGTTCGACAAGCGCGACCTTGAAAATATCGGCGGCTAAACCTTGGATTCCTGCATTCATGGCCTGGCGTTCACCAGCTTGACGGATCCGGAAGTTCGACGAGCTGAGTTCTGGAATCTGACGGCGCCGTCCGAATAGAGTTTCGGTGTAGCCGCGTTGGCGGGCCTCGGCGACAGTGTCGTCCATATATTGGCGCACGGCCGGGAAAGCTTCGAAGTACGCGTCGAGAATGACTTGGGCTTCGTTGGTGGGTATGCCAAGTCTCTGGCCCAGGCCGTAAGACTCCATCCCATAAGCCAGCCCATAACTAACCATTTTGGCTTTGGATCGTTGCTCAACAGTGACGTCTTCAGGCTTAATATCGAAGACACGAGCCGCAGTCGCGTTGTGTATGTCGTGGCCCGCCTCGAACGCTCCGATCAGGCCTGGATCTTCTGCGAGATGTGCGATGCAGCGCAGCTCAATCTGGTTGTAGTCCGCGATGAGCAGCGTCTTGCCGTCGCCAGCCACGAAGGCACGCCGGAAGTTTCGGCCGCGTTCTGACCGAACCGGGATGTTGTGCAAATTGGGTTGGTCGCTACTGAGCCGGCCAGTTCGAGCAACGGTCTGATTGAAGGTCGCCCGAATTCGATCGCCTGGCCCTACCTCCGCGACGAGTCCCTCGCCGTAGGTCGACCGGAGCTTCTCAACTTCTCGATATTGCAGCAACAGTTCGACCATCGGGTGGTCACCTCGCAGCTTTTCCAACGTCGCTGCATCGGTCGAGTAGCCGGTCTTGGTCTTCTTCTGCGGGGTCAGACCGAGCTTCTCGAACAGAACCTCCCGCAACTGCTTCGTCGAGTTGATGTTGAAGTCTTCGCCTGCGGCTTCGATAGTCGCCTCACGTAGCCGGTCGCACTCTTTGGTCAGATCGTCGCGCATCTTGGTGAGTTCGGCAACATCCACACCCACCCCCAGATGCTCCATCTTGGCCAGCACACGAATCAGTGGGACCTCGATTTCGGTATTCAGCTTGGTCAAGCCAAGTTCTTCCAACGATTCTCGGATCGGCTCGACGACACGAGCGATACCGAGCGCCCGCCTTCCAGTCAACAGCGCATCGTCGACCGAGTCCTCACCAAAGTCGAGCTGTCCTTCGGGTGCAGCGTCACCGTCGGGCAGCTGCAACGACGCGAATCGTTGCAACAGGCCCTCAAGTGGATAGGACGGCTCAGCCGGATCAAGTAGGTAAGCGGCAAGCGCCGTATCCATAGCCAACCCGGGCAGATCGATTCCCAAGTCGAAAAGCGCCCGCATGGCCGGCTTGATGTCGTGTCCACATAGGTCGGTGGTCGGACTGCCCACCGTCTGTTGGACTGCGGCAGCGACCGACTCGTCAGCGAGCAATGCAGCACTCAGCCACAGCACCTCGCCAGATACTGGATCGCTCGTGACGGCTAGGCCCTGAAGTTCACCATTGTCACTTACATGACCCGCCACCCCGACAGGCCCGACGAGCGGCAGAGCGTGAAGAGCAGAGACAGCTTCGACGACGGTGTCTGGCACCGTCACCTCCGCTTCGATCACCTCGACATCGCCCATCGCAGCCCCACTGTCGAAGTCCAAGACTCCAGTCAGGCGGTCATAAAGTGCTCGGAACTCGAGGAAGTCAAAAAGCCGCCGGACCTCTTCGGCATCGATGCCACCGATCTGCAGATCGTCAATTTTGGCCTCGATAGGAACATCGAGCACCAGCGGCATCATTTCAAGATTGCGATCCACATTCTCTCGGTACGTGGCCAGATTCTCTCGCAGCTTGGGCGTCTGTTCATCGATGTGTGCGTAGATGCCTTCGATGTCGCCGTATTTATTAATCAGCTTGGCTGCTGTCTTCTCGCCGACGCCGAGCACACCTTCGAGGTTGTCGGACTTGTCGCCACGTAACGCGGCGTAATGGACATAGTCCTTGGGGCGTACACCGGTCCGTTCGAAGATTCCGGCTTCGTCGTAAAAGGCATAGTCGCTCACGCCTCGCTTGTTGTAGAGGACCTTGACATGAGGGTCTTCGACGAGCTGATACGCATCGCGGTCACCGGTAACCACGATCACATCGTCACCTGCTTCCTTGGCTCGTGTCGCAAGCGTGGCGATGATGTCGTCGGCCTCGAAACCAGATAGTTCCAAGACCGGTACAGCGAGAGCATCAACCAACTCACGAACCAGGCCAAGTTGTTGTCGCAAGATGTCAGGCGCAGCGGTGCGTCCGGCCTTGTAATCGTCGTACTTCTTGTGGCGGAAGGTCGGCTCGGGCAAGTCGAACGCGACGGCCAAGCGATCCGGCTTGTGGTCACGCAACAAGTTTATGAGCATCGACGTGAATCCGAAAACAGCGTTGGTGACTTGGCCACTCGTTGTCGCCATGTCAGCAGGGAGCGCAAAAAACGCTCGGTAGGTCAATGAATGACCGTCAATCAGCATCAGTTTTGCCACGTCCGCGAACCTATCTCGCGATCGAGGTGTGCGGGTGCCGCTGCTATATGCACTGGTGCCGGGTACCGATGACTGGTCTCGTATCGCTGCCTATTCGCGGCCTGCGGCCCAAGTGCCGGTCGCAAGCAGCAACGCCACCAGGATCCAGGAGATGACCGATGTTGCTTGCAGAAATGGCCGCGGGTCGTCCTCAACGTTGATAGCAAGCACCTGCAGCAGCCCGCCGTAGAACAATCGACCAGCCAGCGAGTTGATACTGAGTAGCGTCGCTCGATGTTGTTGTTCGGTCCGCGGCGCGACCGAGGCCGATATCAGCACGGGGGCCGCTGCCCCTTGCACGCTGCGGAACACCATCAGACCCAGGATCAGAATCGAAAACGACAGCGCCATCCCGGTCACGATCACGGCCGAGACCAGGCCTAGACCAATCAACGTTCGGACTGTGCCAAAGCGTTCCCCGGCTGGGGCGCTGGAGCGCGCCGCTAACGCGCCGACAAATGCCGTGACAGCAAAAAGTCCACCCGACACGAGGGGCGTCGCGCCAAGTTCATCAGGCGACTTGCCGAGCGCTTGTGTCAGCCATGGCTGCATCAGGGTGAACGCGACATGTTCGAGGACAACAAGCGCAATGCCGTAGAAGAACAGCCATGCCATGAAACCGTGCCGCAAGTACCCCAGACATTTTCCAATCTGGTTCACGAACCGCTCGGCCTTCACCTCGCTCTCCCCCGGCTCGTAGAGCAGTCGAGTGACAGCGAGTTGGCCCAGCGCTATCACCAGCGATACAGCGAAGGTAAGCCGCAAGTCAATAAGGCCCAGCACCCCACCGACAAGAGCGCTGACGGTTCGCACCAAATAGCTCAGCGATGAAATACGCGCTTGGCGGTGCAGATACTCGCCATCTCGCCCGAGTCCTTCGAGCGAGTCAAAGTGGAAAGAAACATCGGTACCGGAGATAAAGGCATAGCCAGCACTGACAAAGAACTGACCCAGAACAATAATGCCAAATTCAGTACCGCCGAAGAGGAAACATGCTTGGCCAATGACGAATCCGGTTGCAGCGACCGAAAGAGTGGGGACGCGACCGAACAAGTCGCTCATCCAACCGGACGGAACCTCAAGCACGACGATGAACAAGTAGGTCAGTGACGCGATCTGGAGCGCACCTGATACACCAAAATTGTCCCGCGTGAACAGCACGAACACTGGCAGATAGACCATTGATGAAGACAACGCCTGGTGGAGCGGGATCAGTTTAAGGTTGCGTTCGACGCTCGGTGTTTGCACAGTGTCTGTGGTTTCCTGGCGCTGAGGCCTACGGAGCGACCGAACCGTTGAGGATCTCGGCGGCAACATCTCGGACTGGCCGCCGCTCGTCCATGGCTCGCTTTTGCACAAACCGCATAGCTTCAGCCTCGCCAAGGCCGTGCTCATCGATTAGCACGCCCTTTGCCCGGTCGAGTAGCACCCGGTCCGCCAGCCGCTGATTCAACGCAGTGACCTCGGCCGAAAGGTCTTTCATCTGTTCATAACGGGCTTGGGCAACTTCGATTTGCACCGCTATTTCATTGCGCTGAAATGGCTTGACTAGATAGGCCTGAACACCAGCTTCAATGGCTTCACTGACGAGGCCGCTCTGGCTGAAGGCACTCAAAATCACTACCGCGCACACAAGATCATCGGTGAGCGCTTTCGCCACATCGATACCGGTCTTACCCGGCATTTGGATGTCCAGAATCGCGACATCGGGGACAAGTTCGCGAATCTCTATTTCGGCGGCGTCGCCACGTGCGGCTTGCCCGACAACATCGAAGCCCATCACCGTAAGAGTTTCGACGATGTCGAGTCGGATGATGGCTTCATCTTCGGCCACGAACACTCGGATGCCCTGCCGAACAGCTATCTCGGTTGCGCTATCTACGTCTGTCATCGCTCGTTGAAGGCATCAAGCAGTTCGTCCTGCCGGACTTCGAGTCGGACAACCTCGGCGTGGAGTTGGTCGCGGTTGCGCCGATTGACGTCTACCTGTCGCCGTGCCTCTTCGTGTTCTTTCTGCGCTAGCGGGGTCTCGGACACCAACGAGCGTAAACGCGCATCGTCGGCCTCGTAGTCGACCTGCATAAGCGCCTGCTCAGCAACTCCCAAATCAGAGCGCAACGCTTTCAGCTGCTTACCGACGTCGGCCAACTGTCGTTCAATCCGTGACCGCACCATTGCATTTAGTGTACTCCCTGCTCCGACCTGGCCTGGGTACAGCTGTTGCCGTGGGAAGCCGGTTCTCCGGCTATCAGAACTGCCAACAGGTTGGATCCGGCGCATGAACGACGTCCTTGGATCAATCCAGCCATGATGCGTCAAGCGGACAACCCTTGGCTCGTCGGCGGCCAACCCAGTTACTGTGCACCGGAAATCTTCAGCCACGGACACAATTACTAAGAAACTGGTAACTGTCAAGAACAGCCGCAGTCGATGGGAAAATGAGTACCCGGAGCGGGACTTGAACCCGCACGTCCAATGGACATCGGATTTTGAATCCGACGCGTCTGCCAATTCCGCCATCCGGGCATGATTAGGTCAGCAGAGCGTAGCGCGGCGAATGCCAATATGAGTCGGCTTTTCGTCGAGCGCGATATCTTGTCTCGGGTTAGCAGCATCTGGGGTAAGAAACGTGAAACCATAGGGCAGTCGCTCTGGTCCGAAGAGCGAACCTTCAACTACATCAGCAGGTGGAACGACATTCATGATTGCCTTTCTCTATCCGGGCCAAGGCTCACAACACGCCGGCATGGGGGCGGCGTGGCGTCAGCACGATTCCTGGGAACTTGTCGTCGAAGCCAGCGATGCGGCAGGGCGCGATGTCGGCCATCTGTTGCTCGAGTCAGGCGACGAAGAACTACGCGAAACTCGTAACTCGCAGCTCGCCACATTTGTCACCTCCATGGTCGCCTTCGACGCAGTGAACCGGTTAGGGGTAGAGACAAGCGGCCATGCTGGCCACAGCTTGGGCGAGTACACGGCATTGGCCGCTTCTGGCGTGATCGATTTTTACGACGCGGTCCGACTTGTTGCCGAACGAGGCGAAGCCATGCAGGCCGCAGCCGACGAACACGACGGCACGATGGCGGCCATCATTGGTATGGAAGATGACGCCGTTGAAGCCGCTGTCGCATCTGTCGATGACTGCTGGGTAGCCAACTACAACACGCCAGGCCAAGTTGTAATCGCTGGCGGGCCAGCGGGGGTCGAGGCAGGCGGCAGTGCTTGCAAAGAGGCCGGCGCCAAACGCGTTATGCCCTTGACTGTCGGCGGCGCTTTTCATACGCCTCATATGTCACCCGCACAAGAGCGCCTGGACAAAGCAATCGCCCAGATCGACTTCCGAGATCCAGATCACCCCGTGTACGCAAACGTTGACGGCGAAGCTCATACAACCGCAGATCCGTGGCAACAGTTACTCCATGACCAACTAACAGGTTCTGTGCGTTGGAGTCGCACGCTGGCCGCCATGGTTGATGCTGGATACTCTACGTTTGTTGAAATCGGCCCGGGTACCACCTTGAGCAGCATGGTCAAGCGCATAGAGCGTTCCAGCGAACGATTAAACGTGACGGCTCCAGGCGACCTCGACGCGCTCCTCGAAGCCCTTGGCGGTCGCGACACCAGCGAACCGGCCGAAGGCGAGCATCTTTATGTAACCGAACGGCTGATTGTGAGCCCGACGGCTGGGGTGTTCATACCCGAGACCGATATCGGGGCTGGCGCCATGTTGCAGACCGGCTCTGTGATCGGCACGGTTGGCAACTCCGAGGTTCTTTCGGCTTTTGCTGGCCAGCTGATCGAATTTCTTGCTCTCTCGGGTGAACGGGTCCAGCTTGCACAACCGATTGCTTGGTTGCGGTCGTCGTGACCAACGGCCGCGAACGCGGTTCTCGTGTCACCGGCTGGGCCAGCGCCCTGCCCGACAAGATCGTCACCAATTACGATCTCGCAGAGACACTCGATACGACCCATGACTGGATCGTCGAGCGCACTGGTATTCATAGCCGCCATATCGGCGGCACGACACACAGCCTTTCTGTCGAGTCGGGCCAAGCGGCAATCGAACGTGCAGGCCTGACTGGCGCTGACATCAACATGGTGGTCCTCGCCACAACGACGCCCGATAAGCAATGTCCGGCAACGGCTTCTACGGTCCAAGACGCTCTTGGCATTACCGGCGGGGCATTCGATGTGCAGGCGGCATGTTCTGGCTTTGTCTACGGGCTTGCCATCGCCGACGGTCTGATCGCTACCGGCGCAGAGCACGTACTCGTTATCGGAACCGACACCCTCAGCAACATCACCGACTGGAGCGACCGAGGCACTGCCATCCTGTTTGCCGACGGGTCCGGGTCAATGGTCCTATCAGCAACACACGGTGCCGGAAACATTCTGGCTACGTCGCTCGGCTCAGATGGTTCACTCGAACAGCTGCTGTACGCCGAACACGATGGCGGCAACCTGACCATGAACGGTCGGGAAGTGTTTCGCAAGGCGGTCATGGTGATGGTCAACACCAGCAACGACGCCATGGCCAAGGCGGGTGTGACAATCGACGACATTTCTCTTGTTGTGCCGCACCAAGCCAACATCCGCATCATCCAGGCGGCTTGCAAGCGATTGCACATCCCAATGGACAAAGTCGCGGTGTGTCTGGACCACACCGGCAACACGTCGTCAGCCTCGATTCCGCTCGCTTTTGTCGAAGCCGAAGCCGCCGGACGGATCGAGGCAGGTCAACTCGTGCTGTTGACCGGCTTCGGCGCTGGTATGAGTTCGGCCTCCGCTGTTCTACGGTGGGGACCATGAGCGACTCTTCTCCCTCACGAGTAGCACTGGTGACCGGCGGGTCCCGGGGCATTGGACTTGCAATCGCAGTCAAGCTGGCCGCCGCTGGCCATCGCGTCGCCGTTACTTACAACTCCACTCCCCCGATCGAGGCGCACCAGCTAGGGCTATTAGCCGTGCAGGCCGACGTCACCGACATCGAGCAGCTCGACGCAGCCTTCTGCACCGTCGAAGAGCAGCTAGGAAACGTCGAGATCCTGGTAGCCAACGCAGGTATCACTCGTGACAGTCTGGTCTTGCGCATGTCTGACGACGACTTCACATCGGTCATCGAGACCAATCTGACCGGCACCTACCGAGCCTCGAAACGGGCGATCAGAAACATGATGCGCGCCCGTTGGGGACGCATCATCTTCATCTCATCGGTCGTTGGCCAGGGCGGCCAAGCAGGCCAAGCCAACTACGCAGCGTCCAAAGCTGGACTCGTGGGCTTGGGGCGTTCCCTTGCCAAGGAATTCGCATCACGTAACGTGACTGTAAACATCGTCGCACCCGGGCCGATCGACACCGATATGCTCGCGGCGCTAACCGAAGACCAACACGCTCAGATCCTCGATCTGGTACCGCTCGGACGCATCGGACAACCCGGTGAAATCGCAGCGGCTGTGACTTTCCTCGCTAGCGAGGACGCCGGTTTCATCACCGGCGTAGTCCTGCCAGTCGATGGCGGTCTGAGCATGGGCTAACTCCCCACTAAAAAGAACCCGAAAGAGAGAAATCATGAGCGACGAAGCAATGTTTGAGCGTTTCAAGAAGTGTGCTGTCGAGGTACTCGCCGTCGAAGATGACAAGATCACCAAAGAGGCCAGCTTCGCTGACGACCTCGATGCGGACAGCCTCGATCTCGTAGAACTCGTCATGGCACTCGAAGAAGAGTTCGACGTTGCCGTCGACGAGGAAGAACTGGAGGGCATCGACACCGTCGGTAAGGCCTACGAACTCATTACCGGCAAGCTCTAATGGCACAGCGCCGTGTGGTAATCACGGGCGCTTCTGCAGTCGCTACGGCGGGTCTCGGCCGCGAAGCCTTCTTCGATGGTTTACTCGCGTCCGCTCCCGACGAGCGCCCGCGCGATGTGCCCGAATTCGACTTGACGCCCTATTTCGACCGCAAACAAGCCCGTCGACTTGACCGCCATGCCCAATTTGCTCTGGTCTCCGCGGCTGAAGCCCTGGCCGAGGCCGGGGATCTTCCTTATGACCGCGAACGTATAGGTTCGCTCGTAGGGACAGGTGTGGGCGGCATGCGCACATTCGAAGAGCAAGTGCTTGTGCAACACGAGAAGGGTTCTCGCCGGGTTAGCCCGTTCTTGATCCCAATGATGATGGCCAACGCCTCATCCGCGCACATCTCGATGAAGTACGGCTTCGAGGGGCCTTGCGAGACCACTGTTACCGCGTGTGCAGCAAGCAATCAGAGCATCGGTAATGCATTCAATATGATCCGTTGGGGACGCTGTGATGCCATGGTGACCGGCGGTACCGAATCGTCGACAACCGTTGTCGGTCTGGCAGGCTTTTCCAATATGACCGCCCTGTCGAGTTCGGGGCTCAGTCGCCCCTTCGACGCGGATCGCGACGGTTTCATCGCCGCCGAAGCTGCTGGTGTCCTGGTCATCGAAGAGCTTGAAGGTGCTAAGGCTCGCGGCGCCACCATCCTGGCCGAGATCCTGGGTTACGCAACGACCGCCGATGCCCACCACATCACGGCACCATCACCTGGTGGCGTTGGTGCCCTCAAGTGTATGACACGAGCCCTCGATGATGCAGGAATCAATGCCAGCGCCATCACCTATGTCAATGCACACGGCACGTCTACGCCACTAAACGACGCCGCTGAGGCCCAAGCATGCGCTCAACTGTTCGGCACACCTGGTCCCTTCGTAACGTCCATCAAGGGCGTCACAGGGCACTCACTGGGCGCCGCTGGGGCAATCGAGGCTGTGTCTATCGTCGAGTCAATGGTTAGAGGCATAATTCCTCCGACTGCCAACACGACATCGGTCGACTCAGAGCTTCCGCAGATCAATCTCGTTGTTGGCCAAGGCCAAGAATGGACGCCAGGCCCGGCGATCTCAAACTCATTTGGCTTTGGCGGCCACAACGCCAGCCTGATCTTCGGACCAGCACCGCTCTAATTAGCGTAATCAGAGCGTCGCGTCGCTTTGGCTCGACGGCGAAATACTAATTGGCCGATCCACGCGGCGCTATTTTGCGTTTTGGGTCTGCTGCCGGAACGCAGTGAGCCAGGACGGGCGGCGCTCTTGTGCCTTCAGCTAACTAAACAGGCCTATAGGGCCTGTACGACGCAGCGTTACCGACCTTATGCGATCACCGGTCCGCCGATGATACAGGGCCGTAACAGGCCGACTCTCAGGACCGACCCATGTTGTCTTCGTCTCCTCGGGCAACCGAAACGGCCTTGGCTCTCAAGACATTCTTCGGAGTTCGTTGAGGATGCCTCTGGCATGAGCGGTGAAAAACGATGTAGACACGCAGCACAGTGCCACTCGCTGCTTCGCTGGATCAGATATCGACGCCTACAAACAACAGATCACAGCTGCACGCGACGTCGCCGTTGACTAATGCCCTGCCGCTGGCCTTGCCTGCTCGGGCCGACATGCGGGTCACGGTGAGTTCAAGATCGAGGCGGTCACCGGGCAACACCTGACGTCGAAACTTCGCCTTGTCCAGCCCACCGAAGAGCGGGATCTTGCCAGCAAAGCTCCCGCCATGCAACACGGCGTATGCCCCAAGCTGCGCTATGGACTCAGCCATGAGCACTCCGGGCAACGTTGCACGACCCGGGAAATGTCCGGCAAAGAATGGCAAGTCCTCGCCGGGAATCCAGAAGCCCTTAGCCGACACGCCCGGCTCCAACTCGGTTACCTCATCGAGAAACAGAAACGGATCCCGGTGCGGGATCACGTCGGTTGGGGTTGGCAGCGTATTCGTCATGGTGCCGAATCTAGTGGTTCGGTGACGTCAGCCATTGATACATCTCTGCCGCAAAACAGCAAAAGGGTCTGAGCGAACCCAGACCCTTCCGCTGTTCGGTTACGAAGTCTCAGACGAGACTTACTTGCCCTTGGCTGCGTTCTTCAGCTTTGAACCTGCGGAGACCTTGACGCCCTTAGTAGCGGCAATCTGGATGGTCTCGCCCGTCCGAGGGTTACGACCAGTGCGAGGTGCACGAGTGGTCTGCTGGAAAGAGATCCAACCGGGGATCGTGATCTTGTCGTCGGTACGAGCGACGTGCTCGGCAACGACCTCGAACATTCCGCCAATTGCAGAATCGATGTCGGACTTGCTCATCTCGGTCTTGGCAGCAATGGCTTCAACCAGTTCAGACTTATTCATGGTTACTCCTTAGGCTATTTATTCGAGCCAGGGGGGTTCGAACAGCGACATAAGAAGAGCCTGTGGGGTTACCAAAGTCAAGCATTTCCAACCTTTTTGGTAGTTCAGAGATCTTGAGGGACCTTCTTGACCCTCTGACAGTCTTCCAGAGCGACCGCCAGCTAGTCTCGCCGAGTGTCTAGGGCGCGCCGCCAGGAATCAAATCAGGGGCAAGGCGGGTTTACTCGTTATGTCATCCCGGAGCTTGATGTCCTCATGCGAATCGCCCGGTCCATCACGGGAAATCCAACCGATGCAGACGACCTCGTCCAAGACACATTGCTACGGGCATACCGCTCGATCGAGACGTTCGATGGCCGATACCCGAGAGCCTGGTTGCTCACCATCATGCGCAACGCACAAATCAATCGGGTTCGCCGCAAGCGACCCGAACTTATGCGTGATCCTGACGCCACTCTTGCTGCCGTGACCAACACCCAAAACGACGCCAAAACGCCTGAATCAATCATTCTTGACCAAACATTTGACGTTGCCGTCGAACGTTTACTGGCTGCTATTCCCTCACAGTTCCGTGAGGCTGTTCACCTCGTCGACATCGACGGTCTCTCCTACAACGAAGCAGCCGCTGTCCTCGATGTACCCGTCGGCACCATCATGAGCCGGCTTCATCGGGGCCGTAAATTAATTCGTAACGGCCTCATCTTGGATCCAAATTTCGAACGGCTTAGCTCATGAACTTCTTGTCACAAATATTCAAGCGCGGCATGTCCTGTCAACAGGTCGAGGCCATCCTTCAGCAGTACCTCGATGAGGAACTTGAAGCCTCCGAAGTACCCAAGGTGCTCGAGCATCTTGAGGCCTGTAACGACTGCGGACTGGAAGCGACCTTGTACAGCCGAATCAAGAACTCTTTGCTCAATCATCAAGATTCGCCCACTAACGATTCGATAACGCGCATCCATGCACTCGCTGAAGAACTCGCCGCAACCGGTTTTCCTGAGGATGTCAAGTAGCCAGAACCCTCAACAACGGACCCGATTGGCCCCAGTCCCCCGGACCATAAGGGCTTCCACCCAACCCGAGTGCAAGCGAGGCACAAGTTAAACGCTGGACTACTCGCAGCCGTGGCCACGTCTGTGATCCTGCCTTGCTCGGGGTGGCGGCCCGGACAGCACCTGCGCGTTCCCTCCCAGCACTAGGCCACGGGTCGGGGGCAGAGGAGTCGATCTCCCGCTGGACCTGTCTGGCGCCCTCTCGCTCTGCGATGGGACGGAACAAAACCCCACCCAGCAGCGCCCCACCCAGCAGCGCCCCAATCAGTCCTTCGTTGGCTCGCAAGCCTAGATGGCTGAGTCGCGCACAGACCGGCGTTTTTGGAAGAAGTCGCCAACCTGATTGAGCGACAGTACAGAGAACGTCAGTGCTAGCGATGGATAAATCACTTGCCAAACATCGACCTTGATATCGCTGCGTGCTTGATTGATCATGTTGCCCCACGTCGACTGTGGGAGCTGCACGCTCAGTCCAAGGAACGAAAGCGTTCCCTCAACAACGACGACAAAGGCTGCTGCCACCATTGCATAAGAGATCAGCGTCGGCATGACGTTAGGGATAATCTCACGGAACAAAATTTTGGTTCTGCTCGTGCCAATGGCACGGGCCGCGGTGACAAACTCGCGATTCGAAATCGCCAAACTGTTGGCGCGAGCGACACGGGTGTACGCCGGTATCGACAAGACGCCTATCACCAGACTGATGATGAAGAGACTACGGACCCGGAAGATTGACACCATCGCAAGCAACAGCACCAACGCGGGGAACGCCAAGATCACGTCGATAGCCCACATGACAACCGTTTCGGTCCAGCCGCGGACATAGCCAACAAGTGCTCCCAGAAACCCTCCGACAATCAAGCCGAAACTTGCCGCCACGAGTGCCACGATCAGGCTCACCCAACTGCCGTGAGCGATACGGGCGAAGCTATCGCGCGCTATCGCATCGGTTCCAAGCCAATGTTGGCCAGACGGTTTCTCGAGGCGTTCGCCCGTGCCAAACTCGCCGGTGCTGGGATCGAAATTGTTGGTCTGAAAGTTTGGGTCCTGTAACGGCAAGGCGCCGTTAAACACAGCGGTGTCGAGTTTGGCGTACAACGCCAAACCAACGATGAAGATCAGCCATAGAGCAGCGAGCTTGACCATCAAAGACATGGTGAGAAATATTTTAAAGAATGATTGTCGTCTCGGCTTCTCGCCTGCCGCCACGACGTTCACCGTGAAATCAGCCTCTGTCGAAATTGGGCTGAGCCGATCGCGCGGGAACTCAACCTTGGAATCGCCCGAGCCAGTCGTCGTCATTGTGCTTACTTCCTGCGGATGCGGGGATCGATGGCGATGTAGAGCAGGTCCACGATGGTGTTTATAACTACGTAAACCACCGCTATGAACACGGTGATGCCCTGAATTACCTGAATGTCTCGTTGGCTAATTGCGTTGATCAGCCGGAACCCCAGGCCAGGTATCGCAAACAGTGTTTCGATAACCACGGTGCCGCCCAGTAATGCGCCAAAGTTGATGCCGACAATCGTCATCAGACTAAGCGAACTCGGACGCAGCGCATGTCGAAACAGGATAAATCTGTCTGACATACCCTTTGCCCGAGCAGCGAGGATGTAGTTCTCTTGAAGGGTCGCGATCATGTCAGACCGTACAAGCCGGGAGAAGATCGCCATCTGAGTCAGCGCAAGCGCTGTTGCCGGCATAATTGCCGTCTTCAGATTGGCGCCCAGACCATTACTCATGCGGTTCCAGTTCGACGCCGGCAGTAAATTAAGCTTCACCGCAAATAGCCAGATGAAGAAAATGCCGGTGATGAAGTTCGGAACGGAAAGAGCCACTTGGGCGCTTGCCGAGGTGGCTTTGTCGGGCCACCTACCTTGTTTATAGGCGCCGATCACACCCAATGGAACCGCAAAAATCACCGCAATAAGTATGGCCATAAACGCGAGTTGGGCAGTCACGGGAACCCGGTCAGCGATCGTGTCAGCGACCGATTGGCCCCGGTTCGTGTAGGAATCACCCAAGTCCCCTCTGACCGCCTTGCCCAACCAATCGCCATAACGGACATGAAGCGGGTCATTGAGACCCAGCTCGTCCTGGACCTGTTGTAGCAACTCGGGGTTTTGCACGCCGTCTTGGCCAAGAATAGCCACGGCGGGGTCGCCCGGAAGGAGCACCACCATGAAAAAAGAAACCAGTGTTACCGCGAAAAGTGTGGCTAATAGCCGCACAAATCGAGCAGCAAGGAGCTTTCCCATGATCGGTGTCCTCCCGAGTGTCCGCTAGTTACTTAGTTATCCAGCCAGGCTTGACCCCAGCGGCCTTCAGCGTTGGGGTGTCCGTTGCCGAGGGTGCCGTCTGGCAACTCCCAGCTAGCCAGACCCGTGAGTTCGTCAGCCACGATCAACGCAGTCGCAGTGTGACCTGAGAACCAGATAGGAACGTCCTCGGCCAGTTGCAACATGACTTTTTCGTACAGCACATAACGCTCATCGAAATCACCGGTTCTAGTGGCAGCGATCAGGTTCGCAAACACTTCTTCGTTCCAGTAGTTGGACCAATTCAGTGGTGACGGCCCTGGCAGGCCAGCAGCTTCTGCAATCTCGGCGGTTGGCGCCGATAGCGCAGGCGTCAGCCATGTCGAAGGATCTTCGTCATTGGCTACTCGCCAACAATGAGTCGTGTGGCTGCCAACGAAGCCGTTGTCGCCACCGAGTGCGTACCCGATATGAGTTTGTTGATCGTAATTGGTGAGTTCGACGTCGACGAGCCCGCTAGCTGTCCAGGTCTGTTCCAGTACTTGCATCGCTGCGATAAGGGTCGGATCTGGTGGGCATGAAAGCTCGGTAGAAATAGATTCGCCAACGGCCTTGCCGTCAGAACGAGTGGGATCGTCAACATACTCCTTCAACGTGGCTTGGCCAGCAGCGAAGTCGAACTGTGGCCAAGCGGCTGCAGCCTTTTCTGAGTACCAGACTGAGTCAGGGCTGAACCACTGGGTTCCTGGCAACGAGATGCCTGTGCCTCCAAGGGCTTCAATGACATTCTCTTGGGAGTTCATCTGTGTCAAACCGCGTCGGACGCGAACATCATCAAATGGTGGGACGAGCAGGTTGAACATGCCGCCGCCAACATTATTACCCTGGAATTCGAACAGGAAGATCTCGGCGCCATCGTCACGGGCGTTACGCCCGTCTCGAATAGTTCCCTGTCGCAACGTATGGGCAACGTCGGTGGTTCCCGAAAGCACTGCGTCGAGACGAGTTCCCTCATCAGGAATCGGCCGGAACGAGATCTTGTCCAGGTACGGCAACTGAGTGCCGTCGGAATCAGACATCCAATAGTTCGGATTGCGCTCGACAATTGTTTCGTTGTCGAGGTCGCGGCTTACGAACATAAAGGGACCAGTGCCGACAGGATTTTCGTTGAACGCATCGATGTCAGCCGCTGCCGAGGACGGCTCAAAGACCATGCCGAGCGGTGCACGCGAGAGGTAGGCAGGAAACGCTGAGTTCGCCGCCGTCATTGTGTAGGTGACTTCGAAGTCACCGGTGGCAGTTACGTCGCCCAGATTTGACGCTGCAATCTGGCCTCGTGACGTGGCGCCTTCTTGTTGGACAGGGAACATATCTGCAACCGTCTGCGCCGTAAGCGCCGACCCATCGTGGAAGGTCACGCCTTCACGAAGTTGGCCAACCCACTCGGTGAAGTCAGCGTTTGACTCGATCGAAGTGAACAACCAGCCCCCGTAGCTCCCGTCCGCTGTCGATTCCATCAACTTGTCGTAGAGGGTCGGCAGCACGTTCATACATGGTGAGCCACAGGTGTCTTCCCACGGGCGCAAGCCCACGAGTTCGGCCTCAAGTCCAACGGCGATCTCGCCGCCCTGCGCACGAATCGTCCCCTCTTCTGTGGCGGCAACTTCAGTATCGACGTCGCCCTCGGCTTCTGTGCCTGCGGCAACGACTTCTTCCTTCGGTTCGGCCTCGTCTTCGGATTCAGCCTCTTCTTCTGGTTCGCTGTCGGTCGACCCAGAGTCGACCTCGGCGTTGTCGTCTGTCTCTTCTGCTGCCTCGTTGTCACTGCCACCACACGCCGCTGCTACCAGCGCAAACGTGAGTAACAGAGCGAGCAGCCTAAATACCTGTTGCTTTCTCATGAGGTAAGGACCCCCTCCTTGTTGTATGCGCGACGGTTGTCGACGCGATTCGTCTCTGCTTTCACAGACTGAACGATCTTGTTAATCACTGGCCTGGCACATCAATAAGTGGGAAATGGCACGCCACGTAGTGCTCCTCGCTAATCTTTCGCATCTGCGGTTCTTCCTCAGCACACCGGTCTTGCGCATAAAGACACCTGGTACGAAAACGGCACCCCGAAGGTGGGTCGAGAGGCGAAGGCAACTCGCCCATCTCAACCACGGTTTCATCAATCTCGATGGTGGGATCGGGCTCGGGAACCGATTCGAGCAACAATGCCGTGTACGGGTGCGCCGGTCGGGCATACAATTCGTCCGACTCAGATGTTTCGCAAAGTTTGCCGAGATACATCACCCCGACGCGATCACTGATGTTTTTCACAACGGCCAGATCGTGTGCGATGAAGAGCAGCGTCAGTCCGTATTGAACCTTGAGATCCTCGAGCAAGTTCAATATTTGTGCCTGCACCGACACGTCGAGTGCCGACACCGGCTCATCACAGATAATGAGCTGCGGTTGCATGACGAGAGCGCGCGCAATCGAGATGCGCTGGCACTGGCCGCCCGAGAACTCATGAGGATGCTTGTATCGAGCGCTGGCAGGATCTACACCCACGGCCTCGAGCATGGAGGACACGATGGCCCATTGTTCGTCTTTCCCTTCCGGTCCCCAGACGGCAAGTGGCTCGGCAACGATCTCGCCAATTGCACGTCGTGGATTCAGTGACGAGATCGGATCTTGAAAGATCATCTGCATGTCGGTGCGGCGAGCGCGTAAGTTATCCGGCGCAAGCGTGGTGAGGTCGACGCTCTCCAGTTGCACCCGTCCGCCCGTTGGCGGCGGAAGCTGCAAAATGGCCCGACCCGTTGTTGACTTACCACAGCCAGATTCTCCAACCAGACCAAGTGTCTCACCCCGAGCGATATCGAAGCTGATCCCGCTTACGGCCTTGACCGACTCACCACCTGGCGCAGGGAATTCAACGACAAGCCCCTCGACTTGCAATAAGACTTCGGCAGTCTCTCGCAGATGAGCGGTACCTGAACCTGCCATCAGTTGGACAGTCCTAGAACGGAAAGGTCTTCGACCGCTGCAATGCGACCGGCATAGGCCAGCGCCTGAGGTAGCTCGGCTTCGAGGTTCTTTGCAAAGGCCTCATCACTCGCGTTGGACCCAACCGGAATATGACAGGCATAACGATGTCCGCTTGTTCCGACCTCGTTGAGCTCGGGTTCTTCTTCGTGACATTGCTCTTGGGCATAAGGGCAACGAGGGGCAAACTTGCAGCCTGCTGGAGGGTTGATGAGGTCGGGTGGCCGGCCCGAGATGGCTTGCAGACGAGAATGCTTCGCCTGGCTAGTCTTTGGAATCGATCGAAGCAGAGCTTGGGTATATGGGTGACGCATGTTTGCGAACAATCCCTTGGCCGATGCTTTCTCAACGATCTTGCCGGCGTACATCACCGCAATTTCGTCGGCACGTCCAGCCACAACTCCCAAGTCGTGGGTCACCATGATCATTGTCATATTGCGCTCTCGCTGCTGCTCGGCAAGCAGGTTCAGGATCTGGTGTTGCACGGTCACGTCTAATGCTGTCGTCGGCTCGTCGGCGAACAGGACCTCGGGTCCACATGCCAGTGCAATCGCAATACAGACCCGTTGTCGCATGCCACCTGACATCTGGTGGGGATAATTTTCGAAACGTTTGTCAGGTTCTGGGATATGCACGGACCGAAGCAGGTCAACCGCAAGCGTGCGTGCTTCTTTCTTGTTCAGACCGAGATGTTTACGCACATGTTCGGTCATCTGCCGACCAACCTTGACGACCGGGTTTAACGATGTCATGGGGTCCTGAAACACCATCGCCATCTCAACGCCCCACAGCTTCTTAATTTCCTTGGTGCGCAGACCGATGAGCTCGCGCCCGTTGTACTTCACCGAACCGGTCACTTGAACGTTTGATGCGACGTTCAGCCCCATAACCGAACGTGATAGCACGCTCTTACCGGAACCTGATTCGCCAACGATCCCGAGCGTCTTCCCCAGCTCGAGCTCAAAACTGACACCGTCGACGGCTTTGACATCGCCCGCCGGAACCTTGAAATGTGTCTTGAGATTGTCAACCACAATCAAGGGTGTGGACGCACGTGACTGTTTATCCGTCGCTTCAGCCACTCAGGAGTCCCCCATGGTCTCACTAACGGTGACGTCACACTAGGTGACCTCGGTCACGTCCATTAGGTTTCGTGAATAATATGTCCTATCATCCGCATTTTTTTGGGGACGGTCGCTGTCTCTATGACGGATCGTCGACATAACACAGGTCTAGTTTCGCTTCTTCGAGATTGTCAAAGCGCTCGTGGAACTTGTCGGCACTCATGCCAGGCGATCCCATTACCCGGTCGCCTTTGGCCCAATCTGCAGGTGCCGAGACCGAGTGCTAGCCGATGAACTATTCGCTCTTGATGAGCCAAAACTCTCGTCAAAGTTGCGACCGGCAGATTTCAAATACGTCAGCGTCAGTTAAACCTTGTCCACCCGTAAACCTTGCCCACCCGACCAATGATGAAGACCGAAGACACCTCGACAGAGACCTCGACGGGTCACTTTGGCCGAGTTCGCTCATCTCAGACAGCTCAGCGACGGTCTTGTCAGGCTCGGTGTTTGTCGGGAAGCAACAAGCTCTACCCGTAACCTCGGCGTTGACTCGCTGCCCACCATCATGGTCTTCGACCGGGTCAAGTTCGAGCAGCCGCTGCACGGGGTTAGCCAGCAACGCACGCTCACCCGAATATTCAGTTACGGCGCGGTGGCCGCGCTGATTCTCCTTCGTACTCGTAGAACCACCGGGCGGCCGCTTTCTGCATAACCGTCGACCAGCTCGGATATGCCCGCACTGTCTGGGCAAGGCGGAAACCATACGCGTTCATCCGCATCATCAGCGCCACTTCGTTGATCATTTCACCGGCGCTGCCGCCAACGACGGTGGCGCCAATCAGCTTGCCCCCGGCCCGATGTTTCGTGAACTTGGCGGGGCGGGCAATGAGGCGCACGAAACCTTCAGTCGCGTTGGCGGCGAGTGCACGATCATTGGCACTCATCGCGACCTCAGCCACGCTCGCGTCGTCGGGTGCGTCAGCCTCCAGCACTCCAATGGCCGCAACTTCGGGCGTCGTAAACACCACGTGCGGAATACGGTTCGGGTCGAACTTGTACTTACGTCCCATCCGCAGGGCCGTCCATGCTGCTAGTCGGCCCATCTCGTCCGCAGCGTGACTTAACATTTGGATGCCGTTGCAGTCGCCGACAGCGAACACGCCCTTGACGTTAGTGCGGAGGTAATCGTCGGTTTGGATGAAGCCTTGCCGATCGAGCCCGACTCCGGCTTCGTCGAGACCAAAGCCTCTCGTGTTCGGCGTTCGTCCAGTGGCGACCAAAACTTCATCGCATTCGATGGACTCCGCACCGAGGTCCACGGAGAACCGGCCATCGTTGTGACGCACTGACTGGGCAATCGTGCTCGTCCGAACATCGATTCCTAGCCTGACCATGCTGGCCTCGACAAGGACCGAGGCATCCGGTTCATAGCGACTCAGGATGCGATCGGCAAACTCAACGATCGTTACCTGCGCACCGAAGCGAGCCATTGCTTCGCCGAGTTCACAGCCAATTGGCCCGGCACCAACAATCACGACCGACTTCGGCTGTGGCCGCGGATCAAAAAACGCTTCATTGGTGATGAACGGAACCTCTGCGAGACCATCGATCGGAGGTACGGCTGGCCGGCTTCCCGTAGCCACGATGACATTTTTACCTTCGATGCGACGGTCCTCGACTTCGATAGAACGAGGGCCAACAAAGGATCCCCGAGCCTCAATCACATCGATACCTTCTTGCCGCATGACCTCTGCGTTCTCACCGAACGCGATCGTGGCGACGACACGCTCAACTCGTTCAAGCCCGGCAGCGAAATCTAAGCCCTGGCGTGATGCTTCGATGAACGACTTGGACGGCACACACCCTGTAAAGGTGCAGTCGCCGCCAAGCGGCGCGTCGCTTATCAGCGCGACGCTGGCGCCTTCCCGGATCGCGGCTCGAGCTGCACCGAGCCCAGCAGCACCCCCGCCCAAAATGATCACGTCATAGTCCGTCATGGAAACAGTCCTTAGGTCTTAGTGCACCATGCGGGCGAGGAACCATGCAAAGTTGATCATGCAGACGCCCCACAAGAAATGGCGGATATCGCGCTCGCACTGCCAACTAAGAGCTAGTACGAACAACCAGAAGGGCCCCATAATCGCCCATTGAACCGCAACGACGCGGTCGGTCTTCGGCAGAACGATGTCGAGCGCTAATTCGCCCCAGTCGACAGCGATCAGGTCACCAAACAAAAGACGGAAACTCCCGGCGGCCCGAAGTAATTCCTGTCAGCTCCAGATGTACGGCTTTGCTTCCACCCGCAACGTCGCCACTGATCCAACAGGTGCCTGACGCACGTGTCCAACAGGTGCCTGGCGCACGTGCGTTCCATACAGTCAGTTTCCAGGGAAGGCCGTGTCTAGAGCCGCACGGTATTCAGCGATCAGGTCACGCACGGCGTCAGCGCCATTCGTACCAGTCTCAAGCCCACCCACGAGGCGACGCACTACCGTGCTGCCAATAATCACGCCATCAGCAACAGAGCAAGCTTCCACCGCTTGTTCAGGGCTTCCAATCCCCACACCGACCAGTACAGGAAGATCGGTGTGTTCCTTGGCGCGTCTAGCGATATCAATCGCGGATGCTGCCAACTCTTTGCGCTCGCCAGTGATGCCGAGCAACCCCACCGCGTACACGAACCCACTGGCCAATTGGCCGGTGCGGGCGAGCCGGTCGTCGGGCGAGGTCGGTGCAGCAAACAGGACGTTCTCGATACCATGCTTGTTCGCTGCCTCGATCCAGTCAGCCGACTCGTCCATCTGGATATCGGGCAGGATCGTTCCGCTGATGCCAGCCTCGTTCAACATGTTCGCAAAACGCTCGTGACCCATGCGATACACAATGTTGTAGTACGTCATGGTCGCTAACGGAATTGGCGATTCAAAGTCGCGCAGATCACCAGCTATCGAGACCGGCGTAGCCCCAGATGCCAATGCGATCTCGTTGGCTTGCTGAATGATAGGTCCGTCCATTACCGGATCACTGAATGGAATACCGATCTCGCATGCGTCCGCTCCACCGTCGATCACAGCAGCTAGCGACGCCAGCCAATCGTCGCCCAAGCCGCCAGTTATGTAGGGCACCAAGCACTTGCGGCCCGAGTCACGGACCGCACGCAATGTTGTCTCGATACGCCCGGGTAAATTCGTGCCGCTCATAGTTCGAGGATGCCCATCATCTGATTCACATCTTTGTCGCCTCGGCCTGACAGATTCATCAGGACAAGCTTGCCTGCAAGTTCATCCTTGGCCCGGATCATCCAGGCAAGGGCGTGCGCACACTCGAGCGCTGCGATGATGCCTTCTGTGCGGGGTAAGACTTGGAATGCTTCGATGACTTCGGCATCGGTCACCTGTTCGTAGCGGGCGCGACCGATAGCAGCCAAATGCGAATGTTCGGGTCCAACACCTGGATAGTCCAGCCCTGCGGAGATCGATACAGCTTCGAGTACCTGCCCGAATTCGTCTTGCTTCAGGTACGACAACATGCCGTGGACTACGCCCGGGATGCCGTCGCCAACTGCTGCGCCGCCTGCAGGTTCAACACCAACGAGTTCGGCATCGGTGTCGACAAAACCGCTGAAGATGCCGGCCGCATTCGAGCCGCCACCTACACAGGCAGTGACCACGTCCGGGTGTCGACCGTAACGCTCAAGACATTGCTCCCGGGCCTCGGTGCCAATGACCCGGTGGAACTCGCGGACCATAAACGGATACGGGTGCGGGCCCATGACCGAACCCAGACAGTAATGCGAGTCCTCGACCGTGGCGACCCAGTCACGCATGGCCTCGTTCACAGCGTCCTTGAGTGTCCGGCTACCGCTCAGTGCGGGAACAACCTCAGCGCCAAGAAGCTTCATACGAAAGACGTTGAGTTCCTGGCGCTTCATATCAACTTCGCCCATATAGACCATGCAGTCCATGCCCAGCAGCGCTGCTGCGGTTGCAGTTGCAACACCATGCTGGCCGGCGCCAGTCTCTGCCACCAGGCGGGTCTTTCCCATGCGCTGGGCTAACAAGGCCTGACCGAGCACGTTGTTAATCTTGTGGGATCCAGTGTGGTTCAGGTCTTCACGCTTCATCACCAAGGTGAAGCCGAACTCTGCAGAGAAGCGGGGGCAGTCAGTAATTGGATTTGGGCGGCCGGTGTAGTCGCGCTGCAGACGATCCAGCTCGGCTCGGTAGGCCGGGTCGGCCCATGCTTCGGCGAACGCATGCTCAAGTTCGATGCACGCTGGAACCAGAGTTTCGGGCACAAAGCGCCCGCCAAATTCGCCGAAGCGACCGGAAGGACCCGGATCGGTCATCGTCATCGGCATGTCACCTTTCAAAGTGGCAGTTGGGGTACACAACCAGCAGCTAGAGCGCTGCGTCGGCTTCCCAATCGTAGGGGCCCGTCACTGGTTCTTCGCAGTCAGGCAGCAAGACACTTTTGGCATTCTTTACGAATGCAGCCACGAGCTTGGGATCTTTCTTCCCAGGTTCCGCCTCGACGCCGCTGGCGACATCGACGCCCCATGGGCGGGCCAGCAAGATCGCATTAGCAACATTGCCGGGGTGTAGGCCGCCTGCAAGCACGACGTGAAGGCCAGATGGCGCCTGCCTAGCGAGGCGATAGTCATAGGACTCGCCTGGCACCAACGCTGACGTGTCGCCGAGTTTGGGTGCATCGACCAAGATTGGGTCGGTCCCCCACTTGCGGGCTTGGCTCAGCTTGTCGCTCCCAGCAACGAATACCTTCATAGTGCGAGGTACCCGTTCTTGGACATACAACGTGTCTTCGACATTTTCTTCGCCATGCAGCTGAGCCGCACCCAGGCCTTGGCGATTGACGATCTCTACGACCTTCCGAGGCGCATGGTTACGAAACACTCCCACGGTCAAGATGTCACGTGGGAGTCGCTTGGCTATGTCGCCGGCACGAGCGGGCGCGATCTGTCGCGTTGATCCCGCAGCGAAGATGAAGCCGACTGCATCGGCGCCCATAGCTACCGCTAGCAGCGCATCGGCCTCGTTGGTTATCCCACAGATCTTTACAAACACCAATCCTGACTCTAGTGCCACGCCAGGAAGGAGTCGTGACCCTTAGTGCCGGGGTCGATTGGCAGCGCTTAGCACTCTCCAACGTTGATGCCCGACAGTTGGGCCAACCGAGCGGCAATGAGTGGCATTTGCGTTTCGCACATCGACGCGCCCATCAAGGTGCGAGGGTCGCCTATTTGCAGGTCGATGGCTTTAGTCAGGTCAACATCGGTGAGCGTGCAGCGGTCGAAGCCAACGCCTTCGACCTTGCTGCCCGGAAAGGAGACGATACGCAGCTCTGAACCATAGAAATCACAACTCAGAAGTTGAGACCGCTCAAAGACCACTCGCTCCAACGTCGCCATCCGGAACCGGCATTCGGTGAGCTGGGAGCAATCAAAAACTACATCCCGAACCACTGTGGCGAATCGCGTACTTCGGAGTTTACAGCCAGAGAATAGAGAATTTCTCACACCAAAAAACTCAAAACACGACAAATCGCAGTTCTCGACAACGCAACCGCTGACCTCTAGCGGGACACCTATCAGTTCCTGCGCTGCTCTGTCGTCAAGACGGAACCCTTCGAGAACAAGCGGCTCTTGTTCGTCGACCTGTGCCAGCTCGTCTTCGCTGATGCTAGCTATCTCAAATACGTCGAGCTGTGCGTCGTGCAGCACTCGCGGATCTACCACGTTAGAACGTCTTCACCATTACATGCAGAAGCACATGCTCGAATCCAACGAGGTATTCGCTGCTTTCTTCGACCCAGCCGAGATGGCGATAGATCGCACGGTTGTTGGTCGCAAGTTCACCCACGATCAGTTGAAGCGATTGACGACCCGCCAAGCGAGCAGCATCTTCGACAACCTGAAGCAACACCGACGAAATTCCTTGCCCTCGACAGTCAGGAGCGACCATAAGTCGCTCGACATTAGCCACCCCACACCGGCCCGTCCTCAAGCTCACGGCTCCAACAATCCGGTTGCCTTGCATTGCTGCCCACGAGTTAGAAGCTTGCATACGTTCGGTGAACTCATCCACCGTCTCGTCTAGCGCTGGCACGAATGGCGTCTCGTACAGACGCGCCTCGTCGACGAATGCAGCGCGTTGCAGCGTAAATATTTCACCCAGATCAGTTGGCTCTACTGGCCGGATACTGCGAGTCACAGCTTGCGAGTCACAGCTTGCGAGTCACAGCTTGCGAGTCACAGCTCGCGGGTGACGGCTCGAAGCGCCTTCACCGCTGCGGACCGTTCGCCAGCAGTAACCACTGACTCGCCGACGAGCACCGCATCAAAACCAGCGCTGTATAAGACGGATGCGTCTTCGGGGCCTCGCACGCCAGACTCAGCAACGCGTACCAGCCCGGCAGGGATTTGCGGAGCCATGCGCACTGCTCGGTCTTGGTCAACTTCAAAAGTGACCAGGTCACGTTGGTTCACCCCGATGACCTGAGCGCCCACAGCGAGTACCCGCGCCAATTCGACTTCGTCGTGAATCTCGAAGAGAGCCGTCAAGCCAACAGCCGAAGCAGCAGCCGAGAACTCGGCTAGCTCATCGTCGTTCAGAGCCGCTGCGATCAACAACACCGCGTCTGCTCCCATCAACCTGGCGTCGTACACATCGTGGAGTGCAACCGTGAAGTCCTTGCGGATGACTGGAAGCCCAACAGCGCCACGAGCGGCCTGAAGGTCTGCGGGTGAACCGCCAAAATGGTCCTCGTCGGTCAGAACCGACAGGCAAGCTGCTCCACCCGTGGCGTATGCGACGGCAACCTCCACCGGGTCAAGATCAACTGCCAAGTCGCCCTTTGACGGAGAACGGCGCTTGACCTCGGCGATCACCGACAGCCCTGGTGCTCTAAGCGCCCGCGCGAAATCGCGTGCTGATGGCATTTGCAGGCACAGCGCTAGGAGTTCGCCGCTGTCTCGCTCATCTGCCAGGGCGACCACTCGGTGTGCAGCGAGAATCTTATCGAGGTAGGTAATAGTCACAGATCTGGATCTCTTTCGGCGCGGCTCATAACGACAAGCGGCAGCATCACGAAACATACGCCACCAAAGACGAGCGACACGATGCCGAGAGCGAACACGCCGGGCGCGTCGACCACCGTGCCAAATCCGAGCGTGAGAATGCCAAACACAAAGAGCACTACCGGCAAAAACGTGACCCACCGAGGGATGCCCTTGCTTCCGACTATGGGCGTACTGTCGAGATCGATATCAATCTCGGACCGGTCAATTGGGCCATCGTCGAATGGCCTGAAGTGCGCATGACCACGGCGCTGCTGGCCCGGTCCATGCGAGGCCGAACCCGATCCTGGGGCTGATCCCTGTCGCGAAGTTGGTCGCTGTTGTTTGACGTCGTACTCGCGTCGCTTGCGGGCGACGCCTAGAACGTTCCATGCCTCGTTTATTTGCTGCATGCGGACCTGGGCAGCATCTCGGCCGGGGCTGTCGAACCTGTCGGGATGATTCGCCCGAGCCAGCTTCAGATAGGCCGCACGAAGGTCTGCTGTGGTTGCACTGGGGATCACACCCAACGTTTTGTAGTGATCCACCGCCATTTTCAACCTCGGACGAGCGGAAGTTCTCGCAGCTCGGCAGTGACTGCAGTTCCGTCGATATCGACTGTGACCGTCTGGCCAGCGGCGCCCGCCCTGCTGATATATGCAAGGCCCACTACTGCGTCAAGATGAGCGGAATACGACGCCGAAGTAATCATCCCGATCGAGGCATCATCGGCCGTGATCACTGCTTGGGATCCGGGGACGATATCGCCTGACAGAACCACCGAAAGTAAGCGCTTCGGCACATTGTTACCGCGACTGTCTATTCGTGCGACAAGTTCTTGACCGGTATAACAACCCTTGGTGAAACTCACACTCTGCTCGACGATGCCAGCTGCCGCCGGGATAGTCGATTCGTCGAGTTCAACGCCCATCTTCGGGACGCCAGCCTCGATACGCACGGCATCCAGCTCGGTCGCGCTCATTGGCAGAACGTCGACTGATTGTTCGTTCAGATCAGGGCCGAATACATCCCGAACCTGAACACCGGCCCACGAAGTGACCATGTCGTGCTCGACACCGTCTACCGCCAGGTCGTCGGCACCAGGGCCGACGATGGTCAGCGATGTCCAAGGCGCGAGCGTGATGTAGATGTCGGTGCGGAGTTTAAACCGGTTCAGCCGAGTGAGCACCTCGTCGGCCCATCCAGCATCCAGGTCCATAACGAAACGGTCGTTAGTTGCTCGGGTGATCCTGAACCAGGCCGAAATCTTGCCTTGTGGATGGAGTAGCAGCGACCAACTAGCCTCACCCGGCGCAAGTGAATCAAGGTCCTGGCTGAGTTGGCCTTGTAAAAACTTCAATGCGTCGGGACCTTCGGCGATTACCGCTTGGCGCTGGCCAGAAATGACACCTAGCTGTGTTCGAACATCGATCGTCATAATGAAGCCGTTCCTTGTGTGTCGTTGCGTGCGCTGTCTTGAGCTCGTCTAGCAGCGGTAAGCCGTTCGGCCGCCGGGACTGCAGCCAGTAGTGCACTCGCCTTGTGGTAACACTCTTGGTGCTCAAGTTCGGGGTCACTGTCGTAGACGACACCGGCACCTGCCTGGACCGAGGCCCCGTCGGCGGTAATTACCATCGTGCGGATACAGATGGCCGTGTCGAGATTGCCGTTGAAGTCGATGTACCCCACGACACCACCATAGGGACCTCGCTTCGATGGCTCGAACTCGTCGATGATTTCCATTGCACGGACCTTGGGCGCCCCAGACAACGTGCCAGCCGGCAACGTGGCACGAATAACGTCCACCGGGCTAAGCCCGTCGCGAAGTTCGCCCGATACTTGTGAGGTCAGGTGCATCACATGGCTGTAGTGCTCGAGCACCATGAGCTCGTCGATCTCCATCGAGCCGTACTCAATGACTCGCCCGATGTCGTTACGCGCAAGGTCGACAAGCATGACATGCTCGGCCCGTTCCTTGGGGTCTTCAGCCAGTTCTGCGCCTAGTGCACGATCTTCTGCATCGGTCTTTCCACGGCGGCGAGTTCCCGCGATTGGGCGGCTGATGACACGCCCCGATTCGACCCTGACCAGCGGCTCAGGTGAGGCTCCAGCCAGGCTTACCTCAGCGGTGCGGACGAAGTACATGTAGGGGCTCGGGTTGATCTGACGCAGCACCCGGTACACGTCGAACGGATCTGCGCCGAGTTCGAAGTCGAAGCGCTGAGACAACACAACCTGGAAAATATCACCAGCGCTAATGAGCTCCTTGGCCGCACCGACAGCGCGTTGAAAATCGCCGCCGGACATCGTGCTGCGGACCTGTGGTAACGGGTCGTCGCTATTTGGCGGCGCAAGAAGTGGCTCGTCTAGGCCCGACGCACCATCAGCCGCAAACCCATCGAGCCGAACGAGCGCTTCGTCGTAGATGTCGTTGAGTTCGTCGGCAGTCATCGACGCATCCACCACCACATTCTCAATCAGCGCAACTCGCTGTCGCCAATGATCGAATGCAGCAATCTGGCCAACGATCATCAGCGAGGCGTCGGGAAGATCAAGTTGATCCTCGGGCGCATCGGGCAAGCTCTCGATCTCTCGTACAACGTCGTACCCGAGGTAGCCGACCAGCCCACCGTGCATTGGTGGTAGTTCGTCCACGATAGGCGACCGGTACACCTCGAGCAGCGCGTCAATGATAGCCAAAATTCCTTGGTCAGTCGGCACGTCGATGCCGAGATCACCGTCAATCTCAACCACGAGCCCCTTGGCGGTCAGCGTGGCTCTTGGTCTGCGGCCTACGAACGAGAACCGGCTCCATCGCTCGCCGTTCTCGACCGATTCGAGGATGAAACCTGGTTCATCTCGCACAAGTCGAGCGAACGCAGCGACAGGCGTTGTCAGGTCTGCCACGAGCTCGCGCCATATTGGCAGGACGGTGTAGGTCGCGGCCCACTCGTGAAACTGTTCTCGGCTCGGTCCTGATGACATAGTGCGCTACTTAGAGGTAGAGGCCGGTACTGCCGCCCTCTTCAAGGCGCTCCGCTGCGACTGCGTGGATATCACGTTCGCGCAAAATGATGTAGTCGGTGCCCCCGACTTCGACCTCGTACCGGTCATTGGGATTGAACAGCACCTGGTCACCTAGTTCGACCGAACGCACATCTGGACCGACCGACTCCACAGCAGCCCACGTGAGTCGTTTTCCAATCTGAGCCGTAGCAGGAATGAGGATCCCACCGTTGGTACGGCGCTCACCTTCGCCCGTGTCGATATTGACCAGAATCCGGTCATTTAGCATCTTGATCGGGAGCTTGTCATCAGGATTCAACCCGTTACTCTTGCTCGTCGATTTGCTCTCGCTGGCAGTGTGGATCGTGCTCACTGGGGCAACGCTATCCGACAGGGCGAACGGTCACGCCTGCCTGTGCAAGCGCTGCTTTGGCCTCGGCCACGGTGTGCTCGCCAAAGTGGAAGATCGAGGCCGCGAGCACGGCATCGGCATGTCCTTGTGTGACACCCTCGACGAGATGACTGAGTGTGCCGACACCGCCACTAGCGATCACCGGCACGCCGACTGCGCCGGCCACCGCTCGGGTGAGCTCATTGTCGTAGCCAGAGCGGGTGCCGTCGCCATCCATCGAAGTCAGCAAGACCTCGCCGGCTCCTCCCGCTGTTGCCTGCGCCGCCCACTCGACCGCATCAAGACCCGTCGGCGTTCGCCCGCCATGGATATAGACCTCAAAGCCGCTAGGGGTCGCTCCGGGGTTGCGCTTGGCATCGATGGCGACCACTACACACTGGTCGCCGAACTCCGCTGCGATCTCGGCCAGCACCTGGGGCCGTTCGACAGCGGCCGTGTTCACCCCGACCTTGTCTGCACCAACACGAAGTAATTTGCGGGCGTCTTCGACACTGCGGACCCCGCCCCCGACGGTGAACGGGATGTACATCTCTTCGGCGGCTCGACGCGCCATCTCGACGGTCGTGTTACGTCGTTCGTTCGAGGCCGTAATATCAAGAAAAATAACTTCGTCGGCGCCTTGTGCGTCGTAACGGGCCGCGAGTTCGACGGGATCACCTGCGTCACGGATGTCGAGGAAGTTCACGCCCTTGACGACGCGGCCCTTGTCAACGTCGAGACACGGTATTACTCGAACCGATTTCATGCTACGACGCCTTCTTGCAACGCTGCCACGGCTTGAGACACCGTAAATGCCTGCTCGTAAATAGCCCGACCAGCAATGACACCTTCGAGCCTTCGACCGTCTGCTTGGAGCCCAACAAGCAGACGGAGATGCTCGAGCGTGCCGACCCCACCCGAGGCGATTACAGGTACAACGGTCGTCGCAAGCACCTTGCTGAGTCCGTCCAGATCAGGGCCCTCCATAGTGCCATCGCGAGCGATCTCGGTGACGACGAACGCAGCCACCCGAGCATCAGCGAATGATGTCACTGTTTCGAACAGATCCTGGCCGGTTCGTTCTTCCCAACCCGCCACGGCGATATCGGTGCCCCATGCGTCGAGCCCCACCGCAATCTGCCCCTGCGGCGCTAGCTCGCGCACCAGTTCAGGGTTCTGCACTGCAGCCGTCCCGATTACGACACGGGTAACGCCTGCATCCCACAGTCGTTTGGCTGCCTCGACGGTGCGCACTCCCCCGCCAACCTGCAGGGGTACATCGACCCGTTCGGCAATCGCAGCGATGGACGCCAGGTTCTGTTGGTCTCCACTACGAGCGGCATCCAGGTCGACGCAGTGGATCCAGGCCGCGCCTTCGTCAGCGAACGCTGCAGCTTGGTCAGCCGGATTGTCCCCGTAGACCGTCTCTCGGTCGTAATCACCCTGGTAAAGGCGCACACAATTTCCACCGCGAATATCGATGGCTGGATAGAGCTTCATGTCGGAACACCTGTCGGGATTTGTTCAACGAAACTACGCAGGAACCCAAGGCCAGCCTGGCCAGACTTCTCGGGATGAAACTGGGTAGCAACAATATGGTCGCCACCAGCGGCGGCAACCATGGGCCCGCCGTAGTCACACGTGGCCAACGCTGCCGGTGTGTCGATCACGGCGTAGCTGTGAACGAAATACATCCATTGCCCAACCAACGGTTCAGTCAATGGGTGAGAAGCGCTCGAAGTGATGGGATTCCACTGCATCTGAGGGCGCTTTACATCGTCAGGCAACAACACGACTCGGCCAGGTAAAACCCCCAGGCCCGGTTGATCAGGGCTCTCATCGCTTCCTTCGAACAGCATCTGCATTCCAACGCAGATGCCGAGAAATGGCCGTTTGTCGTTCGCTGCATCGATGGCGGCACCAGTCAGACCTGCCTGGTCCAGAGCCTGCATACAGCGGCCGAAATTGCCGACGCCAGGCAGGACAACCGCGTGGGCGGCGGCGATTACATCGGGGTCGTTGGTCAGCACCGCGTCGGCCCCAACCCGCTGCAAAGACTTCTCGGCGGACCGCAGATTGCCGATGCCATAGTCGATTACAGCAATACGTGGATTAGGCACTAAGTGTGCCCTTGGTCGATGGCACCTCGGTGCCCTCGACACGCACGGCGTCTTTCAATGCTCGAGCCGCACCCTTGAATGTCGACTCGATGATGTGGTGGGTGTTCTTGCCCCGGACCAGGATCAGGTGCAGCGTAATTCCTGCGCTGGTCACAAAGGCCCGCCAGAACTCTTCGACCAACTGTGGATCAAAAGGTGGCGTGCCCAAGATCTTCTCTCCAGGCGGGTCAATCTCGTATACGAGGAATGGACGGCCGCTTAGGTCAAGTGCGACATCAACGAGAGCCTCGTCGAGGGGGCAAGAAGCTGTCGCAAACCGGCGAACACCAGCCTTGTCGCCGAGTGCTTCACCAAAACACGCGCCGAGGGCGATACCCACATCTTCGACCGTGTGGTGAGTGTCGATTTCCAGGTCGCCTTTGGCGTGAACCTTCAGGCCAAAACTGCCGTGTCGGCCAAGTTGGTCGAGCATGTGATCGAAGAACGGGATCCCCGTGTCACAGTCGACGGAACCCCCATCGAGGTCGATCGAAATGTCGATATCAGTTTCTTTTGTCGTGCGCGAACGTTCAGCTGTGCGTGCCATATCACCTAAGTATGGCCGCCAAAGCGTCGAGGAAGGCAACGTTTTCAGCACTCGTCCCAACGGTTACCCGCAAACAGCCTTCGAGCCGGGCCCAACTAGAGCAATTGCGCACCAAAACACCCCGATCTACGAGCTGTTGCCAGACATCACTTCCCTTGCGGTCAGCTGGGCGAAACAGGATGAAGTTCGAGTGAGAAGGCCAAAATTCCACGTCGAGATCGGCTAGCCCGGCATGAATCGCTCCGCGTTGTTCAACCATGCGAGCGACCCTTTCGTTCATCTCGTCTTCGAAGTCGAGTGCTGCGCTGCCAGCAGCTTGTGAGACAGCATCGAGGTGATACGGAAGAATCGCCGCCTCCAGACGCTCCACGATCCAGGCCGGAGCGATCAGATAACCCAGCCGAGCGGCAGCCATAGCCCATGTCTTGGAGAACGTGCGGGTCACGATCATAGGAGAGTCTTCGGTGAACAGGTCCAGTGCTGACCAGTCAGAGAACTGGGCGTACGCCTCGTCGACGACAAGCAGTCCAAAGCCGCTGACGGCGTCCAACACTCGTTGGACCAGCGCCGGTGGCTCGACTATGCCCGTCGGGTTATTTGGTGAACACAGGAATGTCGCTATCGGCTTCTGCTCGTTCAGTGTCCGAATGGCCTCATCAACATCGATGGTGAAGTCATCTTGGCGTTCTACTTCGATGACGCCAGTGCCAGTAATTCGCGCGATCTGGCCGTGCATGGCGTAGGTCGGTTCAAACGTCAGAACCGATCGACCTGCGCCACCCCACGCCAACATGATCGTCTGCAGGACCTCGTTGGATCCGTTGGCCACGAAGATGTTGTCCGCCGTGATATCGGGATGATGAACTGCGTGATGGGCTGCCAGTTTCGAGCGCAGTTCGGTCACGCCCCGGTCGGGATATCGGTGCCAGTCAAGAGCAGCAACCCGCTCGGCGACAGCCTTGTGAAACCCAGGCGGAGGCGGTTCAGGACTCTCATTCGTATTCAGGCGGTGCTCGACGTCGAGCTGAGGAGAGTGATAGCCCGACAGCTCAGCCAGATCATCACGCACGGGAGGGCGGAAGCTCATACGTCTGCTCCTGGTGCGGTATTGCCGAGGTCTGCCATCCGCAATCGCACTGATTCTGCGTGCGCGTCGAACCCTTCGGCCATCGCCAGCGTTTCAACGTGTGGGCCAGCCCATCTCATGGCCTCGTCCGTGACCGACACGATGTGAACATCCTTCGTGAAGTCTTCGAGGCCCAGCGCTCCGCCGAACCGAGCGGTGCCGTTTGTAGGAAGTACGTGCGACGGCCCAGCGATGTAATCGCCAAGCGAAGCGGGGGCCATCTCGCCCAAGAACACAGCACCAGCGTGTCGAACTCCACTAACAATTGTTTTGGCATCGGCCGTCATCAACTGGAGGTGTTCGGGCGCTATCGCGTTGGCAACCTCGATGGCTTGCCGACCATCTCGCACCAAGGCGACGTGACCACCAACAGCCAACGTCGACTCGATGTCACCCTTTCGCGGGGCAACAGCAAGCAGTTCTCGCATGGCGGATTCGACCGCATCGACAGTCGCTTCGTCATAGGCAATAAGCCACGACTTTCCGTCGGGACCGTGTTCTGCCTGCACCATCAAGTCGATCGCTACGTAGCGAGGATTCGCGGTCCCATCGCTGACAACACAAATCTCGGAAGGGCCAGCGAAGGCCGAGGGGACACCGACGATGCCAGACACCTCGCGTTTTGCCAGCGCTACAAAAACATTACCGGGACCGACAATCACGTCGACAGGGTCGATCGTCTCCGTTCCATAGGCCAGCGCGGCAATTGCTTGAGCGCCACCACATGCGTAAACCATGTCGACTTCGGCAATCGACGCCGCAGCAAGCGTGACATCAATGACTTTGCCATCTCGCATGGGTGGCACGCACACGACCACTTCGGGAACGCCTGCAGCTCGTGCAGGAACCGCTGTCATCAGCACCGTAGAGGGGTACCAAGCGCGGCCGCCCGGCACGTAACAACCAGCCCGGTCCACCGGTTGCCGGTTCTGCGTGATGGTCATTCCTTTGTGCCGGAACGTGTGCGGCTCGCTCTTCTGCGACAAATGAAAGGCCTTGATGGACGCAGCTGCTTCACGCAAGGACGCGACGACAGCCGGGTCGACTCGATCCACGGCTGCCGCAAGGTGGCCTGGCTCAAGCCTCAGCGGATCAGCCGCAGCCCCATCGAAACGAGTGCCGAGTTCGTTGATGGCGACATCGCCCCGATCACGGACATCGGCGATGATGCCGCGGACAATGTCTAGCGGGGCATTGTCGTCATCCATAGGACGGGGTAGCACCGAGGCATAGTCACCGTCGACGTTACGAAGGTCATGGCGTGTGAGCACCGCCAAAATCTACCTGTCGAACCCCTGCACGGCGCGACGAATTCGGCGTTGAGCATTTCGCAACGACCGTTCGACGTCGTAAAGATCGCCCGCAACATCCTCTCGCTCGATCTCTCGCCACCGATCGGCGACTTCAACAACCCGCCCTTGCAGATCTGCAAGCACCGTCGTTATAGACGACAGTTCGGCGGCATCGCTCGTCGGGTCGGGCTGCTCAGAAGTCACGGCTGCGTTTTATCAGATTCTTTCTGCAAACCGGTCTTGGTGAGGATGAGCACCTGAATTCGGGGCTTTTTGGGCGTCGCAGGTTGGGCGCGTCGTGGCAGAAAAGGTGCACTATCCCCAGCCAATCCAAGATAAAGCCACTGGCCGAAAAGAGAGCGAGCGCCTCCCAAAGGAGACGCTCGCTTGGCGACACAGGGCGGCGGATCCCTGAGCTAGTCACCATTTTGTCGGGTGGCGGAACCCGACGTCAGAAAGCATAGGGGCACCCTGGTCAGGTGCCAAGCACTCATTGGGAATGCCACCAAATAATGACCCCATCAGGCATCACAAGCATCTGCTCCTAGCCTTGTCGCTGTGCCTGTCACCTCCGAATTCGTTGCAAAATCCGGGCTTTGGGTCATTGACGTCGAGTCCGCCGCTGAAGGCACGAACTATCAGAATGAGTTGACCCTGACCGTCGGCCAGATCGCCACAACCGGCGGTGGCACCGCTCAGCTTTGGATCCACGACGTGAGCGACGATGCTGACGCACTCGCTCAATCGCTAGGCGCCGCTGCCTACCGAGATTTGTGGCAGGTGCGCTGCCCTCTTCCTGCCGCACGTTCAACCCTCGAAACTAGAGCCTTCACGGCTGCTGACACCGACCTACTGGTGGCCGTGAACAACCGCGCATTCTCCTGGCACCCCGAACAGAGTGGCATGACTCGAGAGAGTCTGGAAACAACCATGGCCGAGCCCTGGTTCAATCCCGACGGATTTCGGTTGTTTGAACGCGATGGAGAATTACTTGGCTTCTGCTGGACGAAAGTGCATCCCACTATGGAACCGGTACACGGTGAAATTTATGTGATCGCTGTTGATCCCTCGGTGCACGGCCAAGGCCTAGGCACGCCAATGACCCTTGCCGGTCTCGACTGGATAAGCGATCAGGGAATCGAGCACGCCTTGTTGTACGTCGAGAGCGACAATGACCCGGCCAACGCCACCTATCTCAAGATTGGCTTCACCCATTTCCGGACCGACCGGGCTTACAACCTGACGATCGCTGCTGCCGAATGAGCCTCTCCTCAGCCAGGGCGCCAACAACGCTCTATGACCTCGATCGCACACAGTTCGCCGAGCTCTGCGCAGGCGAACCCAAGTACCGCGTTGATCAGATCTGGGAAGGTCTCTACGACGGACTCAAGCTGCCCGATGACATGAGCAATGTCCCAAAGAAGCTACGGGCTCGTCTCGCAGAGCAAGCTCCATTGGCACTCACCCAGGTTCAATTGCAGCAGGCCGACAAAGGCCAGACGCTGAAATGGCTCTGGAAGGCCCACGACGGCCACCAGATCGAGACTGTGCTCATGCTGTACCCGGATCGGGCCACGGTTTGCGTCAGTTCGCAGGCTGGGTGCGCGATGGCCTGCGGCTTCTGTGCAACCGGCCAGGCAGGGTTCGATCGACATCTGACCACGGGTGAAATCGTCGAACAGGTTATACGCGCTGCCCAGGCAGCGGGCGAACGCCGAGTATCAAATGTGGTGTTCATGGGGATGGGCGAGCCGTTGGCGAACTTCCCGAACACGTGGAGTGCGGTCGAACGGCTGCATGGCGACCTCGGGCTGTCTGCCCGCTCGATAACGGTCTCGACCGTTGGTGTCATTCCTGGCATCAAGAAGCTCACCGAAGCTTCATTGCCGGTGACCCTTGCGGTATCGCTACATGCAGCCAACGACCGGCTACGTGACGAGCTGGTGCCAATCAACAAGCGGTATCCAATCGACGAATTGTGTGATGCAATGATTGGATACCGAGAGCAGTCCGGGCGCCGCGTCTCGATCGAGTGGGCGCTCATCAAGGGCGTAAACGACAGTGACCGCGATGCCAAAGAGCTAACTCGTATTGCCCGACGCACGCGGGCCCATGTGAATCTGATCCCGCTAAATCCAACACCGGGCTACCCAGTCGTTGGCGCTGCGCCAAAACGTCTATTCGAATTTCGCGATCTTCTCGAAGAAGGCGGCGCAACCGCCACGGTTCGCCGAACACGCGGTCTCGACATCGATGCCGCCTGTGGTCAGCTCGCCGCCCGTCATCGCAGCGAAGCCTCCAATGCCACAGAACAACCGGTAGCTGGGCCAAGCCGGCGCAGTCCACAGCTGGGAGACTGACGGCGATGGCAATTCCAACGAGAGACGAACCGCTGCCTACTGGCGACGCCAAGGTAGCGAGCGTCCGCACGATGTTCGACACGATTGCACCCCGGTATGACCTGGTGAATCGCATCATGACATTCGGACTCGATGTGCGCTGGCGCAATCGAACTATCAAGGACCTCGCGTTGCCAACGGGTTCGGTCATAGCCGACTTGGCGTGTGGAACCGGCGACTTTTGCCGCACGCTTGAAGCCCGCGGTCACTCCCCCATTGGATTCGACCTGGCCTTCGGCATGTTGGCTCACGCACGAACCGAAGCGCCACTTGTCCATGCCGACGCGCTGCGACTGCCGCTGACCCACGGCACCGTCGACGGCGTCACGTGTGGCTTTGCACTTCGTAACTTCGTCGAACTCGATCCGTTCTTCGAAGAACTCGCCCGGGTTGTGCGGCCAGGCGGCCGTATCGCACTACTCGATGTCAGTCGCCCCAAAAATCGCTTGCTGCGTTTTGGCTACGACATCTACTTTGGCAAGATCGTTCCGCTCATTGGTGGACTGCTGTCAAACGCCGATGCCTATCATTACTTGCCCCGTTCGCTCTCCTACCTACCTGAGCCCCAGGTGCTGAGTGAGCAAGTTCGTGCTGCTGGCTTCTCAACCGTCGAGCATCACCAACTCAACGGCGGCCTCGTTCAGCTCATCACCGCCACCAGGTAGCTCATACGAACCATTCGTTGTTCGCAGGTCTCGTCACCATTATGTGACGGTTCTAGTCGGCCGTCTTCGCTCACTTGTTGTTACCCGAGCCATAGACCAACGGAAAGAAGAACGCCATAAACGAGCTGGGTCTTTCCCGTGGCCTCCAGTACCGGTATCAGATCCCGGCCCGTGGCTCCCCCGACAACAGGCCGAATCGCTCGCACAGCGAGTGGTAACGCCGCAAGCGTAAGAAACGCCCAGGGCCGGTCGACAGCAACCAAGCCAGCGATCAGAAACGGAAGCGACAAGAACACAACGAAAAGGCCTCGGGTGCGGCGGTCGCCCATCCGCACGGCAAGCGTGATCTTGCCGGTCGCCTGGTCGGTCGGTATATCCCGAAGGTTGTTCGTCACGAGCAACGCTGTCGATAGACACCCCACAGCTATAGCCACTAACCAGGCAAGTCCTGACCAACCCATGGGCTGCACATAGGCGGAACCAACCGTCGCTACCAAGCCGAAAAATACGAACACAAATACTTCGCCCAAACCCATATAACCATAAGGGTTCTTACCTCCCGTGTAGAACCAGCCGGCCAGGATTGAAGCCAAACCAACCAGGATCAATTCGGGACCGACAGCAAGGGCCAACGCCAAGCCAGCTGCAGCGGCTATGCCGAACGACCCAAAGGCTGCGATCTTGACGTGCTTGGCGTTAACCAGACCCGACCCAACGAGACGGAGTGGGCCAGCTCGATCATCATCGGTGCCGCGGATTCCGTCGCTGTAGTCATTGGCATAGTTCGTCGCTATCTGCAAAGCGAGCGCCACCACCATGGCGCACAACGCCCGCCACCAGATGATGTTTCCATCCCCACCGGCCAACGGGTTAGAGGCCACCGTGGTACCAACTGCCACGGGAACAATTGCAGCCGGAAGGGTCTTCGGGCGAGCGCCAGCCAACCAGAGAGCGGTGCCTTTCGGCACACCAGGAAGGTTCACCACTGGCCCCGATGCACAATATCGTCCAGACGTGGTCGTCCTCGCTGCGCGGATTTACTGAGGCGCTCAGTATCGCCCGGCCAGCCCAGGGCCACTGCACCGATTGGGCGAATAGACGCGGGAATGCCCAGCGCTTCGCACACGGCCGACTCATGGTCAAAGACGCCAAAGAACAACGCACCCAGCCCGGCGTTGGTCGCTGCGTGTAGCAGGGTCATAGTGGCCATAGCGGTGTCGACGTGCCAGTACGGGACACTCCAAGCATCGGGTGATATACCGAGGCCGGTCCTCGCCTTGTCTGGTTCGCTGTAGCGCTCGACGTACGCGTTAGCGTCGCCACATGGCAGGACGATCACCGGAGCCTGCAACAAGCCTGGCCATGGGAAATTTTCGCGCGCGTCTACAGGCAGCGTCAGATCCCAATACCGCTGGGTCTGATCGCCTTCGAGGACCACAAAGTGCGTTCCCCAAGTGTTCCCGGCTGACGGCCCCTTGCACGCGAGCGCGAGCAGGGTGTCAATCACTGTTGCGTCGACCGGCTCGGGCCGATAATTGCGCACCATCTTGCGGGTACGGACGACCTCTGTAAATTCCATCGCTCAGCTCACCTGGCCTAAAGACACTTCAGCTAGGCCCACCGCAGCAGCAATGCGGACCGTTACCTACAAGCTATCTATCTACCGAGTTTGGCGAGGCGTTCGGGCGCAACCCAGCCGTGGCACACGAGCGTGTCCCCTTTAGCAGCGTTGTGGTCGTCGAACAGCGCAACGATGTCTGCTGCGATCTTCTCCGGAGTGGTCGACGTGTAATCGAGAACCGACGATTGCGATCCGTCGCCTCGGACCGTGAACGAGCGGTCGTCGTACCGGCTTGCGCCGATGCTGAATCGCTTCGTCAATCGTCGGCCCCAGGCACGTTCTTCGCCGTTGGGCTTGTAATCAGGGCGTGGGATGTGATCGGCGAGTTGTTTGAAAGCGTCAAAGCCAGATGGGTCGTTGATCTGGCAGCCGAACAGCACGTCTTCGTCGGGGAAGGCCATGAGCGCACGATGAAACAGCTCGTTCATGAGCGCATTAAGCACGGTGGAGCGGCGATTGTTGGCCGCCACTGCGGCGATGCCAACAAGAACCGCAGGCGTTCCGCCGACACGTTCGAGCGTGGAGAAGCCGAAACCACGGAGCTTGCCGTTTTCGCGGGCGGTGGTGCACAACACCCAGAGTTCAGTTTGCTTTGACAGCAATCCAATTGAGAACCGATTCGATCCTTCGGCACAAAGGTCGGCCATCTCTTCTAGTTCGGCATCGGTGACTGCGGTGCAATCCTGTGTCGTTACTTCCAAACCCATTGGTGAGCCCCCCACGGGATCATATTCAGCCACTACTCCGACCTCTAGTCCACTCGCTCGTCGGGTCTATTTGCAAATTTGGTTCGGTGGCGCTGACCCGGAGCAGTGTGTTAGAGCGTGAAAGCGCCGCCGCCAAGAAGTACGCGTAGCTCGCCCATGAGTGGCGACGCTGGGTCGACGCCATATTTCTCGGATAAGCGAACGGTTTTCTTCTGACCCAGATCCTCGAACTCGATCAGCACATCGGAGTCGCCGGGATGGTGAAGGATCACTTCTTTGAGCGCGTCGAGCTTGGGTTGCTCCAGCGCAGACGCTCCCAGCTTGATGGTCACTGCGCCGTTGCGTTGGCGCGTCTCAAAAATTTCGACCTCGTTGCAGATCATCTGGCGTTCGTCATCGTTGACTTTGAGCCTGCCCTTGACCACGACCACGGCATCATCGCGAAGCAGGTGCCCAAACTTGAGCATGGAACGCGGGAACACCATCACCTCAATTGAGCCTTCGAGGTCTTCGAGCTCGAACACCGCCATGAGGTCCTGTTTCCGGGTGTACTTTCGCTGCAGGTTCGTAACCACCCCGCCGACAGCCCGGAACTCACCGTCGCCCAACTCCTTGAGCTCCGGCACCGTGCAGTCGCTCTTGCGGCGCAAGGCGTCCTCGATACCTGCCAGAGGATGATCGCTGATGTACAGCCCAAGCATTTCCTTCTCGAAGCGCAGCTTCTCGGTCTTTTCGAACTCCATCTCAGGGATCTTTGGGCGCTCGTCAAAGGTCGCTTCCTCGCTAAGTTCACCAAAGAGCGTTTGAATACCCATGTCACGTTCACGACGGCGGCTGAGCGTGAGATCAATGATCTGCTCAAAGACCTGCAGCATTCCTTTCCGGCCATACTCCATCGCATCAAAGCCACCAGCCTTGATCAGCGCTTCGATAGTGCGCTTGTTGAGTACCGACGGATCGACTCGTTCGCAAAATTCAGTGAAGTCGTCGAATGGCCCGTTTGCGTCACGCTCTTCGACGAGCAGCGACACTAGGCCCTCGCCAACGTTGCGGACTGCCGACAGGCCAAAGACAATCGAATTCGGCAATCCATGCTCATCGCGCCCGGCTGCGCTGAAGTCGCTTTGAGCCAGGTTCACATCGGGCACAAGCACATCAACGCCCATGATGCGACATTCGTGCAAGTAACCAGCGGCCTTGTCTAGGTTGCCCTTCACGCTTGTGAGCAACGAAGCCATGTACTCGACCGGGAAGTTCGCCTTGAGATAGGCGATCTGAAATGCAACGTAGCCGTAGCCGTAGCTATGGCTCTTGTTAAAGGCATAGTCGGCAAATGGCTCGATCTGCTCCCACCACTTCTCACCGACTTCGACTCCGTAACCGGTGTTCACGCAGCCTTCGATGAAGCCGACTTTTTCTTTGGCCATGACCTCGCGAATTTTCTTACCGCAAGCCTTACGCAAGTTGTCCGCTTCTTCAAGCGAGTAACCCGCAAACTTCTGAGCGATACGCATCATGGACTCTTGGTAGATCATGAGCCCGTACGTGCCGCTCAACATCTCGGCGGCATCGTCATGTAACAACTCGATCGCCTGTCGCCCATTTTTGCGATCGGCGTAATCGTTGTGCATATTCATGGCCATTGGGCCAGGGCGATACAGCGCTACCAGCGCAGCGACGTCGTCGAAGCAATCCGGCGCGAGCGAACGGATGAGGGCTCGCATTGGTGAGCTCTCAAGCTGGAACACGCCAATCGTGTCGCCCCGCTGCAGCAGCTCATAGGTCGGCTGATCTGTCAGATCGACATTGTCGATATCGACGGTGATGCCTTGGGTCCGCTTGATGATTTCTAGCGCATCGCTGATGACGTCGAGGTTCCGCAGGCCGAGGAAGTCGAGCTTTAACAGGCCGAGGTCTTCTACCGGGCCCATTTCGTACTGCGTGACCACCGGCGCGTCGGCCGGGTCTTGGCCGCTCTCTGGTTTGCGCTGAATCGGCAGGTATTCGGTCAGCGGTTCATCAGTAACTACTACAGCGGCCGCGTGAATACCGTCACCACGACGAAGACCTTCGAGGCCGAGTGCAACGTCGACAACCTCGCGGGCATCGGGGTCCGCTGCGTAAAGTTCCCGCAGATCCTTGGCCATACCGTAGCCATCTTCGTACTTGGGATGCTTCTCGAGGCAAGCGTAGAGCGGTGTGTCGCGCCCCATGACCAGCGGCGGCATGAGCTTGGCGATGCGGTCGCCAACGAGGTACGGATGGCCGAGCACACGGGCAGCATCTCGCACCGCAGCTCGCGCTTTGATGGTTGAGAAGGTCACGATCTGGGCGACGTGTTCTCGACCGTACTGGTCCGCCATATAGCGGATCATTTCGTCGCGGTATCGCGAGTCGAAGTCCATATCGATATCGGGCATCGATCGGCGTCCCGGGTTCAAGAATCGCTCGAACAACAAGTCGTACTTGATCGGGTCTAGGTCGGTGATGCGCAGGCAATAGGACACGGCACAACCGGCAGCAGAGCCACGACCTGGACCCACACGGATGTTCTGCTTGCGTGCGTGGTTGATCAAGTCGCCAGTGATCAGGAAGTAGGACGAGAAACCCATGTCGTTGATGACTTTGAGCTCATAGGCCAGCCGCTCAACGGTCGCATCGTTTAGGACTTCTCCCCAACGTTTGTGAGCGCCCTCAAAGGTCAGGTGCTCGAGATACTGATAGTCGGTCTCGAAGCCTTCCGGTAGCGGAAATTTGGGGAGCTTCGGTTCGCCCAACTCGATCTCAACATTGCAGCGTTCAGCAATCCACAATGTGTTGTCGCACGCGCTCGGAACCTCGCGGAACAGGTCTCGCATCTCAGCCGAAGACTTGACGTAGTGGTCGTTGCCCTCGAACCTGAATCGGTCCGGGTCGCTCATCAACGACGCGGTCTGCACACATAGCAGAGCGTCGTGAGCCTGGTGATCTTCGCTGTGGGTGTAATGGGTGTCGTTGGTTGCTAGGAGTGGCGCGCCCAAGTAGTTGGCGATCTCGACGAGCTGCGGGTTGGTCTGGCGCTGCGCAGCGATGCCATGATCCTGGAGTTCGACGAACAGGTTGTCGCGACCGAAAATATCTTGGAGCTTGCCGGCTTTTTTGCGGGCCTGATCTTCGTTGCCATTGAGCAGTTCTTGCAGAACGTGTCCGCCCAGGCAGCCGGTGGTTGCGATTACGCCTTCGCTGTGGGTGTCGAGCAGTTCCCAGTCAATCCTGGGTTTGTAGTAGTAACCCTCGAGGTATGCCCGGCTCGATAGCTGAATTAGATTCTTGTAGCCTTTTTGGTTCTCCGCCAACAGGCAGAGGTGGTAATACAACTTGCCCGAGTCAGTCTCGCCACCTGAGTCGTCGAGACGACCGCGGCGCTTAGGTCGTTCGCTTCGGTGGTCGTGGGCCATATAGGCCTCAGTGCCGATAATCGGCTTAACCCCGACCTCTTTACATGCCTGATAGAAGTCGAGCACGCCGTACATATTGCCGTGATCAGTCATCGCCATAGCCGGTTGACCGTCGGCTGCGGCTGCAGCTGCCAACTCGCCGACACGCGATGCCCCATCGAGCATCGAGAACTCAGTGTGGACATGAAGATGTGTGAATGAACCAGCCATGAGACCTCTGCATCGCTTAGTCAACTCCAGAGTTACACGTCTGTAATTCCGGAGCCATAAACTTATCGCAGTTGCGCTCTAGATGCCATCGCTGTGCTTGAGACATGTACGACGCACCCGTCCCAAGCTGCGCGGTCCTTGTCGTATCCCGAATTTAACGTCCGGCCTATGACAAGGAATCTGAGACAAGACCCGATCGAGGGCCGGCTTCACATCATGAACTATGCGGTCGGTTCCGAGAATCTGGCCGTGAAGGACCGTGACCGTTACGAATTCATCCGCCGCATAAGTGAAGCTAGCGGGAAACGCGACATCGTTATCGTTATGTTCTGCCTGACGCGGAACGAGAAGACAGAGTCGAGTTGACAGCGCAGCCAGACGCTGCAGAACTGGAAACCCGAATCGCGGCATTAGAACAACAAATCGCCAACTTGCCATCCGGGCCACAAGGCCCAAAGGTGCATACGGATGCAATGGCCGTGATGGACCCGCTGTCGTGGACGGAGCGGCTGGGTCCGAAGGCGTTGGGTTTATAGGTCAACAAGGCCCAACTGCCTCTACAGGAGTGATTGGCTCTAAATGACCAGCTGGCGTGGATGGAACAGCTGGTTCTGATGGGGCGTTGAGCGATTTGACCTGTGGTGCCGACCGGTTCATAGCGATGAATAACGGTGCCTGTGCGTGCGCTGAATTACGCGCCACCCTCAATGGCTCATTTTCAGGTGATGGTAACGGCATGGACTACACATTTATTGGCGAGCTCATCACAACGGAAGGCTATTCAGTAGTTGGTCTCGAGATCATTCAGTACTGCGACGACCAGATTTGCGAGTTCGTTGTTATTGGCGCAGCGGACGGCACCTGAAGCACTATTTCTGGTTCTATCGGGGCTAATTCCTTTAACACCGGAAGTAACAGCGTCGACGTTTTCGTTCACCGTATTGACGTGGTGTGGTCTTTGGCGACCGGCGTCCATATGGATGGCGGCACTGGTGCTGTGAGCGTTCAGATTTCCTGTGGTCAAGGCGGAGTCGCAGCAACCTGACAGACATACTAAAAACAGAGAACACAAAAGTTTCGCTATCCACCTGTTTCAGATACCGACACGGATCTTCTCCAACACGTCGGCCACCGAACCGACTCGGCGATGCAAAAATCGTTGTAGCGCTCCCGTCGGAGCGCTGCCAACGACGCGTGGTTCGCAGCGCTCGTGGCTCGGTTCCGCCAGCAATGGGCAGCGTGTGACGCGATGCTTGCAAGCTAACTGGCAACCCGCCACCGCTTGAGACGTATACCTCGGTCGTGTCTCTAGCCACTGGCTGGCAGCAATAGTTCAGCCGCCGAATTCGATGTACCTGACCATCGAATCATCGCCGAGGACTCCTCAGCCCTGGCATTGCATTGATCACGATGGCGGGGGCACACGTCCATATTCATGTCATAGGACCAGCAAAACGGTGAACACACTCACTTGGTGGAAGTGGTCCTCTGTGTCAAATCATTGCTGAAACGACACCAGTTCTGGAAATCACCGCGCTTGTGCCCCGCCCTATCACCGGCTCGCTTCCCGGTTACAGGTATTGGCCTGGGAGTTCTGGCGACGACTGTTCTGACTGTTGAGGCGGAGCCCCAGCCGGGAGGCCACCACGGATAGAGGCAAGCTGTTGTTGGGCTGCCACCTGTTGAGCAAACAGCGTTGCCTGGATGCCTTGAACCAACCCCTCCAGCCACCCGACTAGCTGGGCTTTAGCCACAGCCAGCTCGGCTTCGCTGGGCGTACCGACATCGCTGAATGGCCCACTAAGGCGCAAGAGTTCATCGTGCAACTCAGGTGACAATGCGCTACTGAGTTCGGTGATCGACTGCTCGTAAATGTCGCGCAATCGTTCGCGGCTCGGTTGGTCGAGCTCGATCTGGCGCACTTGTTCAAGCAGCTGACGCATCATTGCGCCCACCCGCATGACCTTTGCTGGCTGTTCGATCTGCTCGCCCACGCTGGTTACAGGTTCGTCAGCGCCACCTTGTTCAACCAGTTCGGCTTGTTCAACCAGTTCGGCTTGTTCAACCAGTTCGGCTTGTTCAACCAGTTCGGCTTGTTCAACCAGTTCGGCTTGTTCAACCAATGGCTCGTTAGCTATTTCATCGCTTGTGTCACTCATGCTGCCTTCCAGGATAGTCGTGCATCTAGCAAGCCAGACCGCTAAGGGCAGAGCAGCGGGACGTACAACTCGTCGGCAGTGAGCGACCCATGGCGGCCAATCAGCGTCGACTCTGGTGCAGCGGGGTCGACCAAGGCCACCGTCGACTTAGCAATCAGGGCTACCTCACCAAGGCGGCCTCGAGCATCCGGGCTTACCCGACCACCTAAGAGACGCTGGCCGATGACCTGTTCCACAGACAACACCCAGGCATCGTGACCATGGGCAGCACGAGCGGCCTCGAGCAACAATGCCTCAGCGCCTGGATTTGAGTGCAACCAAACAAATCGAGCCTCACCCGAGATCGCCCGGGTGTGTCGCATCACAGCGGCGGCGATCGGCACGACGTTGTCACCAGTATGCACTTGGCCATGGTCGGCGGTCACGACCACAGCAACCGCAGGGTCGAGCCGATCTCGGATATCACCAATCAAACGATCAACGAACGCGTACTCGGCATCGAACGCAGCGCCATGACCCCGCTCGTGCCCTACCCGATCGAGACCGTCGTAATAGGCATAGACGAAGCGTTCGCCGTCCTTTATCGCCATTTCAATCTCGTGCACAAACGTCGACATCGTGCTGTAACCGCGGAACTGCCCACCGGACAAATGCGCCGCCGTGAAGCCTGATCGGGCGAACTCACTTTTAGTGATCACGATCGGATTGCGTGCACCAAAGGGCGGAAGCACCTGGAGTTCTGCTGGAATGACACGCTCTCGGGCGTCGCCATTCTCGGTGACCCACCTCAACACATTCAGCGTTTCGCCTCCGGTTCGAATGCGGTAGCCAACCAGGCCGTGGTCTCCTGGCGGAGCGCCAGTGGTAATCGAGGTCAAGGCAGCAGCGGTCGTTGTCGGAGCGACCGTTGTGATTGGTTGCCCCTCACTAGAGGCAAGAACCGGTGCCAAATGCTGGCGGGCAACAAGCTGATTCCAGCCCAAACCATCGATCACAACAACCACGACTTGGTGCGCATCGAGAACCCGCTCAGGAATCCAACCTTCGCCTAACATGCGGTGCTCAAGTAGCGCCGGAACAATGTTGGAAACGCACGCCCCCTGATAGTCAGGCACGGCCATCTGACCGGCAGCAAGTTCAACTGGTTTCATCGGCGCCGGGTCCATCCTTGACAGTGTGGCCTACGATGACGGTGTGCGAGTGTCAACCCGCGGCGATTACGCCTGCCGAGCGCTTCTATCCATGGCGATCCGCGACGATCGTTCAAAGCCGATCTCGGTCCGAGACATCGCAGAACGGACTGCGCTTCCCCAGCCCTACCTCGAGCAGATCTTGTTGGCACTCAAGGGTGCTGGCATCGTGCGCTCTAAGCGCGGCGTTGGCGGTGGCTATATGTTGAGCCGTGAGCCACACGAGATTCGTCTAAGCGACGTTGTAAGCGCAGTTGATGGCCCAATCAGCGCTGGCGACTTTCGCGAGCCGCACACCGATGGCGCCTGCGATCACGAAGGGCGTTGCGTCTTGTTAGCTGTCTGGGGCCACGTGGGCGAACAGATGCGAGAGCTCCTCGACTCATTCACACTCGCGAATGTCGCCGAGATGGCCAGCGGCGACCGAAGTTGGCCTCCCACAAATGATTCGGCTAGCTGAACCGTTCGTCGATCAAGGCCTGCAGGTCGGCTGGCAGCGCAGCATCGAACGAGAGCTCGTGCCCTGAAATTGGATGCTCAAAACCCAGATGTTCGGCATGTAGAGCCACCCGGCTGAACTCGTCCCTACTCGTCCTGTCGCCATAGGTCGGATCGCCAAGCACCGAGTGCCCAATGGCAGACAGATGCACTCGGATCTGGTGGGTCCGGCCTGTTTCGAGCTGGCAGCGCAGATAGCTTGCCGCCGGTTCGTCGTAGTCGCGGGCTCGCACCTGGTAATGGGTGCGCGCCGCTCGTCCGTCGGCCAGCACCGCCATACGCGTCCTGCGTTGCGTCGAGCGGCCGATCGGCGCGTCAATGACACCTCGATCGTCCGAAACAATCCCATTCACTGCTGCCGCGTAAACCCGCACAACATCGTGACGAGCCATCGCCACCGTCAGCACGTCGTAGGCCTGAGCGGTGCGGGCGACGACCAGCAGTCCACTGGTTTCGCCATCGAGGCGATGCACGATGCCGGGTCGGCCTTCTTGGCCAACCCCCTCGATCTCCGGGAACCTAGCCAACAACCCGTTCACCAGCGTCTTGTCCGGACGACCAGCGCCAGGGTGAACAATGAGACCTGCCGGTTTGTTGACGACAATGACGTCGTCATCTGCGTGGACGACGTCAAACTCAACACCTGCATCGGCATCGAGCGTGATGACCTGCTTCTCTGTGGCAACGAACGCGACTCGTTGGCCGACGCTGACTCGTATAGATCGTTGGGTTGCTGCAGTTCCGTCGACCGCAACGTCACCGTTGGCAATCATGGTCGCTGCCACAGACCGAGAGCAGCCATCGAGCATGGCAACAACTCGGTCGAGACGCTCGCCCTCGAGTGCGTCTGGAATAATTTCGTCGATCATGCAGTCTCACTGAAACTGAGCCGCATAAGGCCCATAGCGCCACAAACCACCGCAATATCGGCCACGTTAAAAATTGGCCACCACTGAAAATCGATGAAGTCGATCACGCCACCAGTCATGAACCCTTCATCAGCTCGAAAAATACGATCGATGAGGTTCCCGATAGCACCACCAGCGATCGAACCGAACAGAACGAGCATGCGCCGATCAGAAATCGTGCGGGCATAACACAGCAGACCAGCAATCACGAACAAGATCAGCACACCCAACCAGCGTCCGAGCCCCGCACCAAGCCCGAAGGCAGAGCCGAAATTGCGCGTCAAATTGAGTCGAGCCGTCCAGAACAGGTCGATGTTTTGATCGACAAGTGCTGAAGCGGCCCAGATCTTGGTGATTTGATCGAGGACAATGACCGCTAAACCGACACCCGCGACTAGCTGCATAGAGCCCCGAGGGGCCGTAGCTACCGTGGTGCCGACAGAGTGGTCAGCGTCGGAATCCAGCAACTTTGTATTCGACACGTTCGGCAGCCCATGGGATTGCTTCGAGGCGTTCTTTAGGGATGGGTTTTCCAGAAGTGACACACATGCCGTAGACGCCGGCCTTGAGCCGACCTAAGGCGTCGTTGATTTCCTCGACGGCTGTCTGTGCGTAGCTGCTGAGAGCGAGGTCTCGCTCTCGCTCAACCTGCAAGGTGTCGCCGTCGCCTGATTCTTCATCGAACTGAACATCGCCCGGTTCACGGTCGACCAGCAGACTGTCTGCCTCGGCCTGCCAAGTGTCGCGTGACTTGGTGTAGCGCGCTCTTTCTTCGAGCAATCGCTTTTCCTGTGCGTCGATAAATTTCTGACCGAACGGGTTTGCTGGCTTAGACGCCTTATCGGCAGCCTTTTTCACGGGGGCCTTCTTTGCTGCTGCTTTTTTCGCGGGAGAGGCTTTCTTCGCCGAGGCTTTCTTCGCGTCGACCTGCTTGGTAGTGGCCTTCTTGGCCACTACTTTTTTTGCCGACTTTTTCTTAATTGCCATCGCTACCCTCCGCTGTTCCTGGGCGGGCGGAGTATAGCCACAAGAAATGCTGATCCGATGGTCCGCATGTGCGGGTAGCCTCTCGCTCGTGAGCGACCAGCTTCCGTATCCCCCCGTTAACCCCAAGCTAGACCTTCCTGCGCTCGAGCTGCGAATTTTGCAGCAGTGGCAGGATGAAGGCGCCTTTGTCGCCTCGGTCGAACAGCGCCCAGCCGACCGCGAGTTCGTGTTCTACGACGGACCCCCGTTTGCCAATGGTTTGCCGCATTACGGGCATCTTCTCACAGGTTATGTGAAAGATGTCGTGCCTCGATACCAGGCCATGAAAGGCAACCGCGTCGAGCGTCGCTTCGGCTGGGACTGCCATGGTTTGCCTGCCGAGATGGGTGCCGAACAAGAACTTGATGTTTCCGGCCGCAGCGCAATTACCGAATATGGCATAGACAAATTCAACGAGTACTGCCGGTCCTCAGTCCTGCGCTACACATCCGAATGGGAGCGCTACGTCACTCGCCAAGCCCGTTGGGTCGACTTCGAGAACGATTACAAAACAATGGACCTCTCCTATATGGAGAGCGTCATCTGGGCGTTCAAGCAACTCTGGGATAAGGGCCTGATTTATCGCGCGAACCGAGTAATGCCTTACTCGTGGGGCGCTGAAACGCCACTCTCGAACTTCGAGATCCGGTTGGACGACGCGACCCGTCCCCGTCAAGACCCCGCATTAACCATCGCGTTCACCCTCGACGATGGCACCCAGCTTCTCGCGTGGACCACAACACCGTGGACATTACCTTCCAACTTGGCGCTTGCTGTTGGGCCCGCCATCAGCTACACCCAGGTTCGAGCCGAAGGACAGTCTGCTGACTGGATCCTGGGCACCGACGCGCTCGATCGTTACAGTCGTGAACTAGGCGAATACACCATCATCCGCGAAATGACTGGCAGCGACCTCGTTGGCCGCACCTACAAGCCAATCCTGCCCTATTTTGCCGATCATCCAGATTCGTTTCGGGTCCTCAGCGCAGCGTTCGTTGAGACTGGAGACGGCACCGGCGTTGTTCACATGGCTCCTGGCTTTGGCGAAGATGACCAGACTGTGAGCGAAGCCAACGGCATCACCATGGTCGTCCCCGTGGACGACGAAGGTAAGTTCACCAGCGAGGTCGCCGATTGGGCCGGCACGAACGTCTTCGAGGCCAACCCGCTAATCATCGAACACCTAAAGCAAGCTGGCGTGGTGGTTCGTCACGAAACCTATGACCACAACTACCCACATTGCTGGCGCACCGACACACCAATCATCTATCGCGCGCTCCCAAGCTGGTACGTCGAAGTCACCGCGTTCCGCGATCGTATGGTCGAACTCAACCAAGAGATCAATTGGGTACCCAACAACGTCCGTGACGGCCGCTTCGGGAAATGGCTCGAGGGAGCTCGTGATTGGTCGATCAGCCGTAACCGTTTCTGGGGTTCACCGATCCCTGTGTGGCAGTCAGATGACCCCGCCTACCCGCGTACCGACGTCTACGGCAGTCTCGATGAAATCGAAGCCGACTTCGGGGTGCGTCCCACGGACCTGCACCGTCCTTACATCGACGAGTTGACCCGCCCAAACCCCGACGATCCGACCGGAAAGTCGACCATGCGTCGTGTGCCCGAAGTCTTTGACTGCTGGTTCGAGAGCGGCTCGATGCCGTACGCCCAGGTGCACTATCCATTCGAGAACAAAGAGTGGTTCGAAAACCACTTCCCTGCCGACTTCATCGTCGAGTACATCAACCAGACACGCGGGTGGTTCTACACGCTGCATGTTTTGTCGACTGCGCTCTTTGACCGGCCCGCATTCCTTAATGGCATCGGCCACGGTGTCCTTCTTGCCGAGAACGGCGACAAGCTCTCCAAAAAGCTTCAGAACTATCCCGATCCCGAAGAGATGTACAACAGCGTTGGCGCCGACGCTCTGCGCTGGTATCTCATGGCATCACCCGTACTACGAGGCGGCGACCTTCGAATTAGCGAACGCGAAATTCGCGATGTCACCCGCCTGATCATCAATCCAGTCTGGAACGCCTACTCGTTCTTCACCCTGTACGCGAACGCCGACGATCTAACCGCCGAATTCGACGTGTCTAGTTCAGACCTCGTCGACCGCTACATCCTGGCCAAGACGCGCGAACTCGTCGAGTCCGTCACTGTCGCTATGGACGCCTATGACCTGCCCGGCGCAACTGCGACCGCTCAATCGTTCACTGATGCACTCAATAACTGGTATATCCGCCGTAGCCGCTCGCGATTCTGGGCGCCTACGGCGGAAGCCGATCCTGCCGATAAGCAGGCTGTGTACAACACGTTGTACACCGTGCTGGTGACTCTGAGCCGCACACTCGCGCCGCTGCTCCCGATGGTCGCCGACGAGATCCACCGCGGCCTTACCGGCGGCGACAATGTTCATCTGGCCGACTGGCCGCAGGCCGACGTGTTGCCCTCGGACCCCGACCTTGTTGCCGCTATGGACGGCGTCCGCGAGGTTTGCTCAGCAGCACTCAACCTCCGAGAAGACCAAAGCATCGGCGTTCGAATCCCACTTGCAGAGCTAACAATCGCCGGAAATGCTACGAGTTCACTCGTGGACTTCGCCGACCTGATCCGCGACGAGATAAACGTCAAAAAAGTCACGTTCTCCGGCGACCTCGACGCCTTTGCCTCACGTGTGCTGAAGCCCAACGGCAAGCTGCTGGGCCCTCGTCTGGGCAGCGGCATGCAAGAGGTCCTCGCTGCGGCACGAGCTGGCCAGTGGTCCCCCAACAACGACGGCACGGTTGACGTTGGCGGCCACACCCTTGCTGACGGCGAGTTCGAGATCGCTCTCGAGCCAGCTACCGATGGCGCCGTAGGCGGGCTGTCGTCAGGCGATGCGGTAGTAGTGCTCGATACTGTCCTTACTCCTGCGCTGGTCAACGAAGGTCACGCCCGCCAACTGTCACGCTGGATCCAGGATGCACGGCGTGCTACCAGCCTCGATGTCACCGACCGCATATCGCTCACTATCGACACCGATGCCGACGTGCGCGGCTGGCTTGAGCCACACACAGAAAACCTGGCAGCTCAGGTGCTCGCTACCGAGTTCGCCTTTGGCCAGGTTGGTTCCACCGAATTCACATATGAACTCGATGGGCACAGCATTACTTTCAAGATCCAGAAATCCTAGGCCTAGAACCATGGTCCTGACATAGGCCCAACACTGGCCCCTACCGCAGCGGCCAGAAAGACTTAGATGCCGTCATCAAAAAAACGATCGGCGGCATCGCTATCGAGATCGTCAGGAGCTCCGTCGGCGATGCCGCGAAGCTCAGACAAGAACAGGTCCGATTCGACACTTTCGGGGACCAGAGACACGTCGGCTTCATCAGCAGCGGCGCGGACTTCCGCCAGGAAGGTCCCGCCGAAAAGTCCTTCCTCTGCATCGACCTGAGCGTGGCTATCGGAAAGGTCCATCTCGATTGAGATTACGTCGGCGAGTGCGTCACCGTCGTTCTCGGTGGCGTCATCAAGATCCTTTACCGCCCGTAAAAAACTGCCGTCGCCGGTGGCGTCAGCGACTGATCTGCTCTCAATGTTGTCGCTGTCCAGGACATCAGAACCATTAGTATCACCGCTCATGTTGACAAGGGTGCCAGCCGTTGCCACATCGTCATCAATCAGTTCGGGGAGACCGAGACTCTTCAACGCTCCAGCCGTTGCTGCCGCCAAAAAGTCAGCCGCTTCGCTGGCCTGACTGCGATAACGCTCGAGCAATACCTTTAATTCGGCGGCCTCGGTGCGTAGATCGTCGCGGACGCTACGCGCGTGTGCAAGCTGAGCCATAGTCGTGTCGCGTTCCACCGTTATGTCGGGTAGGACGCGTTCTGCCGTCTCGTGCGAAAGCCCCAACGTTTGGTTGTCTTCCCCCTCGGGGCCAGACAATTGCATTTCACCGTCGACGGTATAGGTCGCTGCCTCGACGACACGGCGAAGTCTTGCAATCTCGTTCTGTTGGTCTTCTATATAGACGTCGACCTCGTTCCGGTCATACCCCTCGGAGCGCATAGTAAAGCTCCGGAAAGGGACCTCGCCTTTTGTCATGGTGCTGTCCTCCGACACACGTCAGTTCGTGCGACTACGCAAATGCTAGTTGTCCGTCCAAACCATTATACGTTCAGCCTTAGCGGCGTCTTCGCTTAACCAAGCAGGCCGCTGTCGCGCATCAACCGGTGATCGTCGGCAGTCAACTGCACATCTGCTGGGGTCACCAAAAATACACGGTCACCTACCCGTTCCATCTGACCGCGCAGGCCATAACAGAGGCCGCTGCAGAAGTCGATCAATCGGCGTCCGAGCACGGCGTCTGTCTCTTGAAGGTTCAAGATCACGGCTGCACCACCTCGAAAACGATCAGCAACCGCTTGAGCGTCGTTAAAGCTACGAGGCGCCACGATCTGAGGCCTCGAGCCAAGACCAGCTGGGACCGCCTGCACCGAACCCATAGGCGGTTCGCTGGCTCTGGTGACTTCGACCGGGCGCAGCGACGTGTTGGTGAGCGGCCGCACGTCTGGAGCGGGGTTACGCTCGCTGCCGTATTCGTTGTCGGCATCGCTCATTGGCCCAAGTGATCGAACGGCACTGAAGTCGTTGTGATCGTGCTCGGTCATGGGGCCGATCGGACCACGCACCGCACCGCTGGGCTGAGTGTTCGCGGCTGAACCACGAGTTTCGGGCGCGAACGCCGGGTCGCTGAACCCAGATGAGGAAGATTCACCCGTCTGCTCGTACTCGGCGTCGGGGCCAAGCCCTAGCCAGGTCATTGTGGTTTTCCAAATAGACATGTTCATCGCCCCAAGGGTTGAGCGTCAATAGATACTAGTGACCGGAAGCGGCCAAATTGCGGAGGGGTCACACACGGACTCCGAACAGATCAGAACCAACCCGCACCATTGTGGATCCTTCGCTGATTGCCATCTCGAGGTCGGCCGTCATACCCATCGAGCACTCGGTCAGATTCAAGCGGTCGACGGTACCTCGCAGCTGCGCAAATCCTGCTGCCGTCGCTGTGTCGTCGGCAGCAGTCCCGACGCCCATCAGCCCTGCCACTTCGAGTTCCAGCTCGTACAGCGACTCTACAAGCTCATCGATGTCCTCGAATGAGCATCCAGCCTTGTGGGACTCTGCCGACAGATTGACCTGGGCAAAGACGCGAGCTCCCGGCGCCCGCTTCGCGATCTCTCGCGCGACTCTGATCCGATCGACCGACTGCCATGTATGGATGTGGTCCGCCATCAACCGGACCTTGTTGGTCTGGAGTTGTCCAATAAAGTGCCAGCCAACACGACCCGCAGACTGGGCAACAACAGGGGCCTTGGCTACCAGATCCTGGGCATAGTTCTCTCCGAGTTCCGTTAGGCCACAACGTCTCGCTGCAACGGCCGCCTCGACTGGATGTCCCTTCGAAACCGGCAACAACGCAACGTGTTGTCCGCCTGCGGCCGCCATCCGAGCGCGAACGAGATTCAGGCGCTCACCGAGCCGGCTCTGACGGCGCTCAACCTCGGCTTCGTCGATCGCTGCTGCGCCGTCCGTCATCGAGCATCTTCACTTTCGTCAGTTGACTCGATCCATGCAGCAAGCGCAATCCGGCCGGATTCGTGGCGCTCACGATGTGACCAATAGCGCTCTGCGTCACCAGCGGTACATCCACCTGACCACTCGGCAACATCGATACCGAGCCGACCAAGCTCGCCCGCTACAGCGGCCGTTAAGTCCAAGGCTGGCTGTCCACCGTTGGTCACTCCGACAGCGTCGGATCCGAACCGCTGGGCGAGGCGATCAAGGTCTGCTGACCCGAACTCGTAGTGGCAGGCTCGAATGTGAGGACCCACCGCAGCGGTAATCGAAGCTGCGCCATCAAACTCTCGGAGTCGCCGGACGGTCGACTCAAGCACACCGGCTTCAAGGCCCCGCCAGCCAGCGTGCGCTGCAGCGACTGTTGCCGAGTCGGTTATAAAGCCAACGGGTACACAATCACCCGAGTGCACGGCCAGCACGAGGTTCGTTTCATTCGTCACCAGCGCATCGGCCACTGACCATTCGTCTGTCACGTCTCCATGCATGGCCACTACTACCCGGTCGCTATGAACCTGACGCACTACACACCATGGATACGCCACAGCTCGCTGGCGGCGACGACTCAGATCATTGCGAGCCACTGCCGCCGGTGAAAGATCGCCATCGGAGCGGGTCGAGTGAGCGATCTGAGCCGTGCGCCCCTCAAACTCGCGCTGGATCAGCGGCTGCATTCGCCGCCGCAGTTCACTTAAGAAACGAGGGAACGTCAAGATCATCGAAGTCGCTGCCAGCCTCTACGGGCACAGGGGCTTCTTCGAATGGATCTGACAGATCGTCGAACACGTCGATCTCCTCTGCCTCATAGACCGGAGGTGTGGAGGCTTGCGGCGACACGGCGGCTGCCGCTGTCGGGGCTGCCGCATCGGCCCAGCGATCAAAACCAGCGGCGATTACTGTCACGCGAATCGCGTCGCCCATGTTCTCGTCGATCACGGTGCCAAAGATGATGTTGGCATCAGGGTGAGCGACACCTTGAATGATTTCGGCGGCTTCGTTCACTTCGAGCAGGCCTAGCGCCGAGCTACCGGTGATATTCAAAAGAATGCCGCGAGCACCCTCGATGGATGACTCCAGCAGTGGGCTGGAGATAGCCTTTCGAGCTGCACCTACGCCGCGCTCTTCACCCGATGATTCGCCGACACCCATTAAGGCAGACCCAGCGTCTTGCAAGATCATCTTCACGTCGGCGAAGTCGGTGTTGACCAGACCAGGCGTAGTGATCAATGTGGTGATGCCCTGAACGCCATGAAGGAGTACATCATCAGCGATACGGAATGCCTCGATGATCGACGTGTCGGCAGTTGAGATCGACAACAGACGGTCATTCGGAATAACGATCTGGGTATCAACCTTTTCTCTGAGCCGCGTGATTCCCTGATCAGCTTGCACCGAACGGCGGCGGCCTTCGAATGCGAATGGACGAGTGACCACCCCAATCGTGAGCGCGCCCAGCGACTTTGCGATATCGGCCACAACAGGCGCTGCGCCAGTCCCTGTGCCGCCACCTTCACCGGCGGTGATGAAGACCATGTCGCTACCTTCGAGCGCCGTACGAATTTCATCCTCGTGCGCTTCGGCTGCTGCCGCACCAATGTCAGGGTCGCTACCGGCGCCAAGTCCACGGGTCAATTCGCGCCCAATGTCAATCTTTATTTCGGCGTCGCTCATCAGCAATGCCTGGGCATCGGTGTTGATCGCAATGAACTCGACACCCCGCAAGCCGGCATCAATCATGCGGTTCACCGCGTTCACGCCGCCACCGCCGACGCCGACGACCTTGATCACTGCCAGGTAGTTGATAGGTGTAGTCACAAGTTCTCCATTCGCGCTGGGATAGAGCCTACATGCCCAGAGCTAAAGTGCAGAGTTTAACTTTGCCAGTCTCGACTACAACTATAGAGTTTGAAACTAAACATCGAGTAGAGGTTTTCTGAGGATGCTGTGGCCAGAGTTGATGTTGAGGCCAATTAGTCAGGGTTTTGGGCGGAGACCCCTGACATCTTCACGTAAGGGGGTCTTCGCCTCTAACCCAGCACTCGACAATCTAGGGCCCTGCGGATAACCGGGACAGACGGCGCTCGTACGTCAAGGGTCTCGAGACAGCTCAGGTCAACCTGAGCCAGGAATGCCCGGACCGCCTCGAATTTTTCATGAAGGTCACGAGCATCGCCAAGAGAAATGTTCCCACCTCCGACGGTTCGCAGGACCAACGAATCGACGGTGATCTCCACTCGCAGCGTGATCGACGCTATGTCTGCGGGTAATACAGAGGCCACCGTCAAGGCGTCGTCGAGTACATCGGGAATTGATTTACCGCGCTCGGTCTGGAACATAGCTCCAGCTATCTCAGGCAAGGCGGCGATCTCTGGTCCCAACGGCACCAGTTCGGTGACAGAACCATCGGGTGTTTCACCGGGCTCAGTTGTTTGACCTGGCTGGCTCTGCACGACGTTGGTGACCGTCGTTTCGACGGTCCGGTCGATGACATTGAGAACCAATCCATCGGCGGCAACAACGACAGTTCCATCAGGCGACTCAATACGTGCAACGGCTACACGCTCGTTTATCTCCACGGTCACGACGCCGCCCCAACTCGACGAGGCCACAACTGTTTCGATCTCAGGCAAGGCCATCAGCCGAGTTTCAATCTGGCCGGTATCCAGTCCGAGCAGTGGTGTCCCAAGCTCCACGCCAGCAGCCGCACGTAGGTAGTTGGCGGGCGTCCGCTCAGCTCCAACAATTCGGATCTCGTCGACATCGAGTAGCGCACTTTGTGTCGACGCACCTGCAAGCAGCATGACCACGAACAACACCGCAAGAGCGATCAGCTTGTGTTGGCGCGAACGTTGGCTTTGGTCTTCGACCTCGGCCCGACGCTCGGTGATCTTCGGGTGCGGCGTCGTCATGAGAAACCGACCAGGCGAGTCTCGGGTTCGAGTCTAATTCCAGCATGTTCCCAGACCAGGGCCTGCACCCGACGCATCAGGTCGAGAACGTCGTCGGCCATACCATTCGGATCAGTCTGAATGAAGTTCGCGTGCTTGTCGCTGACCTGCGCCGTTCCCACTCGGAGGCCCTTGCCTCCAGCCGCTTCAATCAACCGCCCGGCGCTCTCTCCAGAAGGGTTTGTGAAGACCGAGCCTGCGTTCTGTCCACCTGGCTGATGTTCACGTCGCCAACGTACGATCTCGCTGAGCAGCGCCTCACCATCTGATGACTCGCCCGGATTCACATTCATCGTCACAGCCAGAACGATCTGTTCGCTGCCAATAGCAGAGCTGCGATATCGGAACGACAACTCATCAGCGGCCCATACCCGTTGTTCACCAGTCGTCATGTCCAGCACGGCTGCGCTGATGACGGTCGCCGCCATGTCAGAGCCATGACCGCCAGCGTTCATGGCCACCGCACCTCCGATTGTGCCTGGCACACCAACCGCCCACTCGAATCCAGTCAATCCCTTCGCGGTCAAACGCCGGGCCGCCGCCGGTAGCGACACCGCAGCGCCGAGGGTGGCTGTGCCTGCCTCGATGGCAATCGCGTCGAACTCGCCAGCCAGAGAGATCGATAGCCCCCAGAAGCCGCTATCAGAAACCAGCATGTTCGAACCGTTGCCCACCATAATGATCGGCACGCGATTCGACACTGCTGCGCTTACGAGAACCACTAAATCAGAAATTGTGGCGACCACAGCGTGCGCCAGGGCCGCCCCACCGACGCGATACGTCGTTCGGATACCGATTGGTTCATGGTGGCGCACGATGGTGTCAATAAGTTGCGGTGCGAGATCGAAGAGCCAAGCCATAGAACCTGGGGTAGACGCACGGAGTCGCTGCACGACCATGTCTGGCACTGTTGTCAGGTCTCCAGCCCCCATCGTCAGGCACAGGTCGCCTGGGCCCAACTTGGCGGCCAGATGGCCGGCGACATCATCCAACGTCGGCTGCCAGCTCACAGACATTTCTGGACATGCAGCGACCACAGCGTCATACACGATGCGCCCCGTGACGCCCGCTCTTGGTTCTTCACCTGACGGATAGATATCGGTCAGCACCAAATGGTGAACACCACGAAACGAGGTGGCAAACGTGGCGCCAAGGGCCTGAGTCCGGCTATAACGATGCGGCTGATAGGCAGCCAGAACACGATTCCACGGCCCATGCTTCGCCGCAGCGATCGCGGCCTCGACCTCCGCCGGAAGGTGCGCGTAGTCATCGACCAGGCGGGTACCAAGGTGGTCTCCTCGCTGTTCAAATCGACGTGCGACGCCGTTGAAACGAGCGAGACCTTCGACAGCGCGGTCGAAGTGCACACCAAGTCCAAGTGCGATCGTCAGGGCACCCGCCGCATTTAGCGCGTTGTGATGGCCTGGCAATCCGACGCAGACACGGCCGAGTCGCTGGCCTTGCCAACGCACGTCGAATTCGGTGTCGTCCTCCGTGACGTCGATCCTGGAGATACACAGGTCAGACCGGTCGTCGGTCCCATAGGTCACAATCCCGCTGCAGCCCAACAGCACGTGTGTATCGCTGTCGTCGATACACACCGCCGTGATGCCGTCGATCCCTTCGACAAACCCGCTGAATGCAGCGCTGAGCCGTTCGGCCGACCCGTAGAACTCGAGATGGTCAGGGTCCAATGATGTCACGATGGCGTGGGCACCCATCAGCGTTAAGAAGGTGCCATCGCTCTCGTCGGCTTCAACGACAAAATGCTCTGTTGTTTCCCACCGTGCCCCGGTACCGAAATGAACCACATCGGATCCAATGATGAACGATGGTTGCAGACCAGCATGATCAAGCAGCACCGAAAGCATCGAAGATGTCGTGGTTTTACCATGAGTGCCAGCGACCAGGATGGCAGGTCGAGTCACCACGATTGCAGCGAGGATCTCGGCTCGCGAATAGACCGGGGTGCCTCGCTGGAGAGCACCAACAATGTCGGGGTTTGAGTCTGGCACCGCGGTCGACCGAGTCACGAGGTCTGCGTTCGCTGCATGTGACCCGTGATGACCAACGAACGTCGTGGCGCCCAACGCAACTAGCTCATCCAGGTGCCGAGACCCAGCGCTATCTGAACCAGTGATGGTGTGACCCATAGCCAGCAGGATGCGGGCCACAGCGCGCATCCCGGCTCCCCCGATCCCCACGATGTGGATCGACCGTGGCGTAGCCAGATCTATCGGGCGAGTTGTCGGCCGAAGTTCTTCCAGGACGAGCGATGGATCAACGGGCACGAGCGTGCGTCTCGATCAAGTTGGCTATGTCTGCCGCAGCGTTGGGCCGTGCCTGCTCGCCAGCACGCATTGACATGTCAGCAAGGCGGTGGGGGTCGGCCAGCAAATCGTTGACTAGGTCAACGACCTTGGAGCCATCGAGTTCGTCGTCCTTGACCAGCAGCCCACCACCATTCACCGTAAGCGCTTGAGCGTTCTTGGTCTGGTGGTCCCCCGGCGCACTTGGCAACGGAACGAATACTGCGGGAGTTCCTGTCTCTGCAATCTCACATACCGATGTGGCGCCAGAACGGCAAACGACGAAGTCTGCTGCGGCGTACACATCGTTCATCGCTCGTTCGTAACGCACCGCTTGGTACTGCAACGGGCCATCCACCGAATGTGACCCGAACAGGTCCCAATCTCGATCACCAATGATGTGACGCACCGTCAGATCATCTCGGTCAGCAAGCGCCATCGTCGCGTCAACAACAGCCTGGTTAATACGCCGCGCTCCAAGCGAACCACCGAAGGCGGCAACGAGGCGTCTCTCTGGGTCCACACCAAGACGCTCTTTCGCCTGCGCCACTGCTAGTGGATCGGAGCGGTCAACATCCAAGATGCCGCCAAGCAACGGATTGCCGGTGTGCACCGCTTTGGGAAGTTCAGTTGTTGCAAAGGCGACGGCACAGGCTTTAGCCCACCGGCTACCAAAACGGTTGGCCGCGCCTGGGACCGTGTTCTGCTCGGTGACAATGATGGGAATACGCAGCAGTGCAGCGGCCTGGAGTGCAGGCAAACTCGCGTAGCCGCCCACAGAGACCACGACGGCTGGACGGAGACGGCGTAGCGTGCGCCATGCCAAAATCGCAGCAGATCCCAACGCGACGATCGACTTCACGTTTTCACGACTGATAGAGCGTTGGATCCCACGCCCGGGAAGTGCCGTCAGTCCGTATCCATGTTCGGGCACAAGCTCAGCTTCGAGCCCGCGGCGACTGCCGATGAAATGGATCTCGTCCTTCGAGCGGCCACGTCGCACGAGTTCGCCCGCGATCGCTAACGCAGGATGCACGTGACCTGATGTGCCACCCCCAGCAATCACCGCCCAGACCTGGCCCGCCGGTTCGGTCATCGTTCTATCTGTCTCGCCACGTTCAGAACGACACCCATCGCTGTGAGGTTCACCATGAGCGACGAGCCGCCCATCGACACAAAAGGAAGTGTGACGCCGCTGATCGGAAGCAGATTGATAGCAGCGCCAATATTGATGAAGGCCTGCATCGTGATGGCCGTAGTGATTCCGCCAGCGAGCAACATGCCTAACCGGTCAGGGGCTGCGAACGCTACGCGCATACCAAACATCGCTAGGCCGAGGTAAAACAGGATCAGCATCAGACCGCCGATAAAGCCAAGCTCCTCGGCGATCACGCTGAAGATGAAGTCCGTATGAGCAAAGGGCAGGAATCCCCACTTGGCACGCCCAGCGCCAAGGCCAACACCATCGAGACCCCCTGATGCAACCCCGACAAGCGACTGCACGGTTTGGTAACCAGCGCCCTCAGGGTCATTGAACGGATCTGTCCAGGAACTGATGCGGGCCCGGCGATAGGGAGAGGACATCGCGAGAGCGGCAAAGAGAGCGAACAGACCGACCGTGACCGACCCCAGAGACCAAATCGAAACACCGCCGAGGTAGAGCAGGATCATGGCGACAGCGACAATGATGCTCGCCGTTCCCTGACTGGGTTGCACAAGTACGAGTCCGGCGATGAAGAACGACACGAACAGGACTGGAAACAACACAGCGCGATTGTCTTGTACCAAATGCGCTCGACGTGCGATCAGATCCGCAGCGAAGAGCGCAAGCGCTAGCTTGGCGAACTCTGAAGGCTGGATGGTGAACGGGCCAACGCCGAGCCAGCGCGTCGCACCGTTGGCGGTAATTGCGTGTTGCCCCGGCACCATCAACGCCAGGAGCATCACCGTCGTGCCAATCATAAGGACCGGCGCAAACCGGGCGACGTCGCGGTAGTCAATCCGCATCACTCCTCCCATGACGAGCAGGCCTAACACCGCCCACATGCCTTGACGTTGAAGGTAAAACCAAGGCGTGCCTATCTCCTGTAGGCCAGTGACCGTCGATGCGGACAGCACCATAATCAGACCAATGAATGTCAGCGCAAGCGTCAGTAGCAACAAGACAGCGAACTCGATAGTGCGCTTGCCGGGCACGACACTGGGGTGACGCAGCGGCTGCAGCCACGTCATTGCACCAGCCTTTGCCTGACCGGTGCGGCTCGCAGCGCGACGACTGATTCGAGTTGCCGTCATGGTGTGGTGCCCTGGCGGGTCTGAGCTCGGACCACCTGAGTGAAGTCCTCGCCACGGTGCTGGTACGAGCGGTACCAGTCATAGGACGCACAAGCGGGAGAGAGCAGAACGACGTCGCCAGCGGTCGCTACCTCGCGCGCTTGGGAAACCGCCTGAGTCATTGACGTCGCGACACTCACGGGCACTCGCCCAGCAAACGCTGTCTCGATATCCGAAGCAGCGGCCCCGATCGCTACTACATGGGTGATGCGGTCGCTATGAGCGACCATGTCATCAAAGGACAGTCCTTTGTTTTTGCCGCCCGCAATCAGTACGACTGAGTCGAAGCCACCAAGTGCAGCTGCAGCCGCATGAGGCGTGGTGGCCTTTGAGTCATTGACGTAGCGGACGCCATCGATTTCGGCGATTGACTCGACTCGATGCGGTAGCCCAGTGAAGTTGCGAAGCACTTCGGCAACTGCGGTGTGTTGTCCACCGGCACGAAGTGCGGTTGCCGATGCGGCGAGTCCGTTCATGATGTCGTGGGGCATGGTTCGGCTGAGTTCGCTAATTGCAATCAGCTCGGTACCGCCGCACACCAGAACGCCATCGATCACGCCGTGATCACAAAGTGACGGTGGTTCGCCCGCCCCGAATGTCTCGACGTCGCGACTCAAGATCATTGATGCGCGGGAGCTAACAATGGCGTCGTCACGATTCGCGATGGCCAGAGCGTCAGTGCCGAGCTGTGACCAAATGGTTGCCTTCGCTGCTTCATAAGCAGCTAGGTCGCGATGAGCGTCGAGATGATCAGGTCCAAAGTTCAGCCAGGTGGCGATACCTGGCGAGAAGCGTTGGCTATGGCTCAGGCGGAAGGACGACGCTTCGACAACGAATACGTCGGTCGACGGGTCGTCGATTGCCTCGACCCATGGGGTGTCTGTGTTACCAACTGCCTTTGCAGCAATACCCGACTGTTGCAGCATGCGCTCGACAAGTGTCACGACAGTCGTCTTGCCGTCGGTGCCCGTGATCGCCACAGCGGGGCGGTCGTCCCAGCGGGCTGCCAAGTCAAATTCACTCATGATCGGCGCCTTGGCCTGGGCGGCGGCCGCAAAGATCGGATGGTGGTCCGGCAAACCCGGAGCTGGCAACACGCCATCGACCTGAGTTAGCAACAGATCCAGGTTTACATCGTCTGGAGCGTTGACGAGCAGGTTATTCTCGGCGCTCCATGACCGCAGTTCGTCAGAGATCTCGTCGTCGAGTGCCACGACTTCGATATCGCGCTGCTGCAATGCCGTGGCCACCGCTCGTCCGGTAATACCGAGTCCCACCACCAACATGCGCTGCATCAACCGACCGAACCGGGGATCGAGAGGAAGTCTGCGTAGAAAATACCGAGCGCCATTGATGCAGCGAAACCAGCGAGAAGCCAGAGCCGGATGATCACGCGTGTCTCTGGCCAGCCGAGCATCTCGAAGTGATGATGGACCGGAGCGATCAAGAAGACGCGTTTACCGGTGCGTTTGAACACCGCAACCTGGATAATTACCGACAGTGTTTCGGCTACGAACAACGCCCCCAAGATAGGGAGCAAAAGATGAGTGTTTGTTGCAAGCGCTAACGACGAAAGGCCAGCGCCGAGAGCTAACGAGCCCGTGTCGCCCATGAAAATTTGGGCGGGCGCCGCATTCCACCACAGGAAACCAGCGCATGAACCAACGGCTGCCGCAGCAATGACTGCCAGATCGAGCGCGTGACCAACGTCGTAGATCTCCGGGTGACCAAACATCCAGAAACCAATGACGGTGAAGGTTGCGAATGCGAAAAGCGACGCTCCACTAGCCAGTCCGTCAAGGCCATCCGTGAGATTCACGCCATTGGTGGTGGCAACCATAAGGAGAACGGCCCACACGCACCAGCCGACTGGGCCCAAGTCGATACCGATGGAATCCCAGCGAGTAAAGGAGATCTCAGTGTGTACGTCGGTGAGAGTGACCATAAGGACGGCGAAGGTCGTTGCGACTGCAATCTGTCCTCCGAATTTGGTCCTGGCCCGTAGCCCCAAATTACGTTCCCGGCCGACCTTGATCCAATCGTCGAGAAACCCAACAGCGGCCGAGCCAACAATTGCGAACAAGACCAGCAGCCCACTGCGGGTATAGATGCCGTTGTAGAAGTCGCTCACAATATACGCGATGACGATGCCGGCAACGATAGCGATGCCGCCCATCGTGGGCGTGCCCGCCTTGGTCTCGCGGTGCATCTGCACACCGTCTTCTTGAATTGGTTGGGCCAGCTTACGGTGCGTCAACCAAGTGATCAGGAAACGAGTACCGAACAAGGACACCAGTAGAGCGACCCCGGCCGCAATTAGGAGTCTGATCATGGGGTATCCGCCTCAAGCATGTGTGCTGCGATGCTCACGTCGTCAAATAAGAGCACATCAGCGCCGATGGTTTGTGTCTTTTCATGACCCTTGCCTGCGATGAGGACAACGTCATCGGGCCCAGCGTCGATGATTGCACGCCCGATTGCGGACTTACGGTCAGGCTCGACGATTACATGTTCGCGCGATTCGAACCCGGCGAGAGCATCTTCGATAATGCGGATGGGGTCCTCCGAACGAGGGTTGTCGCTTGTCAAGTACACGCGATCGGCCCCGAGTTCGGCTGCGCGGCCCATGAGCGGCCGCTTCTGCTGGTCTCGGTCTCCACCACAACCAAACACGATGGACAACTGGGCTCCCGGGGCTACCGCTCGTAGCGTTGCTAGCGCCAGTTGAATACTGTCAGGAGTGTGTGAATAGTCGACCACGACGGTCGGTCGTGGCTGCTCTATGTCAGCAATGTTGTTGGACAACACGGTTTGCATACGGCCTGGGACCGCCGGTGCCGAAGCCAGCCCTTCGACAATGTCGATTTCGTTCAGACCGAGCACCCGCGCTGATTCGGCTGCCATCAGAGCGTTCGCCACATTCATTCGCCCGGGCAGTGGGACCCATGCGTCAAGCCCGCGCCAGATGAAGCGGGTACCAGCAAGTGATTCCTTGCCGATGGTGACATCGCTCAGTGAGACCCGGATTGGATCAGGCCGTTGGTCCGCGAGACGAGCTCCCCAAGGATCATCGATATTGATGACCTCGACGCCGGCACGGCCGTCGAAGAGTTTTATCTTGGCCTCGAAGTACGAGTCCATATCTTTGTGGAAATCCAGATGGTCTGGTGTCAGATTCGAGAAGGCAGCGACGGCAAACTCGGTTGCATCGACCCGGTGCTGATCCAGCGCATGAGAACTGACCTCGAGGGCCACAACGTCAACACTCTGATCAACGAGCGCACGGAGCTGGCGCTGCAGGTCAGTGCTTTCGGGAGTCGTATGAGCGCCCCCGAGGGTTCCAATCACCGAACAATTCCGCCCGGATGAGGTCACGATGCTGTCCAATAGCTGCGTCGTGGTGGTTTTCCCATTCGTACCGGTTATGCCAAACACTGCGAGTTCCCGGCTCGGCCGCCCATGCACGATCGCCGCGGCGTACGCCATAGAACGACGAACATGAGGGGTCACAAGTTGTGGCGCATTGGTCGCACCCAAGCGTTCCGCAAGAACAGCAGAGGCACCTCGACCGACGGCCGCTTCGATAAAGTCGTGCCCGTCCACGGTCAGGCCAGGCACCGCACAAAACAACGCCCCAGGCACTACATCTCGGGAATCGTGGACGACTTCTTTTATTACGATGTCGGTTCTAGCGAACCCACTGCCCACAGGCTCAAGTTGAACAAGAGATGCGAGCTCTCGTCGTAAATCCTGAAGCTGCACTTCAGCCCTCAGCATCCAGCTCGAAGCTCTCGACCAGCGCTGCGTCTCCTTGGCCGGCTTCAGCCGGAGCTCGCTGCGCAGCGCTGACGGCAACTTCGCTGACGACCCGATTTTCTCGAATGGGTGCCACAAAGTTGGGCTTCACGAATGCTTGACCAGCCGCTATCTGTTGCGGCGGGGCAATAGCAAAATGGCGCACTGCATAGGATGCAATATTTGCGAACGCAGGTGCGGCGACATGACCGGCGTAGATGGATGCTGTTGGCTGGTCGATCGTAACGATGATGGACAACTGCGGTTCGTCTGCTGGCAAGAAACCGGCGAAGGTCGCTACGTATCGGAAGTTGCCTGCACCGTCTTCGTAACCCTGACCACTCTCAAGCGGCTTGCGAGCTGTACCCGTCTTGCCAGCAACGCGGTAGCCATCGACCTGGGCGTTCACGCCGGTACCAACGGCGACAGCACTCTCGAGCATGTTGCGCACCTGCGCAGCGGCGTTTGGCGAGATCACCTGGCGGGTTGCGGGTGCAGGCGCGACTTCATGGGTTCCATCAGAACGAACGACTTCCCGAACCATTTGCAGTGGGATGTAGACCCCATCGTTCGCAACCGTGTTGTATGCCGCGAGCATTTGTGCCGGCGTGACGGAGATCCCTTGACCGAGTGCTGTCGTGGCTGTGGCCAAACCGCCCCAGCTGCCGGGCGGGATCATCAGGCCTGCCGTTTCGCCTGGGAAACCAAGATTCGCCGGGCTACCGAACCCAAAGTCACGGAGGTACGTGTCCAGCCGAGCGCCGCCGAGTTGTTCAGCCCAACGCACCGTGCCGACGTTCGACGAAACAGTAATGATTTCAGCCACCGTCATCTCATAGGTCGGGTGCGGCGACGAGTCACTAAACGTGTAATCCCCCATGTCATAAGAGTCCGGCACGATGGAGCGCGAACCGCTATCAGCGATACCAGCATCGATAATCGACCCGAAGGTCATTGCCTTCATAACCGAACCTGGTTCGTAGGACCATGACGTTCCCATGTTCAGCGAAGTGCTGACGACCTTGCCATCGTCGTTGCGCACGACACTGGCCATTGCCAGGATTTCGCCGGTCGTAGGGTCAGACACCATCACGACCCCACCTTGGGCATCCATGGCTTCGACCTGGCCGGTGAGGACTCGCTCCACTTCGAACTGAAGCGAACGATCAATCGTGAGAACTACATCGGATCCCGGCACAGGTTGGCGACTTACTTCGCGCTGACCCGGAATCGTGAGGCCACCTCGACCGATCTCGATCGAAAGCTCACCCGGCTGGCCTTGCAGAACATCGTCGTAAATCTTCTCGATGCCGCTGAGGCCAACACTGTCAATATCAACGTTGCCGATAACAGAACGTGCAAGTGCAGGCCCAGACGGCTGAAAGCGGTCGGGTTCAGACGTGGTGAATACGCCAGAGATATCGAGGGCTAAAATCTCGACGGCCTTGGCTTCGCTTGTCTGACGGATGAGCCACGCAAATCGGCCCTGGCTGCCAAGGATCGAGCGAACGTCTTCGACCGGCATGTTCAGCACCGGAGCGAGTCGAACCGCATCTCCGATGGGGTCTTTGACGAACTTCGGGTCGACGAAGAACGACGTGCTGGCCAACGACGTCGCCAAGGGGTTGCCATTGCGGTCCAGAATATCGCCGCGCCCACCGGCGAGCTCCACCGTCCGGAATCGTTGTTGACGGCCGATCTCTACAAATTCTTCGGCGTTGCGGAGTTGGAGCCCAACCAGTCGATAGGTCAGGCCGCTGGCCATCAGGGTCATAGCCAGTAGAACAAAAAACATCCGCCATTTGGGGTGTTTCTGCGTGGATGGTTGTCGTCGAGTCGTGGACTGCCGCTGGCCATGGTGGACCTGACGAGGTTGGCTGCTCTGGTGGTTCTGTCGCTGGCGGGGTGCCAGCTTGGATCCTGGCGCCTGTCGAGATCGTGGCGCGCTCGCCCAGGAAGTTCGGGTACGTGTGGTCACTCGTTCGCTCGCAGTTGGTTAGCCGCGATACTGAGCGTGCGATCATCGAGCGCCGGTCCTGGCGCTGATAGATATTCAATAGACGGCGCTTCGATCATGCCGAGGGCCCGTGCGTCCGTAACGATCCGTGCTGGCGCTGCGAGTTCTGCGAGTTCGGACTGCATCGCTTCGGTGTCCATCGCGATACGTGCGATTTCGCTGCGTTGGGAGTCGAGGTCGCGCTGGTTCTCAATGATGGTCGCGTGTAAGACCAGTGCTCCGACGAGCCCAACTATGAAGGTCACGAGCAATGCGGTTCCAAGAAACCTGGCAATGCGTGCGGCCATGTCGAGACGGCCTTCGATAACGCCGAACTCGCGCCGAGTGGCTTGCTCGCTGTGTTCTTGGGGTAATGCAGCCAGATGAGCCGCGGTGACGTTCGCCATGTTAGATCCGTTCGAAGCAGCGAAATAGCGCGCTTGAGCTACGGGGGTTTCTGTCTTTTTCTTCTTGTGTCGCCCGACGAAGCTTGGGAGGAAGTGGACGGACCTTATGATCAGCACCACACCCGCAGGGCAGCCGAGGTGGGCACTTGCATCCGCCCGTTTCAGCAAGCGTGATGGCCTTCTTTACCAGGCGGTCTTCGCCAGAGTGATAGGACAGCACCGCTCCCCGACCGCCAACTTCGAGCAGATCGATCGCATCGCCCACAGCGTTACGGATCTGAGCCAACTCGTCGTTCACCGCTATACGGAGCGCTTGGAATGTCCGCTTAGCCGGGTGGCCGCCGGTACGTCGAGTTGCGGCTGGAATAGCGTTGGTGACGATCTCAGCCAGCTTGGCAGTCGTTGCGATTGGACGGTTGTCGATTAGTCGAGCGGCGATACGAGAGGCGAACCGTTCGTCGGCGGCATCCCGCAGCAAGCGAGTCAGATCCTGGTGCGACCAGGTATTGACGATCTCGGCTGCCGTGAGTGAGTCATTTTGATTCATGCGCATGTCAAGCGGAGCGTCATAGCGGTAGCTGAAACCTCGTTCGCCGTCGTCGAACTGGGGTGAACTGACACCTAAGTCAAACAACACACCAGTCACGGGCCCGTGCGGTTCGCATGAAGCAACGAGTTCCGCAATAGCGTCGAACCGTCCAGCGACCACAGTGGCCCGTTCGCCAAAGTGTTCCAGGCGTTGTGATGCGGCGGCTCGTGCGACGGGGTCTCGGTCGATCCCGATGAGTGACATATCTTCTCGTCGTTCAAGTAGCGCTGTTGCATGCCCTGCACCACCCAGCGTGGCGTCGACGTACACGCCGGTCGGAACCTGGCCTAAAACGTCGACTATCTCCGCAAGCATCACGGGTTCATGCTCAAACACAGTGTTGCTCGCCGGCGGAACTTCGCTGCGCCGCTTTTCCCGCAACAGCGACTTCGCTGCGCGCTGGTTGCTTTGCGGCTCTGCGCGCTGGTTGCTTTGCGGCTCTGCGCGCTGGTTGCTTTGCGGCTCTGCGCGCAGCTTCACCCGCACGTCCGCCAGCATGATGACAGTCTTCAAAAGGGATGAATCGAAGCGACTCCCCAATTGAGAAAGAAACGGGAGCGGCCCATCGGTCGTTCCCCGAAGAACTGGTGTCTTCCCGGTTTTGTCTCCAGGATAGACTCGATGGCAAGCGGGCGGAGTAGGAGCTCTCCATCGTGTCCTTCGAGGAACGACCCATGGGCCGTATTCCTCGTAAGCGAAGCGTCGTTTCGCCTTGGTTTCTTTTCTGGTCTCTTTTCTGACTGTCTGTGCTGTTAGAGATTTTTTGACCTGAGTGACGTTGGGGCGATTGCCATGCAGAGGGCGTTCCTGCACGGCAACTCGAGCGCAGTGAAGTTGCGCCGGCGAGGCTCATAACAGGTCGCTGATGTCGATGAGGTCAGCGAGGGCGGCCTCGGGGCTATGAACATCGACGGGGAATACAGCGATGTGATTGGCTGCGCCGATGAGCGTGACGTCCCTATCGATGCTCGCGAAATTTCGTAAGTGATCAGGCAGGTTGATCCGGCCCTGAGCGTCGATCGATGACTGAGAGACCGCTGCCATGAAGTTTGTAAGCTGGCGTTGCGTAAAGCGACCTTCGCGTTTGGCCTCTTGCAGCCGCCCAACCATGAGCCTGAATTCATCTGCGGGGTACACGGTGAGGCACTGTTGACTGGTTTCTGCGGCGATGTAGCAAACGCGTTGGTCACCGAAACCGTCGCGAAAAACCGCAGGCAGAGCGACGCGCCCTTTGGCATCGATGCGGTGCTGGTATGCGCCGAAGAATTCCACGAGAAACCGAATGTCCCATCCCAGAGCGAGTCCGTGTGACTCCTAGACGGAACTGCTTTTTCTGAGCGTTGAAAACCATCATTGGTCCCCTGTTCCCCGTGGCAGTCCGCTTACTCAACTGGAGTCACAATAGCCACACGTGCCCCACACGTCAACACTATTGCCCACAATTCCCCACCGCTCCCCACAACTAACCCGGACCAGATACAGAGATCGTTGCTACCACAACGTTTCCTAGGTTCTATCTCGTGGCACCAAATACGTTCAGAACTGCTGCCTCAACAGACCCAGTGCCTATGCCTAGGTTGTGCGTCGGAATCGCCGACCTCATCTTCGCCCGGTCTTGGGGCATCAGATAATCAACAACCCGAGCGCTCGACCCGTCGACAACCGCCATTGTCTGAACTCGACTGCCCCAACGGGTCCTCCGCTGGGAAAGACCAACGATCTTGGCTGGGCCAACCAGCAGCTCTCCCCAGCCGGAACCGGCCCAGCACGCCAGCGCTGCGGCATCGGTTCGCGCGGGCGACTCGCCACAAAGTTCGGTTTCGATTCCTACAGACCGCAACGCCTTGTGCCAGAGTCGCCCAACAACCAGGAAATTTTCGGCCAAGTCACTTGACCACAACTGGCTTGACCGGGGTGCCAGAACATCGATCCACACCGTCGATGCTGGATCAATAAAGACCGCACCACCGCCACTTCGGCGAGGAGCGAGCGCTACATTTTCGTTGCGGAGCCGCTCTTCATCGAAACGATCGGGCCGTTGCGAACTCCCCATAACTACCGCACACCCAGTTGGACGCATAACCCAGAGCTCAGCGCTTTCGCTCTCGGTCGGCATAGGAAGAGCGTGCAGATCCGCCACGGTTCCAGAGAACTCGCGCAGTACCGGCTTTGAAAGGTCAGCCACGTTCCGGCAATGACCGCATCGATTTACACCACTCGAGGTACACGATGACGTCGTGAGCGGTCGGTAGTTCGTCGGCGTTGCCTGACAGAGTTGTGTTGCGGAAGGCCATGTAATCAGCGGGAGGAATGGGTAGGTGCGAGCCCGAGGCCCACCAGCGCTTGGGCGCCAAGGAAGCAGCCTGGCGAAACGCCGTAGAAATCAGTTGCGGTTTCTTCGCCAAGGCCTTCGTAATTCGAATGACCAATGAAGCGGTTGCGAGCACCTACCGAATCTATCTGCAGAACGGGCCGCCCAGGATTGACCTCGTGGACTGGCTATCGTTGCTCGGCATGCAAGCCGGAGGACATGTGACTCAACAAGCAGCTGAGAACCCACGGGCCGAATCGTTCACCGATTTGTTCCGCTCGATGACAGCAAATATCGAACAAGTAGTTAAGGGCAAGCGTGACGTCGTGCAACTGACGCTGCTTGCGTTATTGGCCGAAGGCCATGTCCTACTTGAAGACGCTCCCGGCGTCGGCAAGACGACCATTGGCAAGGCGCTGGCTGCCACGCTCGATGTGCCGTTCGGTCGCGTACAGTTCACGCCCGACTTGCTACCAAGCGACGTTATTGGCGTCTCGATCTGGAATCGCAACTCGAACGAGTTCGAATTCCGTCCTGGGCCAATCTTCAATGGCATCGTGTTGGCCGACGAGGTCAACCGCACGTCACCAAAAACTCAGTCGGCGTTGCTTGAGGCTATGGCAGAGCGCCAGGTCACCACCGACGGTGTTACTCGAAGCCTGACGCTGCCGTTCATGGTTATCGCCACCCAGAACCCGCTCGAGCATGCAGGAACCTATCCCTTGCCCGAAAGCCAACTAGACCGCTTCTTGGTCAAGGTTTCTGTTGGTTACCCCGATCGCGAGGCCGAACTGCAGATCCTTGAGTCACACGGCGATGTAGATCTGCTCGAGAACATTCAGGCGGTGACCGACACTCGCAAGGTCCAATCGATGATCCGCGCCGTCAAATCGGTGCACGTCTCACCGGCGCTGCAGGGGTACCTAGTCGACATCGCCAACGCAACTCGCCGCCATCCAGCTCTGGCACTGGGCGCTTCGCCACGCGCCACTCTTGCGCTTCAACGTATGGCTCGTGCTCGTGCAGCAGCAGCGGGCCGAAACTTCGCCACGCCTGATGATGTCAAAGCACTAGCGCCCCATGTGCTTGCGCATCGACTCATGTTAAATCATGACGCCGAGTTACGTGGTGTCACCGCCCCAGACCTCATCGACGAGATCCTGCAGGTGATTCCCGCCGGAGCCGCGTAACCCCATGCCGACACGAGCCGGCATTACCACTGCTGTCTTTGCGGTTGCATTCCTGGTCGCCGGGCGCGTTTTTGGAATCTTCGAGTTGTACGTCGTGGCTACGGCCATGCTGGCCCTGATCGCCTGCGCTAGCATGTGGGTGCTTCTTAACTGGCGTTCGCTACAAGTACGGCGCATGGTCGATCCTGCCCGGCTTCATGCAGGATCCATAAGCACCGTCACGCTCAACCTGTCAAATAGTCGACTGGTGCCCACGCCAGTAGCGCGGATAACCGACGAGGTCGAAGGCGTGATTCGTGCCGATGCCTATGTTTCGCCGATTCGACGTCATCGCAACGCTCGCGCGAACTACCGCATTCCCACCGAGACGCGCGGACGTATCAAAATTGGGCCAATGAAAACGCTAGTGACGGACCCGTTCGGATTGGCATCGTCGGTCCGGACTTCGGGCCCTGACACCACGTTGTTGGTACTCCCCCGTATCGATGTGATAACCCCACCGCCGCAACCTGGGGGCACAACTGCGCACCGGATGGACCGCTCGCCGAACCGAATTGGGAACAACGGCGATGAGTTCTCATCGCTACGGGCGTACACGACCGGCGACGACTTGCGAAAGGTCCACTGGCCAAGTAGCGCTCGAACCGGTGACTTGGTCGTGCGGAATGAGCACATCCCTGAACACGGCCATTCGTTGGTGTTGCTTGATGTTCGCGCCAGTGTCGCCGACCCCTCCACGTTTGAGCGCATGGTGTCTGCGGCTGCCAGTATCGTCGTTGCCTGTCGCGAACGAGGAGACCGAGTTCGTCTAGTCACGACCAACGGTGTCGATCACGCTGCCGACACCGTTGCCAGTTGCGACGAAATTCTTGATCTGCTGGCCCTCGTGGAACAAACTAAAACGTCGTCTGTGTCCTTTCCGTTCCGGGTTGGCTCTAGCGGCACCGAAACAGGTGCCATGGTCGTCGCCAGGGACGCCGAGGGGCTAATTGCAGCGATATCAACCGGTCGTCGACGCTCGAGCGGGGTCCACGTCGTGCGGTTTGAGCCCGAGGGGGCGAAGCCCAACGCAGGGTCTGGCCGACTAACTTCGAGTCGCATGATCAGTATCGGACAGGGCGATGACTTCGCCGCTGTCTGGACTCAAGCCGTTAGGCCACGTTGACAGCGCCCAGGCAATCCGGGAGCCAGGACCTGCGTTGGTTATGGCTTGCGTCAGAAGTACTTCTGGTGGCCACGTCGGCCGCCACAGCCTTCATGTTGCAACGCATCTTCACTGACAACACATTCGCCGCGCCATTGTTGTTCACTTTGATCGCCGGGCACGGCGTCCTGATCTCAATGCGCTGGTTCGGCTTCGGCACCGTGACCTCGGCGCTCGTCTCGTTGCTCGCAACTACAGCGGCCCTCGTTGCCATTCACTATTCGACAACGGCCTGGGCTGTTGTCGTGCCGACCTCGGCAACTATTGATCAGTTCCGTATCGATATGGCACAAGCACAAGAACTCTTTCAGAACACCAAGGTGCCCGTTCCTGCGGTGTCGGGGTTTTTGGTGGCCTCCTCACTTGGTCTCTGGCTTATTGCGTGCGCCGTCGACTGGGCCGCGTTCCGCTTGTTTGCTCCTTGCCAAGCGCTAATTCCCTTCCTCTCGGTCCTGGTGTTCGTGTCGCTGCTGGGCGTCGACGAGATGCGGTTGCCAACGACCGCAACGGCGCTCGTCTTTGGGGTCTTGTTCCTGCTGGCACACCGGTCGGCTGCCCGAGCCGCTCACGGATTATGGATCGACCACAGCCCTGGGCGAGGTTACGTTTCACTCATGGCTTCGGGTGGGGTTATTGCCGTGATCGCTGCGCTGGCAGGTGTACTGGGTGGTCCAGCTGTGCCTGGTGCCAACGACGCTCCCCTTGTCGAACTCGGTACGGAGTCTCGCGAGGAGAACCGCCCACTAGAGGTCATCTCACCACTCGTGCAAATCCAACCGCGTCTGACCAATCAGAGTGACGAAGTCCTCTTCACCGTCGAGACGACCCAACGGGCCTATTGGCGCATCGCTGCCCTCGACCTCTTCGATGGCTCACTGTGGCGGTCCCAGGGTCAGTTCCGGTCAACCAATGATTCCTTGCCTGTCAATTACCCAAGTGATGGACCGGTCGACACAATCACATCCACATTCGACTTGGGCCAGCTCAACGTGGTCTGGGCACCAGCTGCCTATCTGCCGACACGATTTGAGAATCTAAGTGGTGCTGGAGTCAATTACGAGTCGGAAAGCGCCACCTTCATCGTCGACACGAACGACCAGCAAGTCTCCGACGGGCTCGTATACACCGTGACCTCCCAGATCCCACGGTTCACGGGTGAGACCTTGCGCCAGCTCGCTGCCGGCAGCAACCAGGTTGTCGATGATCGGTACCTCGATCTCCCAGACGACTACAGCTCGCTTGCCCGCCAAATCGCTGAAGGACTTACGGCCGGGATGACTTCGGCTTATGACAAGGCGTTGGCATTGCAGAACTATTTTCATGACAACTTCACCTATGACATCGATGTGGCCAAGGGCCATGACATCGAGCGCCTCGAAGACTTCCTAACAGTGCAGCGGGGATACTGCGAACAGTTCGCCGGCACCTACGCATCGATGGCCCGAGCGATTGGTCTCCCAGCCCGAGTCGCAACAGGTTTTACGCCAGGCGACCCAGACCCGAACAACCCGAATCTTTACCTGGTCCGAGGTCGTCACGCGCATGCCTGGCCCGAGGTCTTCATCGCTGGCGCTGGATGGGTTGCGTTTGAGCCCACACCAGGTCGAGGTGCACCAAATGCCACCGAGTACACCGGTCTTTCCGAGGCACAAGATTCCTTCGCCAACACGTCCGATACTGTCGAGGGCGCCGAGCAGCCTCCCGATGAGCCGAAACCGGCGGGAGCGCCGACCCCGACCCCGGTCCCACCCCAGTTAACGGAACTGCAGCCACCTGTCGAAGCCGAGCAAGCCCAACCGCTAGTAGAAGCACAGGGATCAGATTCGGCGGCCTTGCGCAACCTGCTGCTTGTTCTTTGTGCGATCGCTTCCTGGGTTCTTGGTATCCCGGCACTAAAGCGGCGGCGTCATCGGCGCCGCGTCGCCCGTGTTGGAACCACACCTCGTCGTCGAATCACCCTCGCATGGGCTGCGGTGACCCACTTCCTAGAGTCACAAGGTCACGAGCCGTTCAATGCCGAAACCCTGCAGGAGTTCCGCGACCGGGTTCACCGCAACCTGCCGAGTGTCTATCCAGCGTTCGGCGAACTCACCGGCCTCGCCGTCGAAGCGTCTTACAACTCGGCGCCACCAACCAACGAACAGGCCAACGAGGCCGAGCGTCTGGGTCGCGAAATCGTGAAGCAATTGATTACCGCTCAGACCTGGCCAGTGCGCACTGCGATGGAACTCGACCCGCGACCCCTCGTCAAGATGAGCGACCCTGTCGCCGAACTTGCTGACCGTCTCGCCACCGGCGCATCTATCTGACCGAGGCCAGTGTCCACCCCGGCTCGATCTACCTGTGTCCCAGCAGTGACCAATCCGGTTCCGATTCCGGATGGCTCAGCTCACCAAACCCATTACGAACAACGCGTCGTTGCGAGTCGAGCCAATCCTTCCAATCAGTGCAGGCCACAAGTTCGTCGCCCCGTTCGACTTGAAGGTCCCGTAGCGCTGCGCTCAGATCACGGCGCTGACTCCGATAACCGGCGTCATCAGCCAAATTATGCATCTGCAGTGGGTCGTTGGTCAGATCAAACATGTCGACGCGACCATTAAGCCATTCGGTATACATCGCAGTTTTGGTTCTCACGCCTCGCCATTCAGCGCCATCAACAAACCAGTCGTAGTACTTCGAAAAGTTCATCAGCAGCAACGCATCTTGTGTCGGCGGCTGGGGTACCCCTGCTGGGCTCGGGCGAAGACAACCAGACAAGTCGCGACCCTCAACGCTCTGAGGAACCGGGACACCGGCTAAGCCACAGAGTGTTGGAAAGAAGTCGGGCATACCGAAGAGTTCATCAGTCACCAAGCCAGCATCGATCACGCCGGGGTAACGCATGACACCAGGCACATGAATGGACTCTTCGTACGGGTGTTTCTTAAGCCATGGGTGCACATCATGAGCACCTCCCTGTGTGCCATGATCTGAAGCCAAGAGCACGATCGTGTTATCGGCCATGCCTGTTGCGTCGAGGTGGTCGAGCATCTTCCCGACCATCGTGTCGACAGCGCGGATCATGGCGAGGTAATGCCGGTACATCTCGTGGGTCTCGTCGCCCCACCGGGTCCCGACATTCTCGGGGAAGTCGAAACGATCAGGCAAACCGTCGTAGCACTCGGCAGGTGCAAACTCGCCCGGGGTGTAGTGAGGCGGATGCGGCGACAAGAACAGTAAGAACGGATCATCGCTAGGTTCGTCGATGAACTCAAACGCATAGTTGAGCAGGCCCTCGGTTTCGTAGCCGTCCCAACGCTCGTAGTTCCAATCTCCCTTATGCACGAATCCGTCGAAATACACCATGTGCTGGTTGTAGGCACGCCAGTAATCGAAGCCGAGCCGATCGCGCCCTTCTGGCACCCAATCGGGCTGCATTGGCAACCGATCAAGCGCTGGCCACAGGCCCGTGTGTAGATGCCATTTGCCAACCCATCCGGTGCGGTAGCCATCGTGCGCGAATGCGTCCGCAATCGAAATTTCAGAATGCCTGGTCCGGGTGCTGTTGATCAGATGTCCCGTCGTCTGCGGATGCCGTCCGGTAACGAGCATCGCTCTTGCCGGTGTGCAAACCGGACAATTCGAGATCGCATTCGTTAATTGAACGCCTTCTGCTGCCAGACGGTCAATATTCGGCGTCTCGATGTAGGTCTCTCCGTATAGCGGAAGCGACGCAGCCCGAAGTTGGTCGGGAAAAAGCACGACCACATTTGGCCGCTTTGCAGCAACGGCTACTTCAGTCATTGGCCCGCTTGCGGGCCCGTTGGGGCACCGGTCACCATTGGCGGGTCTGGGACCCTCGTTGACTCACGAGGCCATACCAGTGGCAAACCTTCGCCCTGCATCACATCGCCGACTGCGATACCGGCACGGTCGAGCGGGAAACTTGGCCACGGCTCCGCTCGTCGACAACCGTCGGCGATGTAGACCACGGTGAAAGCCCGGCGGGTCACGCCAGAAGCATTAGCGAGTGCTGCATGCACGGTCATGCCATGGTGCCAGACGACTGCTCCCTTAGCGGCTTCGACATAGACCGGTTGGCGGCCTCCCATTGCCGGGTCAGCGAGAATGTCATAGGCCTCGTCGGCCTCAAGAAGGTTGACGGTCTTGAGTTTCCCGAGTCTGTGAGATCCGGGAACGTAGCCAACCGCTCCGTTCTCAATAGTGGATCCAACGAGGGGAATCCATGCTGATACCACCGGGGCATCACCGATCGGCCAAAACGGTGCATCTTGGTGTGCATCGGTGATCCGGCCGCCTGGCTCCTTGTACAACGCCTGATCTTGCCAAATACGCACCCCTTCGACACCAAGTAATTGCGCCGCCGCCTCCGCTAATCGAGGATGGAAGGTAAGTGGCGCAACGTCGGCGTCGGTCTCCCATAGCCGCATACATTGCACGAACGACTGCTCATAGACGGACTTGGCGGCAAGCTCTCGATCGTCACCATCGACCCGGCGGGCAACAGCGTTGTCAATCGCCTCGCCAAATGTGTCGACTTCGTCGACCGACAACAACCCGTCTGTCGACACATATCCGTCGCGCGTAAACTGATCTACCTCATTTTTATCAAGAACAGCCATGTCTAGGAACATAGCCCGACCCACGACTGGCGCCAGAAAGCGTTTACGCTTCTTCGTCCTTGAGACGATTGCGAAGACGTTGCGCCGGTTCGGCAAAGGGACCTCGGCCGGAAATCCGGAGCTGCTGAGCGATTTGGTCAATGCCAACCTTGCCCAACGAACGAGCGCCACGCTCGAACACCAGAGCAGCAGCAAGCATGACGAGGAAGCCGCCGAACGCCAACAAAAAACTGGATGCGAGTGTGACGACCATGACGGCTAAACCAGCAACGAAGCCGGCTGTTGCCCAGCGAACACTGCGTAATGACGCGGTGTAGACAGTGGTCGACCCGACTTCTTTCGCAAGGCTCGGATCAGTCTCGTAGAGTTTCTCTTCGATCTCGCTGAGAATTCGCTGCTCATTTTCCGATAGCGGCACAACAACATCATTCCACAGCTCCGGTCGTTCGACAACGCGGAATCCCAAAAAGGTGCTGACAAGCTGATCAACCCCAGGGATTCTCGTTCTTCTCACGCGTCTTAAGCCGTTCCCCAGGTTTGGCCAACACGGCAGGACCGATTGAATCGGTACCAAATTTGTGCCGAATTGCGTCCATCGCCTCGTCGGCGAGCTTCCAATCAGCGCTTGGTTCCCCGCCCATGGCATCGTCGAGTGTGAGCTGCTGATGTTGTTCTTCTTCGAGCCCGGCCACCCCAACACCCAATAGACGGATCCCGCGACTGACATCAATCTTCGACAACAGCTCTTGAGCCACCTGGTTGATACTCATCCCGCTGTCGGTCGGGTTCGACGGTGTCATGCTTCGGGTGATCGTACTGAAATCGCCGAAACGAACCTTAATGGACACGGTGCGAGCCACCAGGTCCACCTTGCGGAGTCGCCCCGCCACCGCATCACTCATACGAACGATGTGACGATCTAGGTCGAGTCGGTCATGTATGTCGAACTGAAACGTCTGCTCTTGACTAATCGACTTTGCCCGTTGTTCGGGTTCGACGACCCGATTATCTCGCGCATTCGCCAGATTGTGCAGATGGGAACCAGAAGCCTTGCCTACAACTGAGATCATGCGTTCAACCGGCATAGCTGCGATATCGCCCACCGTCGAAATACCTAGTCGTTCGAGCTTGGCCATAGTGGCCGGACCCACGCCCCACAGCGCTCGGGCCGGAAGCGGATGCAGGAACTCGAGCTCTCGTCCCGGAGCGACTACGAACACGCCTGCGCCGGGAACTAGCCCCTCACGACTTGCGCTCGGCTTAGCGCGTTCTGACGCAAGCTTGGCAACGAACTTGGTTGCAGCTACGCCCGCTGAACACCACAGCCCGACCTCATCAAAGATCGTGGCGCGTAGCTTGGCGGCAATGACACTTCCGCTACCGAACAGGCGACGGCCCGAGGTGACGTCGAGAAATGCCTCGTCGAGCGACAGTGGCTCGACCAGCGGCGTGAATCGGGCCATGATCTCCATGATGTGGACACTGAGTTTGCGGTAGTAGTCGTGGTCGGCATCTAGAAAAACAGCGTTCGGGCATAACCGCAGAGCCTGAGTCGAGGGCATTGCGGACCGAACGCCATAGAAGCGAGCCTCGTAGCTGGCTGCCGCCACAACGCCACGGCGACCAGCTCCACCGACAACTACAGGCGAGCCGCGGAGTTCAGGTCGTCGCATGATTTCTGCGGACGCATAGAAAGCGTCCATATCAACATGCAAAATCGTGCGTTCAGGCGCCATCAGGTTCTGGCATTGTCGGAGAAAGAAGCAGTTCGCTATGGAAGTCGCGACCCGTTCCAGTCACTCGGTACTTCCAGCGACTCGGGGCTTGTGCGGCGTGGCCGGGTGCGGCAAAGAGCAGCGCAACATGATGCTGCAACGGTTCGCGAACCCACGGCGGGCTGGAATCCAGCAACGAGTGCGCCTGTTCATGGCTGACCCAACGTCCGTCGACAACGACATTATCGGGGTCCTCGACATGCAGATCGCCCGAATAGCCCGTGGCCTGAAATACCTGAGCATGCAACGTCATATCACGACCTACGAAGTCAACATCCACGCTGTACAACATCTGCGACCAATCGTCGACGACGACCGATGTCTCTTCAACGACCTCGCGTTGGAGTGCCTCAAGGACCTGCTCACCCGGGTCGACGACCCCGCCTGGAGTGCTCCAATCGAGTGAACCATTCCGCCTTTGGTTCTGGACTAGCAACAGCTGCTGTTGTTCAATGATGATGCCCGAAGCAACCCTCCATGCCTGCACCATCTTAGTATTGCTCACCGTTACCCTGGCTGCTGTGCCGAGCAATGAACAGACCCAGCCAACAGTGGTGCCGTCGGCGCTGCCAAGTGGCCGAGCTCGAGCCCTTGCGGTCATCGTCATCCTCATCGGCGGTGCGTGTGGCGCCATGATTGGCTACTCCTTTGCCGAGATGCAGTGCACCGGCGATTGCACAACGTGGAAGGGCATTGGCCTGCTCATCGGCGCTGTATTCGCATCCGTCGGCGTCGCTATCGTCGCGGTGCTCTCGCTGCGCGCAATGGACGAATGGCAGACAACAACCGAACGAGAGCGCAAGAAACTCGATTCATGAGCCTCGACAGCGAGCTGCACAAACAGCTACGTGAGCTCGCCTGCAAAACCGCCCGTCAGGCCGCTGCGATGGTTCTTTCACACCATGGCGAAGTCCACCACACCGATACAAAAGCATCCACCATCGATCTGGTGACCGAAGTCGACCGAGTGTCAGAGGAACTCATTTCGCAGCTGCTGCTCGATGCCCGCCCTCACGACGGCATCATCGGCGAAGAAGGCGCAAGCATCACCAGCACGTCAGGTGTCGAATGGCTGGTTGACCCGATCGACGGCACCACTAGCTTCTTCTATGGCCTGCCTGGATTTTCGGTGTCAATCGCCGCACGCATCGGCGACCAGGTCGTTGCTGGATGCGTCGTGGCCCCCGCTATCACGACGGAGTACAGCGCAGCACTCGGCAACGGTGCCACCATGAACGGCGACCCGATCTCTTGCCGTAACACGTCATCGTTGTCCAAGGCCCTTGTCGGAACCGGATTTTCTCCTGATCACGAACGTCGGGCCCGCCAAGGCCAGACCTTTGCTGCGCTCATCCCGCACATACGCGACATTCGTCGTATGGGTTCTGCTGCGCTTGATCTTTCTGCTGTGGCAGCTGGTCAACTCGACGCCTATTTCGAAGTCGGGCTCAGTCTGTGGGATTACGCGGCTGGTGTGTTGATCGCCTCCGAGGCCGGTGCACTCACCGTCGTCGAACTCGATCCGCTATCAGATCGGGCGTTCGTGCTGGCAGCAGCACCCAATATTAGCGACAACTTCGTGTCGTTACTTCGGGCCCACAACGCTGACGAGGTCTAAGGCCAAACGGGTGCAAACCAGAAACACCCTCGAATGCCGCCCTTTCGGTGGCCGCGTCAGGCACGATTGAAGCGTGGCAACACAAGTACTTACCGTCGAAGACGACGATTCGATTCGCACTGTCGTCAAACTTGCGCTCGAAGACGAGGGATGGGGTGTGCTCGAGGCCAGCAATGGTGAAGATGCTCTAGTGATCTTTCGCGACAAGGGTGCCGATGTTGTTCTAATCGACATCATGCTTCCCGGCATGAATGGCTTCGAGGTGTGTCGCTCGATCCGGCGCACTACCGATGTGCCCATCATCATGGTGACTGCTCGTAGCGACACCCACGATGTGGTCGCTGGGCTCGAAGCAGGAGCCGATGACTATTTGACCAAGCCGTTCGAACCCAAAGAACTCAGCGCCCGTATCCGCGCTCTGCTGCGTCGATCCCGGTCTCAAGGCAGCGATGCCGTCCAAATGACCTTTGGTGAACTCGAGGTCAGCCCGGAGCAAGGCGTTGTCACTCTGCGCGGTGAACAGGTCCACCTAACCAAGACCGAGTTCAAGCTGCTCGTCGAATTGGCTTCGGGCCCCAGCAAAGTATTCAGTCGCGAAACACTGCTCGAAAAGGTCTGGGGCTACGACTACTTCGGAGATGGGCGCCTGGTCGATGTCCACGTGCGTCGACTCCGCACCAAAATCGAACCCGACCCGGCCGACCCACGTTATGTGGTCACCGTCCGAGGGCTCGGCTACAAGCTCGTTCCCTAGGCAGCTGACGACATGGCCGAGCGACGCCTAGGGCTTAGGGCTCGCGTGATCATCGCGTTCTCGATAGGGGCGCTCCTTCTGTCTGCACTGCTTTCTGTGGTCACCTACTCGGTGACACGAGCAAACCTGATCGAGGCCAGCGAGAAGGACGCGTTGAGTAACGCTGGAACCAACGCATTGTCGATTAATGGGGAGCTTTCAGACTCGACGGACATCTCCGAACTCGTGCCTCTGATGACCAGCGTGATCACTCCGACAAACACGCTGCAGGGCATGTTGTTCGACAATCGCGGCTACTACGTCGATACGTTCCGATTCACCGACCAAGACCTAAACGACAACCTGCGTGAAACGCTCCTCGCTAGCAAGTCAGCGAGCATGACCTACGACATCGGTGACCAGCCGCATCACGTGATCGGGCTTCCTCTTCCCGGAGCGCAAGCAAACGCCTATTACATCCAGGCAGCCCCACTCCAAAATGTCGAACAAGCGTTGAACTCGCTCTTGCCGACCCTCGCGAGCGCATCAGCCATCACCACTGTTCTCGGAATGGCCTTCGGCGTCTATGTCACCAAGCGGCTGCTTACGCCGATCGATGAAATCAGTCATGCCGCCAGGCTTATCGCTAGTGGCGATTTGGCTACGCGCCTTACGTCCCGAGGCGATCCGGACCTTGACCAACTTATTCAGTCGTTCAACGGCATGGCCACCTCGTTGCAAGAACGAATCGAACGAGATTCTCGCTTCGCTAGCGATGTAAGCCATGAGCTGCGATCGCCGCTCATGGCCTTGACCGGTTCGGTCGCTGTTCTTGAGGGGCGCCGCGACGATATGCCCGAACGTGCACAGGTTGCCCTGGACCTGCTGTCGACAAATATTGGGCGCTTCAAAGTACTGGTAGAAGACTTGCTGGAGATCAGCCGGTTCGATGTCGGGGCGGTGCAGCTCGACACCGAAGAAGTAGCGCTGGGCGAATTCATCCGCCAGGCCATCGGTGCTGCGGTGGCCCGCGAACGCAACGTGCCAATCATCCATAACAATGGAACTGATGAACTCTTCGTTGAACTCGATAAGCGTCGGATCGCCCAAGTGATCCGCAACCTAAGCGAGAACGCCGACAAGTACGCCGGCGGCGTCACTCAGATTCGGCTTCACCATGACGGCGATGACGTCCGTATTGAGATCGAAGACGAGGGCCCCGGCGTGCCTGTCGAAGAGCGCGAATTGATTTTCGAACGTTTTGCCCGTGGAATCGAAGGCGGCCGACGCGGCTCGGGCACCGGTGTGGGCCTCGGACTGTCGTTGGTTACCGAGCACCTTCGTCTACAGGGTGGCACGATCTCGGTCACCAATCGGGTTGATGGCTTAACTGGTTCGCGCTTCGTTATTTCGCTTCCAAAGATCGTTGTCGAATGAACACAACGATTCTGAGACAATTTGGTGTAATGATCGCGCTGGTGCTCGCTCTATCTGCTTGCGGCCTGCCGCGAGACGAAACGCCTCGGGTACTCAACCTGCAAGATGTGCCGAGGGATCTTCGGCCTGGTCAATTGCCCACGCCCGCTCCAGTTCCAGCTCTCCGGGCTGGAAAGCTCCTCGGCGACCAGCAAATTTTTATGGTTTCATCCAACGGCCGGACGCTCGAAGGAGTCCTCCGCGAGGTCGGTGACTCCCCTCAAGAACTCTTAGACACGCTGCTTCTCGGTACGTTCCAGCAAGAAGCACTCAACAGCATCACCACGGCCATAACGCGCGAAACCGAAGTCCAAGACGTCCAGATCAACACGCTGTTTCGCTTAGCGACAGTGGACCTCGCCCCTGGCAGCCTCGATGCCCGCAACAGCGAACAAAAGTTGGCGTTTGCCCAGATCGTCTTCACCCTGACCTCGCTCAAAGACATCGACTCAGTTCAGTTCGTTCAAAGCGACCCGGCCGAACCCGATCGCGACGCTATACAGATTCCGGTCCAAACCGACACGGGCACGACGTCGCCTGGCCAGCGGGTGGACCGTTCGAACTTTGAGTCACTAAAACCTGAAGCAGGCCCAACAATAGTGATCGAGTTCGAGCCAGATATCCCGACGCCGGTGCCGACTCCTGACCCAGATCAGCCACAGCGATTCGAGCAAGCAATCTGGAAGCTAAACGACGCCGATCAGCTAATAAAGGTCTCCCGAGAGCTTGAGCGCAACCCGGAAGCACTACTTGTTGGGTTGCTCAGCGGTGCTTCGCTGGCCGAACGCGAGCGAAATATTCGATCAGCGCTTCCGCCAGATGCATTGGCGAACAGCGTGCAAACCCAAACCTACGAAATTTTAATCTCTGATGCTGCAGCCACTCAAAGCACCAAGACCATAACCATTGCCTTTGTTGACCTAGCTACGGCCAGTCTTCCCCGTGCTGATGATGGCATCGAGCGACTGCTGGCCGCCGCTCAGATTGTCTTCACCCTGACCGAACTCATCGAGATCGACCAGGTCGTGTTCTCTGTAGAAGGCGTATTCATCCCCATGCCAACCGAGAATGGACTGAGCTTGCTGTTCCAACCCGAGGACCCACGGGGCCTCACCCGGCTGGACTATAAATCGCTGCTGTCGCCCGACGCTGCCATCACACCCGGGCTATCCCCCACACCGACACCGACGCCAGGAAGTTAGGCGCCCCCTAGCCAGGTCTGGGCGGCTCGACACCAGCGGCTAGATTGCGATCCGTGAGTGGAATAGTCATTGCAATCGACGCTGGAACAACAGGTATTCGATCGGCAGCAGTCGATCAATCCGGTCAGATCATCTCTATCGCCTATCGCGAGTTCACCCAGTATTTCCCGCAGCCGGGGTGGGTCGAACACGATGCCGCCGAGATCTGGGCGACCACGTTAGAGACTTTGACCGAGTTGCGCTCTAAGGTCGACCAGCCGGTCGCCGCAATTGGCATCACGAATCAACGAGAGACCGTTGTCGCCTGGAGCCGCGCGACGGGCGAGCCGCTGCACAAGGCCATTGTGTGGCAGGACCGGCGCACTGCTGCTGTCTGTCAAGACCTGACCGACGCTGGCTACTTGGATCTTATTCGAAGCTCTACTGGGCTAGTGATCGACCCGTACTTCAGCGGCACCAAATTCGCCTGGCTATTCCGTGAAGGTGGTATTCCCGACGGTCCCGACACCGCACTTGGCACTATCGATAGCTGGCTCATCTACAAGCTCACCGGCGGCAAGGTCCACGTCACCGAGCCGAGTAATGCGTCTCGCACGTTGCTATTCGATATTGACGAATTGGCCTTTAGCGAGGAGCTCTGCGATGTGCTGGGTGTGCCCTTGCATGCGCTGCCCGATGTCTCGACCACGTCGGGACGCTTCGGCGAAACAACCGACGAATTCCCATTCGGCGCCGGGATCCCAATCAGCGGTGCAGCCGGCGACCAACAGGCCGCACTCTTTGGCCAAGCATGTTTCGCGCCGGGTGATGCCAAGAACACCTATGGCACTGGTTCTTTCGTGCTCCTAAACCTGGGCTCCGAACGCCCTAAGCACACCGAAGGTCTGCTGACATCGGTGGCGTGGACGTTGCCAGGCCAGGGGGCAACGTATTGCGCCGAAGGTGCCATATTCGTAACCGGCGCAGCGGTCCAGTGGTTACGGGACGGTCTGGGCATTATCCAAGACGCATCGGAACTCGAACCGCTAGCGCAACAGTGTGACGACACCGGCGGTGTCATGTTCGTCCCCGCTCTGACCGGTTTGGGAAGCCCGTGGTGGGACCCCAATGCTCGTGGCACGATCGTGGGCATTACCAGAGGCACTGGTCGTCCCGAGATTGCACGAGCCACCATTGAAGCCATCGTTTATCAGACCCGCGATGTGGTCGAGGCCATGGGTGCATCGGCCACAACGACCGTGTCACGGCTGCGTGTCGACGGCGGCGCTTCGGTCATGAACACCATGCTGCAGATGCAAGCCGACCAGCTCGGTATACCGGTGGAACGGCCGGCCAACCAGCAGACCACGGTGATGGGCGCAGCCTATTTGGCTGGTATTGCCGAGGGTTTCTGGTCCTCGGCCGACGATGTATCAGCCGCATGGGAGCTCGACGCCGCCTTTACCCCTACTGCCGGCGCCGATCGCTCAACCGGCTACACCCATTGGAAGCGCGCTGTCGAGCGCTCCTTGGCATGGGACAAGATGTAGCCCGACTTGCCATGACCGCACGGGTGCCTGGGTCTGGCGGGCTCAGTCTCGACCAGATGCTCACCATTTCAGGGACGACTAGGCGGCGTACGGAATTCTTGATGTTCCAGACGCCCTCGTTGGGGCTCCGTTCGTTCCCGGTCAGGGCGGAACGTCCATAAGTAGATGCCACTTCTTTGGTATTAGCTTGAGAGCTGCGCTCCTTCTTCGACCCATGCACGCAAGTCCTCGAGCGCGTTCCGCAAGATTCTGGACTCGGCCCGGCGGCGAAGGAAGCCCGACATCGGCATAGAAATGTCGACCTCGAGCTCATAGGTGACCTCGGTACGAGGGCCAGTGGCATCATCTTCGAGCGGCACCAGAACATAGCGGCCATCGAGGCGGCGTACAAGATCGCCCTCGGCGAGACGCCATGAAACCCGTAACGGGTTCGTGCCATAGAAATACTCGAGTACATAGGCAGCGCTGCGACCCATCGCAGCGGCTCGATAAGAAACCAGACCAGCACGACCGTCCTCATCGATGCGATCAACCACTACATCTTTGACGTTGTTCGCCCACTTGGGGTACGCGGCGTAGTCGATAATGACCTCGAAGATGCGCTCCGGTGTGTCTCGAATAATGGTGCGTTCAAACGCCCGGTCACCCATTGTTAATCCTGTTCATTTTGCGGGCCTGTTTATCTCTCGGGCCTTGTATCGACCGTCTGTGCGCTCGGCAAAGGTGCCATGGCCCGCTGCCCATAGGCCAGCGAGTCCAAGTCCGAGCATGGGAGTAAGGATACCGAACGCTTGAGGGCTGAAGGGGCGTATTGATGCCGTTGCTATAGCTACCGCCGACTGAACGAAGGTCAGTAGATGAAATTTGCGGCGCACAGCCTGAGGAGCAACGCCACTCAAGCCATAGATCATGAAGACGCTTACGTCTTGTTCGCGGCTGCGTTCAATGGCCTTGCCATAAGCCCACAAAAAGGCGATCGTGCCAATGGCGAACAGGATGCACGAGAAGATCGCGAATGGGATTCCGAGCGGATCAGGAAAAATCGCCGCCACTACGGCAGCTACCGTGAACGCGATAGTGCCGTACAGGTTGATGCGGTACAGATCGCTTCCGTCCATGAGTGCAGAACTTTACCGTTCGAATGCTTCGAGTGAGAGACGAAGTCGGTCGGCAAGCAGATCGTACGAGAACTTGGCGACTGCATGCTTGCGGGACGCGACTCGCATGGCTTCGCTCCGCGCTGGGTCCGCCAGCAAGTCGGCGATTGACTGGGCCACCACATCGGCATCGCTGGGGGTTTCGACGACGTAGCCGGTTTCGCCATCAGTCACAGCTTCGGCTGACCCTCCGGACCTACCTGCGATTTGAGGGCACCCGGCGGCCGCTGCTTCGACGAAGACAATGCCGAAACCTTCTTGCTCTAGGCCGGCCCACCGATCGCGACACAACATCGCAAACGCATCAGCGCAGCCGTAGAGCGCTGGCAGATCGGCGTCGTCGACGAAACCTAGTAGCCGAGCAGGAGAGCGTGTTTGGCCGATGTGGCGGCGCAGTCGCGCTTCGTCGCGACCGGTACCGGCGATCACAACTTGGAGGTTGGGGTGGGTGTCTGCGAGTCGGGCAGCGGCATCGATCAAGGTGTCGAAGCCTTTGCGAGGCACTAGGCGACTGACACCGACGATAAGCGGAGCGTCCGGGTCAAAACCCAGTCTGCGCCGGGCTGCTCGTCGTTCATCGGCGTTCAGCGGCACGAATCGATCGGTGTCAACCCCGGGCGGCACATAGACAACCGGCGGCATATCGCCGGTAACGCGGGCCGCTTCGGCTTCGGCATAACGACTCGCGCTGATGACTAGGTCGGCATTGGCAACGACACGTCGGAGCAGAGCCGACGAACCAGGGATACGGCCGGGAACAGTGACCTCAGCCCCATGCAGGACGACCGCATACGGACGGCCGAGGTCAGGTCCAACCATTCCTAGCGGGAAAGCGGGATCGATGACCACGACGGATGCATTGATGCGGTCGGCTTGGTCTTTCGTACGGTCACGGACTCGCCGACTCGGCGGCAGCCAGAAGCGGTCATAACGCTCGATGTGGTGCTGCTGTTCTGCGTCAAAGACTGCTGCATCGGCATGAGGCGACGTCAAAACCTGAAACGAGTCTTGCGGCAACCGTCGCCACAACTCCCAGAGGTAGGTCTGGATACCGCCGACCTTGGGCGGGTAGTCATTGGTCAGTAGTAGATGCATCAGCGCGTGCTTGAAGCGAGCTGATCGGCGGCCCACCGGGCGTGTTCGCTAAGCATGTCGTCGCTGCCGATGTAGGACGCAAGAACATCCATTGCTTCGGCCCGAAGCTCGCCCTGCACTTCAGTGTTGCCTAACGCGACCAACGCATTGCGGCGTACGTAGCGAAGGTCTCGTTTCGGGACATACCAGCGGCCCACAGCCGCAAGCAGCGACTGGTCGTCCATGGTCAGCAGCTCAAGAAGATCGAGCGAGGTGACTTCGTCCCCGACCAGATCGACATCGGTCCCCCCGCTCGGGGGGCACACAATCTGGCAGTCGTCGCACCCATAGATGCGGGTACCGAGCGCTTCGCGAAACTCGATAGGAAAGTCGCCGCCAGCCTGCAACAGCCACGCCAAGCATCGCCGAGCATCGACCACTCCCTCGGCGATGATGGCACCGGTCGGGCAACCGTCGAGGCAACGTCGACAGCTTCCGCATGCTGGCTCGATGGGCTGGTCGAGGTCGAGCCGCGCATCGGTGACGACGGCACCCAGCACGAACCAACTCCCATGGCCCGGCACAAGCACATTGCTGTTCTTGCCAGCCCAACCAATTCCGGCTCGTACTGCGGCGGATCGGTCAACTAATGCGTTGTCATCGGCGACCACACGTGCGGTGTAGCCCTCGTTCTGCAATGCAGTAGCGATCTCGCCGAGCGCTGTCTTGAGCGAGGAGTAATGGTCACGCCATGCGTAGGCAGCGATCTCGACCTGAGGCCGTTCGTCTGCGTCTGAAGAGGCTCCGTCGCTAGGTGCACGGTAGGGCCACGCACCAACAATCAGCGACTGGGCCGACTCAAGGATTCGTGTCGGCGTTGTCGATCGTTCGGGATTGCGATACGTGAACTGCATACCGCCATGAAGGCCCGCTGCCTTGCGTGTTTCCAAGGTGACGCGTGTTTCGGCGAATGGCTCAGCGTGCGTGAACCCGACCGCAGTCAAGCCAGCGGCCAGCCCGATATCACGCAGTTCTGCTGCAGTTGGCACGGGCTTATCCAACTACCAGGTTGAGGATCACGGCAGGTTCCACGACATTGGCGTCTTGGCCACTTGCAGCACGCCAGACTTGGTCGGTACCGGCGATGACGACCAGCGGTTGGTCGGCGGGAAGACCCATACAAAGGGCACGGATACGATCTGCGACCGTGTCAGCGCCGCTCACATAATGCACACCAATTGCAGGCAGGTCTGGCGCTCCCCCGACAGGCGTCGAGGCAGGCGTGACTACGACCTCGACAGGCACGTCAAAATGGTCGCGTACTAGTGCGATCCGAGCGAACAGCTCACTCGGTTGGATTCCAGTGCGGCCACACGTGCCGCGAGCATCGACGATTACGGTCACACCAGGCTGCATCAGCAGATACGCCACAGCTTCAGGGGTGTTTGGTTCAAGAGCCAATGGTAGGACCGTGCGTTTGCGGGTTGCCAGCATGTCGAAACCGATACTCGGTACCGCATGTGCCGAGGCCGTTTCTTCTCGATGGTCCAAGCTGATAAACGAAATATCATCGGTGGGTTCAGGGGGCACCGCTGCTACGCCCGCTTCGGATGCACCGGGTTCAGAGTCGCTGCCATTAAATTCGAAGGCCGGGATGGCGACAGTGGCAAGTGCCGGGAGCTCTGTTACTGGCTGCTCAGCGGTTCGCTTGGCTTCTGGCAGTGACGCTGGTTCGTTCTCTGACTTGTCGCCAAGGTCCGCGTCTACCCGAGCAGATGCAGAGGCTTGTTCGCCGGCCTCAACAACCTGTGCAGCTTCGTTGGATCGGCGGGCGCTAAGTTCGCGTGCCCGTTCTGCTAACGACGCTACCGCTGGACGCTGTTCGGGATCCATCTGCCGTTCGACTGTGGTTCCTTGCAGACGTGCAGATAGCGCCTTCCGCTCATCGTCGCGTGCCTGCTGGAGTTGTTCGTTATGAGCGATGCTTTCTTCGAAATCGGATATGTGTTTGGCCCTAGTTTCTGCTGCAACGCTCGCTGCTGCTGCCTCGGACTGTTGGGTAGCCAAGTCGCGTTCGAGGTCGGCAACATGACGCTCAGCCAGCGTCAGATCACGCCGCAAGCTCGTTGCGTCGGTTTCGAATGCTCCAGCAGCGTCGAGCTTGTCGTTCAATGCCCCGATGCACCGGTTCAAGTAGCGCGCCTCGTTCGATCGGCGCTCGGCCAAGGCTTCGGACTTTTCGGCACGCTGATCGGCGTCGGCGACGGCCCTAACCATCTCGCCGATGCGGTTGGACAGCTTGCTCATCTCAGAGCGAGCCTCGATCAACTCGTTCGCCCGGAGATCGTGTTCATGAGCCGCAGGGTCGCGTGCTGCTTCAAGACGACGGACCTTGTCATCCCCCTGCACTAGTTGAGCCTCGACCTCTTTGAAGTGCGAAGTAGCCTTGGTCAGCAGTTCCTGAAGATGATCACGGTCGTTCTGTAACCGGTTGGTGACAGCGACCAGTTCTTGGTGCTCGGCCATGCTGGTATCGAGCAACGCTGCTAGGCGGGACCGTTCGCTGTGTTGGTCGAGGGTTTGTTGGCGAGCGGTGTGCAACGCTGCAGACACGCTGTGGTGCTGAGCGATCTCCATTTCGAAGCCAACGATCTTGTCGCCGAGTTCGTTGAGCAGGCGATCGCGTTCGTCGAGTTCATCGGACTGGCGAGATACGTCGGTTTGCAACGTCGCCACCTGACGCAACAGGTCAAAACGTTCATTGCGGGCTTCAAGCGCGTTATTGCTTGTGTCAAACCGTTCGAGCCCGGACTGAGCCATATCTTGCGGTGCGTGTTTAAGCTCTCGCTCAAGGTCGGCGTCTTGATCATCGACAGTGCTGGTCATCGCATCGCTAGGCCTAATGGGTACCGGGGTTGTCTTGACAGATTTAGGGCTGAACTGAGCCATATCTTGCCGTGCCTGGCTGTACTCGCGCTCGAGCTCGGCCAACTGATCATCGAAGTAGCGAGACAGACCATCGACGAGGCTTTCGGCCTCTTCCTCTCTTGCTGTCACATCCACCTCCGACCGATCTCGCTACTGTTCAGACAGTTTACGGTGTGACGTAAGTTGGGGTGCCGATGCCCAGCTACTAGACGCCACTACCCTCTCGAGGTGAAGAAACTCATCCTTGTCGTGCTCTTTGCTTTGTTCGCCGCCTCGTGCAGCGGCAGCGACGATGCAGCGAGCACCGCCGACACAGCGTCCGCCAGCAGCGCCCCATCAGCATCCGCCGAAGGGCGCACTGACATAGATCCTGACGAGTCTGAGTCCGACACTGTGCAAGAAACAGCTGACCTACCTGACTTACTCGAATTCGTTCCGGCCCAGGCCCGAGAGTGCGTCCATTCGGTTGGTGAGCTGGACGGGGGCAGCGACATTGATGCCGACGCGGACATCGTCCTTCCACCGGATGTAAAGCCTGAGGTCCAAGATCGCTTTCTGGGGCCGGTTAACGAGCTGATCGTGACGGACCTGATCGTGGGTTCCGGCCGTGAAGCCGTTTCCGGCGCAACCGTCGAGATGGAATACGTCGGTGTCCTAGGCGCCGATGGCACCGAGTTCGACAGCTCGTGGGATCCAACCGATGCACCGTTCTCGTTTGCACTGGACACCGGTCGGGTTATCGCTGGCTGGGACGAAGGAATCCAAGGCATGAAGGCTGGTGGCCGTCGTGTTCTTCAGATTCCGAGTGGCATGGCGTACGGCGACCAAGCCCGCAGCGAAATCATCGTGGCGAACAGCGATCTGGTATTCATCGTTGACCTGATTTCAGTAAGCCCCGCTCCAGAGCCTGCCCCTGCGATTAGCGATGACCTTCTTGGAACGTTCGGCACGCTACAGATCACCGACCTGGTCGAAGGCGAAGGCTGCATCGCCCAGACCGGTGACATCGTGCTTGTGAACTATGTCGGGGTCGACGCCGTCGAAGGTGAAGAGTTCGACAGCTCGTGGGGCCGAGGCACTCTATTTGAGCTGATTGTTGGTCGCGGCCAGGTGATCGATGGTTGGCGCGAAGGCATCGCTGGCATGCGTGTCGGCGGCGAGCGTATCCTGCAGATCCCAGCGAACCAGGCGTACAACGACGGCGACCTAGTCTTCCGAATTCATATGGAATCGCTCATCGAAGCACCGCTCACACACACGATCGGGTTCGATGGCGACGCGCCAAACGAACTCGAGGTCAGCACGCTCGTCGAAGGCGACGGCACCGAGGCCATAGCGGGCAGTATCGTCGACGCTCACATCGTGGTCATGCTCTACAACGACGGCACGATCGTGCAGAGTACCTACCAAGACGGTGCCCCAACCCAGCTTGCGCTGCAAGAAGGATCGCTGCTTCCTGGTTTGGAAGAGGGCTTGCTCGGCACCAAGGTCGGCGAGACTCGCCAAATAATCCTTCCACCTGAGATTGCCTATCCAAGCGGGATTCCTGACGGCAGCATCGATGCCGACGACGCATTCGTCTTCTTCGTCGAACTGCTTCGCGTTACAAACAACTAGCCTTAGAACGACGGTGAGTTAGCCGGGTGACCGCAGTGTTGCTCCTTCGGGCTTTGGTTCGAAAGTGCAGTATTGAGGAAGGTCGGGGCTCCATAGGGCAACGGTGCTGGCTAACAGCTAGTCGAGGTGACTCGCAGGACAGTGCCACAGAAAACAGACCGCCGATGGCTCAGCTTCTTGCTGGAAGGTGAGCACAGGTAAGGGTGAAACGGTGCGGTAAGAGCGCACCAGCATTTCGGGTGACCGGAGTGGCTAGGTAAACCCCACTGGGAGCAAGGTCAAATGCGAGGTAGTGGCGGCCCGCCCGCAGCGCAAGCTGCGCCTCCAGGTAGATCGCTTAGATGGATGGTCACACAGGGAGTTTCGACTCCTGGACAGAACCCCGCCTACAGGCTGACTCACCGTCACTTCATTGCAATGCCAACAAATTTGGTGGATCAAATAGGGCATGCCCAACACCATTCAGGAGCAATGAGACAATGTCAATCACAGACGAACACAAGGCCATCGATCAAATCGAAGCAACGACCAGACACATCGCCGCCCGCATGTGCGGTCAGCACATAGCCGGGCGGCTCGTGCGCTTAGCCAACGTAGAACGCATGGTGCAGATGCGGGCCCAATGGTCAACCATCGACGACGACGGCATCATCCAGCCCTGCGGGGGGTAAGGCTCGATGGCCCAATACGTGGTAGGAATCTAGACAGGAATTAACGAAAGAGGATGAAGCGATGCCCAAGATAGTTCTGCATGGAAAATACAGCCCCGAAGCATGGAGCGGAGTTGCTGCAGAAGGAGCAAGCAGCAGAGAAGCCTCAGTTCGGGCGATGTTCGAGAGTCTCGGCGCTTCTCTAGAGGCCATGTACATGTTGCCCGGTGCCAACTGGGACTTCATGATGATTGTTGACAACGCATCTGCCGAGGTGATGGCAAATTTGAAGAAACTAGTTGGCCCAACAGGCTCAGTCGTCGAGCAAAACGCGAGTGTCATTA
>Ga0115003_10000037_pt1 | contig 88550 bp, 81 predicted proteins | sample ArcticOcean_MG_C_7_FD_88736 | JGI IMG/M metagenome (GOLD analysis project Ga0115003, IMG submission 88736) | Marine microbial communities from western Arctic Ocean - ArcticOcean_MG_CB11_88 | ecosystem: Environmental > Aquatic > Marine > Oceanic | place: Arctic Ocean: Canada Basin | collected...
ACTGGGGGATGCTTTATTCAATGATAACAGGATGTAAGCAGTAATTCGGTGCAGGTATAGGGAGCATAACTCTTCTCGGCCGCACCAAGTACTTTCAGACTAGAGCAGTCTTATGGTAGGTAACCTACTGATAACATTCTCATAATTAACCTTACCCTAGCATTGGGATGGAGAGAGTGTTGACCAAATTACTTTTATTCCATCATTCTCATCCACTTGTAGCAGACCTCTAAGCCGTACCCTGAACCATATCCCTGCCCTATGCCGCCCGTTGTCCAGCCACCTATTTGATCAACTACATCTGCAGGACATTCAGCCGCTCTAAGTCTATCCCTCATTGAGTGCCTGAAACTGTGCATTGTGCAGCTATCAGGAACATAAGGATGCAGCCATTTATTCAAGGCAGCACTGGCTGAGTTGGCGTTAGTAGTGGTCGTTTTATTATACCGTGGGAAGGCATAAACACTTTCTGGGTAGGTATCTAACAGCCTCTGAGCAGCCCACAATGACATTCCAACAAGCGGCACATCTCTTTCACTACCAGATGTCTTCAGCTTCCTCCAAGAGTGTGGTTGCAACCTTATAAAGGGTATGCATTCGTCTAGGATTATGTCTGTTTTCAGAAGCCCCCCAACCTCTGCCAAGCGCATCCCAGTGTCAGATACCAAAGCAACCAGCCAACGCAAATCATCGTTTAGAGATAAGCATCTCTGCTGTACTTTGCGAATATCCTCAATCGGTATTGGAAGCCTCTTGCTTACTCCAGCAAGACGATCATGGTACATCCCCACAAACGGGTTTTTGAGATCAAGCGCATACGCAGAGATAGCGAAGTTTATCACCGCCCTTATGGAACTAATGACACGACTGACACTGGACCCAGCCATGCCTTTAGCAATCAGATAATCCCGATATTTCAAGGCATCAGCACGGGAGTAGTCTGCCAAGTCCTTCGCCCCACAAGCCTCAACCAGATAGGCACACGCCCTCTGTGCGGCAGCATAAAATGTCTTACCTTTATTAGCACCCTTCTGAACAAGATACGTCTCCAAGGCCTCATGCAGCGTGATATTAGCCTTAGTAGCCGTAAACACATCATGCTGGGTATGCCAGGAATGGGACTTAAATCCCGATCTTAACAGATTACGTCCGATTAGGTCAGGATCAGTCATCCGTAGATGCGACCAGTATTCGTCCAGCTTGGCCGCTGCTACCAAAGCCCTCCTCTTGGCAGTATGCGCAGACCTCGTCTTCAAGCCCTGAACAATGCGAGGATAGGAATAATGCTGAATAAGGTCAGCGGGAACACGTCTTGAGAAGTAGTAATACCCATAACGGTTAAACGTAAAAGGAACACTTTTGGTCAGTAATTTGGGCAACACTCTCTCCATCCCAATGCTAGGGTAAGGTTAATTATGCGAATGTTATCAGTAGGTTACCTACCATAAGACTGCTATAGTCTGAAAGTGCTTGGTGCGGCCGAGAAGACTCGAACTTCCACGGGTTTTACCCCACAGCGACCTCAACGCTGCGCGTCTACCATTCCGCCACGGCCGCACATTAAGGTATGCAGCGTATATCTAAGGCCTTCGTGCTTGTGAAGGCAATTTATGTCTTTTTTTATGTCTTTCTCCATTTTTTAGATATTAGCTATCTAGACGCTGACGTCCTTTACGCGCATAAAGCGTTTATGGTTCAATGGATTACATCAGACAGTCTTGTCCCCTACCCCCAAGCAATCAAGCAGATGGAAACTTCTGTTACCAATTTAATTGAGGGTACAGGAGAAGAGAAAATTTGGTTATTGGAGCATCCGCCACTATACACTGCTGGAACAAGTGCAAATCTGGCAGATCTAGTAGACCCAAATAAATTTCCAGTTTATTCGAGCCAACGCGGGGGGCAATACACCTACCATGGTCCGGGCCAACGCATTGCATATGTTATTTTAAATTTGAACAAAAGAGGAAAAGATGTTCGTAAATTTGTGTGGATGCTTGAAGAATGGGTTATTCAAACCTTAGCTGAATTTGAAATAAGGGGTGAACGGCGCAAAGGTCGCGTTGGTGTTTGGGTTGTACGACATGACAAACCACTAAATGCGTCAGGGGAGCTTAATGAAGATAAAATAGCAGCTATTGGTGTTCGACTGCGTAAGTGGATAAGCTTTCATGGTATTTCAATAAATTTAAGCCCCAATTTAAATCATTATAATGGCATTGTTCCATGTGGCATTCAACAGCATGGCGTAACGTCGCTTGTAAACCTAGGGCTAAACGTAACACCTTTAGAATTAGATATGGCTTTAATTAAGGTCTTCAATAAAGTTTTTAAGATTGCCTAGCTAGTAATTATTTATACTTTTCAATTAAAGACGTTTTAATTATATCTGCTTTTATTTATAATTTTTTACTACTCTCATTATACAATTAATTAAAAACATCTCAAAGGCCTGCGACACGGGGTCACTTTTGACTTTTAATAGCTTTGAAACAGTTGTTCCTCAATAACAAACCCGCTAGGAAGGCGCAGAAAAAAGCGCTTCTAATCGGATTCGCTACACCAAAAACGTGTCAGGAGATAACACATGGCAGACGCAGCCACCCATGACCACGCCCGTCCAGGGTTTTTTACACGTTGGTTTATGTCAACCAACCATAAAGATATTGGTATTCTTTACCTTTTTACTGCAGGGCTATTAGGTTTTGTCTCTGTTTCATTCACCATATATATGCGTTTGGAACTTATGGAGCCTGGCGTCCAATACATGTGCATGGAAAACCTTGATCGTGTTGCAAACGCTGCCGCTTTATCAGCCGGGGAATGCACTCCAAATGGGCACCTCTGGAATGTTTTGATTACTGGCCATGGCATATTAATGATGTTTTTTGTAGTTATACCAGCGCTTTTTGGTGGCTTTGGTAACTACTTCATGCCGCTAATGATTGGCGCGCCTGATATGGCATTTCCACGTTTAAACAACTTGTCATACTGGATGTATTTCACAGGATCTACATTAGCTGTTTTATCGATTATTACCCCAGGTGGAAATGATCAAGCTGGTTCAGGTGTTGGTTGGGTATTATATGCACCACTCTCTACACGTGAAGGTGGCATGTCGATGGACTTTGCTATTTTTGCAATACACGTCTCTGGTGCTTCATCAATCTTAGGTGCGATCAATATGATCACAACTTTCTTAAATATGCGCGCACCGGGTATGACTTTACATAAAGTACCTTTGTTTGCTTGGTCAATTTTTGTTACAGCGTTTTTGATATTATTATCATTACCAGTTTTGGCTGGAGCCATTACAATGCTGCTTACAGATCGTAACTTTGGTACGACATTTTTTGACCCTGCTGGTGGTGGTGATCCAATTTTGTACCAGCACTTATTATGGTTCTTTGGTCACCCTGAAGTTTATATGATTATTGTTCCAGGCTTCGGTATCGTCTCTCACGTCATATCAACCTTCTCTCGCAAACCAATTTTTGGCTACTTACCCATGGTTTATGCAATGGTAGCTATTGGCGCGCTTGGCTTTGTAGTCTGGGCCCATCACATGTACACAGTAGGTATGTCACTGACACAACAGTCCTACTTTATGTTAGCGACTATGGTTATTGCAGTTCCTACAGGTATTAAAATCTTCTCTTGGATTGCTACCATGTGGGGCGGATCCATAGAAATGAAAACACCCATGTTATGGGCATTTGGTTTCTTATTCTTATTTACAGTAGGTGGCGTAACAGGAATCGTACTGTCACAGGCCGGAGTGGATCGTGCTTATCATGATACATATTACGTAGTTGCACACTTTCATTACGTTATGTCTTTAGGCGCTGTCTTCTGTATATTTGCTGGTATTTATTATTGGTTTACTAAAATGTCTGGTCGCGCATATCCTGAATGGGCTGGTAAATTACACTTTTGGATGATGTTTATTGGTGCAAATATCACCTTCTTCCCCCAACATTTCTTAGGGCGTCAAGGTATGCCAAGGCGTTATATCGATTATCCAGAGCAATTTGCATATTGGAATGAAATTAGTTCTTATGGTGCTTTCTTATCATTTGCTTCTTTCCTCTTCTTTATTTGTATCATCTTCTATTCTCTAATTTGGGGAAAGAAAGTAACAGAACCTGCATATTGGGGTAAACATGCAGACACTTTGGAATGGACACTCTCAAATCCTCCACCAGAGCACACATTTGAGACCTTACCAAAACAATCTGATTGGGATAAAAGTCCTCATTAATTAAATCAAGAATAATCCCATACAAAAAAAGGCCAAAGCTAATGCTTTGGCCTTTTTTTTGTAAAGTATTTAATTATCCTAAAAGTTTTTTAACAATACTACCGGCAATCCCAAAATCCATTTGACCTGCGTATGTCTTTTTAAGAATAGCCATAACTTTACCCATATCTCTGATACTGGATGCTTCAGTTTCAGTTATTACTTTCTGAACAACACCTTGAACCTCTTCTTCACTCAATTGTATGGGCAAAAACTCTGTAATAATTTCAATTTCAGATAATTCTTGTATGGCTAATTCAGTTCGGCCCGCTGAACTATAGGCCACGGCACTATCTTTACGTTGCTTAATCATTTTACCTAAAATAGCTAAAATTTCCTCATCACTAACACTATTATCGACACCGTCGACACGTGCTGCAATATCCTTATCTTTGATAGCAGCCATCACTAAGCGTAAAGTAGACAAGCGCAAAACTTCTTTGTCACGCATAGCCTGCTTCATCGCAGAATTAATCGTATCACGCATATACCAAACTCCTATGGCTTTAATATTCAAGACTTATTAATCTATAGAGTTATACCAAATTACTCAAGGATTTAGCATTTACCCAAGAGATTGATATATATATATAAATGAAATTCCTTATTCCTTGACCTCATCGAGAGACAAGCGTAATTTCCGAAAAATTATGCGACAGGACGAGTCTTATGACCCCTAATGAAATCCCTTCAAAAAATCAAATAAAACCAACAGCTTGTATAGTTCTAGCTGATGGAACTACCTTTTATGGGCGAGGGTTTGGTGCAACGGGTCAAATAGAGGCAGAACTTTGCTTTAATACCTCAATGACTGGCTATCAGGAGATAATGACTGATCCTTCATATGCAGGCCAGGCTATAACATTTACTTTTCCTCATATTGGTAACACTGGCATTACGACAGAGGACAATGAAACCGCAAATCCAGTTGCACGCGCAATGATTATTAAAAGCTACCCAACTGAACCATCTAATTATCGCTCAAAAAGCACTTTACCTAAATGGTTAGAAGAAACAGGGCGTATTGGTGTAAGCGGCATAGACACACGACGACTTACCCGTGCAATACGCATGCAAGGAGCTCCACACGTGGCTATTGCTCACCATCCTGAAGGTGAATTTGATGTCCCAAAGCTCCTTAAAGCTGCACGTAATTTTGTCGGCTTAGAAGGGCTTGATTTAGCCAAAGATGTAACTTGTAGCGAAAACTATAATTGGAACGAAACACGATGGGAATGGCCTAATGGGTTTTCGAATGATAGTGCACCCGGAAAAAAGGTTGTCGCAATTGATTATGGCGCAAAACGAAATATTCTTCGTTGTTTAAAATCAGCTGGATGTGATGTAGTGGTCTTGCCTGCAACAACATCATATGACAAAATTATGGCACATAATCCACAAGGTATATTTCTATCAAACGGCCCTGGTGACCCTACTGCCACCGGAAAATATGCTGTTCCAATGATCAAAAGTATTTTAGAGCACAAAGATATTCCAATATTTGGTATTTGTTTAGGTCATCAAATGTTAGCATTAGCTTTAGGTGCAAAAACAATCAAAATGAACCACGGCCATCATGGAGCAAATCACCCTGTTAAAGAAATTTCCACTGGAAAAGTAGAAATCACTTCAATGAACCACGGATTTGCAGTCGATTCCCAAACTTTACCAGATGGAGTTAGTGAGACACATGTTTCTCTATTTGATGGATCCAATTGTGGAATAGAAGTAAATGGACGTCCAGTTTTTTCAGTACAGCATCATCCAGAGGCATCACCAGGGCCAGAAGATAGTTTTTACTTATTCGAACGATTTGCTGCAGCTATAGTTTAGGACTTATATGATGTTATTCCACTATAATGTAATAAACTAAAAAATATTAACCTAGCGAAGCGCTAATTCATCAACATCTTGCTTCAATCGAGTTTCAAAAGCAAACGACAGATGTTGTTTTAAAGCCTGACGTGCGCCTTCACCATCTTTAGCTTCAATAGCAGAAACAATGTCTAAATGCTCTTGCAGTGCACTTTCCCCACGACCATCTGCTGTTAATGATGTATTAGCCAATAAAGCCATTGCTCTATGAACTTGCTGAAGTTGCAAAATCAAAAAATTATTGTGACTAGCCAAATGCAGTTGATTATGAAACCTACGATTTGCTCGTGATAACTGCTGTGGATCAGATATATATTCTCGATCACTCTCAATCATATTATATAAGACACGTATTTCTTCTGGAGCTGCATGTTGAGCAGCTAGAAATGTTGCCAAACCTTCTAACTCAGCACGCACAGTATACAATTCACCAACTTGATTATGATTTAAAGAAGCAACCATAAGGGATCGGCCATCACGATTCAAAAATGATTGAGTTTCTAAGCGCTGTAGTGCTTCCCTAATCGGCGTGCGTGAGACGCCAAATCTTTCAGCCAACTCAGCTTCAACCAATCGATCTCCAGGTTTATAATCACCATCATCAATAGCCTCAATAATCAGCTCATATGGATCTTTAACATTATTTTTTTGTCTACTCACAAGCATTCACCTTGAACTGATTTAATTATGGTAACATTAAAGTGATTTAATTATTTTGTCACGCGTGATAGTGAACGGTTTACCTATATGCCTTCAAGCAGTAACTTAAGCATATGCAAAATAATTTTTCTAATATTAGATATTGGGTCTTTGATCTGGACCATACACTTTACTCACCTAAAGCTCGCTTATTTAACCAAATAGAGGTGCTAATGACCCGTTATTTAATAAAAGTATTAAATATTAGTGAAGACAGAGCTAACTATCTTAGAAAATATTATTGGGAAACCTATGGAACAACACTTGCGGGTTTAATGGCCGAACACAATTTAGATCCCCACCCATATTTAGAGTTTGTTCATAACATTTCATTAGATGATTTAGAACAAAATTTAGAATTAGCTGATCTAATAAATTCATTAAAAGGTAAAAAATTCATATATACTAACGGATCTAGAGCGCATGCAAAAAATGTTTCCACAGCGCTTGGACTTATTAATTGCTTTTCTCAGCTTTACGGTACTGAAGATGCAGATTATATTCCAAAGCCAAAAAAACAAGCTTTTGAGAAGATTTTTAATCTTGCAAAAATTGATCCAAAGCAAGCAATAATGTTTGAAGATGATCCACGCAATTTAGTTGAGCCATTTAATATGGGAATGAAAACTGTTTTAGTAGGTGACTATACTGAAGGTGCGTATATCGATTATCATACCTCCGATTTAAATTCATTTTTACATAATATACAAAATGAGAGTTTTTAGGTTTAATGATTCGAAAAAACACACAAGTATTCGTGTCTGGTGCTGGCATTGCTGGCTTAACAACTGTTTGTGCTTTTGCACAGAAAGGCTTTGATGTCGTATGTGTTGATCCACAAAAACCGATAACCAATGTTAAAAGTTTTGATGCAGACTTAAGGTCTACCGCATTTCTACAACCTGCACGCAAAACATTACAAACAGCAGGAGTTTGGGACTGTCTTAAACCCTTTTCTACGCCATTAGATATAATGAGGTTGGCTGATGCTGGTGGTGCAGAAAATAAAATTAGAATGATTGCTGATTTTGCTTCTTTAGAAATTTCAGATGAAGCCTTTGCATGGAATTTGCCAAATTGGCTTTTGCGAAGAGAACTGCTGAACTATATAGAAAACCTACCGAATGTAACATTTCTAACAGGCCAGAAAACTGGGCGTGTGACATCACGAATATCAGAAATTTTAGTTCAAGTTGGTGAAGTTCAATATAGCTGTAAATTACTTATTGGTGCTGATGGGCGTAATTCGCAAACACGTGAAGCAATGGGAATTCCAGTACAAACTTGGCGTTATGGGCAAAAAGCAATAGCTATGGCGGTTTATCATACCCTACCTCACGATAATATTAGCACAGAAATTCATCGTACAGGTGGCCCATTTACAACTGTTCCATTACCAGATCATGATGGTAACCATATGTCATCTATCATCTGGATGGAAACCAGTGCCAAAGCAAATGTACTCTTTGAAATGGATGAAACTAATTTTAACTCAATGCTAAACTCTCGCTCTTGTGGAATACTAGGGAATATTCGCCTAGCATCACGTAGAAACTTATGGCCAATAATTACACAACGGGCCAAACGTTTGACTGGTCAACGCTATGCTTTATTGGCTGAGGCGGCTCATGTAATTCCTCCGATTGGAGCACAGGGGTTAAATATGAGTCTAAATGACCTGGCCACTATTTTAGAATTAACTAACACTCACGAACTAGGTAGCGTTTCACATTTATCGGCCTATGAAAAAGCGCGTAAAAAAGATATTAATTTCAGGATTAATGGCGTTGATGCGCTAAATAGGGCAGCAATGACAGATAATAAGAGTTTTCTTGCACTTCGACTAAAAGCACTACAAGCTTTGCATGGCTTCACACCTTTGAGGAAAACATTAATGAAAGCCGGCTTAGGCGCCTAGAGAACTTTATCCAGAACAGCTTCTAAGCGCAGGACTGTTGCATCAACATCATATAATTTATCTAATCCAAACAAACCTAAACGAAATGTAGAATAATCGTCAGGCTCATCACAACGTAGTGGAACACCTGCAGCAATTTGAACACCTTGGCTTGCAAACTTAGAACCATTCTGCATGCTTGGATCATTAGTATAGCTAACAATAACACCAGGTGCTTCAAATCCGGCACTTGCGACAGATTTTATATTACGCTCAGCTAACAATAACCGAACTTTGTCACCCAATTCTTGTTGTTTAGCTTTAAGTTTATCAAATCCATATTCTGCGGCCTCGTTGATAGCATTTCGAAACTCTTTGAGTGAGTCTGTGGGCATTGTTGCATGATATGAATGCCCACCATTAGTATAAGAATTCATAACACCAACCCAAGTCCTTAAATTTAAAGCAAAACTAGTACTATCAGATTTTTCTAGACGTGCTATCGCAGCATTATTCATCATTACGATACCTGCACATGGTGACGCTGACCAACCTTTTTGTGGCGCAGAAATTAAGACGTCTACTCCACAATTTTTCATATCTACCCACATACATCCTGATGCAATGCAATCCAGTACAAAAATCCCACCAACTGAGTGTACTGCATTAGATATTTCTTTAATATACTCATCTGGTAAAATTATACCACTAGACGTTTCAACATGTGGGGCAAAGAATACTGAAGGCTTTTCATTTTTAATTCTAGAAACTACATCATTAATTGATAGTGGACTAAATGCAGATTGGCTATCATTACTGCTGCGACGAGCTTTCAATATTATAGTCTCAGATGGAATATTTCCAGCTTCAAAAATTTGAGACCAACGAAAAGAAAACCATCCATTACGGAGAACCATTACTTTTTGATCTGTTGCAAATGCTCGAACTACAGATTCCATTGCATAAGTACCCCCACCAGGAATAAGTGCACAAATATCAGTATTGTAAACTGAGGTTAGACTTGAAAATATATCGCACATCACACCTTGAAAATCAGTACTCATATGATTCAAGGAACGATCAGTAAAAACTACAGAAAACTCTAATAGTCCGTCTGGATCAACATTTGGGAGCAAAGCAGCCATTATCTTTTCCTATCCTTATTATTTTCGTAAATATCTTATATAGATTTAATTATTTAACATTAAATAGATATCTTTTGTAACATAGAATAAATTTTAAATTGCAAAACCACGTTTTTCTTCAGAAAGCAGTACATTAGCTTCTACATCCCCTACTCCAGGTAACGTCATAATTCGGCGCCGTAAGACACGTTCAAAGTCACTTAAATCTGTAGCTACTACTTTTAATCGATAGTCGTACATCCCCAAAACATGTTGGACAAGTTGAACTTCTGGTATTGCAGATACAGCACGTTCAAAATCTTCAAGCGACACACCGCTTTTAGCTGCTAATTTAATGCCTAAGAACACTGTAACACCGTATCCTAGTTTAACAGCATCTAATAAAGCTCGACGACCTTTTATTACACCACCTGTTTCTAATCGCTTTATACGACGCCACGCAGCAGGTTGGGATAATCCTACAACACGCCCCAAATCAGATGCTCTAGCAGAACCATCATCTTGCAGTGCCCGCAACAAGGCACGATCGATGTTATCAAGTTCAATCATAATGGAACGCCATCTTTAGTCATAACATTTGAAACCAGCATTAATGCCTCAATGTCAGCAATATGTGGCAATGACAAAATGTGTTTTCTATAAATTTCCTGATAATGCGCCATATCTCGTGCCAATACATTAAGGCGCACATCTACACGACCTAGGAAGGTTTGTATTTCATTTACCTCCTTCAACTCACGTGCAGCCTCTATGAATCGATCAAAGGCATCCGTCTGAGTTTTGTCTAGTGTAATGCGTAAAGATACTTCTACTTCTAAACCCAATGCTTTTGGATCTAGTATAACTGCACGTTCTTTGATGATATTGGCTTTTTCCATACGATCGATACGCCGCCAACAAGAAGCCGTGCCAACACCAACTTGCTCAGCTATTTCAGAAACTGACAATAATGCGTCAACTTGCAAGAAACGTAATATTTTCTTATCAATCATATCAATCTTGTGCATAAATTTTTCACTTTTTGATTTAATAAGAATGATTTTTATAAATTTTAATTAAAAAAGTCAATTAATGAAACATATTAGCAAAAAATATTGCTATTTTATATAATAGATCATGACATAGGAGAAAATCATGCGTGTATATTACGATCGCGATTGCGATGTTAATTTAATCAAGAATTTAAATGTTGCTATCTTAGGCTACGGATCTCAAGGACATGCTCACGCATTGAACTTACGTGATTCAGGTGCTAAAAATATAGTAGTGGCTTTACGTGACGGATCACCTTCCATTAAAAAAGCAGAAGGTGAAGGCTTAAAAACCATGGAAATAGCACAAGCTGCTGCTTGGGCTGATGTTATTATGTTCACTATGCCCGACGAGCTACAGGCCGAAACATATAAAAAATACGTGCATGACAATATCCGAGATGGCGCAGCGATTGCATTTGCTCACGGACTAAACGTACACTTTGGTTTGATTGAACCAAAAGCTGGTATTGACGTGATCATGATGGCTCCAAAAGGCCCAGGACATACCGTACGTGCAGAATATACTAAGGGTGGTGGGGTTCCTTGTTTGGTAGCCGTGGACAAAGATGCATCAGGAAATGCTTTGGAAATTGGAAAATCTTATTGTTCAGCAATTGGAGGTGGGCGCTCGGGTATTATTGAAACAGATTTCCGCGAAGAATGTGAAACTGATCTGTTTGGTGAGCAAGCTGTTTTGTGCGGAGGTATTGTTGAATTGATCCGTATGGGCTTTGAAACACTAGTTGAAGCCGGATATGAGCCTGAAATGGCTTATTTTGAATGTTTGCATGAAACAAAACTTATCGTAGATTTAATATATGAAGGTGGTATTGCAAACATGAACTATTCTATTTCTAATACTGCTGAATATGGTGAGTATGTTTCTGGACCCCGCATTCTGCCATACGAAGAAACAAAGAAAAATATGAAAGCTGTTCTAGCAGACATTCAAAATGGTAAATTTGTACGTGATTTTATGTTAGAAAATCAAGTTTCTCAGCCAACCATTAAAGCATCTCGTCGCGCAAATGATGAGCATCAGATCGAAATTATTGGTGGTAAATTACGCGCTATGATGCCTTGGATTTCTGCAGGTAAAATGGTTGATAAGGAACGTAATTAATAATTTTATAATAATGAAAAAATTAAGCCAGCCGAATATGGCTGGCTTTTTATATCACTAAAAATAACTGAATAAATGATACTGCGAACCACGCTATAACGCAGTATACTTCAAAAACTTACTACGTTAGTTAACATCATGATGCATTAAGACACCTACTCTGAAAAGTGTGTGATGCTATACTTATATACTTATATACTTATATACTTATATACTGAATAGATTGAGAAATTATGACAAAACCTACTCTGGGTAATTGGATTGCTCTTATTTGCCTTGGCGCCATTTGGGGTGGCTCTTTTATGGGAGCAAAGCTTGCATTAATTAGCTTTGGCCCTATGACTGTGGCGCTACTCCGCCTTACAATTGCTTCTGTTGTACTCCTAATAATATCTCTTGCGTCTGGACGGAAATTTCCAGGCTTTTCAAGCACTACAGACCGGCGCATTTGGGTTCATATTGCAATCATGGGTTTAATAACAAATGCAGTTCCATTTTCACTACTTAATTGGGGCCAGCTTCATGTAAATTCAGGCTTTGCAGGAGTTACAATGGCAGTAGTTCCACTACTAGTATTACCTTTATCGCATTTTATATTAAAAAGTAACGAAATGGCTCCTCAAAAAGTCATTGGCTTTATTATAGGATTTATTGGAATAATAGTATTGATCGGCCCATCACAACTAATAACCACTACAGGTGCAAACCTTGAACCTATAGCACGAATAGCATGTATTTCTGCTGCTCTTTGTTATGGATTGGGCACAATTAATACACGTTTATGCCCCCCTGTATCCACAATGGTTTACTCAACAGGTGGATTAGTAATTGGAACACTATTTTTACTTCCAATGGCGCTTTTGATTGAAGGTGTGCCACAATGGCCAGAAACTACTGCTCTAATAGCAACTATATATTTAGGTCTATTTCCAACAGCCCTAGCAACCATTTTACTCGTTGGAATTATTAATAGTGCTGGTCCTGCATTCATGAGCATGGTTAATTATCAAGTACCACTCTGGGCAATAGCTTTTGGGGTAATATTTCTAGGGGAAAAAATACCAACAAGTTTTATAGCAGCTTTAGGATTAATTATGTTAGGATTAGCAATTAGTCAGAGAAGCCGCAGATAAATTAAGTTACACTTGTAATTGACTCGGCAACATTCATTACAACTTCGCTTAATAAATTAGAATCTTCACATTCGCCCATGACTCTAACCAATGGTTCAGTACCTGATTTTCTGATTAATAAACGCCCACGTTCACCAAGCATAGCTTCACCCTCACGAATGGCTTCTTGAACGCTAGTATTTGCTAATGGATCTGTATCAGGAGAAATAAGTATATTTTTAAGTAATTGAGGCATAGGTTCAAAAACATTTATCAAATCACTGGCTGACTTCCCGCTATCAACCATAGCATTTAGAAACTGTAACCCAGCCATCAAGCCATCACCAGTAGTCACAAAATCAGTCATAACGATATGGCCAGACTGTTCACCACCCAAATTATACCCATATTTACGCATGGCTTCGACTACATAGCGATCGCCTACATTTGTTCTAATTAGTTCTATATTATGTTTATTCAGATGGCGCTCAAGCCCCATATTAGACATCACAGTTGCAACTAAAGTATTCTTCATCAGAACCCCCCTAGAGGCCCACTGAGTTGCTATCAATCCCATAAGCTGGTCACCATCAGCTATCTGTCCTTTTTCGTCGATCAGAATTACCCGGTCAGCGTCACCATCCAAACAAATACCAACATCAGCACCATGCTTCAATACAGCATTAGCCGCCATAATTGGATTAGTTGAGCCACAATCTTTATTAATATTGTAACCATTTGGATTAACTCCAAGAGCTATTACTTCTGCTCCAAGCTCCCAAAGAACAATTGGTGCAGCTTTGTATGCAGCACCGTTCGCACAATCCACAACAACCTTTAAGCCATCCAACAACTTTTTCTTTGGAAAAGCCGATTTTGCAAACTCCATGTAGCGGCCTAGAGCATCATCAATACGTTTTGCCATTCCTATACTTTGCGATTGAGCATAACTAATCTCACCATCTAGTAAGGACTCAATTTCCATCTCAACTTCATCTGAAAGTTTAAATCCATCAGGTCCGAAGAATTTTATTCCATTATCTAAATATGAATTATGAGACGCAGAAATCATCACCCCCACATCAGCGCGCATAGAGCGTGTTAAAACTCCAACGGCCGGAGTTGGAACTGGTCCAAGTAAATAAACATCCATACCGGTTGACGTAAACCCTGCGGTTAAAGCATTTTCAAACATATAGCTTGATCGCCTTGTATCTTTACCAATAATAACACGATGTTCTTTTTTGTCTTGGCGAAAGTATCGGCCTGCAGCGGCGCCCAAACGCAAAGCAACATCAGGTGTCATTGGGAAAATGTTCGCCTGACCACGAACACCATCTGTTCCAAAATATTTACGCTTCATAAAAAATTACCCCATTGCTTCAAATAGCCGTACAGCCTGCACAGTTTCTTTTACATCATGCACTCTTAACATTTGTACACCTTGTCGCAAGCCTTCTAAGGCAACAGCAATTGAGCCTCCAACACGATCAGCGGCATCTTGCGCTTTTCCAATTTCACCAATAAATTTTTTGCGTGAAACCCCTAATAGTATGGGACATCCAATTCCATGGAATAAAGTTAAACCTTTTATTAGTAACATATTGTGTTCTAAACTTTTACCAAACCCAATACCTGGATCAATTGAAATTCGAGATTTATCAATTCCAGCATGTATACAAAGCTCTACTCGAGAAGCCAAATAATCGTAAACATCAAGCAATACGTTATCATATCTAGGATTGTCCTGCATAGTTGTAGGATCACCACTTGCATGCATTAAACAGACAGAAGAACCAGTTTCAGCCAAAACATTTAAACTTCGCGGATCAAAACTAAGTGCCGATACATCGTTAAATATTTTTGAACCATTCAAAAAAGCAGCTCGAGCTACATCAGCTTTACGTGTATCAATAGAAACCAGTGTGGTTTCAGCCAATGCCTTAACAACTGGTACAATCCGATTTAGTTCAGAAAGCCTGTCTACAAAATCAGCTCCAGGTCTTGTACTTTCTCCACCGATGTCGATGATATTTGCGCCTTCATTCGACATCTCATGACCACGCGCAATGGCTACTTCCATTTTTTCGTATAACCCACCATCTGAAAAGCTATCAGGAGTTATATTTAAAACACCCATAACTTGTGTTTTATTCATATTCAATCCTGAAAAATTAGGCCTAACAGTACTTATGCATTCACGAATTTCAATTGGAATATCTTGTCCTTTGATCCACTTTGAAGCATTTCCGCGTGATAATACTTCTACATCTGTAAACCAAGCCCCACCTCCTGCAAGCGGGAATGCTTCCTTTGGGCGAACTCGCCCATATGATGCTACTGGCCTATAATATTCCATATCAGCTCCAAATTAAATATTATGCGTTTTAATTTAGTAAGTTAGGTTGGGAAACTACCCTCATTTTTTCTCTGAATGGCCCAGAACCAAGTACAGTTACATGGTCAGCAGAAAATTCGCTTGCAAACCATGCGGCTAAATCCAAAGGCTTTGCAGTTGAAGAGGGTTTATTCACAGCATCTAAAACCATTTTTGATGGTGCCCAAACCGACAGCTGTCCATTTTTCATTGCCCAATCCAATTCAGTGCGTGTTTCGACAACAACACACCGACTATCCTTACCAGCAAGAACCCACGCATTTTGCTCTATAGCTAACAATTCAATGCGACGATTTGCTGATGTACTGTCAGACTTGGGTGGAATAGAAAGGGACGCTTCCAAGCAAATAATAGTTGGACTTTTATATTGAGAAATTGCATCAAGCCAAAGGTTTAATTCTTTTGAATGTATCAAGTTGTTAGGTAAAAATACGACTAAAGGGTTTAAAGTTAATATATTTTGATCAAAATTTTCATCTGAGGTTATATTTTTTACATCAGTGTGAGTTCTAACAATTTCAACACCTAAACTGCCAGGTATACGGTCCATTTTTTCAATGCGAACAAAAACGCGAACAGCTTGAATATTGCTTAAAATTTGAAAAGCAATTCTCTCAGCTAGTGTTTCTAAGAGATTCAAACGCTCTATATGCAATTGATAATCTATTGCTTCTGTAATTGTGTCATAAGATAAAATTTGATCTACATCATCAGTCATAGCGGCATCCGTTGGAGACACTTCAACAACAATATTAAACTTAATTCGCTGACGGACCCCACGCTCCAGTTGAAATGCACCAATTTCGACGTCTTTAGTATAATCACGCACTGCAATACGATCTAATTGTAGTCCATTCTTTTCAGTTTTAGCGCGTGCGTCCAAATGATCAAATGCAATAGCAGTTTCATTCATAATAAAAATCGTTTCTATAATTAAATTATCTATTTAAATTTACTATCCGAGAATTCAGTCGAAAGAAACACTTACAAAATGTTTACTAACTGAAATATAAAGAAAATCATAATATAAGTGTACTTTATCCACTATAAAAGTAGTGCTTACCAATCGTAACTGTTTTACGAAATGATTTAGCCCAACTAGGTTGAACATTATTTGCATGATAAAAAGTAGCACCAGAAGTTAATTCAGGCGCGCGGCGCTCCAAAGCAATTTTTGCAATTTTTGCAACGAATTCTTTAGCCTCATGCTCCCTGAACACTTCCTTATAACCATCACATTTATAAGAAAATTGGCACTTATGTCTACGATGAGCACCTTGTGTAATTACTTTACAAACAGAATTAGGGAATTTTAAACTATCGCGACGATTTAAAATAACTTCTGCTACAGCAAATATTCCAGAAACCCCCTCACCTCGAGCTTCAAAGTATAAAGCTTCAGTCAAGCACTTAAACTCAGGGCCACCAATGGCTTTAGGCAAGCTACTTAATGCTATCCTAGATGGAATCGACTCAAATAAGATGGGCTGAGCTATTTTTTGTATTTTAGAAAAATCTTCTTTTTTTAGAGAAATTTGCTCATCAATTGACAAAGCAAAGGCCATTTTAACAGTATTATTTTTAGGCTTTAGTATTTCAGAAAAAGTTACCCACCGGCCAGTACGAGAACTTAAAGATTTTGGCTTATAGTACAAACCATCCTTAATTCCATTAATACTTTTTGCGATACTTGGAGTACAAACGATAGTACTTAAAGTCAAAATCGCAATAAATACCATTTTCAACATAATTCAACTCCGTAATTAGTACTCTATAACTTATAAATATATATATTTTTTTGCTTTTAGTTTGCTGCAAGCATTCAGTAAAGTTTTTTATTTTTTAAAAGATATGTGTAAGTAAAATAATAATATTCTTCTATAATTATAATATTACTACTTAATTAATTTAGGAGCACAGTTTGGCTATTTGTTTATTAATTCAGCCTGGGCAGCAGCTAAGCGTGCTATCGGCGTGCGAAATGGAGAACAAGATACATAGTCAAATCCCGCTTCGTGACAAAATCGAACAGATTCTGGATCACCTCCATGTTCACCACAGAGTCCCAATAGTAAATTGGGCTTTACCGAACGGCCACGTTCGGCAGCAATTGTTAATAATTCACCAACTCCATGAACATCTAGTGTTAAAAAAGGATCCTCATGAAAGATTTCATTCCTAACATATTCCCTCATAAATCGCCCTGCATCATCCCGAGATAAACCATAAGTCATTTGAGTAAGGTCATTTGTGCCAAAACTCATAAAATCAACGGTTCGCGCAATATCATGCGCCCGCAAAGCAGCACGAGGAGTTTCAACCATAACACCTAGTGAATATTCTAATAACATACCTTTTTCAGATTGAACTGCCGACGCTATTGCATCTACACGAGCTTTAACTAATTCTACTTCACGGTTAGCAGATACAAGTGGAATCATTATTTCTGGATGAACTTTTCGTCCTGTCATATTTTGAACCAAGCAGGCTGCTTCAAAAATTGCACGTGCTTGCATTTCATAAATTTCAGGAACAGTAATACCTAAGCGAACTCCACGGGTACCTAACATTGGGTTAACTTCTTCTAACTCTTCAACACGCTCAACAACTTTAGATAGTGGTAAGTCCATCGCCTCAGCTAATGCGATGACTTGCTCTCGAGATTTTGGAAGGAACTCATGTAGAGGAGGATCTAACAGCCTAATACAGACTGACTGTTCTTCCATCAAAGAAAATATTTCTAAAAAATCTTCGCGTTGCATTGGTAAAAGAAGGTTTAAAGCATCTTGACGATCTGTAGTTTTATCAGCAAAAATTAGTTCACGCATTACCGTTAACCGATAGGTATCAAAAAACATATGTTCCGTTCTTACTAACCCAATACCATCAACACCAAAAGTTTGAGCTAATCTCACATCTTGCGGTGTATCTGCGTTACCCCGAACACCCAAAGTGCGTACCTGATCGGCCCAGCCCATAAACTTCCTAAAATCAGCACCTAATTCAGGCTCAATCAGCTTTACAGCACCAGATAAAATTTGCCCTGTAGCTCCATCAATAGTAATTAAGTCACCTTCAATTAAAGTGTTACCACCTTTTAGGATCAATTTTTTGGCTTTTGGGTCAATATGAATATTGCTAACACCAACTACACATGGGACACCTATCGTACGCGCAACGACGGCAGCATGGCTATTAATTCCACCACGTTCAGTTAAAATACCATTTGCAGAATGCATACCACGAATATCATCAGGAGTTGTTTCAACACGCACCAGTATGGCTGCATCCCCACGCGCTTCAGAGGCAACAGCAGCAGACGCACTAAATACAATTTTGCCGGTTGCAGCTCCTGGACTAGCACCAATACCATCTGCTATTTCGACTCTATTGGCTCTGGGATCTATTTGTGGATGAAGAATTTCGTTAAGCATTTGGGGGGCAATAGTCATCAATGCCTGATCAATAGTAATTAAACCTTGTGATTGCAATCGCACAACAATCGCTATTGCAGCACGCCCCCTGCGGTCAGCGGGGGTTGCATCAAGTAACCAAACTTTTCCATTTTTTATAGTAAATTCAATTTGCATTTCATCAGAGTAAAGCTTTGTCACTTGCGCGGCATATACTTCCAAATTAGCAAAAGCAGATGGACAAACCTCTTGCAAAGAAGGACCTCGCAGGTCTTTAGCTAAATATTTAGCCCCATTATTTTGGTTAATGGCAGCGCGGCCCTGAGATTGGCTTAAATAACGTCCAAATGCCATCTTATCACCGGTTATAGGTGACGTAAACTGCGCTACACCAGAACCAGACTCACCGCGTCCAATGCCAAGCACAACTTCCTGAACAATTAGCCCTAAACCCGTATCAACAGGTGCTCCTCGTGCAGCACGCAAAATCCGAGCACTAGCACTATTCCAAGCCGAAGCCATTGACCGTAAACTTTGCCGTAATTGATCCATAGGATCTTGAGGAAATATATCACCAGTTTCTTCTTCATATAGACTTAAGGACAATTCGAGTACTTGCCCATAATCTATATTATTTCCGTTCATAGATTGACCTGCCAAAGTATCAAAATCTTCCAGATCTAAACGCGCAACTTGAGTTGCAAAATCTTGAACAAACCGAAAGTATAATGCATCAGCGGCAGGCTTACCTAACGTTTTACATAACAGGGAATGTGTCTTCCAGTTCATCCCAACATTCAATAATGTTTCAGGTCCACCCCAATCCCGTGAAATAGGACTAGCTCGCAATGACATTAAAATGCCAGCGTCTAAAATATTACTTATTTGACTAAAATCAGGGAACTCAGACCGTTGAAATTTGTGTACAATTTCACAAGAAAAGGCCCAACCAGAGGGTATTGGTAGCTTTGAATTAATTAAAGTTACGATTGCAGATGCTCGAGAGCCATAAACTTCTTTTGGAACGTCAGCACCTAAAGTCAATTCAATACACTCGGGGTATGTTGTTACTCCACCATCCAAAGTCATTCTCCTTACAAAATAACTCTATGATCAAAAAGCCTTTATGAACAGAGAAAAAACTAAAAATTATAGCATATATAAAATAAATTTATTTAATTTTAGATATTTAAATAAACAATCATAAATAATTGGAAAGTGGAAAATTTAGTTAATTTAGACATTAAATCTAAATATATATTTATACTGAAGTAACCTTGATATGTAAAACTATGGTAGACTAAATAGTACAAAATAAATTAAGAAATTAATCATTTTAAACTATCCTTCAATAAGTGTGAAATCCGCTACATTAGCCATTATTGATTTAATACGATTTAATAAACATAACCGATTACGCCTAACAATTTGAAGATCCACATTAATTTGTACAGCTCCAAAAAATGTATCAATAGGTTCACGTAGTTTTGCTAATAAAGTCATTGCAACTGTGAAATCATTAGCCAAAATGGCTTTATTAATTTGAAATTCATTTTCATCCAAAATTTCAAATAATGCTTTTTCTTCATCAATAGTAGCATATTTTATCTCTGGTGTACCCTCATAGGAAACGCCATCACGTTTTTCTTCTGCAAGCAAAATATTGTTTGCACGCTTAAAACCTTGCAAGAGATTGTCACCGTCTGCAGAATCACAAAACGTTTGTAAAGCTTGTGCACGATTTGTTAATAGAGAAAAGTTAACGTTGTTTGGCATAGCCAAACATGCATCAATTATATCATGATTTATATTTTTATCGCGCAGAAAAACTTTTAAGCGATCGTGAAAGAAGGATATCAGACTTTGTAAAATAATCTTTATATCCAGGGCTTTTAAACTTTTATCTCCAATTAGAGCACTTATATCGCTCACGTGAGCAAAAAGTTGTTCAATTGATAAAGAATCCAAGTCTAAATATGCTAATTGTGCAATTTCTTCGCTTTTTTCGTCAAATTTATGCTTAACAATTGATATAAAGTTTAAATAGCAGCCATAAGCTAATATGCGATTAAGAGATTCATCAATATCATTACTTAAAACCAATCTAATGACACCTAATGCAGCTCTGCGAAGTGCATAAGGATCTTTAGAACCAGTCGGTTTTTCATCAATTACCCAAAAACCCGTAAGCGTATCAATTTTATCTGCGAGGGCTACCGAAACTGAAGTGGGAGCAGTTGGAACATTATCAGTTGGGCCTAAAGGAGAATAATGCTCTTTAGAGGCAACCCCTACTTCTGCAGGCAAGTGACATTCTGCGGCATAATAACTTCCCATTAATCCTTGCAGTTTAGAAAATTCACCAACCATTTCCGATGATAAGTCAACTTTAGATAATTTTGCTGCCTGACGGACTAATTCTATATTAGCATCTATTAGGGGAGCAATTGCTACCGAAAGCATAGTAATTCGATCAATGCGCTCGGCCTGTGAACCTAGCTTATTATGAAATGTAACTTTTTGAAGTTGATCTATCCACTCGCCCATACCCGTCTTCGCAATACGTAAGTCATTTTCCCAGAAAAATTTAGCATCGGACAGGCGTGCAAACAAAACTTTTTGGTTGCCTGCTAAAATAGTTGCACCATTATCGGCAGTAGTTTTATTGGCAACAGTAATGAATTTTTCGATACGTCCCGTTTTGGGATTTTTTACACTAAAAAATTTCTGATGCTCCTTCATTGAAGTCATTAGGACTTCAGACGGTAAATCTAAAAATTCATCAGCAATATCACCCATTAAAACAACAGGCCATTCGACTAATCCGGCTACTTCTGCCAATAAATCAAAGTCTTCAACCAACTCAAGACCTAGTGCAAAAGTCATATTTTTGGCGTCTTCCCAGATATGATCTGCTCGCTCTTGTTGATCCAATACAACGTAAGATTCTTTTAATTTTCTCTGGTATTGATCAAATGAACTTACAGGAAACCATTTTGGAGCCAAAAAGCGATGTCCCGCAGTAAGATTTGAAGATCGAATACCATCTACATCAAACTTTACAACTTCTGTACCATCATCTGCAGACAAAATACACAAAATTGAATGTAACGGACGTACCCAACGCAATTGCCCTTCACCCCAACGCATAGACTTAGTCCATGGAAAATTGCGAATAGTCGAAGTAACAACTTCAGCTATTATTTCAGTTGCATCACGTCCTTCTTTTTCAATTATTGCAAAGTAAGTTTGTCCTTTTTTTTCATCCCTAATTTCCAATTGATTTTTAGTTAATCCAACTCCACGAAGGAACCCATCCAATGCCTTTTCTGGTGCATCAACACGTGGACCCTTACGTTCTTCACGAGTACTTAAGCTTTTATTCAACAGTCCATCAATCGTCAAACATAAGCGCCGGGGAGTTGCAAATGTAGCAGCACTTGCATATGTCAAACCAGCTTCGACTAATCCATTCGAGATTAATTTCTTTAAATCTTCACAAGCTCGCGTTTGCACACTTGCAGGAATCTCTTCAGAAAATAGTTCGAGTAATAAATCTGACATTATTTTGCCCTCTGGTGCCATGCAAAGGCACGTCCATCTGAATAAACAGCAATAATGCGGTCAATTCCATTAATTATATTTTTTTCACTAATAAAACTTAAAGCCAAACCATTGTTTATATCATTTAATATCTGTTCGTGGTCATAACAATTCATATTTCCAAGCGGTTTTGAAGGTAATGGGTCAAGAGAAGCTTGATATTTTTTAGTTAATAATTCGAAATTCAGTAGTGTTTTAAAGCAAGCATAATAAAATTTTGCGTCAGTGGAGAATGCTGAAATAGGCAATCCATCAATTAATATTTCTTCTAATTTATCATCAACAACTAGCATTAAATTAATTGTATGTAACGAACTTTTAGGATCACGCATTAAATTTTTTGCCAAAGCATCATCTGGTACTGGACATCCTTCTGGCAATGGATCACCTCTAAAATGAGCCTTCCCACATGTGTTAACCTGTCGCCACATAAATGCTTTTCCATCAGGATATTGAGCAATGAATGTATTGAAACCGAAAGGAATATTTTCATTTGCTAAAATAGCCGAGGCATTTCCTGTTTTTAAATCTGTGTCAATTTTTTTTGCATCAAAACAATCAAATGATTTTGGTGCAATTAAAGGTGTTGCAAAATTTCTGAATTCATCTGTTTCTATATAATCCCAATCAACTTTAAAGCATGCACGCATTTTTAATGGAGAAGTATCTGCATCAATACCCATGTAGTTTTTAATAGGTCTGTTAATGCCAGTAACTGAAATTTCTTTTATGTCAGTTACTCCAACATAGTACGCTTTCTCAATAGTATACCATAAGCCAGCGCCCATTCCCAACGCAGCAAATAATAAACTACCAACTAAAGCTGAACCTTTCATGAAGCCGCTCCACCCGCTTCAGTTAATACAAAAGCATCTGCACAAGATTTGGCTAATGATCGTACTCTACCAATATAGGATTGGCGTTCCGTAACAGAAATTACACTACGTGCATCTAAAAGATTAAATAAATGAGAAGCTTTAATACATTGATCATATGCTGGATGTGCCATAATAATTTTAGACCCAGTTTTAGGATCAATATCTGTTGCATCTAAAATACGCTGGCACTCATCTTCAGCATCCTTAAAGTGTTGCAACAACATATTTGTATCAGCAATATCAAAATTCCACCGTGAATATTCCTGTTCAGTTTGTCGGAAAATGTCACCATATTTAAGTTCAATTATAGAGCCTGGCGAATTAAAGGGCATGTCCATGACATGGTCTACGCCTAAAACATACATAGCTAATCGCTCCAAACCATATGTCAGTTCACCAGCCACAGGTTTACAGTCATGCCCACCCACTTGCTGAAAATAAGTGAATTGTGAAACTTCCATTCCATCACACCAAACCTCCCAACCTAGCCCCCAAGCACCCAAGGTTGGGCTTTCCCAATCATCTTCGACAAAACGAATGTCATGCAAATTCATATCAATACCAATTGCCTCGAGAGATCCCAAATATAAATCCTGAAAATTTGGTGGACTTGGCTTAATTAAAACTTGGTATTGATAATAATGCTGTAAGCGATTTGGATTTTCACCATACCGACCATCTGTTGGCCTGCGAGATGGCTGAGCATAAGCAACAGCCCAAGGCTTTGGACCCAAAGCTCGAAGAGTTGTGGCCGGGTGAAATGTCCCAGCTCCAACCTCCAAGTCATAAGGCTGGAGGATAGCACAACCATTTTCTGCCCAATAGTTCTGAAGTCTTAAAATTATATCTTGGAAACAGGTAGTTTTTTTAATAGCCATGGCTCTGCCTTTTCTCACACTTCTTTACGCCTTCAATATGCAATGAAATCAACCGGGTCAATTCAAGGATTACTACGTGCAAGAAAAATAACTAGCATTTTTAGTATAAAATTTTATGCTACGAAATAGCTCAAAATATTTAAGTTGATGTTAGTTCAGCCCCAATCTCTAAAATAGCATCTACCAACAAATCTAAATCACTTTCTTGTGTGCGATGATTAGTAATATTTACGCGAATGGCTAGTTTGCCATTTAATCGTGTTGTAGATGGAACAGCAATTCCTCGCTCCTGCAGCAAAACAACTATTTCTTCGTTCAATATATCTAAATCAAAATTATTTGAAACAAACCTAAAGCAATTAATATTTAATGGTGTCGGAGCCATAGATTGTAATTGACCTTCACGAGCTACTCTATCCGCAAGGTATTGTGCCAAACTAATATTGCGGTCTATTGATCGACCTATTGCTAATATGCCATGCTCTGCAAGATGCGCCCAAACTTTTAATGCTCGAAACCCTCGTGATAATTCCGGTCCATAATCAACTGCCCAGAAATCTCCTCCCGCCAAACCACGTTCAGAACCACGTAAATACTCTGCACGTGCAGAAAATGCGCCACGATGTGCGGTTTCATGACGAAATAAAACACATCCTGCCTCATAGTTAACTTGAAACCACTTATGGAAATCAAACGCTAAACTATCGGCCTGAGAAATACCTGACAAACGATCATGTGCTAATTTACCCAATAAGCCAGCAGCCCCAAAGGCACCATCTACGTGAAACCAAAGGTTTTCAGTTTCAGCTATTTTTGCAATTCCATGAAGATCATCTATTGCACCCATATTAACTGCGCCTGCAGTTCCAACAACACAAAGTGGAGTAAATCCAGCAATACGATCTTTTGCTATCAATTCACTTAAATTCTGCAAGTCCATTTCAAAATTATCATTGCAAGATACAACTCTTAACGCAGCTGTACCAAGCCCTAAAACATCAAATGCCTGCTTAATACATGAATGCGATTGTTCAGAAGTATACCCAACAAGTTGACCCTGCTTAACTCCCATTAATCGAGCGTCTAAAATTGACTGATCACGCGCTACTTTAAGTGCAATAATAGTTGCCATAGATGTGCCTGAAACTATTAAACCAGACCCATCTAAAGGCATACCCATCATTTCTAGGCACCACTTTAAAACTTGGAGCTCCACAACCGGAGCTATATGATCTCGCCCACCAGCATTCACATTCATTGCTGCAGCTGCAATATCTGAAATTATACCTGATGGAGTTCCTGCCCCATGTACCCAGCCAAAAAATCGTGGGTGAGTATTGCCAACACCAAATGGCATTATTTCGTTTATGGTTAAATCCGTTTTTGAACCTTCGAGTGGTAAACTACTTTGGAATTTATTACGCAAACTATCTGGGACTGGAGACCAAACCCTACCCTCGCCAGCTTGCTCCATTTTATCAATACTATTATCTAACATCGCATGAGCATCTGCCCGAAACGTCTCCCAATCTTTAGGATCCAAATCACCTTTACTCATATATTAACCCCTCCAAAAGGTTGCAGTCAGCAATACATAGACCGCCATTAATTCTAACCGCCCAATCAGCATACCAGCTGCCAATAGCCATTTAGCTGTATCGTTTAACCCAGAAAAATTTCCATCTGGTCCAATTTCAGCGCCCAAGCCCGGTCCAATGTTAGCCAGGGCAGATGCAGCGCCTGAGATAGAGGTAACTGCATCTAAACCAGTCATCCCTAATGCAACTGCCAAAACAGCAAGTGAAACCATAAACAATACAAAAAATGCCATCACCGAACTTATAATATCTTCAGCAACTGGTTTTTTATTATACCGCGGTTGAAATATGCCGTTAGGACTATGTATGCGCTTAATTTGAGCGCTAACAGACGCAAATAAGAGTTGAAAGCGGAAAATTTTAATTGAACACGTTGTCGATCCAGCACATCCACCAATCAATCCAATTAAAAAGAAAAATGTTACAGGAAAACTACCCCACATCAGATAGTTGTCACTCGCAAAACCAGTACCTGTCAAAATTGAAACACCATTGAAGGCTGCCTTACGCAAAGCAAATTCATAAGAATTAGTCACATAGTTAATCTGCCAAGCCATTAAAACAAATATAATAATTCCAGTAGTAACTATAAATGCTTTGACTTGAGGGTCAGATATAAAAGCTTTAATTGAGCCCCCAATTAATTGAACGTATCGCACAAATGGTAGAGCCGCTAAAATCATAAATATAACAGCTACATATTCAACGGCAACGCCCAGTTCTGCAAACGAGGTATCATAATTTGAAAATCCACCAGTTGCGATAGTTGTCATGGAATGCACCAAAGCATCAAAGAAAGACATGCCAGCAATAAAATAGGCAACCAAGCACAAAACAGTTAAAGTTAAATATATAGATGAAACAGATCGTGAAATTTCAGCGGCACGAGGAAGAATTTTGCCAAATGTATCAAAACCTTCCGTACGAAATATTTGCATTCCACCAACACGTAAAACAGGTAAAAAAACCATAGCTACAACTACAACTCCAATACCCCCAAACCACTGCATCATACCTCGCCACAAAAGCAAACCTCGAGGTAGTTTTTCCAGTGAACTAAATACAGTAGATCCAGTGGTTGTAAATCCAGACATCGCTTCAAAAAAGGCATCGATAAAACGAGCTTCAGTTGCACCAAATATAAAAGGGAGAGCTCCAAATATTGGCAAAATGAGCCAAACATTAGTAGTTAAGAAAAAAGTTTGCTGAATATTTAAGTTTACTTTTGATGTATTTTGGGATGCCAAAGCTATTACAGCGCCCATTATGGTCGTGGTAAATGATGATAAGGCAAAAGCTAACCAATTTGATGATGAGTCAAGCCAATCAAGACCCATAGGAATAACCATTGTTAAACCTAGAACCATTAATAATAAACCAATAACATATCCCGCAGGGCGCAGATCAACCATAATCAAAGACTTGGCGAATGACTATCCAAGTGTCAAGAAATCTCTGCAACTTTTGATTTTAATGGAATAAAATTTCGATTACATAGAAGAGCGCGGATTACCAATTATCCCCATAAAATCCCTACGGAGTTCACGGTCTTTTTGAAAATCACCTCGCATTGCGGATGTTACCATTAATACCCCATGCTTATGTACACCACGGGTCGACATACAATGATGTTCAGCCTCTAACACAACCGCAACACCTCGAGGCCGTAAAACTTCATCAATAGTGTTTGCAATTTGAGCTGTCATCTTCTCTTGTACTTGCAAACGTTTTGCAAACGCATCAACCACCCGTGCTAATTTTGAAATACCTACAACTCGATCAGTGGGAACATACGCTACGTGTGCCCTTCCAATAATTGGAGCCATATGGTGCTCACAATAACTTTCAAAACGAATATTTTTTAGCAAAACCATTTCGTCGTAGCCCTCTACCTCTTCAAAGGTACGTTGCAGCATGGCCTGAGGATCTTCTCTATAACCCTTAAACCATTGCCCGTAGGCCTTTACGACGCGATTGGGCGTATCAAGCAAACCTTCTCTTGAAGGGTTCTCACCCGCCCAACGTAGTAACGTTTGAACTGCAGCTTCAGCTTCAGCCTGGGAAGGGCGCTTTACTTCGTCTTCGGTCTCAATAGCTGGGTCGTGAATATTCATCACACACTCCTTGGTTTAACCATATTTCTTATTATTTAATCGCATAACATGAGAATTACCAGTCTAGTAATGAATTAAGCGGCAATTTTTATGATAGAAAAGACATCTACAATATCATTTTAATCTTAAAAACTCTGAACTATTAATTTACAATAAAATAACACCTTAACTAACTAAATTCTGTTAATTAGCACCTAGGATTTAAGCTTCTTTTAATGCTTCCAGCAAATCAAGTATAAGGTCATCAGGGTCTTCCAACCCAACAGATAAACGGACAAATCCATCAGTTATACCAGCTGAAGCCCTAGCTTCAGCAGTCATATTCTTATGAGTTGTTGTAACTGGGTGAGTTGCTAAACTTTTAGCATCCCCTAAATTATTTGAGATTATTATTATTTTGAGTGCATTTAAGAAACGAAATGCTGCCCTTTTACCACCATCGATTTCAAATGAAATTACCGTACCACCTTTAGTCATTTGTGACTTAGCCAGTGCATACTGAGGATGTGACTTATCCATTGGAAATAATATCCTATTAATTTTATTATTTCCACTAAGAGCATTTACAATTTTTTTTGCAGTGTCAGCTTGAGCGTCGCAGCGCAAAGCTATAGTTTCCAAACCCTTTAGCATCACCCATGCATTAAATGGGCTCATTGATGGACCTGTGTGTTTATTGAATGGAATAAACAATTCCTGAATATATTCACGTGTACCCAGAACTATCCCACCAAGGCAGCGCCCCTGCCCATCAATGTGTTTGGTAGCCGAATATACAACGATATCTGCACCTAATTGCAAAGTTCGCTGAAAAATAGGAGTGGCAAATACATTATCAACAACAAGTTTTGCACCGCCATCATGAGCAATGCTAGCAACACCGGCAATATCACAGACTTCTAATGTGGGGTTAGATATAGCTTCAAGAAAACAAACCTTAGTGTTAGTTTGCATTGCCGCGCGCCATTGATCTAAATCAGTACCGTCAACCAACGTTACTTCAATACCCCACCTTCGTAAGATATTATCCACAACAAATAAACAGGAACCAAACAGAGCTCGAGATGATACAATATGATCTCCAGCTCTTAACATACAAAACAATGCCCCAGATACAGCTGCCATTCCTGTGGCCGTAGCAAATGCGTCTTCCGCACCCTCAAGTGCCATCATGCGTTCTTCAAACATACGGACAGTTGGATTTCCGTAGCGGCCATATATGTATTCTTCTGGACCACTTTCAATAAACCGTGCTTCAGCTTGCTCAGCACTATCATAGACAAAGCCTTGCGTTAAAAACAATGCCTCTGACAGCTCACCAAACTGGCTTCGCTTTACACCTGCATGCACCAATTTGGTACGCGATTTCCAATTTTCCATCATATTATTCCTAAGGTAGCATCTGTAAAATCAAACCAAATTCGGGATTAAGCACCTCAAACTTTTTAGTGGCTTATTTAATGTGGCCCACAATCCGGTTACAAATAGCTACAAATTATCATTACGCTGATGAATAAAAGAGGTCAATATTTAATCTTTTGGTATTTTAGTATCAAAAACAATAGACCCACTCTAAGTATAAACACAGCATTATAACTTGTGGTTATTCATTCTGACTTAATTTCAAAATATATATTTGCCACTCTTGCTCAAATTAGCAAAGTAAGTAAGTAAGTTTGTTTGTTTGGCCTATCATACAAATTTTATGAACTTTTATGAATTAACAGTTATCACTATTCATCAGGCGAATGCTTCGAGATAGTTTTTGCTTGAGTAATAATAAATGCAAACATTGCAATAGGTAGGCCAAATGTCTTAAAATTTACCCATATATCCGTAGATAGTGTGCGCCAGATAGCTTCATTTGCAATAGCTAACCCAAAGAAAAACATCATGAATCGTTTAGTTAAAATCATCCAGCCGGTTTGATCCATCGGCAAAGCACCATCCATAACAGTACGTAAATAAGATTGCCCTTTTAACAATCCATAACCTAAAATTCCACCAAATAGTAAATAAATCATAGTAGGTTTCATCTTAAAAAATCGCTCATCATTAAACCAAATACCTAAACCACCAAAGACGACAACTAAAATAGCTGTAAATATTTGCATTTTAGAAAGTTTACCTGTCAAAAAATATAAAACAGCCGTTGCAAATAAAATTAATGGAATAAATAGAGCTGTGGCAAGTATAAAGCCTTCATAGGTCTCACCAAAAACTACAAATTCACGATCTTTAATCTTAGAATAGACAATAAAAAATAAAACTACTGGCCCCATTTCCAATGTAGTCTTTATCCAAGGTTGTACTTTTTTCTCTTCAATCACTTTAGCCTCCAAATTCCACAAATACTGCGCCTAGCGCTATAAATCCTATTAGCACAATGCGAATAGGCCCAACAGTCTCTTTTAAGAAAAACCAACCAATTAAAGCCGCAAAGATAGGGGAAGTTTCACGAATAACAGCGGCCTCGCCTACGCTATCTAATCTTGTAGCTATCATAACTGATCCAAAGCTTAAAAATGCAACAATGCCACCAAAAAATCCACGCACGGCCAAAGGTGCAATATCAGGTGGATTTTCCATTGCACGCCACCTTAACAATGCCACCCATGGAAAAACAAAAACTCCATCTAAAAAGAAAAACCAAGCTAAAAATGTAAATGGATTGGCTGTAGCTCTTATTCCATAAGCATCATATGTGGTATAAACAGCAACCATAACACCCGCTAATACTGCCCATATGAGAGCCAAATATAATTCTGATCGATTAATTTTATCTATGCGGGATAGATTTAATCCTGCCAATGCTAATATTGCTAGTGTTAAAAGTAAAATCCCCCCCCACTGGGTCAGTTCAAAAGTTTCACCAAAAATAAACCCCGCAGCAAAAACAGTAATCAATGGTCCCAATCCACGCACAACAGGATAAACTACTGTGTAAGCTCCATAACTGTAGGCCATACCTTGGGTGACTTTATATATTACATGAATTATCACCATTCCTGCAAAAATTATCCACATAAACGGTTCAGGCCACGGAACAACAAACAGGGCAAAAGGTGCAGCAATTAGACCATAGCTTATATCAATTACACCACGCGACAGCCACGGATCATGACGGCCCTTTTGCAAAGCACCAAAAATTGCATGAAAGAAAGCAGCTGCTAAAGCCAAAAAAAGTGCAATTTGACTACCAGCAGGAGTGCCAGCCATTAACGTAATATAATCACTCACCATGACTTCCAGTTAAAGCCAACGCAAACTCTTCCGGATCAAAAGCTTGCAAATCATCAATTTGTTCACCTACACCAATGGCATGAATAGGTAGACCGAATTTATCTGCCAGTGCCACTAACACACCACCTTTAGCTGTACCATCTAATTTAGTCATAACTAAGCCAGAAACATCTGAAACGTCTTGGAAAACCTCAACTTGTTTAATTGCATTTTGCCCAGTGGTTGCATCCAGAACTAATAAGGTATTATGGGGAGCTGTTTCATCACTCTTTCGTATAACGCGAACTATTTTTTCTAACTCTTCCATCAAATCTTTACGGTTTTGCAAACGTCCAGCAGTATCAATCATAAGCAAATCAACACCATCTTTTTTGCACTTTGCCATTGCCTCAAAAGCTAATGACGCTGGATCAGACCCCTCAGGAGCAGTTAAGACAGGAACACCCGCACGATCTCCCCAAACCTGTAATTGCTCAACTGCCGCTGCACGAAAAGTGTCACCAGCAGCAATCATAACTGTTTTTCCAGCAGCTTTAAATTGAGACGCAAGCTTACCGATGGTTGTAGTCTTACCTGAACCATTTACACCTACAACTAAAACAACTTGGGGTTTTTGTTGATATAGTGGCATTGGCTTTGCTACAGGCTCCATGATGCGCGCAACTTCAGTAGCTAAAAGCGCTTTCACTTCTGCAACTGACACTTTTCTGCCAAGGTTACCTTCTGCCATATTTGCTGAAACACGAAGCGCTGTATCTACTCCCATATCAGCACTAATAAGAAGCTCTTCAAGGCTTTCAAGCATACTATCGTCAAATATTCTTTTTTTAGTAGTTTTTATAGGCTTTTCAGTCCGCCCTAAAACTCGCGATAAAAAATTAGGTTTATTGGGACTTTTTACATCCTCACCAACAAGATCTAATTTACTTGAGCTGTATTCCTTTTCCACATGAAGTTTTTTAGTTTTGTTGGCATCAGGCTCAGGTTGAAGTTTTAAAGTAATACTTTTTTCAACTTCAATTATTATTTCTGCTTCATCGATACTACCATCTTCAACAATAGAATCTATTCCTTCTTCAATTTTTGAAGAAGATTTAAATAGTTTTGATTTAAGTTTTTTAAAGAAAGACATGGCTTTTGCCCATTTATTTATGTCTGTGTAACGCTATTTTACCACAAGGAAAAGAACACAATATGATGCCTCAATACAAAAAGAAGCCATAAAGAGTGAAATTACCTAAATATAAGATAAAAAATTAAAATCTATATTTCATCACTAAAATGTTTAATAACCATTCTGATGGGGTTTGGTGCAGCCTGACCTAAGCCACAAATAGAAGCATCAACCATTGCAACAGATAATTCTTCAAGAAGGCCTTGGTCCCATTTGTCTTCACTCATCAACTTAACTGCTTTTTCACATCCAACACGACATGGTGTACACTGACCACAGCTTTCATCTTCAAAAAACTTTAACATATTTAATGCAGCCGCTTTTGCGCTGTCTTGATCTGATAAAATGACTACAGCAGCAGATCCAATAAATGTGCCATATTCTTGCAAAGTATCAAAATCTAATGGAATTTCTCCCATAGATGCGGGAAGTAACCCTGAAGAAGGTCCACCAGGTTGATATGCCTTAAACTTATGACCTTCTAACATGCCACCAGAATAATCTTCAATTAATTCACGAACAGTAGTCCCCGCCGGCGCTAATTTAACACCAGGATTACATACACGTCCAGAAACTGAGTAGCTCCTTAGACCCTTACGGCCATTTACACCATGAGCCCCAAATACATCTGGTCCACCGCGTACAATCTTTGCAATCCAATAGAGCGTTTCCACATTATGAACTAATGTAGGTCTATTAAAAATTCCAACACTAGCCACAAACGGAGGACGATGTCGCGGCAGGCCTTTTTTACCTTCAATACTCTCAATCATGGCACTTTCTTCACCACAAATATAGGCGCCAGCGCCCCGACGAAGTTCAATAAATCCAATATCAGTAATACCAAACTTTTCTAAATTATCTATTTCTCTACGTAAAATTTCTAATACTGCAGGATATTCATCACGCATATAAATATAACACTTTTCTGCCTCAACAGCCCAAGCTGCAATCAACATACCTTCAAAAAAAACATGCGGCTCACGTTCTAGGAAATATCGATCTTTAAATGTACCTGGCTCACCTTCATCTCCATTAACGGCTAAATAGCGAATACCCTCATTCATTCTTACAAAGGACCATTTCTTACCAGAAGGGAAGCCAGCTCCACCCATTCCACGCAATCCACTGTCCAATACTTCATCTTGAACCTGATCAGGAGTTTTAGATCCAGCTCGTAAAGCTTGAAGTTCACTATAACCACCATCAGCTAAATAAACTTCAAACCCTTCATAGTTTGGAATTATTGCATGAATGTTATTTGTACTTATTGCATCAGAAACTTTAATATCATCTGCATAATCTATATGATTATGACCAATTTCTAATGTAGGTGCCGTATCACATCGCCCCATACAAGGAGCCCGCAATACTCGAACTTTACCATCACCATTATATTTCGCACCAAGTTCGCGTAATAAATCTTGAGCACCAGCTAATTCACAAGACAAACTATCACATACGCGGATTGTCAAACTCGGGGGAACATCTTCACCTTCTTTGACTATGTCAAAATGGGCATAAAAACTTGCAACTTCATAGACCTCAGCTTGAGACAGACGTAACTCTTCTGCCAATGCCGCTAAATGCTGAGCAGATAAATGATTAAACTCATCTTGAACCAGATGAAGAAATTCAATTAACAAGTCTGCGCGACGTTCACGATCGCCTAAAAGAATTTTTATATCTAGTAATGCTTCTTCAGTTACTTGGCGTCCCTTGGGCGTTTTACGCCCCTTGCCTTTACCTGATTTCCATACACCATTTGTTTTTTTGTCTGACGCCATCACGTGTACCCTAAAAATTTATTTAACTCTAACCTTGATAGCAACTATTTTGAGTAGAAAAAGCGACTTGTAAGTCGTAAAATTCGTAATAAAATATTTTAAAGTTATAGATTCTCTGTCCAAAGTTTTTTATTTTTAATTTAACTGTTAAATCTTTATGAAAACAGGAATGTGTCTAAACTTTTAGTTTTCCATCTTTAAATTCAATTTCCAATTTTTGCTTAGTTTTAGCTGAACTTGCCGTAACAACCAACTGCCCATCTTGATCACGGACAACCGCATAACCTCTCCTCAAAGTCGCTTGATAACCTAATGTTTGCCGAATGCGCTCCAAACCGTCTAATTTACCTCTCGCCTTATCTGTAGATGTCTTTACATTAGTATTTAGGTTTTTGAATAGTCGTTCAAGCATTTCATTTTTTTGCAAAACTTGCCCAATTAACGTTTGTGGCCTTAATCCAGAACTGTTTTGTACCAATTGGGCTCGCTTATTATCCTTCACCACCTTTAATGCCCTAGGTAAACGTTCCGAAAACATATCTAAACGCTGGCTTTGCATCGCTACCAATTCAGATGGAATTGGCAATCCACGACTAAGATCTTTTAGTCGCTGCCGTTTAAACTCAATACTTGTTGATAGCGATCTTAACCGCCTTTCATCCATGGATGAAAGCCAAGTCATTAAATCCGCACGCACCGGCACAGAGTACTCAGCCGCTGCAGTTGGTGTTGGCGCGCGTAAATCTGAAGCATAGTCAATTAATGTAGTATCAGTTTCGTGTCCTACTGCAGATATTAAAGGTATATTACTAGCAACCGTGGCCCGCACAACGATTTCTTCATTGAAACCCCAAAGATCCTCGATGGATCCACCACCACGTGCCACTATAATTAAGTCAGGACGCGGCATAGCCCCCCCTGGTGTAAAACTATTAAAACCATCTATAGCCTTGGCAACATCTTGGGCACATTTTTCACCTTGAACAGCAACAGGCCAGATTATTACTTTACGAGGAAACCTATCGCTTAGACGATGCAAAATATCTCTAATAACTGCACCTGATGAAGATGTAATAACGCCAATAATTTCTGGTAAATATGGAATGTCACGTTTAAGGCTAGCATCAAAGAGACCTTCTGCTTCCAAAGCCTTTTTCCGTTTTTCTAATTGCGCCATTAAGGCACCAACACCTGCTACTGACATCTCAGAAACAACCATTTGATACCGTGATTGTCCTGCAAAAGTTGTTATTTTTCCAGTGGCAACAACCTCTAAACCCTCTTCAGGTTGAGTAGCTAGCTTTAAAGCCTGCCCTTTCCAGGTAACTGATGCAATTACTGATTTATCATCTTTAAGGTCAAAATATAAATGACCCGATCCAGGTCGTGAGACACGGCCAACTTCTCCACGAATACGGACATGGGAAAATTCGCATTCTATCATTCTTTTCAAAACACCTGATAACTCAGACACAGTAAATTCTGGCGCATTTTCACCCTCATTTGGACTATCAATCATATCAGACATATCCGTATCCTCTATTGGCTTTTCATTTTGCAAATACTAGAACCAACATCATAAAAGGCCAAGGGAATTGCAATCAAATGAACATACTTATTTTAGGCTCAGGCGGACGTGAACACTCTTTAGCATGGGCCACTAATCAAAATCCAAAATGTGACACTTTATATTGTGCTCCAGGGAATGCTGGCATTGCTCTAATTGCTACATGTGTTGAATTAGACATTGAAAATGGTTCAGACGTTGTTGCCTTCTGTACAAGCCATGAAATTGAATTTGTAATTATAGGCCCAGAATCTCCACTTGCTATGGGCGTAGCAGATGATTTGCGAGAGGCCAATATCCTAACATTTGGACCATCGGCAGCAGCAGCCCAACTCGAAGCGTCAAAAGCTTTCACAAAAGAAATTTGTGATGCATCAAATGCGCCTACCGCTAGATATGCTCGATTCACAGAATTAAATCTAGCTATAAACTATGTAACTAATCAAGGCGCCCCTATTGTAGTAAAAGCTGACGGTCTAGCTGCAGGTAAAGGAGTAATAGTTGCCATGACAGTGGACGAGGCAATTGATGGTTTACACGATATTTTTGGTGGTGCATTCGGCGCCGCAGGAACTGAAGTTGTCATTGAAGAATTTATGGAGGGTGAAGAAGCGAGCTTCTTTGTTTTATCTGATGGAAAAAACATATTGTCTATTGGCACAGCACAAGACCATAAACGAGCATATGATAATGACCAAGGGCCAAATACAGGTGGAATGGGTGCATACTCTCCTGCACCTGTAATGACAAATGAAGTAACTTCAAAAGCACTAAACGAAATCGTTCAGCCTACTATAGATGAAATGGCGCGCCGGGGCACTCCATATCAAGGGGTTTTGTACGCTGGATTTATGATTAAAGATGGGAATCCTCGTTTAGTTGAATATAATGTGCGATTTGGCGACCCCGAGTGTCAGGTATTAATGATGAGACTGGGTGCGCAAGCACTAGATGCTATGCTTGCATGCGCTATGGGCGAACTTGATAAAATTCGTCTGAATTGGGCTGAAGATCACGCATTAACTATTGTTTATGCCGCAAAAGGTTATCCGTCTACATATAAAAAAGGAACACAAATAAAAGGTTTAGAACTCATCGATGAATCAAGCCGAGTCCAAGTTTTTCATGCAGGCACCGAATTAGATACTACAAAAGTTAGAACTACGGGCGGTAGAGTTTTAAGCATTACAGCAAGAGGAGCTAGCCTCAAAGAAGCGCGCAACAAGGCTTATGCAACAATTGAAAAAATAGATTGGGAAGATGGGTTCTATCGTAATGACATTGGCTGGCGTGCACTTTAACTTTTATTTATTTTATTAATAAATATTAGATTTGCTTTTCTGGCATCTTAACAACTAACCCATCGAGTTCGTCTGTTACTTTTACTTGGCAAGTTAAACGTGATAATTCACTTGGTTCATATGCAAAATCCAACATATCCTCTTCCATTGCATCTTTAACTGGCAGTTTATCTAGCCAGGCCATGTCAACATACACATGGCATGTTGAGCAAGCGCATGCACCTCCACAATCGGCTTCGATCCCAGGAATATTATTATCACGCGCAGCCTCCATAACAGTTAAGCCATTTGAGACCTCTACGTCGTGCTGAGTTCCATTATGTTCAATGAATGTAATCTTGGCCATTCGAGCCTCCAAATTTGTATTTTTGCTTGTCTAAGCACAGAGTTTCAAGATCACCAGCACTTTTTTGTAGATTTAGCATTTTGCAGGTATCTAATACAATAAAAGATCAATTGATTTTAAGTGGATTTAAAAAACTGCACTTTTAAAAAAATTGATCAAGCACTACTCTAATGTAAAACAGTTTAAAATTATGATTAATATTTTTGTTTAAGTCTAAAAATTTAAGGTATAAAAACCCCAATTATCATTGGGGTTTTTATATAAAATTAATTAATTATTTAATGACAAACCTACAAACCGCGTATCATCGCCTCGTACAACTAATAATAATATAGACTTACGCCCTACTTTTTTTGCTTCTTTAAATATATTAGTAATATCTTCTGGTAAAATCACTTTTACCTGACCTGCTTCAACAATCAAATCTCCCGCCCTGATACCTTTTTCAAAAGCGTCTGAGGTTTCATCAACCGCAAAAACAGCAACACCAGTAATCTCGTCAGACAGATTTAATTTTGCACGAACCTCTTCTGTCAAAGCGATTAGTTTCATACCCATTTCTTCTGCTTCTTTGATACTTTCAGGAACCTTCGCTTCTGGAATTACAGCTACTTTTTCCGCAACCTCACGTTGTCCTAGTGTAACCTTAATAGTTTGGGTCTTGCCGTCACGATATACTATTACACGCACAACTTTTCCAACATCAGCATTTCCAACTGCTCCTACCAAGCCACGGGTATCTGCGACCTTAACTCCGTCAAATGATATAATAACATCACCAGCAATAATTCCAGCATCAGCCCCAGGACCTGCAGGAACTCCACTGACCATTGCGCCAGCAGCGGTTTTCAGGCCAAGTGCTTCTGCCATATCAGCATCAATATCTTGTATTTGCACACCAAGCCATCCACGCCGCGTTTCACCAAACTCTTGTAATTGCTTAACCACTCTGCTCACAACTTTTGAGGACATAGAAAAACCTAATCCTATAGACCCACCATTTGGAGAAATAATAGCTGTATTAACACCAATAACTTCGCCGTTCATATTAAATAAAGGTCCACCAGAATTGCCACGATTAATTGCAGCATCTGTTTGTATAAAATCATCGTATGGTCCCGAACGTAAAGTCCGATTACGTGCAGAAATAATACCCGCAGAAACAGAAAATCCCTGACCTAATGGATTACCTATTGCCATAACCCAATCGCCAACACGATCAATATCACTGTTACCAAAACCCACAAATGGCAGCGGTGTAATAGCTTCAACTTTTAATAATGCTATATCTGTTTTTGGATCACGACCCATTAATTTAGCAACTAATTTGTTACCATCAAAAAACTCTATGACGATCTCATCCGCTTTATCTATTACATGGTTATTCGTAACTATATATCCGTCAGCAGAAATTATAAAACCAGAACCCAACGCACTACTTTTACGCTGACGGGATTGTCCTCCGGGGCCATTATTGAAAAAATCTTTAAATAAATCTTCAAAGGGACTCCCTTTAGGGATTTGTGGCATAGGTTGATCTACAGCACCTTCTATAGTTGTTGTCGTAGTTATATTAACAACAGAAGGTGATAGTTTCTCTGCTAAATCTGCAAAACTTTCTGGAGCACCACGTGCATGACCAGCTATAGCCTGCGCCAACAGCAGTACAATCGTCATGAATGTAGCAATGGACATGGATCTTACGTGTTGTGTAAATATTATTTTAGAAATTGCGAGTGATTTCACGAGTGATTTCTCCTTAGAAAGATATTATGATTACTGTCGAGTAAGTTTAAATTCTATTAACATTTTTTTTTCTTAACAATACAAGTAAGATGTAATTGATATTCGTCAAATCACTGTGATTAAATGTTACTAAACTTTTTAGAAATCGATAAAAGGCTGTAATCTATATAGCTTTAACAAGCCAGATTATAGCAAGTCCAATGCTAACAAATATTATTCCTAAAATACGGCGATGGTCATGTGTCATAGATTCTAAAAATCGAACTAGATCCTCGAAACGTGAAGGGGCCAGTACAAGTACCAGCCCCTCTATAACGGCCACAAGGCCAAATGCAGTTAAGAAGTCGTTCACTTTATAGTATCAGACTTTAAGTAATCAAAAAACTCACTATTTGGGGAAATAACCATCGTCGAATTACTACCACTCAGTGACTTTTCATAAGCAGTCAACGAACGATAAAATGCGAAAAATTCTGGATCACGTCCAAAAGCTTCTGCAAATATTGCATTACGTTTTCCATCCGCTACACCACGAATAATATCCGCATTTTTCTGAGCTTCAGACGTTGTTTCCACAACAGTACGATCTGCAGAAGCACGAACTCTTTGCGCTGCTTCGTTACCACGTGCAATTTCATCTGCTGCTTCGCGTTCACGCTCAGCTCGCATTCGTCCAAATGTTGCTTCAAGATTTTGCTCAGGTAAATCAGCACGTACAATACGAACATCTACGACTTCAATTCCCAAAACTGATGCCTGCCCAATAACAGAATCACGAATTTCTGCCATTAATGCTGTACGATCAGTTGAAAGTATTTCGTTCGAAGTCACACGACCCAAAACAGATCGCATACCATCATTCATAATACCGTCTAATTTTTGTGCGGCAGAACGTTGGCCCCCAGATCCCACAGCACGACGAAACTGAACTGGATCTTCGATACGCCACAAGGCAAACCCATCAACAACTAAACGGCGATCATCCAATGGAGTAAACTCATCTGGCTGAACATCGAGTGGCAAAATACGGTCTTCATACTTCACTATTTCATGTAAAAATGGAACTTTAAAATTCAAGCCAGGCTCTTCAATAACAGCGGTTACTTCACCAAACCATAAACGTAATGCTTTTTCACGTTCATCAACAACATATATTGATGATAATGCTAGAAAACCTATTATAGCCAAAATGGGCAAGAAAAAAGTAGAAATACGGTTCATTAGTTGCCTCCAGTCTTTTGTTTGGTCAATTCATTTAGCGGCAGATAAGGCACCACGCCCTGTCCAGTACTATTTTCATCGATGATAACTTTGTTCACATTACTATAAACTTTTTCTATGGTCTCTAGGTATAAACGTTTACGAGTTACTTCTGGCGCTTTTGCATATTCGTTAAAAACAGCTATAAAGCGTGATGCTTCACCCTCCGCTTCGTTAATAGTTTGCGCACGGTAACCTTCAGCCTGCTCCATCAATTGAGCCGCTTTACCACGGGCTTCAGCCACTACTCGGTTGGAATAAGCATCTGCTTGTTTTTCTAAAGTATCTCGTGTTTGTTCAGCAGCTTGAACTTCACGGAAAGCATCAATAACTTCACGTGGTGGATTAGCACCCAACAAGTTTACACGAATGATATTTATACCAGAACCAGAAACATTACCGCTTCTATCTGTACCATATGTATCGAGTGTATCTTGAATTAGTTTCTTCAACTCTATTGTAATTGCCCCACGATCTTTATTCAAAATGGGAGATAAATTACTGCGCGCAATAATTTCACGCATAGCAGATTCTGATACTGCACGAATTGTCTCTTTAGGATCTTGTAAGTTAAATAAGAACTGTTGCGCATCTGTAATATTCCAAACAACTTGGAAATCAATATCAACAATGTTTTCATCACCTGTCAGCATCAAGCCTTCATCAGCCCTAGCACCTCGGCCGACGCCAATATCTTCAGAGTTTTCTCTTGTTACTGGCAAGATTGTTTTTGTGACAACTGGCCATGGGGCAAAATTAAGACCTTCATTTCCTGTTTTGTAATAGCCACCAAAAAACAATTCAACTGACTGCTCAGAGGTATCAACTCTATAAAAACTATTAAAAACCCATATGCCAAATACAGCAATAAGGATTAGTCCAAAACCTCCAAAACCAATGCCAGATCCACCACCGTTGGGTGAGGCATTTTTATTATCACCACCTTTGCCACCCATTAAGACACGTAATTGTTCTTGGCCTTTACGGACCAAATCATCTAAATCGGGGCCTTGACCACCGCTTGAAGGTGGGCGATCACCGCCACCACCATTATTTCCAGAACCGCGATTGCCGCCGTTGCCCCAAGGGCCTCCTGTGCCATTACCAGCCATATATTCAAATTCCTCCTAAGAATTTGTGTTTTACAGAGTATTAATTGACACTTTTTGTCAAAACTTCAAGCCTGTAAATTGCTTTGAATTGTGAATAGGGAGTAAAACATTATTTCCCAGTTTGTTCAAATATGTTTTTTCTTATTATATTTTACATAAAAGTTAAATCATACCTATCTTGTTGGTGTGTTCATTGTAACTAATTCTTCAGCCGCCGTAGGATGAATTGCCATTGTACGATCAAAATCTTCTTTTGTTGCACCCATTTTGAGAGCAACACCAGCTAACTGGATCATTTCAGCAGCTGCATGGCCCACTATATGACAACCTAGTACCCTACGAGATGCCTTTGATACAATCATTTTCATTAACATTCGTTCATTTCGACCAGCCAAAATTACCTTCATTGGGCGAAAAGTAGCTGAATACACTTCTATATCCTCTAATTTTCTCGCCGCTTCCTCAGATAGTCCGACCGTTCCTATTTCTGGTTGAGTAAATACTGCCGTTGGAATTAAGTCATGATCTGGACTGGTTGGATTATCTTTATATACTGTTTCTATAAATGCCGTTGCCTCAACAATTGCAACTGGCGTTAACTGAACGCGGTTGGTAACATCTCCAATGGCAAAAATATTGTTTATATTTGTTTTAGAAAATTCATCGACAATGATTTCACCTTTAAGACCTTTTTTAATACCTACAGCATCTAAACCCAAATTTTGAGTACTTGGGATCCGTCCTGTAGCATACAAAACTTGATCGACAATAATTTCATTACCCAGATTATCTTTAACAAGTAATCCTGTTTCAACCTTTGCGATACTTTTAATGTCCTTACCTATATGTAAATCGACACCCTTTTCGCGCATTTCTTCAGCGACAAAATTTTGTACTTCCTCATCAAAGCCACGTAAAATCTGTTCACCACGGTAAAATTGTGTAACTTTTGTTCCCATACCATTTAAAATGCAAGAAAATTCACAAGCGATGTAGCCCCCTCCAATTACTAGAGCACGATTAGGCTGTTTTGGAAGGTTAAAAACCTCGTTTGATGAAATTGCATACTCACTTCCCAAAACATTTGGAACAAACGGATGCCCACCAGTTGCAATTAGAATATGCTTTGCCGTAAATTTTTTACCGTTTGAAAGTTCAACAGTGTTACAATCTTTTAAAACTGCATGAGCACGAAAATGTGTTACTTTATTATTTGTTAAAATATTTTTATAAATACTTTCAAGTCGATCAATTTCTTTATCTTTTGACTTCATAAAAGCTGCCCAATCGAATGAACATTTACCAGTGGTCCAACCATAACCAGCTGCATCTTCGAATATTTCAGAAAATTCAGACGCATACACCATTAATTTTTTTGGTACACAACCTCTGATTACGCATGTACCACCATATCGATACTCTTCGGCCAAGCCTACTTTTTGACCGTTTTGCGCAGCCAAACGCCCAGCGCGAACTCCTCCCGAGCCCGCTCCTATTACAAAAAGATCAAAATCATACTTCATTTTTATTTCCTTTTAAAAAATCCGAAAAAATTGAAATATCATAAAATGTTTCAACCCAGTTGAGACTATCGTTTGATTTAACCAAAGCCCTCCAATTGGAATCTCCCATTATAATTGAATTTGTCATGCCCAAAAACAAACCAGTCTCCACAACACCCGCAATATTTAACAATGCTGATGATAATGCTCTAGGATTACCAATATGATCTAATTGAAGATCTAAAATGTAATGGCCTTCATCAGTTTCAACAGGAGATTTACCACCTCTGCGAGTTACAAATCTGCCACTGACATCTTGGCCAGCTAAAACATGTTCAACTAAGCGCTGAGTAGTCTCACTTCCAAACTTAACGATCTCAATAGGAAGTGCAAAAGCTCCAAGATGTTTGACTTGTTTTGAAGCATCAGTAATTATTACTAATTGATCTGCTGCTGTTTCTACTATTTTTTCTTGAAGTAGTGCAGCTCCACCACCTTTGATCAAATTAAAATTTTGATCAAACTCATCAGCGCCATCAATAGCTAAATCTAATTGACCCAATTCATCTATATTATTAATTTTTATTCCTAAACTCTCTGCTAACTGTGTAGTTGCTGATGATGTTGCACACGCATCGAACTTTAAACCATTCACACGCATCTCATAAGCCAATAACTTTACTAGCCAAGCTGCAGTTGAGCCCGTTCCTAAACCTAACTTCATGTCTGGTTTAACAAAATCTAGTGCCCTTCGAGCAGATGTTAATTTTCCAATTTCAGCTGGAGCTAAGTCAAGTTTCATTAAAAAATACCTTTTGCGAAAGATTCTAATTAACTATACTTTTTTTACAAAGCCTCTGCACGTCGAAAGGTCCAAATATGTCTAAAATCGCCAGAATATGACGTCTTCTTGAACCCATTCAATTTAAATTAATATAGAATTGTGAAAATAATAGGATTCTATGTATGTTTCTTTCGATATTTGATATTTTTAAAGTCGGGGTAGGCCCTTCAAGTTCTCACACAATGGGACCTATGGTAGCTGCTAGTCGATTTTTGGATCAATTGATAAAATTTGAAATAAAAGCAGAAAGTTTAAGCGCATCACTGCATGGCTCATTAGCGTTCACTGGTAAAGGTCACCACACAGATTATGCAACCATCATGGGTTTAGTAGGGTTTAAACCTGAAACTTTTGACGCAAATAAAGCCCAAGCGGCACTTGAAGAAATAAATTTATCAGGAAAAATACAACCAAGCGGACACCCAGTATACTTATTTAACCCTAAAACTGCTGTTCGCTTTGACTTTGACAAGACTTTAGATGGCCATGCAAACGGAATGATTTTTTATGCATATAACTCTATTGGGACAATAATGTTTCAGGAAACATATTATTCAGTTGGTGGTGGGTTTGTTCAAACTGCAGCAGAATTAGCCTCAGACACTCCAATTGCAGTTCAGGAAAATCCAATTCCCTTTCCTTTTAAAAATGCAGCGGAAATGCTTGTAATGTGCGCTCAAAGTGGCAAATCAATTGCACAAATAAAATTAGACAACGAACTAGCAAACATTTCAAAAGTTGAGCTTTCTAAAGGTATTAACAAAATTTGGGACGTTATGAATAATTGTATTGAAGAAGGCCTAAAAAAAGATGGCATATTGCCAGGTGGTTTGTTTGTAAGACGCAGGGCAAAAGGAATCCACGAATCACTTCGTAGAGAGCAAAGCCGTAATATAGCGCCTCCTCATATAATAAATGATTGGATGTCTTGTTATGCAATGGCAGTAAATGAACAAAATGCAGCTGGTGCACAAGTAGTGACAGCCCCAACAAATGGTGCCGCTGGAGTAATACCAGCCACACTAAGATATTATCTTGATCACGTGCCTGCAGCATCAATATCTAAGATCCCAGATTTTCTATTAACTGCGGCTGCAATTGGCGGATTAATAAAAACAAATGCTTCGATTTCTGGTGCAGAAGTTGGGTGCCAAGGCGAAGTAGGCTCTGCAGCAGCAATGGCCGCTGCAGGTTTGTGTGCTGTTTTAGGCGGCACAGCTGAGCAGACTGAAAATGCTGCTGAAATTGCCCTAGAACACCACCTAGGCATGACTTGCGATCCTATAAAAGGATTAGTTCAGGCACCATGTATAGAACGTAATGGTTTGGGAGCAATCAAAGCTGTTTCAGCCGCATCGTTATCATTACGAGGAGACGGTAAACATTTAGTTTCATTAGATGCCTGCATTGAAACTATGCGCCAAACGGGATTAGACATGAATTCGAAGTATAAAGAAACTTCTCTTGGAGGTTTAGCAGTTAATTTACCAGAGTGTTAATCAGGCCACTGATCTATAACTTCAGGCAACACAGCATTGGGAAATATAACTAAAGCTATTCCCTGTTTAATCCAAACTTCAACTTCATTTTCAATGGTTTCATTGGATGTAGACACCTTACCATATGGAGCCATATTTATTCCATCAACATTCCACTTTAATCCAATGGAGCGTGCACAAGTAGGTGACATTGGGAATAAAGAAAACCGTGTATTCAGAGGTAAAGTTAACTGCAGGTGACTTGGGCAAAGCACACAAACATCTTCTTCTCCAATTAAAAATACTGGTTGCTTAGACTTTGAAATAGCATTGAACGCAGCTAAAGAATGATCCATTCGACCGCCTAAAAAGCCATAACAAATTATGTATTTAGCCTGTATCAAATTTAAAGACTTTTCTAAGTCAGTGGTACTTTGATCTAAGTCATGTTCGACTGGAAATTGTACGTTTTTTAGCAGCCCAACCGAATCAAGATCACCAATAACACCTGAAATATTAAGGCCAGCTGCTGTTGCATGTATCATACCAGCATCAGCACAATACAGACGCAATTGGCTGTTACGAATATTTTGTAATTGGTCTGGATATACCTTTCCACCACCAATTAAATTTACACCGTCTGTTGTAAAAAACTGGTTACATTGTGTCATTATTATATCTTTTTATTTATCATCTTTTGTTTCAATGTTTGGGTCAGATTGGCCAACACCAAGAAATATCTTTTTAAAAGGAAAAATCCAAATTATGCCTAAAACAACATAAATAATAAATTCTAATATCATATTAGGACGTGGTAAAAGATTTGTTAATTTTACGCATACCATAATATACACAGGTAATCCAATTAACAAAATAACCAAAGACAGACGGCGGCGCGCTTTATAAGATAAGGTCATCAATCTGAGAACGGATCTGTAACCAAAATCGTGTCTTCACGTTCTGGGCTTGTTGAAACCAATGCAACGGGGCAATCTATTAGCTCTTCAACACGTCTTACGTATTTAATTGCTGCAGCTGGTAAATCATTCCATGATCTAGCACCTTCAGTACTTTCAGACCAACCTGGTATATCTTCATAAATGGGTATACATCGCGCTTGCTCGTCTGCAGCTGTTGGCAGGTAATCTAGGCGCCTTCCATCCAAATCATAGGCCACACAAATCTTTAATGTCTCAAAACCGTCAAGAACATCTAATTTGGTCAAACAAATTCCAGTGATCCCTGAAGTTGCGCATGTTTGGCGTAATAAAGCTGCATCAAACCAACCACACCGTCTCTTACGACCAGTTGTAGTTCCAAATTCATGGCCACGCTCACCTAATCTCTGACCGTTATCATCATGTAATTCTGATGGAAAGGGTCCCTCACCTACTCTTGTAGTATAAGCTTTGACAATTCCAAGCACATAATCAATAGCAGTTGGCCCAAGGCCAACGCCCGTGGCAGCTTGGCCCGCTATAACATTTGAAGAGGTTACAAATGGATATGTACCAAAATCTATGTCTAATAATGCGCCTTGAGCTCCTTCAAATAAAATACGTTTTCCTGCTTTGCGCTTCTCGTTTAAAACTTTCCAAACAGGTGCTGCATAAGGTAATATTTTCGGAGCAACCTCTTGTAGCTGTGATAGTAATTCATCACGATTAATTTCTTCAAAACCCAACCCTTTACGAAGTGGGTTGTGATGCTGGAGTGCACGATCAACTCGCGCCTCTAAGGTTGCCAAATCTGCCAAATCAGCAACACGAACAGACCGGCGGCCAACTTTGTCTTCATATGCTGGACCAATTCCACGGCCAGTAGTCCCAATTTTAGTACCTTTACTGGCAGCCTCTTCACGGAGGCGATCTAATTCACCATGTAGGGGCAATATAAGCGGTGTATTTTCTGCAATCATAAGATTTTCAGGGTTAATTTTAACGCCCTGAGATTTTATTGTCTCAATTTCTTTTAACAAATGCCAAGGATCAAGGACGACACCATTACCAATTACTGACAACTTACCCCCACGTACCACACCAGAAGGCAATGCATGTAATTTGTAAACTTTACCGTCAATAACCAACGTGTGACCAGCATTATGCCCACCTTGAAACCGTGCAATCACATCAGCACGTTCAGAAAGCCAATCAACAATTTTACCTTTACCTTCGTCACCCCACTGGGCTCCAACGACAACGACATTAGCCATAAGGTTCTCTTTCTTTTTTAGAATCCCATTCTCTCTATATAGAGCCAAATCCCAGCTTGAAACACCCAATTTGTCGCGACATTCATAATAACAGGATGATGTAGTTGCAATGAACCTGAAATAACCCATCGACAGACTTAACCCTTTGCCCTAAAAAGCGGAAACTTAATTCGCACTTATAGGCTATAGTCATGCAAAACATCGTACTTGTTATTCATTTGATCTTATCAGTCACTTTGATCGGTATTGTTCTATTACAACGCTCTGAAGGCGGTGGTTTAGGTATTGGCGGCGGCGGCGGCGGTAATGGAGGCGGTGGGCGACCAAAAGCAGCCCCATTAGCAAAAGTAACATGGATTATCGCAGTAGCATTTTTGATAACTTCAATTACTTTGACTATTATTGCAGCGCGAAATGCTGGTGGAAGCTCAGTTGTAGATGGATTTACATCATCTGAAGCACCCGCTATGGAATTACCCACAGCGCTTGATGGAAACCTACTGCCGCCATCATCATCAGATGAACCGGCATTACCACCAAAAGCTGAATAATATTTAAATACACATTATTTGACGCCTAATACCATTTGATGTTAGGTATTTTTTGTTTGATTATAGCTTTCAAGAACACGGTCAGTTAAATTTATAAAATAATAATACCTATAAGTTGTATAAGATAATGTGAGCAATATAGGTCTTTATCCTTGCCAGAATCGGAAGAAACTCGTATAACTCAAATCCCGTGAGTACAGCGTTTTTTTATACTGTAATTCATTAAATATTTTGTAAAAATCACGGGAGATCCCAACTTTATGGCGCGTTATATTTTCATTACAGGTGGTGTCGTTTCCTCTTTAGGTAAGGGATTAGCTTCAGCTGCATTGGGTGCTTTATTACAAGCCCGTGGCTATTCTGTACGCCTTCGTAAGCTAGATCCATATTTAAACGTTGATCCCGGAACTATGTCTCCGTTTGAACATGGTGAAGTTTTTGTAACTGACGATGGTGCCGAAACTGATTTAGACTTAGGACATTATGAACGCTTTACGGGTGTTCCTGCGCGTCAAACCGATTCAATATCATCTGGCAGAGTTTATACTACCGTTTTAGAAAAAGAACGCCGTGGTGATTATTTAGGTAAGACAATTCAGGTAATTCCTCATGTTACAAACGAAATAAAAGAGTTCATAGAAATTGGAGATGCTGAAGTTGATTTTATGCTCTGTGAAATTGGCGGCACAGTTGGAGATATTGAAGGACTGCCCTTTTTCGAATCTATCCGTCAATTTTCTCAAGATAAGCCACGCGGGCAATGTATATTTATGCATTTAACATTATTACCTTATCTTGGCACGTCAGGTGAATTAAAGACTAAGCCGACACAGCACTCAGTAAAAGAATTACGCTCAATAGGAATAGCACCTGATATTTTAGTGTGCCGTTCAGATAAAGAGATACCAGAAAAAGAAAAAGAAAAGTTAGCACTATTTTGTAATGTACGACCCGATGCGGTAATTCCAGCATATGATTTGGAAACGATTTATGACGCACCCCTAGCTTATCACCACGCAGGTATGGATAGAGCCGTTTTAGAAGCCTTTGGTCTAACAGATATTGCACCAAAACCAGATCTTACAATATGGGAAGATGTATCAGATCGGATACATAAACCAGATGGTGAAGTAAAAGTTGCTGTTGTTGGGAAATATACACAACTCGAAGATGCATATAAATCCATTTCCGAGGCACTAACACATGGTGGAATGTTCAATCGTGTTAAGGTTAAGTTAGAATGGATTGATGCTGAAATTTTTGAAAAATTAGATGACGTTGCATCAGCTTTATCTGGCTTTCACGCAATTTTAGTTCCAGGAGGCTTTGGTGAGCGGGGAACCGAAGGAAAAATTAAAGCAGCAAAATATGCTCGTGAAAATAAAATACCATATTTAGGCATATGTTTAGGTATGCAAATGGCGGTTATTGAAGCCGCACGTAATTTAGCAAAAATAGAGAATGCTGGTTCTGAAGAATTTGATCATGAAGTAGGTAAAAAGCGATTTGAACCAGTAGTGTATCATTTAAAAGAATGGGTTGAAGGCAATCGAACTATTGAACGAGCAGTCAATGATGACAAAGGCGGAACAATGCGTTTGGGAGCATATGATGCAACACTTTTAGAGGGCTCAAAGGTGGCTAAAATTTATAGTGAAACTACAATTTCAGAACGTCATCGCCATCGCTATGAAGTCGACGTGAAGTATCGTAAAAAATTAGAAGATTGTGGATTAGTTTTTTCTGGAATGTCTCCTGACGGTAAGTTACCTGAGATTGTCGAAGTAACTAATCATCCTTGGTATATTGGTGTACAGTATCACCCTGAACTAAAATCTAAACCATTTGCACCACACCCATTATTTCGAGATTTTGTAAGAGCTGCATTAGAGCAAAGCAGGTTAGTATAACTTTTTAAGATTTATTGGTACTATTTTTCATAAAAATACACACTTTAAGAAGTTTGCATAAGACAAAGCCTTGCACAGATCTTTATCTGAACTTAGAGTTACCAAATGCTTAAAGATATACTTAATGCCTTCAAATCCACTACTCCCTCTAGATTACGTACAGAGGATGCACGCGTCGCTATGGCTGCTTTGTTTGTCCGCTTAGCTCGTTCTGATGAAGATTATGATGCAAGTGAAAAAATATTAATCAACAAAATGCTACAGTTTCGCTATGATTTGGCTTTAGACAAAGCAGAGGCCTTACGCATAGAGGCCGAAGAGTTAGAAAGTAAAGCTCCCGATACAGTCAGATTTACACGATTAATAAAAGAATCGGTAGCTTATGAAGACCGACAATCCGTGGTTCGTGACTTATGGGGGATTGTATTAGCAGATGGGGAACGCCACAAAGAAGAAAGCAGTTTGATGCGCTTAATTGCCAAATTACTGGGTGTTAATGATCGTGATAGTGCTATTGCGCGTCAAAGTGTTGAAAAATAGTCATTAAATTCTCATCTAGACTATTTTTTTGCATTATTTATAAGATTAACTGAACTTATATTTTGAAATAATAGAAAGATTGGTATGGAGTTACCTCGGCAAGCACGCTGGTTAGAATGGCCAACATTTTCTTTGTTTTTATTAACATATTTTTGCTTTGCGGCCGTAACCCATTTTGCAAGCAACATTCCTACAATTATTGTTATTGGGTTTTTGAGTATTCTTTTAACAATGCATTCATCCTTACAACATGAAACTATTCATATACTTGAACCCAAATGGCCAATTTTAAGTTTTGTTTTGGCAACACCAGCTTTGGGAATGGCAGTTCCATATTGTCGTTTTCGAGATTTACATTTAGTACACCATATCAATGAACAGTTAACTGATCCATTTGATGACCCCGAAACGGGTTATTTGGAGCCTTCTGTTTGGGACGGCTTATCTCGCCCAATTAAAGTAATTTTACTTATGAATAACGTTCTTATTGGCCGTATATTGTTAGGCCCTGCAATTGGGATAGTAGCGTTCATACATCAAGATATAAAACTAATAATTGCAGGCGATAATAAAGCTTTATTTGGCTGGCTAAAATTTATTCCCGCAATAAGTGCAGTTTTTCTATGGCTATATTTTTTTGGTACCGTTCAAGTTTGGCATTATGCATTAGCTTGTTACATTGCATTAAGTATATTAAAAATCCGCACATTCATCGAGCATAGGGCACATGAGTTATCACAAGGCCGTTCTGTTATTGTAGAAGACAGGGGTCCACTATCAATTCTGTTTTTAAACAATAATTTTCACGCAGTACATCACACACATCCAAATATACCATGGTATAATTTACCTGCTACGTTTAATAATCAAAAAAATAATTTTTTAAAACATAATGACAATTATTATTTTAAAAATTATTTTAATGTTTTTAAAAGATACTTATTGGTAAAAAAAGAAGAGGTTGCACATCCAATCTGGAATCTTCAGAATCGTAAAAAACTTTAACGTTTACAACTTTTAAACAGGTGAAAAATGAAAATAGGCATTCTTCAAGCAGGTATTGCAGCAGATGCACTTGTTCCTAAACATGGCGATTATCCTGATAATTTTGAGGTCCTTTTGCACGGGCGCGGCTTTGAGTTTCAAGTTTTTAAAGTTATAAATAATATCTTTCCTACAAGTGTTGATATTTGCGATGGTTGGTTAGTGACAGGATCAAGGCATGGTGCTTATGAAAAACATGATTGGATACCACCGTTAGAAGATTTTATTCGTGAGAGCTATGATGCCAATGTACCAATAGTTGGGGTCTGTTTTGGTCATCAAATCATAGCCCAGGCTTTAGGTGGACATGTTGAAAAGTTTAAAGGTGGGTGGATAGTTGGACGCCAGACTTATAAAAATCAAGATGGCTCTAAGGTTACATTAAATGCATATCATCAAGATCAAGTCATTACTCCACCTGCTTGTGCAACAGCTATCTCAGGAAACGATTATTGTAAAAATGCTATTCTCACATATGGGAAGAAAGCATTTACAATGCAACCACATCCAGAGTTTTCCTCCACATATATTAGAGATTTAATCGATGCACGTGGAATTGGAGTAATAGATGATGAAGTTTTGAGAACAGCTCGAGAAACACTTACGGAAGAAATTGATGCAAATATGATAGCAGATCAGTTTGAAGTTTTTTTTAAGAGTGCTGTATAAAAATTTATGCCAGAATCGATTAAAAGTTACTGAAGTATTAGATAAGAGCAAAATTTACCCAAGCGAGCGAAAGCTACTTTTTAACCATTCCATTTCAATTACAAGTGGCGTAACAACTTGGTCTTGAATAATTGGACGCAAAATTTCTGCAACATTTTTTGGCATTTTGACCATCGCATCTTTTCTTGCAGTCAAAGATATAGTTCGTGACATCGGTTCAAACGGTAATTGTATTAATTCAACATTTTCTTGAAACCGCTGAGCACGCAAAAAACCTAATGGCGTAGTTATTGTCCAGCCAGTTTTATCCGCAACCATAGAAAGTATGGCATGATAATTATTAAACTCAAATTGATTAGGTAGTCGGATACCTTGGCGCGTTAAATGACTTTCTATTTGTCTGCCCATTACAGTTCGAGAGGAATAATGAATAAAGGGTAGGTCAAAAAGTTGCTTTTGAATATTACCATTATGATCAATAGTTCCTTTAGCAACAGCCACAACAAACGGCTCTGTCAAAACTGGGTGAACCTCCATCCAATCAGGTGCCCGTTCTAAATCAGCACAAATAACCATATCTAAAGTTCGTGCATGTAACTCTTCTGATAAAGCATAACTTTGGCCACTTTGTAACAGAAACTGACAATTTTTCATACGTTTTGCTAAATTTTTCATCAAGCTAGGCGTTACGTCAGCATCAAAATCATCTATTACCCCTAAGCGTAAACGAACCATTTGACTATGATCAAATTGCGCCAATTCTGATTTAGCTTGCATAACCTCCGAAAGGATTGCGCGAGCACGATGTAAAAACAACTGCCCTGTAGGCTTAAGTTTCATTGGTCGAGTAGATCGATCCAATAATTCACTTCCTAAAGCTGCTTCAAGATTGGTTAATTGTTGAGATACAGTTGAATTACTAGAGTTTAGCCTTTTAGCCGCGGCAGAGATTGAGCCTTCCTCAACTGAAGCTACAAAAATTTCAATAGCCCATAAGGAAAATTTGTTTGCAGTATCAACCAAAATGAACTCCTGTTTTAGCAACGATTATAGAATTTAGAATTTATAACAATACAAAATATTATTAATATTACATTAGTGTTTGACTTCATTTTACTTTTTCTAAAACGTGATTGCATGAAACAAAAAGTTATAGTCATTGGCGCAGGCATTACTGGAATTAGTTGCGCAGAAGAATTACGCCGTTCAGGTGCAGAAGTTACATTAATAGATCGTGTACCTGCAGGGGATCCAAGTCAAACTTCATTTGGAAATGCTGGAATATTGGCGCGTGAGGGCGTGATGCCAATAGCTAACCCCTCGATGCTAAAAATGATCCCACAAATTATGTTTTCACCTAATAGCCCTGTCTATTTAAAATGGTCCTATCTAATTAAATTTGCACCCTGGGCATTAGGGTTTGTAATGAATGGCACACGCCCCAAAGCACGTCCAATTATAAATGCTTTAAACGAATTATTATATGATACAGTGGAAAGACATACTCAATTAGCCAAAGGTACTAAAGCTGATCGTTATATTACTAGTGGTGATTTAACATTTTTGTACAGACATAAGCGACAATTTACTTCAGATAGATTTGCTAACCAAACACGTGAAGATTTAGGCATTACATGGACTGAATTATCACGAACAAATCTTTTAGAGCGTGATCCACACATCTCAAACTTATATAAATTTGGTATCGCATACAATAACCACGGCTGGATAACTAACCCATCTGCCTATGTGGCAGCATTAGCATTACATTTTCAAAAAAATGGAGGTTCTATTCATGCTGGAGAAGTTGTGAAACTTGGTCAGGGTACAGTAATGCTTAAGGATGGTCAAAAATTAACCGCTAACAGTATTGTTTTGGCTACTGGAGCATGGTCGAAGGGATTAGCGTCAGCTTTAGGACACAATGTTCCATTGCAAGCTGAACGAGGATATCACTTATCTTTAAAAAGCTCATCCATCATGCCTCCAAATACTTATTTAATTATGGATAAACGTTTTGGCTTAACACCTATGGATGGTTTTTTGAGATGCGCTGGTCAATCCGAGTACGCACCCCTTGATATGCCACCAAATCAAAAAGCAATTAATAATCTGCGTCAATTTTTATATCGTTTATATCCAAATATCGAACATGAGGGTGAAACTACTTGGCAAGGCACACGCCCGACCCTACCTGACAGTCTTCCAATGATTGGGCGTAGCCCTAAAGATGCTTCAATTGTATTTGCATTTGGGTCTCAACATTTAGGACTGACTATGGGCCCCAAAATTGGGCAAATAGTGCGAGATATAGTATTAGATAAACCAAGTAATATCAAAATAGATGCATATTCGCCTAGCCGTTTTGATTGACGCATAGGTCATAGAAATAAATTGGTAAAATTCTAGGCTTTCAACAAACTGAAAGCCCTTATATAAGCAAAACATCAACACAAAGGAAATAGTGTGATGCGTACAGCAAATATTAACCGTAACACAGCGGAAACAAAGATTTCCACAACCATCAACCTTGATGGTACAGGAAAATACGACAACAAAACCGGTATTGGTTTTTTTGATCATATGTTAGACCAACTGTCTCGCCACTCTTTGATAGATATTACTGTGCGAGCAGAGGGCGATACACACATTGATGATCACCACACAGTAGAAGACGTTGGTATTGCCTTAGGAAAAGCATTATCTCAAGCAATTGGAGATAAACGTGGAATTAAACGCTATGGGTCAAGTCTTCTAGCTATGGATGATGCATTGGTGCGCACAGCTTTAGATTTATCTGGGCGCCCATATCTAGTTTGGAATCTTGAAATTCCATCATCAAAAATTGGCTCTTTCGATACTGAACTGGTGCGTGAATTTTTCACAGCTTTTGCAGTGCAAGGTGGCATTACATTAAATGTATGCGGTATAGATGGATTTAACAGCCACCACATTGTTGAGGCTACCTTTAAATCTGTTGCACAAGCATTGCGAATGGCTGTGGAGACAGATCCTCGTAAAGCAAACGATATTCCATCAACTAAAGGTACTCTTATTGAATGAGTACAATTATTGTTGATTACAATTCTGGCAACCTAAGATCTGCTGAGAAAAGCTTTCAGCGTATGTCCGATGAGTTGGGATTGGGACAAGTAATTGTATCTAGCGATCCAAATATAGTACGTAAAGCTGATCACTTAATTTTACCTGGAGTTGGTGCATTCGCAGACTGTCGCCGCGAGCTTGGCGCCATTGATGGCCTTTTTGGGGCAATTGAAGAACATGTAAAATCTGGCAAACCTTTTATGGGGATTTGTGTTGGAATGCAGATGATGGCTACCCGTGGATTAGAACATGGGGATCATGATGGTTTTGACTGGATAAAAGGTGATGTTAAATTAATATCACCAAATAATAAAAAATTAAAAATTCCACATATGGGTTGGAATAATTTAAATTTAACCACTGAGCATCCAGTATTTAATGGAATAAAAGAAAATGATCACGCATATTTCGTTCATTCATATCAATTAAAAACTGCAAATAAGGCTGATCTGTTAGCAACAGTAGATTATGGTGGCATCATCACAGCAGCAGTTGCTCGTGAAAATATAATTGGAACACAATTTCATCCAGAAAAAAGCCAATCAACAGGTTTACGCTTAATAAGTAATTTTTTAAGCTGGAAACCTTAAATTTTTCATATTTAATTTCAAATAATTTAATACAGTTTTGTTTAACTTTGCCTTCTGAAATCTTTGCAATTTATACATTATCAAGATAAATCCTTTTAAACATTACTATTTTGGAAATTAACTATGATTCTTTATCCTGCCATCGACCTCAAAGATGGAAAATGTGTTCGGCTCTATAAAGGAAGAATGGAACAAGAAACTGTTTTCAATGACAATCCCGCGGCTCAAGCCGCATCATTTACAGCTGATGGGTGTGAATGGTTACATCTTGTGGACTTAAATGGAGCATTTGCTGGTATTCCTATAAATGCAGCTCCCGTTCAAGAAATCTTAAAAACAGTCAAAGTGCCAGTACAACTTGGTGGTGGAATACGTGATTTAGCAACAATTGAGAATTGGTTAGAAAAGGGCTTATCTCGCGTAATATTAGGTACAATTGCAGTTGAAAACCCTGAATTAGTGAGGGAAGCGGCACGCAAATTTCCTGGACATGTGGCTGTTGGTATCGATGCACGCAATGGCATGGTTGCCACTCGAGGTTGGGCTGAAGACACCAACGTTGAAATTACTCAATTAGCCCTTCAATTTGAAGACGCGGGCGTAGCTGCAATCATATATACAGATATTAATCGTGATGGGGCTATGCAAGGCCCCAACATAGAAGCCACAGCAGCATTAGCCAATGCAGTAAGCATACCTGTTATTGCATCAGGTGGTATTTCATCAATGGATGACTTGCGCGCTTTAAAGGCATGTAATGCAACGTTAAACGGTGTAATTTCTGGTCGTGCTTTATATGATGGTATAATAAATGTTCCCGAAGCTGCAGCACTATTAAAGCCATAAATTAATTTATATTTTTAAACTAAAGCTGTGGGTCAATAATAAATGTTAATCAATTTAATGAGATCCTATAATTTAAGTGTTTTAGAATTTATACCTTTGCCTTCAGCCAAAGGCGGAGTATCTTATAAAAATGTTAAAAACTAGAATTATTCCATGTTTAGATGTAAAAGACGGACGTGTTGTTAAAGGTATAAACTTTGTTGACCTAATTGATGCAGGTGACCCCGTAGAAAGTGCAAAAGCATATGATAATGCTGGAGCCGATGAATTATGCTTCCTTGATATTGCCGCAACTGTTGAAAACCGTGGTACTATGTTTGATGTTGCAAGACGCACTGCAGAGCAGTGCTTCATGCCACTTACAATTGGAGGCGGTGTACGTGTCCCTGATGATGTCAGGAATTTACTGTTAGCTGGTGCGGACAAAGTTAGCTTTAATTCAGCAGCGGTAGCAAATCCTGATGTAATAGCACAAAGCGCTAACAGATTTGGATCACAGTGCATAGTTGTTGCTATTGATGCAAAAACAGTAAGCCCCGGAAAATGGGAAATTTTCACTCATGGTGGGCGTAAAAGTACTGGAATTGACGCAGTAAAATTTGCAAAACTCGTCGCCTCTAAAGGAGCTGGTGAAATTTTACTTACATCAATGGATCGTGATGGCACACGAGATGGTTATAATATACCATTAACTCGTGCTATCAGTGATGCAGTAAATATTCCTGTAATAGCATCAGGTGGTGTAGGCAGTTTAGATCATCTAGTAGAGGGTGTAACAAAAGGTGGCGCATCCGCAGTATTAGCAGCTTCAATCTTTCACTTTGGAGATTTTACGATTAAACAAGCAAAAACGCACATGCAAAATGCAGGCGTAGCAGTGAGACTTTAAAATGCCAAATGTACTAACTCGACTTGCCCGAACTATTGAAAGCCGCAAAGGCGAAGATGATAAAAAATCTTATGCAGCAAAACTATTTAAACGTGGTCCTGAAAAATGCGCTGAAAAATTTGGGGAAGAGGCTATTGAGGCAATAATTGCAGCCGTCAAAGGCGATAAGCAAAACTTAACTGAAGAGGCTGCAGATGTGTTATTTCATTTGTTCGTAATGCTTTCAGTATCCGATGTAAAATTTGAATCAGTACTACAAGAACTAGAACGTAGAGAAGGCAAATCTGGACTAGTTGAAAAATCTGAACGCAAAAAAAAATAACTACTTATTAATACCTTATAGCTTATATCTAATGTAATAATACGGCTTAAACCTGTATCATTTTATTAATTTCAAAAAGTTATTAATCATTATAGATTATGGGGAACCAATCAGTACGTAACTTATCACCAGCCTGCATATTATGACCTGGAAATGGTGGTGATGTTGGGCCTGGCCGCTCTACATAGCGTGCATCGTCCCCAAACAAACGCAACGAAAACGCACGCCTTCGCACATCAGTACTGTTTCCGCGAGCACCATGTAAAATTCCATAATTAAATGCTACTGCATCACCTGGTTCCATTTCCCATTCTTTAATATTCATACCTTCATTATCAGGATCAGGCACGGGCATGTATTTTTCATTATCAGGATAAAAATTGGTTTCAGATAGCCAGCGTGTTGGCAAAACCGGCTTTTCCCACAAATGACTTCCAGCAACACATCGCAGACTGGCATTCTTAACTGGATCGACTGGTGACCAAAGACTTACATTTTGAATTCCATCTACAAAATAATATGGTGCATCTTGGTGCCAAGGTGTAACTTTTGACGTTCCGGGTTCCTTAACTAAAATATGATCATGAAAAAGCTGTACCTGTTTCGATTTCATCAAATTTGCTGCAACATGTCCTGCTGGTGAATTTCGAATTACATCCTCAAATTCAGAAATTCGATTCCAATTACAATAATCATCAAAAAAACGTCCTTCATCTCCTTTATTTAAATTTTCAGCAGCGTATGGTCCTGGTTCAAACATGTTTCGCGCAATACCTGATCGAATAAGATCTACATAATCAGCAAATAATCCTTTAATCAGTACAACACCGTCTCGCTGAAAATCATTTATATGAGTTTGCGTGATAAGTTGATGAATCATAATTAAAGCCTCTGTTTTCATTAAACAGCTAACAAAAAATTACATTAAATGGAAGAGTGGTGGGCGACTCTGGAATCGAACCAGACGTGGGTCTCCCCGAGAGAGTTACAGTCTCCTGCCACACCTTGCGGCCTGTCGCCCATGAATACGTTACCGCGTTCAACGAGCGTCTGAATAGGCGGACAATCAGCGCACGTCAACATCAAAAACTCATAAAGTGAACTTGCAGTGTATGTATAAGCCGTGCAAAGAGGATGAAACTGCTAAGGACACCCTAAATGGCCCCAAGATCAAAGAAGAAACCAGTTTGGATTGTTGAAAAAGAGCGTCAGCGTAGTGCAGGTGCTGCAGAAACTGTGTGGTTATTTGGCCTTCATGCTGTGCGTGATGCGTTAGAAAATCCAATGCGTGATCGAATTCGGTTGATGGTAACAAAAAATGCCAATGATAAATTGGTAGATTCGATAATTAAATCCGGAATGGAAGCTGAAGTATTTGATTCTCGCAAATTTCACCCTCCAATTGATGCCCAATCTGTGCATCAAGGAGCAGCATTAGAAGTAAAGCCTTTAGACTGGGGTAATATGTCAAGTGTTTGCGCCCCCCGCAACGATAAACAAGCTCGTGTGGTAGTCCTGGACCGAGTTACCGACCCACACAACGTTGGAGCGATTTTGCGCTCAGCAGAAGTCTTTGGGGCACGTGCAGTTATTGCTACAGCACGAAACTCAGCACCTGAAACTGGCGCTCTGGCTAAAACTGCTTCTGGAGCACTAGAACGTCAGCCATATTTAAGAGTGCGTAACTTGGCAACTTCATTACAATCTTTACGTGATATGGGATATTACGTAGTTGGAATGGATGGCACTGCCACCAGTAGCATTGATGATGCAGTGGCAATCAATGGCAGTGGGCCCATGGCGATTGTTCTTGGCGCTGAAGGGCCTGGATTACGCGAATTAACTAAAGAAACTTGCGATGAATTAGTTAAAATTGAATATGCTGCAGATTTTGGTTCTTTAAATGTTTCAAATGCTACAGCAATTGCACTTTATGCTGCAAAGCCTCGCTAAAAAATAGTGCATAAAATGAAAATTAACTAATTTTAATTTATACCATAAAATATAATTTAAAGATTTTAATATGACTGAAGACACATTAATTCATGAAATTCTTAGGGAAACCAAGACATTTGCGTGTGTTGGCGCATCATTAAATCATGATAGACCATCCTATTATGTTTCAAGTTATTTACAGTCACAAGGTTATAGAGTTATTTCAATAAACCCTATTCATGCAGGTAAAAAATGGTTGGGAGAAGTTATTTATCCAAGCCTTGCAAACGTTCCACCTAAAATTAAGATTGATGCATTAGACATATTTCGCAAATTTGATGTTCTTTATAGTATAATACAAGACGCCATTAAGCACTTATCAACTGATCTAAAGTACATTTGGACACAATTAGGAATAAAAAACGAAGACGCATTAGAATTGGCAAAATATAATAATCTAAAAATTATACAAAATCGCTGTCCTAAAATTGAAATACCCCGTTTAATAAAATAGAATGAATTTAAAATAGAATGACAGTAGCAAAGCCTAAAAAGGCAAGAAATCCAACTACATCAGTGACTGTCGTAACTAAAGCGCTTGAACCTAATGCAGGATCTAAATTAAATCTATCTAGGACAAGCGGCACTAAAATTCCAGCCAATCCAGCCATCATCAGATTTAAGACCATCGCTAATGCCAAAACGACACCTAGCATTGGAAATCCATACCAAAAATAGCCAATACAACCGACAATTGCAGCAAAAATTAAACCATTAAGCAAGCCTACCAACGCTTCACGCCGAATAACACGCCATGCATTCGCTGACGTCAAATCTTTAGTAGCAAGAGCCCGCACAGCTACAGTAAGTGTTTGTGTACCAGCATTTCCACCCATAGAAGCTACGATTGGCATCAACACAGCCAAAGCAACAACAGCTTCAATAGTTGCAGAAAACTGAGCTATGACTATGGATGCTAAAACTGAAGTTATTAAGTTGAAACCTAACCATGGAAACCGCTGTCTCGTAGTTGCCAGAATTGTGTCAGTCAAACTTTCATCACCAACACCTCCCAAAAGTTTAATATCTTCATCAGCCTCATCACCTAGTACTTCCATTGCATCATCCATTGTGATGATACCAACTAAACGATTTTCTTCATCAACTACAGGAGCTGAAACCATATTATATTGATTAAATGCATAAGCTACGTCTTCTTGAGATTGCCCCACTGGAATTGTACGAAACTCTTCATCTACAACGTCTATTAAGGCTGTTGAGCGTTGCGCCCTAAGTAAAGTTGATAACGGTACCTTACCTATAGGCTTAGACATTGGATCGATAACAACCACATCGTAAAATTGCATAGGTAAGTTTGTACTCTTGCGTAAATGATCAATGGTTTGACCAACATTCCAATGTGTAGGAGCCATCACAAGCTCACGTGCCATTAATCGACCAGCTGTACCTTCTGGATATTTTAAAGAGTTGCGAACAGCAATACGTTCACCCACCTCTAATGCCTCTAGAACACGATTCTGCTCACCTTTTTCTAAATCTTCAACTAAATCAACTACGTCATCAGTTTCAAGGTCTCGCAATACTTCAGATACTACGTCATCAGGCATTTTTTCAAGTAAATCACCTGATAAGCCCTCATCCATTTCGGCAAAAACTTCACCATCCATTTCCTTCCCCCACAATTCCACTAATGCAGAACGTTGTGTTGGTTTAATTTGTTCAAAAAGGTCTGCTATATCTGCAGGATGATAATCTTTAAGAAATTCGATCATGCCTTCTTTGTTTTGAACTTCTATGAACATGAGAACATTGTGTACAAGACTAGCCTGCATTTCATATACACGATCTGGAAATTCTTTTTCAGTATCAGCTAATTCATCCATAGAATGCCTCTAAATAACAAGATTTTAAGGAATAAATCCAAAATAGGTTTAAAGCCTTACAATGATATCAAAGTAAGCATTAAAACTGTATTTCACAATATAACAAAGGCATTAAGGATAACTTAATTATGACTTAGAAGCATTCTAAAGTAAAATGATCCTAAACTTTTGGGTATCCAATTTTTTTAAGTGCTAACGCAATATCATCCAAAACTGTCAGGTCATCGATTGTAGCTGGCGCTTTAAAGTCTTCGCCATCAGCAATCTTAGCAATAACTCCACGTAAAATTTTTCCTGATCGTGTTTTAGGCAAGCTATTTACGACAACAGCAGTTTTAAACGCAGCCACTGGACCAATTTGTGATCGTACTAATTTTATACACTCGTCAATTATATCTAACTCTGACTTTTTAGTTCCAGAATTCAAACAAAGCAAACCAACAGGTAACTGCCCCTTAAGTGCATCCGCAGCACCTATAACTGCACACTCAGCAACATCAGGATGGCTGGCAAGTACTTCTTCCATTTGACCAGACGATAAACGATGACCAGCAACATTCATCACATCATCAGTACGAGACATAATATATAGATATCCATCTTCATCTTTATATCCGGCATCACCTGTTTCATAATAGCCATCAAAAGCTTCTAAGTATGATGATTTATATCGATCATCTGCATTCCATATTGTTGTCAAAGTTCCCGGAGGAAGTGGTAGTTTAATTGCAATTGCACCCATAGTACCATCAGGTAACATACTCCCAGCTTCATCTAAAATTTGAACATCGTATCCTGGCATTTGTACTGTTGGAGAACCCAATTTAATAGGCAATTTTTCTATACCCCATGGGTTTGAGGCAATCGCGAAACCTGTTTCAGTTTGCCACCAATGATCAATAACAGGAATATTTAAGTGATTTTGCGCCCATTTTATTGTATCTGGATCAGCCCGTTCTCCCGCAAGGAAGAGCGTCTTTAGGCAACTCAAGTCATATTTCTTTATAAATTCGCCCGTCGGATCAACCCGTTTTATTGCGCGAAAAGCAGTAGGTGCAGTAAACAACACTTTTATATTATATTCTTCAATAACGCGCCAAAATGTACCAGGATCAGGAGTGCCAATTGGCTTACCTTCAAATACTACAGTCGTATTTCCATTAAACAAAGGCCCATAGCAAATATATGAGTGTCCAACTATCCAACCAACATCAGAGGCAGCCCAAAAAACATCTTCTGGTTCTACATCATACACATTCTTCATAGTCCAAGCTAATGCCACTATATGACCTGCTGTTGGTCGTAAAACTCCCTTAGGTTGCCCAGTAGTTCCAGATGTGTAGAGAATATATACTGGGTCAGAACCATTCAACGTAACACATTCTGCAGGTTTAATGCCCTGTAGTGAAGAAACCCAATCTAAATCCCGCTCCTCAATTAGCTCAGCCTGTAATTGTTCACGTTGGAAAATAATACATTTTTCTGGTTTGTGAGTAGCTATTTCAATCGCTAAATCTAATAAAGGCTTATAGGCAATAATTCCAGATGGTTCTATGCCACATGAACCCGCTATAATTACTTTTGGGGTACAATCATTAATACGAGTTGCCAATTCATTTGCAGCAAACCCACCAAACACAACACAATGAATTGCACCTATCCGTGCACATGCAAGCATAGCCACAAGCGACTCCGGAATCATTGGCATGTAAATAATTACGCGGTCACCTTTTACAACGCCCTGCGACTGTAATAGCCCACCTAAAAGTGCTGTCTGTTCTTGGAGCTCAAAAAAAGAAGTTTTACTTTTTTTCCCTGTAATAGGACTATCATAAATTATTGCAGTTTTATCGCCCTTACCCTCTTGGACATGGCGGTCCACAGCATTATGGCAAGTATTAACTTCTGAGTCCTGAAACCATTCGTAAAACGGGGCTTTTTCAGAGGATAGTGCCTTACTTGGTGGTTTAACCCAATCGACATGCTTAGCTGCATCCATCCAAAAGGCTTCGGGGTCTGACATAGAGTTCTCAAACACAGATTTATAAGACATAATATTTCATCCATTTATATCGTAGTTTTTCTACGAATTTATAATTTCTATTTTTAAGCTAATACCTCTATTACTATGACACAATAGGTACCAATAAATATCATGTGATACTGCTAATTGATGCAAATTAAAATCAGTAAATTGCAAATTTGCATACTAAATGGTAGTTTTGCAAATAATTTAGAGATAATTTTATATCATAAAAATAAGTAGAAAAACTATACATCATAGAAGATAAAAGTAACATATTACTAATTGGCAAAATAGAGTTATTTTTGCTCATATTCTTCAGTAAAAATCTTAGAAAAGTTAACCATAGTTTTGCTAAGGTTTATTTGCATTCTGGCTTCATAATCACATGGGTCAAAAGGATCGTCTATTGGCATAACTTCACGTCCAAAAAGCCAGCTTAAACGGCCTGCATCTAAATTACCGCGTATAAATGGCTCTTCACCAAAGCTTTCTATTAGAGACAGCATAAATACCTCGTCAGCTTTACGATCTACATTCCTTCGATCTGCAAAACGCTCACGGCGTATAATTGGCGTCGCACCTTTTTTATTGGGGCGCCTGATTGTAAATTGAAAATCAGTTCCTGGCAAACGGGACGGGAAACCTCTGTGTTTATGCATTTTGGCCTCAATTTTTTATTCTACTTAGCGCAGTTCACTAAATAATGACAATGGCTCAGATGCTAAGCTAATATCTTTTAAGAATTATCATGAAAACTATACTTATTTAATTTTAAAATATACTCTGAAAATCCGTGAAAAATAAATAAGGCCCCCAGATGGGAGCCATATTTTAATTAATTAATTAATTGTAAAATTTGATCTAGACTAGCTTTTGCATCGCCATAGAGCATTCTAGTATTTTCCTTGAAAAAGAGTGGATTCTCGATTCCTGAGTATCCTGTACCTTGGCCACGTTTAGACACAATCACAGACTTTGCTTTCCAACATTCCAAAACTGGCATACCAGCAATTGGACTATTTGGATCTTCTTGTGCCGCAGGATTTACAATATCGTTTGAGCCAATCACAATTACAATATCAGTTTGAGGGAAATCATCATTGATTTCATCCATTTCTAGTACAATATCGTAAGGAACTTTTGCTTCAGCAAGTAAAACATTCATGTGGCCAGGTAATCTGCCCGCAACTGGGTGAATCGCAAAACGCACAATTTTTCCTTTATCACGTAAGCGCCGAGTAAGTTCAGACACAGATTGCTGTGCTTGTGCTACAGCCATTCCATATCCAGGTATAATTACAACACTATCAGCTTCCAATAATTGTGTTGCTACTGAATTAAAATCAGTAGCAATCATTTCACCATCGATTTCCATTGTTGGCCCCTTAGTACCACCAAAACCACCCAATATAACTGAAATAAAGGATCGGTTCATCGCTTTACACATAATATAAGATAAAATAGCGCCGGAAGAACCTACTAAGGCACCAGTTACAATTAACAAATCATTGCCCAGTAAAAAGCCCGTTGCAGCAGCAGCCCATCCAGAATAACTGTTCAACATAGACACAACCACAGGCATGTCAGCACCACCTATTGCTGCCACTAAATGTGCACCAAGTGCAAATGCAATTAACAACATCAAATATAAAGTCCATGAACCTGCATGGTTCATATACATAAGTAATAAAATTATACTTAATACAATTGCACCTGCATTTAGGACATGCCTAAAAGGTAAGATTAAGGCTTTACCGTCAAGTTTACCGGCTAATTTACCATATGCAATTATGGATCCAGTGAATGTAATAGCGCCTATAAATACGCCTAAAAAGACTTCAACTTCGTGAATAGCTATTTCAGCACCCACCAGACCTGATGTCCCAATAATATCTGAATTTAGGCCAATAAATACAGCTGCTAGACCTACAAATGAATGCAAAGCTGCAACTAATTGGGGCATTTCTGTCATTTCAACACGTTTTGCTACGACCATGCCAATAAAAGCACCAACTCCCAGTAAGGGAACTAACAAAAATAAAGACCACCCCCCTATCCCAGGGCCAAATACTGTTGCCAAAACTGCCAAACCCATGCCCACTATCCCATACCATACAGCACGTTTAGCCTTTTCCTGGTTACTCAATCCGCCAAGGGCTAGAATGAACAAAACCGACGCCGCAATATATGCGGCTGTTACGATACCTATGCTCATAACTTCCTCCTAAGATTTCTGGAACATTTGCAACATTCTGCGTGTAACCATAAAGCCACCGACAATGTTGATCATAGCAATCAGCACTGAAATGCTGGCTAAAATAGTAATTATAAATCCATTATTACCTATTTGTAGTAAGGCACCCAAAATAATAATTCCCGATATTGCATTAGTAATAGCCATCAAAGGTGTGTGCAATGAATGGCTCACATTCCAAATTACTTGGAAGCCAATAAAGCAAGACAAAACAAACACAATAAAATGTTGCATAAAAGAAGCTGGAGCATAGGCACCAATCAACAACATCAACAACCCACCAAAGACTAATAATCCGGTTTGTTGAGCACCTGACTTTTTCATTAGCGCAGCTTCCTTCGTTTGGATTTCTTCAGCCGTTGGAAGCGGAGCTGATGGTGCTTTTGCAGCGATGGCAGCAATTTTTGGTGGGGGTGGTGGAAAAGTAATTTTTCCTTTGTGCGTGGCCGTTGCCCCACGGATTACATCATCTTTCATGTCATGTTTTAATTTTCCGTCTTTATTAGGCGTCAAATCTGTAAGCATATGCCGAATGTTTGTTGAATATAATGTTGATGACTGCGCAGCCATGCGACTAGGAAAATCTGTATAACCAATTATGGTCACTCCATTTTCAGAAACAATCTTTTGATCCATAATAGTTAAATCACAATTACCACCACGTTCCGCAGCCAAATCTACTACAACTGAACCTGGCTTTTGCAAATTCACCATATCTTCTAACCACAATTTTGGGGCGTCTCTACCCGGAATCAATGCTGTGGTTATCACTATATCCATCTCTGGTGCTAGCTCACGAAATTTAGCTAGTTGCTTTTCACGAAACTCTGGGCTTGATGGAGCGGCATAACCACCAGTATCTGCACCATCAGTTTGCTCTTCATCAAAGTCAAGATATACAAATTCTGCACCCATACTTTCAATCTGTTCAGCAACTTCAGGTCGTACATCAAACGCATAAACCATGGCACCTAATGAAGTCGCAGCACCAATAGCCGCCAAACCAGCGACGCCAGCTCCAACAATCAAAACTTTTGCAGGAGGCACCTTCCCTGCAGCAGTTATTTGACCGGTAAAAAATCTTCCGAAGTTGTTTCCAGCTTCCATAACAGAACGATACCCTGCAATGTTTGCCATTGATGAAAGGGCATCCATCTTCTGTGCACGGCTTATCCGTGGCACCATATCCATTGCTATAACGTGGGCACCTTTTTTATTAGCTGCCTTCATTAATTCTATATTTTGTGCAGGATAAAAAAATGATATTAACGTTTGACCTTCCTTTAAACGCTTTACTTCAGCGTCTTCAGGTGGGCGCACCTTTGCAATAATATCAGATTCTTTGAATAACGAAGATGCATTCGCCACAACCTTGACGCCCACAGCTTTATAATCTTTATCGGAAAACCTTGCATGTTCGCCGGCACCTTTTTCAATCAAGCATTCATAACCCAGTTTTTGCAACTGCATTGCCGAGTCAGGCGTCATTGCCACTCGGTTCTCCCCAAGGAAAATCTCTTTAGGTGTCCCTATGCGCATGACAAGCCTCCTTTGTTCAAGCGTTCTCGAAATCAAATTTCAAGTATTTATACATTTCGATACTTACTTGTAACAATCTAAGCTGTTTTCACCAGCTATCAATCAAAAAAATAAAATTTCATATTAATGAAAAATAGAGTTTTATATTTATATAAGTAAGTTTTTTTCAAAATGAGCGTTTTAAATTATAATTTTAAATATGTTTTAAAATTTCTTTATTACAAATCAGGCATATCGTCACATATGAAAAATGTAATATTGAAATAATAAACTGTCGATTATTCAACTAAATAAATACCCAATTTAGAATATTAATAGATAAATTCATAAAAATTATTTTTTAGCCTATAGTCAAAACAAGAGTATTAATATTTTATATTGCTAAAAATTTTATTAATTTACATAATCCTAAAAGTGTATATTTTTCAAAACACCCCAATAACCTTTTATTATAAGGGTGTTTAACTAATTAAATGCCTTAAAGTTGAGACATAATCTCATCAGAAACATCCATATTTGTGGTAACATTCTGGACATCATCATCATCTTCAAGATTTTCAATCAATCGCATTAGTTTTTCTGCGCCGTCCAAATCCAATTCAGTCATAGTTGTTGGCTTCCAGATTAACTTAGTTGTTTCACTTTCTCCCAATGCTATCTCTAATGCTTTTGAAACATCATTTAAATCCGTATCACAGCAATAAATATCATGCCCATCATCAGATGATTCAACATCTTCAGCACCAGCTTCAATTGCATGCTCAAACATTGTATCAGTATCTGCAGCATCAGCTTTGTAAACAACCAGCCCTTTTCTCTCAAACATAAATGAAACAGCTCCTGTTTCAGCTAAATTACCTCCAGACTTAGTAAACAGAGACCTCACCGAAGAAGCTGTACGATTTCGATTATCTGTCATAGCCTCTACAATCACGGCTACACCATTTGGGCCATAACCCTCATAACGAATTTCATCATAAACTTCATCTTCACCACCAGTCGCTTTGCCAATAGCTCTATCGATCACATCTTTTGGAACAGAATTTGACTTAGCTTCTTTTACAGCCAAACGAAGTCGTGGGTTTTTTTCCGGATCAGGATCGCCCATTTTAGCAGCAACTGTTATTTCTTTAGATAGTTTGGAAAATAATTTTGAACGCAATTTATCTTGGCGACCTTTGCGATGTTGAATATTTGCCCATTTAGAATGGCCAGCCATGATGCAAACCCCTTGATTAAAAATTTCGTTATTCACTTCCTACAAAATAGGTGCGTAGTTTTCAAGACCACCACAGTTTACTTTGTCCAATTATCTTCTGCCAAAATAAATAAAGCTTATAGAGGCCAGAAAAATGGGATCAACGCAGATGATATAATGCCAATAAAAATATTTAAAGGTATACCTATTTTCATAAAGTCTTGGAATGAATAACCACCAGGACCATACACTAAAGTATTAGTTTGGTAACCAATTGGAGTGGCAAAACTTGCACTCGCTGCAATCATAATGGCCACAACTAACGGCCGTGGATCAATGCCCAGAGAGCTTGCCAATGCGATACCAATCGGAGTTATCACTACGGCTACTGCATTATTTGAAACAAGTTCAGTCAAAATAGAAGTTAAAACATATATAAACCAAATTATGAAAAAGGGATGTAATCCTATTAATTGAGGAGATATTGCATTAACTATAATTAAAATAGCACCAGATTTTTGCAATGCAGCCCCAATAGCTAACATTGAAAAAATAAGTATTAGAAGGCGGCCATCTACAGCTTCAAAAGCTTCATCACCGTCAATACAGCGCGATAATAAAATTGCAGCTACACCAACCACAGCAACACTAAAGATTGGCGCAACTCCCAATGCCGCCAAAATCACAACTGCCGCAAGTGAAACAATAACGATTGGGGCTTTAGATCGGCGATATGGACGTTCACTTGGCATCGCCAAATCTACTAATTTCATTTCCTGCGCTAATCGTTCAATATCTTCTGCAGCACCTTCAAACAATATTGTATCACCAATTTTGATTGTTATATCATCTAATTGCACTCCAATATTTTGATTTTTACGATGAACTGCAAGTACATAAACACCAAAGTTTCGGCGTATATGCATTTTACCAATTTTTCGTCCAATCATTTTACAACCAGGCGTAATTAAGGCTTCAACCGTTGAAGATTCTTTAGAAATAATGCGATCACCCACTTGAACACCAGAACCCTCGTTCAAACCTAACAATTCTCCTACATAAGTTTTCAACACTACCCGATCATCTACTTCTAAAGTCAGGCTAGATATTGTGTGTCGAAGGCTTTTATTTTTACGCACAATATCAATTACTCGGCTGCCTTCGCGCTTAAAAATACTAACTTCACTCGGAACCATACCTACTAAATCACTACCATTTGGAATTGAAAGTTCAGTAATAAATCGCTTTGTAGCTAATCCACCTAATAAATCAGCCATACTTTTACGAGATGGTAGCAATTTATTTGCAAATATTCGCAAATAAATAATTCCAAATACCACCAATATGATAGCAAGCGGAGTAACTTCAAACATCGTAAATGGCTCAAGGCCTTCTGCTCGAGCAATTCCATCAATTAATAAACTTGTAGAAGTACCAATTAATGTCAGTAATCCACCAAGAATTGCCATATATGAAAGTGGTATCAATAGTTTTGAGCCTGAAACACCAAGGATCTTAGCCATTTGTAATGCAACTGGTATCATAATAACTACAACAGGAGTGTTGTTCATAAATGCAGATGCCAAAATTACAAAAACCCCTAAAACTCCTAGTACAAGCTTCGGGTTATCTCCTCCTTTGGAGGTAACATATTTAGTTAAACTTGATAACGTGCCCGTACGCACAAGAGCGCCTGAGATAATAAACATGGCTGCAATAGTCCACGGTGCTGGGTTAGAAAAAACTTTTAACGCATCAGTGTATGGTAGTATTCCAGTAAAAATAAAAAATGCCGCACCACTCAAAGATATTACTTCAGTAGAGTAAGTTTCCTTAATAAATCCAACAAACATAAAGAAAATTACCAACAACGAAATATAAGGATAAAGCTCAATTGAAATTAAACTACTAAGCATCAAGGCTACCTTTCTAGGTTATTATAAACATTAATGTATAAAATCCTAAACTAGGTTCAAGTTTAATCTTCGCGAGGTCGTACTAAAAACATTCCAAGGCACATGATTGCAAATGCAGCCCAAATGTATCCTGAATATGTTTCACCTAAAGCTAAAATTGACCAAAGCACACCAAATAAAGTTACTAAATACGCAACAAGACCAGCAAAAACAGGCCCAGCCTGCCCAATTATCCATATAAAGCCCGAGTAAGCTAAACCCGTAGTCAAACCTATCAATAGTATTGCAAGATCAGCATCTGACCAGCCATTTTGCCACAGAGGAATAAATGAACCTTGCCATGCAACCAAAACAGCTAAAACAATTGAGCCCATTGTTGCTGAACCCAGTAAAGTCTCCACTGGTGTCAATCCATCTAAACCAAAATAGGCAACAAAATTATCTTCAAAAGCATAACAAAGTGGAGCTAAGATAGCTAATAAAACAAATCCTGCTTTAGCAGGGTTAGGTAGACTTGCATCTGGCCCAATTAATAAAAGTATAGAAATAGCACCCATAAAGACACCCAGCGCTCGGGTTTTTTTAAATACCTCATGCCCTGTAAAAATAGCAATTGGCATAATGAAAATTGGCACCATTGCTATAGTTATAGCCATTACACCTGCTGGCAGATGAAAAGTAGCAGTATAAGAGATTGCTCCAGGTAATAATGATCCAAAAACCATAATCCATGCAAATAATACTAAGCGCCGTTTAGATAACCTAATTACACGGTATTTTGGTAAAAAAAGTAATAATGCTGTTAATCCCGCTAGAAAAACTTGCCAAAATAAAACTCCAGTAATTGGATATCCACCAGTCACTGCAATTTTCATTGCCGGTATAGTCATACCCCAAGTTGCACCAATAAGTATCAGAGGAAGAAATAACCAAGATTTTGATTTCATGTGGGTGCCGATTGTTGCAACCGGCCACCATTACGAATTTGTACAACTTCTTTTGCTAGTCCAGTTAAATCGTCAGTTTCTACAAAAAGACCACAAAGTGTCGCTTCATCTACTGCAGGTATAAAGCGTTCTTTATTCATACCAGTTATAAAGCGCCGTAAAGGTTCATCTTTTTGCATACCTATTACACTATTATAATCTCCACACATACCTGCGTCTGATTGATGAGCAGTTCCACGCGGCAAAATCTGCGCATCAGCGGTAGGAATATGCGTGTGAGTGCCAATCACCATTGATGCACGGCCATCTAACCAGTGCCCCATAGCTACTTTTTCAGATGTAGCTTCAGCATGAAAGTCTACAATCACTGCATCAACAGCCCCACCCATTGGCGCAGTTCGCAATGTAGCATCTAGAGCAGAAAATGGATCATCGAACGGCTTTTTCATAAAAACTTGACCTAAAGCTTGGGCAACTAATACTTTTTTTCCATTTTGGGCTTTAATTAATCGCACACCTTTTCCCGGCGCAGCTTTTGCAAAATTAAGAGGGCGTACAATTCTAGGTTCTTGTTCACAAAAAGCTAACATGTCACGCTGATCAAAAGCATGGTCTCCAAGAGTAATACAGTCAGCACCCGCTTCTAGTAGAGCTTTTGCATGTCCAGCTGACAAACCCATACCACCAGTTGCGTTCTCACCATTTAATACTACAAAATCTAAGCGCCATTCATCACGTAAACGCATTAAACGTTCACTAATTGCTTTACGGCCAGCCCGGCCCATAATATCACCAAGAAATAAAAGTCTCATTAAACTGCGATAACCATCTTATTCTAAAAGGACAAGATACCTTGCTCCGTTATTATTGAATTAAGCTGATAATCAGTATTTTCTCTAGGAACTAGCATCACTTCTTGAGCACTGTATGCAAACCCAATGGCTTGCACATTTTTAGTTTTTTTTATTTTAGCAAATGACCGATCATAATATCCACCACCATAACCTAATCGATAACCATTCCTATCAAACGCAGCTAGTGGTGTTATAATCAAATCAGGGATTAATACTTCTGCATTTTTTGGAATCATTGCGCCAAATGCACCTTGAATCATTTCACATTCTGGTGTCCAACGATAGAATTCTAATGGGCTCCCATCAGCAATCACAACCGGCACACAAACTATACGCCCCCTGCGCACCATAGCATTCATTGCTGTTAGTGGAGAAATTTCAGTACGAATTGGCATATATGCAGAAATTATTAAATTATCTTTCTGGGCTTTTAAATAGTTAATTAATTGTGCATTAGCCTTCGAATCTAAAGACATCTTATGGGCTTTAAAACGTTCTATAAACGCAGCCTTTCGACACATTAATTTTAATTTTTTGATATCATCCATATATATATATTATCAAAGAAAGTTATCAAAAACAGTCAAAAAGCGGCGGGCCCACATTAGAACACGATATCATTGCAATCGCCTTCAACGCGACGGTGGAAGGGGTTAATTTCCCGGAGCCTGTGTAGTACAGGTGGGTACCGGATATGATATACCAGGGTAAGTCACAGAGCCAGTTCCCTCAAGAAAGCTTATCGGCCACTGAAATTGGGCTTCTCACAAGAAGGGCAGAACCCGCCAAGTAAAAATATAGTTTATTTGCATAAATTCTACAAGCCTAGACCAAGAAGTAGGTTCAATTAATAAACTAAAATAGTAAGATTCAAATATTTAACTGGAAGTTGCTCGAGCGGCAGCGGCGGCAGATTTAATTTCTTCTGCAATCTCATCTGCTTCATCTGGATCAAAGTCTAATGGAACTTCGATTCCTTTTGCTTCAATAAACAATCTAACCATACCGTCACTGGTTGGACCTATCTGTAAGTTAGCTTCAACTTCAACTTCTGAATTAATACTCATGATATTTTGCCATATCTGTTTGATTTTTTACTTCGCTATCAAGAGAAAGTGGTGAATTCAAGTATGAACGGTCTTGCAAGCCGAGAATGCTTACGATAAATGATTTTCAATGCCGGCGTAGCTCAGTAGGTTAGAGCGCTTGATTGTGGATCAAGAGGCCCCCCGTTCGAGCCGGGGCGCTGGTACCATCTAAACAATGTAAAACTTATATAGCATTGTTTAAAAGTCCGTAGGAGCACCTCCTTCAGATTTACGTTTAACTACAAATTCTTTGAGCTCTTCCTTAATTCCATCATCAATGGGTGGAGCTTCAAACTCATTAATTATATCTTTATACATTTTATGGGCACGTTTTGCTGTCCAAGTGCCACCATTTAAATTCCATGCCTCATAATTTGTCCAATCCGATATAAATGGAGCATAAAATGCATCTACATATCGCTCTTGTGTGTGCTCAATTGAAAAATAATTAGCTCCCGGTAAATGTCCAACTTCACGTATAGCATCTATTGCAATATCATTTATATCAGTAGCACAAATTGAAGGTTCCATATATCGTTGAATATGTTGAATAATTTCACAATCCATAATGAACTTTTCAGGACTAGCAATAAGTCCACCCTCCAACCAACCAGCTGCGTGATAAACTAAATTAGTACCCGACTGGACTGCAGCCCAAAGAGAATTAGAAGTCTCCCACATGGCCTGGCCATCTGGGACGTTGGCGGTACAAACTCCAGATGATCGCATGGGAAGCCCATAGAACCTGGCCATTTGGCCTGTCATTTGGGTTGCTCGCATATATTCAGGAGTACCAAAAGCAGGAGCACCAGACTTCATATCAACATTTGAAGTAAATGTTCCTATCATTGTAGGACATCCTCTGCGAATCATTTGTATCATAACAATTGCGGCTAATCCTTCTGCCAATGATAATGTAACAGCCCCCGACATAGTCACAGGAGCCATAGCACCAGCTAAGGTAAAGGGCGTAACAACAATTGGCTGACCACGTCGAGCTAAGCGAATCGTACCATCTAACATTGGAAAATCATGCTTAAGTGGAGATACCGAGTTAATGTTTGTATACATCCGAGGATGTTCTTCAAATTCTTCATGTGTCAAGCCACCAGCGATCCGAACCATTTCCATAACATCTTCAACGCGTTCCTTACCGAGAGAGTAAGCATGAACAACTTTATCTGTAAGAATTAATTTTTCATATAAGCAATCCAAATGCCTTACAGATGCATGAATATCTACTGGCTCTACTGGGTAACCACCTGCGACATGTATACAGTTAAAATACTGTGTTAATTTTAAAAAATCTTTAAAACCTTCAAAGTCGCCTGGACGTTTACCACGCTCTAAATCCCACATATTAGGTGGTGATGAAACATTAACAAATGCCATATTTTTCCCACCAAGCCTAATTTTTCTTTCAGGGTTTCGAGGTGTTATCGAAAACTCACGTGGCGTATGTGAAAGCATTTCTGTTAAAAGATCACGCCCAATTCTAACATTTTCACCATTTACAGTTGCACCACCCTTTTTAAGAATTCTTAAAGCTTCAGGATTCATAAATTCAATCCCAATATCTTCTAAAATTTTAATAACACCTTCATGAATATTTAGAACACCTTCTTCATCAAGAGGCTCAGTTGGTCTATCAGTGTTAACAACTTGGCGCCAAGGCATCTGGTCAATTGTAGTTTTTACTGACCTGCGTTGGTTGCCTGCCCGTCCACCTGCTCTAATACGCTTCATTACCATTTTCATCACCTCAACTAAGAATAGAATGGCAGTTAACGCGTCATGGGGTTGCCAGAAAGCGACTGATTACGACGTTTTCAAATCGTGTTTACTTTAATACTTCATGCAACGATAAAATATTATCCAACACAATATCGGCTACATCAGATATCTGGTCATAGCTTGCAGGCCCAGACAAAACGCCAACATTTAGACCAACACCTGCATTCTGACCTGCATTTAGATCATGAGTACTATCGCCAACCATTGCAACCTCACTAGGGACTATACCAACTGAATCGCAGAATCCTAAGATAGAATTACCAGAGGGTTTGGGCTCATAGCCACTATCACAGCCGATGACTTTATCGAATAAATCTAAACATCCCAGTCTTTCCAACTGTATTAATGTTGGAGCTTCGGCTGCGTTAGTAATGACACCAAGAAAATACCCTTGTGCGCGCAGCTTTGATAGAAAAGTATATAAATTACAAATAGGTACAGCATCTAGTTGACTAAATGCAATTTCACTTTTTTCTAAAACTATCTCAGAATTTAATTCAGGAAAAAGATTTAACCACACATCCAAAACATCTTGAGTAGTACCATTAACAAAAATAGATCCACCAGAAAATTTATTTGTTATTGTGTTAAATCCAGCAGCATTTGCAAGAATATTTTGATGTTTAATATTATTTGGAAAAATACCATTTATTAAAGTTCTAAATCCAACCGCCCAACTTGCATCAAAGTCAATCAAAGTCCCATCTTTGTCAAAAGCAATTCCCTTAATTTTATTCATTTTATGTCCAATTGGGGATATCGCCCCCAGGCAAGTGTTGGCGTGCAATGTAAGGTTCATTAAATTTAAAAGACTCTGCCTCACAAAATTCTTTAACCCATGCGTCATCCATGAGTATAAAATCTAAGATTGAGCCTAAAAAATTTGGATCTTTTGCACCTAAGGTTACGTCCTGAATACTAGCACCTGAACTGCCCAAAAAAATTACGAATAGTTCATCGTTTCCAACCAACCACTCCAATGCTTTAAGCGCAAATATTTCTGCAGATGTAGGCGTAAAATTCATTGTTCATAAAACTTTCATTACAACTACGAAATGTATTTTAACATACTTAAAGTAAATATATTATGTATGCTTTATTTGAATATTAAAACCATTCATTAATCTTAAAATCAAAATTATGCGACATCGCGCCACAAGGTCAACTTGTCACTTTTAAATACTTTAAATTTTACATTAAAACCAACACATGAAAACTACAGTTTCTTTAAACCATCGGCTTGTTAAACCTGCTTTAATTAGAGGATGGAAGCGCAAATGCCCCAATTGCGGTTCTGGCCCATTAATGGAAGGATACTTAAGTATACGGAAAGAATGTGCAGTATGCTCACAAGAGTTACACCATCAGCGCGCTGATGATGGCCCTGCTTATATAACTATTCTTATTTCAGGACACATCTTAGCACCTCTTATGCTAATAATATTTGAAATGTACCGTCCAGACCCAATGGTTCTAGCAGTTGGCTTTATACTAGTATTCATAGCGATGGCCTTATTTTTATTACCCCGAATAAAAGGTGCCTTTATAGGATTACAATGGGCAAAGCGAATGCACGGATTTTCTTGATTATTTCAGCAAATCTATGCAAATATATATTTTTAAGATTGTTTGTTTTAAAATGGCATTGGGTGTAATTTATGAACTGCTTCAATTTCTCGGATGCATTCATCAGATAGAGTTATACTAACTGAAGCTAAAGCATTATGTAATTGTTCGTTTGTTCGCGCTCCAAATATTGCAGATGCCATAAATGGCCTTGTTCGACACCAAGCTAATGCCATCTGGCAAGTGTCTAAATCATAATTATTAGCCACCTTCATATAAGCTCGTGTTGCAGCCTCTACACGTGAATTTAGTCGCCCAGATAGTCCATTCACAATTGAGCCCCGCGAACCTTCTGGAATTACTCCATCTAAATATTTACCTGATATAATGCCCGTAGCAAGTGGTGAGAATGATAACAAACCAACCTCTTCATTGTGGCAAAGCTCTGCTAAATCAGTATCAAACATGCGGCACATTAAACTGTATTCATTTTGAATACTATCCATACGCGGTAAACTCAGATCTTCAGATACACGCAACCAATTAGCTGTACCCCAAGCACTTTCATTAGATAAGCCAAATGCACGAATTTTTCCTGATTTTTTTAGTAAAGCACATGTTTCTAACACTTCTGCCATATGATCAAGAGTTTCAGCTTTATTTTGCTTTGTAGGATCAAAACGCCAATTTTGACGAAAATGATATGATCCCCGGTTAGGCCAATGCAATTGATATAAGTCTATATAATCAGTCTTTAGCGATTTTAAAGATGCATCCACAGCTAACGTAATCGATTCATGGAAAATACCTACCCCACCTCTTATGTGTTTTGGACCACTACCAGAAATTTTTGTCGCAACTATTACCTTATCTCGCCGTCCTGATTGAGCTAACCAATTGCCTAAAATACGCTCACTCTCACCTTGAGTTAATCCACTAATTGGATTTACAGGATATAATTCAGCCGTATCAATAAAATTTATTCCTGCATCAAGTGAAGTTTCTATCTGATAAAATGCATCTGCAGTAGTATTTTGTGTTCCCCAAGTCATTGTTCCAAGACAAAGTTCACTTACGGTCAAATCGGTTTGACCTAATTTATTATATTTCATATTTTTCCCTACAGTTAACTTAATAATTACGGAATTAATAACCATGTCAATCTAATCACGTAAACCACTACAAAAAATTTATATAACGTAATAAAAAAACCCATATTTAAAGTTGATTAAAAAAAGATACATAAATGGCTTTCAATTTCCAAGATGCTTACTTAATCCTATTGTAAAACTAAGGAGACATTAATGTTTAATCCCATTCAACTTTCACAAATTACTTTTGATGCACATGATCCTGAAGGAGGAAATTTCGGTGATCTTCCAAATTGGAACCTGTCAGATCTATATCCAACAACAGATGGTAAAGAAATTAGTACAGATTTGGAAAGTTTGGAAAAAAATTGTGGAAGTTTTGCTGCCGATTATCAGGGCCAATTGGATGGGCTTACATCAGATGGTCTTTTGAATTGCATTGAACGTTATGAAGACATTCAAAATATAGCAGGCCGCATTATGTCTTTTGCAGGTTTGAGGTATTATCAAAATACTACAGATTCTGAGCGCAGTAAATTCATGGCTGATATGCAGGCAAAGATTACTAACTTCACAACTCCTTTAGTATTTTTTAGTATAGAAATCAATTCGATAGATGACAAAGTTATTACAAAACTTTTAAATTCTAATGAAAAGCTTGCCCGCTATAAACCTATTTTAGATAATTTGCGTAAAATGAAACCACACCAATTATCCGATGAAATGGAACAGTTTTTACACGATCAGTCAGTAATTGGATCAGCCGCTTGGAATCGTTTGTTTGATGAAACTATGGCAGCGTTAACATTTAATGTAGAAGGTAAAGTTCTTAACCTTGAAGCAACATTAAATTTACTATCAGATCCAAATCGTGCAATTCGAGAAAAAGGGACGCATGCTTTAACTAAAGTCTTTAGCAAAAATATATCATTATTTTCTCGGATTACTAACACTTTAGCCAAAGAAAAAGAAATTGAAGATCGCTGGCGTAAAATGCCTACACCACAATATGGTCGCCACTTGGCAAACCAAGTAGAACCTGAAGTGGTGGAAGCCTTGAGAAATGCAGTAGTGGCCGCATATCCGAAACTTTCACATCGATATTATGCACTTAAAGCAAAATGGATGGGCTTAGAAACTTTAGAGGTATGGGATCGAAATGCTCCATTAAATGGCGAAGACAGCGCGAATATTCAATGGGAAGACGCACAAAAGATGGTTATGGAGGCATATGCAGACTTTTCACCCAAGATGGCTCTGCTAGCTGAACCTTTTTTCACCAAAGGCTGGATTGATGCAGGTTTGAAGCCTGGCAAAGCACCTGGTGCATTTGCACATCCAACTGTCACAAACGTACACCCTTATGTTATGCTAAATTATATGGGAAAACAACGCGATGTAATGACTTTGGCACATGAATTAGGCCATGGTGTGCATCAAATTTTAGCTGCGTCACAGGGCGAACTATTGTCATCTACACCTTTGACACTTGCCGAAACTGCATCAGTATTTGGAGAGATGTTAACATTTAGAAAATTATTAGATAATGCAACAGATCCAGCTAGGCGCAAACATTTACTTGCTAATAAAGTAGAAGACATGATCAATACAGTAGTCCGACAGATTGCCTTTTATGACTTTGAATGTAAACTACATGAAGCACGTGCAAATGGTGAGTTAACACCTGATCAAATTAATGAAATCTGGATGTCTATTCAGGCAGAAAGTTTAGGTCCAGTTTTTAACTTTGTTGAAGGTTACGAAACATTTTGGACATATATACCCCACTTTATCCACTCCCCCTTTTACGTTTATGCTTACGCATTTGGTGATGGCTTGGTTAACGCTTTGTATGCTGTTTACGAAGAAGGCGATCCAAACTTTCAAGAAAAGTATTTTGATATGCTTTCTGCAGGTGGTTCCAAACACCATAGCGAATTGTTGGCTCCATTTGGATTAGACGCTAGTGACCCAAAGTTTTGGGATAAAGGATTAAGTTTAATCAGCTCAATGATTGATGAACTAGAAGAAATGGAAGTTTAGACCTTTTTATTCAAATACTTTATTTTTCTGCCATGGCTTAATCTTATAAGAAAATAGCCATGGTATTTGACTAAATATAAAATCATTAACCTATGTTGCCTAATAGCTTATTTTAACTATTTTAATACCAAAGTTAAAAATATTCTTTATTTTTTTCTTAAAATTTCTAATAAATTTGATAAGTCTTCTGGGATTTCACTGTTAAACTCTACAGGTTCGTCTGTCACAGGATGAATAAATCCAAGCGATTTAGCGTGTAAAGCTTGGCGCACAAAGCCTTTTACTACAGTCATATCTTCAGGTTCGAATGCTGTTCCTGGCATTGCTTTACGCAATCCATAAATAGGATCTCCTATTAGTCCGTGTCCGATATGAGCAAAGTGTACACGAATTTGATGGGTACGGCCAGTTTCCAACCAACATTCCATAAGCGCAGAGTGTCCAAAGTCTTCCAATATAGCAGCACGTGTAATCGCATGACGACCAGCATCTATCACAACAGCCATTCGCTTGCGATCCGTTTTATGCCTTGCAATATTAGTGGCGACTCTAATTACGCCACCGTCCTCAAAATTTACGCCACGCAGCCCTCCTAAGCGAGGGTCACCTTTTTGTGGGACGCCTTTGCTTACTGCCCAATAGCGTCGGGAAATTGAGTGATCAGCAAATTGTTTAGCTAATCCAGCATGTGCAGCATCAGATTTTGCCACTACCAAAAGTCCCGACGTATCTTTATCAATTCGGTGAACTATTCCTGGACGCTTCTCACCACCAACTCCTGATAAATTACCGTCAAAATGATGTAGTAAAGCGTTAACTAACGTACCCGTTTCTGAACCTGGTGCGGGATGAACAACCATTCCTGCTGGTTTGTTTATAATAATTAAATGTTCATCTTCAAACACAATGTCCAAAGGAATATCTTCCGGCTGAGCATTTTCGTAATCCTCAGCGGGCGGCATAACCACTTTAAACACTGTGCCTTCAAGCGCTTTAAATTTTAATTTAGTGATTGGAACGCCGTCCATTGTAACCGCACCTGCTGCAATTAATTTAGTTATTCTTGATCGGCTCAACGTAACTTCAGCTGGCACAACCGAAGCCAATGCCTTATCTAGACGGGGTGCTGGGTTTTCACCCAAAGTCAATTCAACTACGTGAGGTATAGACATGGACAATCCTTCAGAGTTTTCGGCAGAACCAACAAATTTAAAATTGTTACGCCGCTTGGTAACGACCCTATTGGTCGTAATGATTATAGGCTTCATAACGTTGATTTTAATGTTTGTCATGCGCTTCCCTTCTTATAACCAAACTAATCAGCTAGAAAATATAACTTTACCAATTGGAATTTCAGCAACTGCTTATACACAAGGTGATGATTGGTACGCGATCATAGACGACCAAAACATAATTCATATTTTTAATCTAAATGATAATTCATTGCGCCAAACCATACAAATTAAATCACAATAAGCATGAATTAAGATATCTTAAAGTTTCATAAAATTTCATTTTACAAGTATCAAGACTTGCGTAAATTAACTCCCAACCCCATATTGAAAAAATGAGTCTGCCCCCTGGTTTTTTAGAAGAGTTGCGTGATCGTGCCTCCCTTTCACAAGTTGTTGGGAGAAAAGTGACGTGGGAACAAAAGAAAACAAACATATCTAAAGGTGATTTTTGGGCGCCATGTCCATTTCATTCAGAAAAAACGGCTTCATTTCATGTTGATGACCGTAAGGGATTTTATTACTGCTTTGGTTGCCATGAAAAAGGTGATTCAATTTCTTTTATACGAAATACAGAGAATGTGAGCTTTATAGAAGCTGTTGAAATTTTAGCTCGTGAAGCAGGCATGACAATGCCCGCGCGTGATCCTAAAGCTCAGGAGAAAATTGATGCTAATAAAGAACTGGCCGATATTATGGAGCAAGCCGTACAATTCTACAAAATGCAATTCAGCAGTACTAATGCACAAGTCGCGCGTGAATATATTAAAGTACGTGGATTATCTCAAGAAACTATTAGTATTTTTGAAATTGGCTTTGCATCTAACGACAGGGTTTCTTTGTCTAAAAACTTAATGAACAAAGGTATCACAGAAGAAAAAATTATTAGTGCTGGGTTAGCTATTAAACCTGATGATGGCGGAGCTATATTTGATCGCTTTCGTGGCCGCATCATGTTTCCTATTCGTAATGCTCAAGGTCGCTGTATAGCATTTGGTGGCCGAGCTATGGACCCTAATGCTCGCGCTAAATATTTAAATTCAAACGAAACTGCTTTATTTGACAAAGGACGGAGTCTTTATAATCATGGCCCCGCTCGTGAGGCAGCGGGCAAGGCCGACGCTCTTATTGTAGCGGAAGGCTATATGGATGTTATAGCATTATCACAATTTGGATTTAAGCACGCGGTAGCACCTCTTGGAACAGCAATAACCGAGGGTCAGCTTGCTCTTATTTGGCGTATGCACCCAGAGCCTATTATAGCCTTGGATGGAGATAATGCAGGCCTTCGCGCAGCTATGCGTTTAATAGATTTGGCACTACCTCTTCTAGAAGCAGGCAAATCCCTGCGGTTTTGTATATTACCTCTTGGCCAAGATCCAGATGACATCTTAAAAGAGAACGGTGCGGCTTCTATGCAAAAGTTACTTACCAATGCGGTACCAATGGTAAATCTGCTTTGGCAGCGTGAGACTGAAAATAAAAGCTTTGATAGCCCTGAACGTCGAGCCGCATTAGACAAATCTTTACGTACTTCAATCTTAAAAATTCAAGATAAATCAATTCGTCATCACTACGGTCAAGCAATAAAAGAATTACGCTATCAATTATTTGCACCAGCTAATAGCAGATTACCATCTAGTAATTTCTTGAAATCTGGAAAGTTTGGAAAATATTGGGGCAAAGAAACAAAACAAATGGCTTCCCCTGATACAAAATTATCGATGTTAGCTATACAATCAGACAGTACTACTTGGCGTTTACGTGAAAGCCTTATATTGGCAGCAGCTATACGAAACCAATCTGCTGCACTCAAAAATGAAAGCGCCATGGAAAAGTGTCCCATAACTACTCCTGATTTAGCAGAAATTATGAATGCCATATTAATGAATATACACCACCAAGACCTAGAGGCTGGTGAAAAAAATACTTTTAATGAAATATTAAAAAAAACATTAGGTTATTCTCCTATTGACCGACTACTCCAATTAAAACCGCTTCGTAATCATCCGTATCTTAAGGTGAATACGGAACCCACATTAATTCAACGTACTTTGGAAGAAGAACTTTCCAAACATTCTGCATTAATTGGCGCCTCAAACGAAATCAAAGAGGCTGAGCAAGATTTGACAGGATTAGTTGATGAAGGCCTTACATGGAGACTAAGACAAGCAGCGTTAGCAAAGACAAAAGCAACACGTGCAGTGGAGGAAGACGCAACTGCATCTGATGAAAATGCCTCTGAAATGTCAAAACAGCTACAAAATATGCTAGATGACCAAATTTGGATAAAAAAAACGCGTTAAGCCATTGCGAATCACCCCATCAATGTGTTGATTCGTCTCAGCATCAGTTGATTCGCCGAATCACTATGATGACCTATCTAAGGATCTTCAAATGGCAGTTAAAGACGACAGTTCAAAAAAAGGTGAAGTAAGCGAAGGCATGGGTGATATGAGCCAAGCCGCCGTTAAGAAAATGATCGCTGTAGCTCGCGAACGTGGTTACATCACATACGACGAACTGAACGATGTTATGCCTCCAGATCAGGTGGCTTCTGAACAAATTGAAGATGTTATGTCGATGCTTTCTGAGATGGGCATAAATATTATCGAAGCTGATGAAGTAGAAGATGACGGTCCAACAGATATCACCATTGTTGCCAACGATACCAAAGAAGTTACGCTAGCAGCTACAGGCAAAGAAACATTAGACCGTACAGATGATCCTGTTCGTATGTATTTGCGTGAAATGGGTTCTGTAGAACTATTGTCGCGCGAAGGCGAAATAGCGATTGCAAAGCGTATCGAAGCTGGTCGCAAGACAATGATAGAAGGTCTTTGTGAAAGTCCTTTAACATTCCAGGCCATTACAATATGGCGTGATGAACTGTTAGATGAAGAAATTCTCTTACGAGATGTGATCGACCTAGAAACTACTTTTAGTGACACACAAGAGGATGAAGAAAATCCAGTAGCGGGACCTATTCCTGAAGCCCCAAAATCAAATGCAGCTTCAAGCCATGAATTAGATGCTGACGGAAATCGTTTATCAGATGATGATGATGATGATGATGATGAAGAAGATGAAGCCGCAAATATATCTCTTGCAGCAATGGAAGAAGCATTAAAGCCAGATGTGCTAGCAACTTTGGCTAAAATTGCAAAAGATTACAATAAGTTGGCTAACATGCAGAATGATAGGATCTCTGCTACAATAAATGAAGATGATACTTTTTCTGTTAAGTCAGAAAAATCTTACCAAAAATTGCGCACTAGTCTTGTTGAGCAAGTGAATGCATTACATTTTCACAATAACCGTATTGATGCACTTATCGACCAATTATATGGTATTAACCGTAAAATTATGTCTATTGATTCAGGAATGGTGAAGCTTGCAGATCAATCTCGCATCAATCGTCGTGAATTCATAGATAAATACCGTGGCCAAGAACTAGATCCAAATTGGTTAGACAAAATAGCCAAGGAAGATGGTCGCGGTTGGAAAACATTTATTGAAAAACATCGCGAAAAGGCAGAAGAGTTACGCGCCGATATGGGACAAATTGGTCATTATATTGGAGTAGATGTCCCTGAATTTCGCCGCATTGTTAATCAGGTTCAAAAAGGTGAAAAAGAAGCTCGTAGTGCTAAAAAAGAGATGGTCGAAGCAAATTTGCGCTTGGTAATTTCAATTGCAAAAAAATATACTAACCGTGGACTTCAATTCTTAGATTTAATCCAAGAAGGTAACATTGGCTTGATGAAAGCTGTAGATAAATTTGAATATCGGCGTGGTTATAAGTTTAGTACTTATGCTACATGGTGGATCCGACAAGCTATAACTCGGTCCATTGCAGATCAGGCTCGAACTATTCGTATTCCGGTTCATATGATCGAGACCATTAATAAATTAGTGCGCACTGGCCGTCAAATGTTGCATGAAATTGGGCGTGAACCTACACCAGAGGAATTAGCTGCAAAATTACAGATGCCTTTGGATAAAGTCCGCAAGGTAATGAAAATAGCGAAAGAACCAATTTCACTGGAAACTCCAATTGGAGATGAAGAAGATTCACAATTAGGCGATTTCATTGAAGACAAAAATGCTATTTTACCTTTGGAGTCGGCTATTCAGGGCAACCTAAAAGAAACTACTACACGCGTCTTAGCCTCACTAACGCCACGTGAAGAACGTGTTTTACGTATGCGTTTCGGGATTGGCATGAATACAGATCATACTTTGGAAGAAGTTGGGCAACAATTTAGCGTAACACGTGAACGTATTCGTCAAATTGAAGCCAAAGCTTTACGCAAATTAAAGCATCCTAGTAGAAGTCGTAAATTGCGCAGTTTCTTAGATACATAGCCAAAGGCGCTTAAATGCGCCCCTGGCACTTTCATTTAAATTAAAACCACAATAATCTTAAAATTCTAAAGCGTCGTTTACGATGCCGACCAATAATTCTTGAACAATTTGCATTGAACCTTCTGGATATGTCCGATGCCCAATATATACGCCACTCTGGTCTTCAATTACAAAAATAGTATACGGGCAATGAACTATGTTCATTGGGTCAATTTCCATAACTGTTCGTGATATAACTGCAGAGCAAAAAAGAAAAATATCTGCAGCTTTAAAAATTTCTTTATTTGAGCCAACATCAATAGCTGTTCGAGATAGCATTTCACCAGTATGACTGACATGGTCAATAATTAGCCCCTTACCTACAATAGCTCCCTCGACGCTAAATGTAGCATCATCAAAACTGCCATCATATTTATAAAGAACCGCACTTTGCGCTAAAGCTACATTTACGTTAAAAAGTGATAATATGCAGACGATCAATACACGCATTATTTACTCCTTAATTAAAGCAGTTATCATATTTACCCATCTGAACCAAGAGAAACTATTGTGAGTAAAGTTTTAAAAACTCAATTATAGCATCAAGATCTTTTTCTTTTTTAAGGCCAGAAAATGACATTTTTGTACCTTTCAGAAACTTTTTTGGTTTAGTCAAAAATGCACGTAAAGTTAAATCATCCCAAACTAAACCACTTTCAGAAGCACTCCTTAACGCTATGGAATATTTATATTTTTCAACTTGAGCACCATCCGCTAAATAGATCCCGTTTAATGATGGGCCAGTCCCATTTTTAGCCTTCTCACCAACCTTGTGACAAGCTTTACATTTCTTAAAAATTTTAGTTCCTGCAGTTACCAACTCTTGATTTAATACTTCTATGATAGGTTCTTCAATTAACTCATCATCTAGATTTATTTCAATTTCAGATTTAGTTTTAGCTTCGATAACTTTAGCTGCTGTCTCCTCTGGGGTGACATCAATAACAGCAGCTCGTAGGATAATTTCTGCTGTTTTTTTACAATTATTCATGCAAACATTACGGGTAAATATAGGATATTCAACCGTAGCGCGATCATCCATAAAAAATCCTTCTGAATTTTCCTGAGGCATATCTAAAAAGTTATTATTAGATAAAATGAAGGCTTCGTCATCTACAGTATCATTTACATATAAAATATAGGCAACCAATGCATATACTTCGTCTGGGCTTAATGATTGGGCATTTCCAAACGGCATAGCACGATAAACATAATCATAAACAGTAGATAAATAAGGCCAGTATGAGCCAACCGTCTTAACTGGGCGGTCATCAGTAAGCGTACCTTGTCCACCAGCCAAAACAGGCCATCTATCCACAGCCTCTCCAAAGTCGCCATGGCAAGCAGCACACTTTTCAACAAATATTTCCTCACCCTCGGCTACCGAACCAGAACCTACTGGCAAACCTAGTCCATCTGGACGCACATCTATGTTCCAAGCATTTACCTCAGCACTTGTAGCTAAACGTCCCAAGCTTGCTGTATCAGCATAAATAGGCACAGACATTATACAAATAGTTGCTGTTAATTTAAGAAATTTCAACATTCTCAGCGACTCCCTTTGTGTTTATGTGCCACGTTTGTATCCCATTATTGTGGTAAATCGAATTTTTACCACGAATGAAACGCAATTCATCTTTAGTAGGCTGGACATAACCAGTACTATCATGAGCTCTACTTTGAACTAATAAATCAGAGCCATTCCAGTTAAATTCATAATAAAAACGGTGCATAGATTTATCGAAAGATGGACCTGACATTCGAGCGGTATTCCAGTTTTTACCACCATCGATAGTCACGTCCACACGGGGAATAGTTCCACGACCTGACCACGCCACCCCAGATAGTATTGTAGGCCCTTTGCTGTGTAAAATAGGCGCCTGAGGGCTTGGGTTAGTAATTACAGACTTTGCGTCCATGACCCAAGTAAAGCGTCTAGCTTTTCCATCTTTAAGTAAATCTGTATATTTAGATGTTTCTTCGCGGTGATGCCAAGGCTGATCGCCTACTTCAATACGACGCAACCATTTAACCCACATGTTGCCTTCCCAGCCAGGGACGACCAGCCTAAGAGGATAGCCTTGCTCTGGACGTAATGACTCACCATTCATTTTAAAAGCGACTAAACAATCATCTAGTGCTTTTTCCATAGGTATAGACCGTGTCATACCAGAGGCATCAGCACCTTCAGCCAATAACCACTTTCCATTAGATTTAATACCCGCCTCTTCTAGCAGCAACCTAAGAGGAACCCCTGTGTACATGACATTATGAATCATGCCATGGGTAAATTGACAGCCATTCAGTTGTGAGCCGCGCCATTCCATTCCTGAATTTGCCGCACATTCTAGAAAATAAGTGCGGTTCTCTCGTGGAAACCGCATGATGTCTTCCATGGTAAATACAAGTTCTTTATCTACCAAACCATTAATCATTAAGCGATGTGATGCGGGATCATACTCTGCAACGCCACCGTGATGCCGCTCAAAACACAATCCGTTAGGAGTAATAATTCCGTCTAATTCGTGCAAGGGTGTAAAATTGATTGAAGACACTGGATCAGCAGTAAGCCACGGCACAGAACGTCGCTTAACATCTACTTCAAAGGCTGATGGCATGCCGTAAGGTCTTTCATCAACACCACTTCCCAA
>Ga0115003_10000041_pt1 | contig 85051 bp, 86 predicted proteins | sample ArcticOcean_MG_C_7_FD_88736 | JGI IMG/M metagenome (GOLD analysis project Ga0115003, IMG submission 88736) | Marine microbial communities from western Arctic Ocean - ArcticOcean_MG_CB11_88 | ecosystem: Environmental > Aquatic > Marine > Oceanic | place: Arctic Ocean: Canada Basin | collected...
AATATATGCAGGAAAGCGATCCATACGTTGATCGTATGGCATAATAGCCATTGTAGGTGCTTTCATAATATTTCTACGCCAAATTCCAACTAATGCCATTAATATTGGTAGATTTTGCTCTAACGGGGCAGATCTAAAATGCTGATCCATATCTCTAAATCCGTTTAATAATTCACGAAATCTAGCTGCACCAATTGCCAATGCAATAGGCAACCCAATAGATGAACACATGGAATAACGTCCACCTACCCAATCCCAAAAACCAAATACATAATTCTTCTTTATTCCAAATAAGCTAGTAGCGGTCACGTTAGTGGATAGAGCAACCATATTTGCTCCAACTTCATCATCTGACAATTCAGATAATAACCATTTTTTTGCAGTTTCAGCATTGGTCATAGTCTCTATTGTGGTGAAAGTTTTTGAAGCAATTAAAATTAATGTTGATGCGGGGTTCAAATTAGCAAAAGTATCCTGAAAGTCATTCCCATCTATATTTGCGAGAAAATGTAGATTTGGACCATCATAATTATAAGATTTTAATGCTTTTATAGACATGACAGGACCAAGATCAGATCCTCCAATGCCAATATTGACCACATCAGTAAATACTTCTCCACGGGCATTTTTAATTTTACCAGTCCGTATTAACTCTGCAAACGTTAAAAACCTTTGTAAAGTTTCATCAACCAATTCAGATGAATTTATTCCATCAATCATATAGCCATCATCAGATTCAGCACGTAAAGCAATATGCATCACTGCACGGTCTTCAGTAGTGTTAATATGTTCACCAGAGAACATTGCATTGCGCTTTGCCTCAACATTGCAAGACACAGCTAATTCTAACAGGTTTTTCCACGCAATTGAATCAACGCGTTCTTTTGAAAAATCAATAATAAGATCATCTTTACTAAATGAAAACTCATTAAACCTATTGGGATTGTTCACATATAAATCTTGAAGATGTATATTATTTAATCTTTCCCAATCTTCATAAAGCTTTTTCCAAACATCATCATTCATTGCATTCATGATAATACCCTAACTGAGTCACTTGCTAGTTGTTGTATTTGATCCCAATCTCTATTTTTTATTGCATTTTTAGGAGCAACCCATGAGCCTCCAACACATTTAACATTTGATGAATCTAAGTAGTCTTTAGCATTTTCTAAAGATACTCCACCAGTTGGGCAAAATGTGATTTGAGGTAATGGAGATGATAAAGATTTCAAGAAAGCAGCGCCTCCAGCAGCTTGGGCTGGAAAAAACTTTTGAACACTATAACCTCGTTCTAGTAATTTCATAGCTTCACTTGCAGAAGTCGCTCCAGCTAATAAAGGTAACCCTGCCTCTTCACATGCGGCTATTAATTTATCAGTTGCACCTGGCGCCACTCCGAAAGTTGCACCAGCATTAACTGCATTTTTTACATCTTGGCATGTAATAAGAGTACCAGCCCCAACAATTCCACCTTTAATCTTTGCCATTTCTGAAATTACATCTAATGCACAATCAGTACGTAAGGTAACTTCTAATACAGGCAAACCACCCGCTACTAACGCTTCACCCAAATTTTTTGCAGTAGATAAATCTTCTATGATTAGTACTGGAATAACAGGTGCCATCATACATAACTCTAGATTTCTTTTACTTGATTCAAATGCGGAAATCTTAGTCATTAATTAAACCTCTTTTAAAAGTCAAAAACAGAGGCACCAGTTTTTGCTGGGCCTGAATTTTTACGAAATATTTCAAATAATTCTCTACCAACTCCAAATGAATTGGAAGTTAAATCTGGATGTTCTAATAATCGAGTAAAAACTTCTTTATTTTCAACGCTTAAAATACCTGAGTTAGCATCTACAGTAACTACATCACCATCACATAAATAGGCAATAGGTCCACCATCTAAAGCCTCAGGCGACATATGAATAGCAGCAGGTACTTTTCCTGAAGCACCAGACATGCGGCCATCAGTTATTAATGCAACTTTCAAACCACGATTTTGCAAAACAGCCATACAAGGTGTCAAATTATGGAGTTCAGGCATTCCATTTGCACGAGGCCCTTGATAACGAACCACAATTATAACATCTGAAGAAAACTCTCCTAGCCTAAAAGCATTAAGAACTGATTGTTGATCATTAAACACACGGACAGGAGCCGTTATGTTGCGACGATCATTAGCAACAGCTGAAACTTTCATTACTGCACTACCTAAATTGCCATCAAGATTTGCCAAACCACCACTTTTTTGAAATGGTGCAATAACAGTCGAAATAATTTTCGAATTTAAGGAACTTGTTACTCCAGAATACCAATCCAACTTTCCATTAATTAATTTTGGATCTTTCGTATATTTTTCTAATCCGATGCCAACAATCGTTTGAGTATCATCATGCAAGAGGTTTGCGCTCAATAATTCTGAGATTACTAACCCTAGTCCACCAGAAGCATGAAAGTGATTAACATCAGCTAAACCGTTTGGATAAACTCGCGCTAATAATGGAATTATTTGAGAAATTTCAGCAAAATCAGACCATTGTAAAATAATACCAGATGCACGTGCCATTGCTACTAAATGAATTAATAAATTTGTTGACCCACCTGTCGCCATTAATCCAATAATTCCATTTACGTATGCACGTTCATCTAAAATATGGGAAACTGGGGTATAATTAGATCCAAGATCAGAAATGGCTAATGCATGGGTTGCTCCAAATTCAGTTAGGGCGTCTCTTAAAGGAGTGTTTGGATTTACAAAACTTGAGCCCGGTAAATGTAATCCCATAAATTCCATAAGCATTTGATTGGTATTCGCAGTACCATAAAAAGTACAAGTCCCTGGCCCGTGATAACTTGCCATTTCAGAAGCCATTAGATCTGATCTATCTGCTTTCCCTTCAGCAAAATCCTGACGAATCTTGGCTTTATCATCATTACTTTGGCCTGTTGACATTGGACCTGCTGGCAAAAATATAGCTGGTAAATGCCCAAAAGTTGCTGCCGCTATTACCATACCCGGAACAATTTTATCACAAACTCCTAAATAAACACTGCTATCAAACACATTGTGTGATAGCCCGATAGCTGCAGACATAGCAATCGCATCACGGCTAAACAAAGATAGCTCCATCCCTGTTTGTCCTTGAGTTATGCCATCACACATAGCAGGTACACCAGCAGCTACTTGAGCTGTACCACCCGCAATTCGAGCAGCTTTTTTTATTAAATCAGGATAACTTTGAAAAGGTTGATGTGCAGATAGCATATCGTTATATGCTGTAATAATACCAATATTCCCACCAACACCTTCAATTAGTCGTTTTTGATCATCCACAACAGGAGCATATGCATGTGCCTGATTTCCACATGTTAAGTGCGCGCGCCTAGGACCATCTTTGCGAGCCTCGTTCATTCTATTCAAATAGGACAAACGTTTTTTTTCTGAGCGTTTTTGTATTTTTTCAGTGACGTTTTGTATAACTAGATTAATTGCCATTTAGTATCCTGCTATAAAATATTATTTATTTAACAAATTGAAATATTAAAAATTAGAGTCTTTAAAAAAGAAAAACATATTTTCTAATTATGTTATATTTTTTCCCAGGACCGACCATCACGCGACATCATTTTTGTGGCCTCTAACGGCCCAGGCCCGCCTGAAGTATACTCTAGAGGCTCTTCTTTTGATTCATCCCAATCTGCAATAATGTCATCAACCCAAGCCCACGCCGCCTCTAATTCATCACCTCGCATGAAGAGGGTTTGGTCTCCCCTACATGTATCCATAATCAAACGTTCATAGGCATCAATAGATTCTATTTGTCCTGTTAACTGTGCAAAAGTCATATCAAGTGGAGCATTTATTAAGCGCATCCCACCTGGCCCAGGTTCTTTGACTCCTATATGTAAGGTCATACCTTCCTCAGGCTGAAGGCGAATAACTAATTTATTTTGATAATTCTTACCTAAATCTGGAAATATTGTATGCGGTAAAGGTTTAAACTCAACTACAATTTCTGAAACTTTTCTCGATAAAGCTTTGCCAGTACGTAAATAAAATGGAACACCAGCCCACCGCCAGTTTGATACATGAGCTTTAATTGCAACAAAGCTATCAGTATTTGATTCTGGATTATTAACGTGATCACGGAAAGATCCATTTGCCCCTTGATACTGACCACGTACAGTGTCTTTTATATTAACTGGTAATAAAGAACGAATAACTTTTAATTTTTCGTTGCGTATATCATCTGCATCAAAATGTGCAGGTGGCTCCATCGCTATTAAACAAAGTAATTGCATTAAGTGATTTTGCACCATGTCTCGCATGGCACCTACTTCGTCATAATATTCACCACGACCATTAACATCACCAGTTTCAGCAACAGTAATCTGTACATGGTCTACGTAATTATTATTCCATAATGGCTCTAATAATACATTAGCAAATCTTAAAGCCATAAGATTTTGAACAGTTTCTTTTCCAAGATAATGATCAATTCTAAATATTTGTTTTTCTTTAAATACAGAACAAAGTGTTTTATTTAGCATCGTGGCAGATGCCAAATCTGTTCCTAATGGCTTTTCCACAACAACACGCGTTTGTGGTGTAATTAATTTGAAACTATTTAGCCTTTGTGTGCAAGATTCAATTAAAGCAGGACTAATTGATAAATAAAACGTACGGATTTCTTGTGAATTTTTTATAAAAAATTCAGTTAATCCATCCCAACCTTTATCTGAACCCAGATCCATACTTATAAAATTTAGCATTTTACAGAATCCATTTATTTGGTTTTCTGTAAATATTACATTTGGAGCAAATTCAGATATTGAATTACGAACTAAAATGTTAAAATCACTTTGTGATAGATCCCTGCGAGACACTCCAATAATCCGAGACGTTGGTGGAACTTGTCCCACAATAAAACGTCTAAAAAGCGCTGGTATTATTTTACGCTTAGATAGATCACCCGTTGCACCAAATATAACCAAGTCAAATGACTTAACTGGAATAGTTTTTGATACCATAAGTATAGTTCCTTTATAAAGCTGCCATTGAGCGCGCTGTGTCAATCATGCGGTTTGAGAATCCCCATTCGTTATCATACCACGAAACTATGCGAACTAATCCACCTTTAGTCACAGAGGTTTGAGGTTGAGCATAGTTACTTGAAGTTGTTGTGTGATTGTAATCAATTGACACTTTAGGTTCAGTTTCAAAATTCAAAACACCTTTCATTCGACCTTCAGAAGCATTTTTCAATGCTGTGTCAATTTCGTCAATTGTAACTGGCTTTTCTGGAATATATGCCAAATCAACCATTGACACATTAGGAGTTGGCACACGAATTGCACTGCCCTCTAATTTACCAGTAAGTTCTGGTAAGACCAACGAAATAGCACTGGCAGCGCCTGTTGAAGTTGGGATCATTGAAAGTGCGCCTGCTCGAGCACGGTACAAATCTTTGTGATCTGAATCATGTAAAGCCTGATCACCAGTATATGCATGAATTGTTGTCATGTAGCCTGTTTTTATACCAGCTAAATCATTCAAAACTTTAGCGATTGGGGCCAAACAATTTGTAGTACAAGATCCATTAGAAACAATAATATCTGACGCAACTAAGGTTTCTTCATTAACACCAAAAACTATTGTCTTGTCTACGTCTCTTCCGGGTGCAGAAATCAAAACCTTATCCACACCTGCAGCAAGTAATTTTACTGCATCAGCACGTTTAGTGAAAAACCCAGTGCACTCCATTGCTATTTGAACATCGGACCAAGGTAGATTTTCTGGCTCTCTGATTGCTGTAACCCTAATGAATTGCCCATTAACCACGATTCCACCATCTACTGCTTCCACAGTACCATTAAACCTGCCATGAACGGAATCGTAACGTAATAAATGCACAATAGTATTTATGTCTGTTAGGTCATTAATAGCCATTACCTTAATATCATCATGATTATATTCAAAAACTGACCTTAGCATTGAACGTCCAATTCGGCCAAAACCATTTATAGCAATTTTTAAAGTCATGATGTTTCCTTTGTAAGATATTTCCGTTAGCGCTAACGGAAATGTGTATATTAGTCAATGTTTTTTACAAATGCTTTTTCTGGCGTGACATCTGTTCTCTATCGTTTTAAAAGTGTATAATGAACGTTAACCTTACCTTAAAAGATGTAGCTGCAGCCGCTGGTGTTAGTGAAATGACTGCCTCTCGTGCATTGCGAAATGTTACAGATGTATCGCCACTTACTCGAATAAAAGTTAAGGCCGCAGCCACTGAACTTGGATACGTCCCAAATCGAATTGCGGGAAGTCTTGCATCCCAAAAAGTTAATTTGGTAGGTGTCGTTATTCCTTCTGTCAAAAGTTATGTATTTTCAGAAGTCTTAGATGGAATATCAGCATCGTTAAATCCATCACAATTACGTCCAGTATTTGGTTTAACAGATTATAATTTAGACACAGAAGCTGATGTTATTCGTGAAATGCTAGAGTGGCGACCAAGTGGTTTGATCATTGCAGGATTAGAACATTCTGAAGCAGCAAAACAAATTTTATGCAACACAAATACACCTGTAGTTGAAATAATGGATACAGATGGAGATGCTATTGATTCATGTGTTGGAATATCACATTACGATGCAGGGTATGATATGGCGCTAGCTATTTTAGCTAAAGGTCATAAGGAAATTGGTTTTCTAGGTACGAAAATGACGTTAGACTTTCGAGCATCTAAACGGTTTAACGGTTTTGTAGATGGCTTGAACACTCAAAGTATCAAACTAATTGATCAAGAAAATTATACTTCAGGATCCACCGTTAAAAAAGGAAGACAATCTACAGAAGCAATGCTTGCAAGAAACCCTCAACTAGATTGCATATATTGTTCGACAGATGTCATTGCAATGGGAGCGGTAATGCATTGTATAGTAGCAGGTATTTCAATTCCTGATAGTTTAGCAATTGCAGGCTTTAATAATCTAAGTATGACTTCAGGTTTACCGATAGAGCTGGCAACAACAGACTCTTTACGTTTTGATATTGGAAAAGCAGCTGCAGATTTAATACTAAAGCGTAATCGACCGGGAATTATTACAAGCCCAGAAAAAATAGAACTAAAAACTCTATTAAATATTGGAACTAGTATCTAAAATTTAATTTCATTCAAAAACGGTGGGTTAGAACCTTTACGAGATACAGTGATAGCTGCAACTGTAACTGCAAATTCAAGTGATCTTTGTATTTGGCTTATACTTAATTTATCAATTTTATCTTTTGAAAGGCATTCAAGTTGACTTAATCTAGATAAAAATCCAGCATTAAAAGTGTCACCCGCTCCAACAGTATCGATAACAGTTACTTTTGGTACAGATATATTAATCGGTTTAACACCCCTAACGTAGGCAATGGCTCCATCCTCACCTTTAGTAACAATAACTAACTTAGCGCCCAAATCATGCAGTAAACCAACTTTATTATCGATTGCATCTTCAAAATTAAAAATCCAATTCAGATCTTCATCTGAAACTTTCACAATATCTGAAACTGAAATCATATTTTTTAAACGAGCCCGATAAGAGATCTCATTAGTTATAAAACCTGGCCTTATATTAGGGTCCAGCATAGTTACGCGTTTTTTCGATTCACGAAGAAATAACGTTTCATATGTCTCAGCAGCAGGTTCTACACATAGACTAATCCCACCAAAGTAAAGAGCTGAAATATTCTCTGGAATTATTGGAATATCATTAACTTCAATCAATCGGCCTGCTGAGTTTTCATCATAAAATGTATATTCAGCATTGCCATTTTTAAGTAAAACAAAAGCCAAAGTTGTCGGTCTATCACTGCGAATCAAAAATTCTGTAGATACATTAGAATTTAATAATTCTTTATTTAGCTGTTTTCCAAAAAGATCTGTAGAAATACCAGAAAGTAATGCAACAGGTGTATCAAGGCGCCCTAATGCAATGCTTGTATTAAAAATTGCACCACCTGAAAGTGGGGAAAATGCAGCCTTACCATCAGAATCCGCAACAGGAATCATATCAATCAGAGCTTCGCCACAACACAATATCACTCTATAATTATTCCTTTTGTTAAACTTACGCTACGCGTAAGCCAGTTTTAATATCAAAATAATGCGCAAGATTCGCATTAAAATTAAAGTACATAATAGCACCTTTGGCAACAGAAGGCGTCGAATCCATTTTTGCAATAAACTCAACACCAGTTTCAGTGACTAAATGTACCAACGCATATTCACCAAGGTTCTCAACTAAATCTAGACGACCCTGGATGATAGCAGCTTCAGTTCCACATTTAATAAAATTTTCTGGACGGATACCTATTTTTAGCTTTTCACTCATCGGTTTCATTAGACGTTTGTTAGCTGCAGTTACTAAATCAGTTTGTTTGAAAAAATTCATTTTAGGGCTGCCTATAAATTGCGCAACAAAAGCATTAGCAGGACGTTCATATAATTCAATCGGTGACCCAACTTGTTCAATAAGACCATCACGTAAAACAACAATTTTATCAGCCAATGTCATTGCTTCAACTTGGTCATGGGTCACGTATATCATTGTAGTCTTGAGACGATCATGGAGGCGTGCTATTTCAAGACGTGTTTGAACACGTAAGGCAGCATCAAGATTTGACAATGGTTCATCAAACAAAAACACATCAGGATCTCGCACAATCGCTCGACCAATTGCTACTCGTTGGCGTTGTCCACCAGAGAGATTACGAGGTGATCGTTCAAGATAATCGTCTATTTGCAAAATTTCTGCTGCCGCAGAAACACGCCGCTCGATTTCATCAACTGCTGTCTTTGCTTGTTTTAAGCCAAATGACATATTTTGTTTCACCGTCATATGTGGGTATAAAGCGTAGGATTGAAAAACCATGGCCACTCCACGTTTCGAAGCATCTACATCGTTTACTTCCCGATCACCAATAAAAACTGTCCCATCTGTAATATCTTCAAGTCCTGCAATCATTCGTAACAACGTTGATTTACCGCAGCCAGATGGGCCAACAAATACTACAAATTCGCCATCTTTAATATCAAGGTCAACCCCATGCATAACTTCTGTTGTTCCATAACTTTTTCGGACTCCAAGTAATTTTAAACTGGCCATTTTCGCTCCATTTTAGATATTTCAATACGCAGAACTTCTGCAAAATTAGGGTAGGTTTTAGGTATCTCGCCCCAAAGTTGACGACTATTAATAAATTCATCCCTACCAAGCATTGAGCTAAGTGAATCCCAACTTGGTTCTAAATAATCAAAATCGACTTTACCGGCTAAAACATGTTGAGCAAATTGATGCCAACTTGCAATACTTCTAATAGAAAATAATGGTGTAATGCCTTGAGCAAAACAACCCTCCAATGTTGGTCTTATAAATATTGGAAACTTAGCCATACCATCGGCACATATCCGGGATACAGTGTCCCCAATTGCTTGATTATTAAAACGTTGTTCAATTTTTTCTAGATATTCATATTTAGAAAAGGGTAACTCGATTGTTAATGCAGGAAGTACTTCTTCACATTCAAACCCTTTAAAATGTGCAAATAAATGAGGGATTTGCATCGCCATATCGAATGTTCTTATTTTTTCTAATGCTGCCAGATAGGTAAGTGCAGTATGCCCACCATTTAGCACACGAATTTTAGTTTCTTCATATGGATCGATATCAGATGTTATGGTAACCCCAACATCCGTTAAATTTGGCATATTATTAGAAAAATTGTCTTGTAAAACCCATTGGGTAAAATCTTCTGCCATAATTGGTGATGAAACCTTTATCCCAATTAATTCTGATAATTCTATACTTAATTCTAATGAAGTCCGAGGAGTTATTCGGTCAACCATTGAACTTGGAAATGCTACGTTATCAGTTACCCAACTTATTAGATCACTATCATTACAAATTTTAAGATATGCTAATAAATTACGTTGTAACATTTTACCATTTTGTCGAATATTATCACAACAAGCGATGGTTAAAGGTGCACCTCCTGCAGCAACGCGAGAGAGCAGAGAAGCCCGCAAATAACCATAAACAGTTAACTGAAGATTATTATTAATCTCATTCAAAATATGTGGGTCATCTATAATCAAATCACCATTAGGGTCAGTGTAATATCCACTCTCAGTCACTGTTATTGTAACTAGATTTACAGTATCTAAAGCAAGAATTTTTTGCGAATTATTTTTGTCAGAACACCAATCATAAAAACCTACATGTGATCTAACTCGCCGAAGTTCAACCTGCCCATCAGCCGAATAGGATTTAAGAAAGTATCCATCATGCTGCGAAATATCAGCAGCCACAGCTTGAAAGTGATCATACTCACTTGAACGAAGGTTAACAGCAGCTATACCCCAATTTAGGTCACCACTTTGGGCCATATAATCATCTAAGTAAACGGCCTGATGTGCTCGGTGAAACGCACCAAACCCTAAATGAACAACCCCAATCTTACAATTAGAACGTTCATATTCTGTTGCAAAAATATGTTTTTTTGAGATGCTGTTCATTAAACTTTCTCCAACTTTGTTAAAAGTTCCTTGCGTGCAGTTTCTCGATAAATTGAAGGAGTAGTTCCTTTAATCTTTAAAAAGTGACGGTTAAAATTTGCAACATTTTTAAAACCAACACTAAAACAAATTGAGGTTACTTGATCATCAGAAGCATAGAGCATCCCACACGCCTGCCCAATCCGAACTCGGTTAACAAATTCCACGAAGCTATGACCCGTAACATTAGAAAAATTTCTGCCAAATGTACTAAAGGACATGCCTGCCATTTCAGCGGCATTAACGGCGCTAATATTAGAATCAAAATTTTCAAGAATATAATCTACAATATTACCAATACGAGCGTATTTGCTTCCACCATCAGCATTTATTAATTTTGTTTCCGACAATGTCATTTTTTCAGCATGTTCATTAAGGCGGACTAAAAAACGAATAAACGCTAATATGCGTTCAGGTCCTGAACTATCACGGATGGCTTCCATATGCCCTCGTGCAAAAGTTGCATTAAAACCTTTAAATAAAATACCAGATTCAGCTAATTCTAACATACGTCGAATACCGCCAAACTCCGGGAATCCTTCTGCAAGTTTCTCGAAACTTTCTTGACTGAACTGAACTAACATATCACGTATTTCAATAACTTCGCTTGATAAACTATCAGTAACCCAATTATGAGGCAGATTTGGGCCAGTTAAAAATAAACTTCCAGGTTCGAATGTGCCTATAAAATTCCCCACAAATGCTTTTCCACGAGTTTCAACAATTAGATGGAGTTCATATTCTTCATGTGCATGCCAGCGGCATAACTCAGACGGCCAGCCATGTTCTAAGTAACGAATAGAACGAGTATTTCTATCAACAAGTTCAATTTTTGGATGCATTATTGACATAAATCTACCTCAAAACATTTCCACCATCGATACAGATGGTTTGAGCAGTCATATATGATGATTGATCTGATGCTAAGAAAACAGCCGCCCTTGCAACATCTGAAGCACTGCCCATATGTCCAAGCGGAACAGCTTCCCCAACTTCTTGTTTTTTTTGGCCAAGCTCTTTCCCTTCAAATTTAGAAAAAAGTGCATCAACATGTTTCCACATTGGTGTGTCAATTACTCCAGGGCTGATTGCATTAACTCGAACTTTATAGGAAGCCAGTGCAAGAGCTGTTGATTGCGTATAACTTATAACTGCAGCCTTAGTTGCACAATAATGTGCAACTAAGGCTTCGCCACGATGACCTGCTTGGCTTGCAACATTTATAATGGAACCTGGCTTTTCATTAATAACCATAGATTTTGCAGTTGCTTGCATTACAGCATAAAAAGCGCGTACATTTAGACCAAATAGGCGATCATATTGTTCCAAATCTGCATCTAAGATTGAGCCCATATCAAAAATCGCAGCATTATTGAATAATACATCTGGCTTGATTTTTTTGACCCAATCACACGCGTCAGACAACTCATCAATCAAATCAAATTGACGGTAGATTGCGTCACCAGAATAAGTTTCAGAAATATCAGTAGCATAAACTGTAGCTCCAAGGGCAGAAAAATGTTCAACTACACTAGCTCCGATGCCCCCGAACGCTCCCGTTATAAGGCATGTTTTGCCAGTCAAATCTGTAGGTGCTGCATTGATCACTTTACTGCTCCAAATGTTAGACCTTGGACGAGCTGTTTTTGGCAAAACCAGCCTAAAATAACAATTGGGGCAATTGCAGCTGTTGATACAGCAGACAAGCGACCAAAAAATAAACCTTCGGGTGCCCGATTACCTTCTATTAATTTAGATAATGTTGCCGCATCAATCGTCGTAAGCCGCACAGTCCAATAAGCTTCATTCCAGCAAAATATAAAAGTTAAAAGAGCCGTCGATGCAATGCCACCCCACGCAAGTGGAATAAGTATATCCTTTACTTCACCCCAAGTGCTGACCCCATCCATTTTACCAGCTTCAATAATTTCTTTAGGGATTTCTTTGAAATATGTGAATAGCATCCAGATTACTATTGGAAGGTTGATCAAGCAAAGCACCAAAATAACTAAAAAGTGAGTATCAAAAATACCAAGAAAGTTTTTTGTTAGAAAAGTCATCGGATAAAGTACCGCAGCTGCTGGCAGCATTTTTGTAGATAACATCCACATCAGTATGTCTTTTGTATGTCTGCTAGGTTCAAATGCCATTGCATATGCAGCAGGAATGCCGACTATAAGGGCTAGGATCGTCGCAAAAGAAGATGTAATTACAGAATTCATAGCGAAACGCCAGTAATCATAATTTTGGGTCATATTTACATAGTTTTCCAAAGTCGGAGTAAAGTGAAACAAAAACTCTGGCTTTACCGCATCAGCATCAGTTTTAAAGCTGGTAAAAACCAACCAAAAAATTGGAAAAAAGAATATAATTGCAATTGTCCACGCCAAAACAGGCCAAAGAAAATTACTGAGTTTAGATGATTGCGTTACTGTTGCCATTGTCTTTTCCTTAATCCATCAAACTCTTGCCAACCACACGCAACAAGAAAATTGCTATGATGTTTGCAAGTATTACGGCAAAAATGCCAGTAGCGCTGGCGGCACCAATATTGTTCGAAGTAAATTCCCCAATAAGATATGGTAGGTTTTTATTACCGTTTCCACGGCTGACTATTTCAATCTCTGCATAAAGCGAGAGGTGAAATATCGACTGGATCATAACCACAATTGCGATAGGTCGTGCCAAATGAGGCACTGTCAGATTAATAAACTTTGACCATGCATTTGCACCATCAAGCGTAGCCGCTTCTTTTTGCGACTCATCTTCAGATTGCAATGAAGTCATAAAAATAAGAACTGCAAAGGGCGTCCATTGCCAAGAAACCATCATTATAACTGCATAAGATGATGTCTGAGTAGCTCGAAACGAGATTGGTTCAAATTCTGGCCACATAGAAAAAAATGAGCCTAGAACTGGAAAGTCGCGCAAGCCATCAACAATGTTATTTACCCCCCCCACGGCAAGCCCATTTAGGCCCAACACTGGATCAAGGATCATATTTATCCACAAAACCGCATTAACCGCAGGCATCACAAAGAAAGGTGAAATGAGTAGGACACGCACAATTCCACGACCCGGAAATGATCTGTTGATAAGAACCGCAATTGCTAAACCCAAAATAACTGTAAGGATAAGAATGCTACTGACAATAAATACACTATTCTGGATCGCAAGCCAAAAATCTTTGGCGTCCAATACATATTTATAATTACCAAATCCTCGCCAATTGCTCAAACTAGGGGACGTCCATTCAGGTCTATTAAAGCTATTTAATACATAACGAATAAAAGAAAAATATAATGTCATAGAAAGTGGAACAAGCATCCAAATTAATAAAAGCACAACTGCAGGCGTTTGAAGTAGGCGCGGGAGTGTTCTTTTAGGCATAACAATTTAATCCCTTCTAGCGAAGATTTCGCTAAACTTGTAATTAGTAAAGTAATATTTTGTTAAGCAGTAAGATAATATCATTCAACTACTTTGCTTTAAACTGAGTATCAATATTGCTATAAAGGCCCGGAAATATCCGGACCTTTATGTAAATAGTTATAACTATTTAGTAACCAGCTTCAGTCATAATAGCTTCAGCAGCAGCTTGTGAAGCAGCTAGAGCTTCTTCAACTGTTTTTGCTCCAGAAAGAGCAGCTGCTATTTCTTGTGCGACAGCTGAACCAACTTCTGGGAATTCAGGGATAGCAGCAAACTGTACACCAACGTATGGCTTAATGTCTGTTGCTTCTGGAGCTGCTGAATTGATTGCAGCCATTTCAGCTGCGGCAAAGCCAGCAACTTTCTGGAACTCCGGAATAGCGTATGTTGATGTACGCGTGCCAGTTGGGACAGAACCCCAACCAAAATCTGGGTGGTTTCCAACTGCTTGAATATAAGCTTTAGAAGTTGCCCACTCAATAAACTTTTGAGATTCAACAGCATTTGGCGAACCTGCAGGAATAGCCATAGCCCAAGCCCACAACCAGTTTGCGCCAACTGGGTTACCAGCATTTGGCGACTGAGCATAAGCTACACCGTCAACAGTTAAAAAAGATGCTGCTATCGTAGCATCAATCCACATCCCACACTTACCTTCATTATAAAGAGCAAGAATTTCATTGAACGAATTACCTTCTGAACCTGGAGGTCCATATTTACCCAAAAGATCTACGTAAAAGTTTACAGCTTCTTTCCATTGGATAGAGTCAATAGTTGGCTTCATATCAGCATCAAACCAAGCACCACCAAAAGAATTCACAACAGTTGTTACGAACGCCATGTTATCACCCCAACCCGGCTTTCCACGTAAACAAGCACCGTAAACACCAGCATCTGGGTTATGGATTGCAGCAGCTGCTGCTTTTACATTTGCCCAGCTATCATTATCACGAACTACAACGCCAGCAGCATCAGTTAAGTCCTTACGATACATAACCATTGATGATTCACCGTAAAATGGTGCCGCATACAATGTACCCTTGTGTGATAAACCGTTGCGCATTGCTGGCAACATGTCATCAACGTCATAGTCAGCGCCAAAGTTTAATGGCTCAATCCAGCCTGCAGCGCCCCAAATTGGTGCTTCTTGCATGCCTATGTTGATAATGTCGTACTGGCCACCACCCGTTGCGGTATCAGAAGTAACCTGCTCGCGCAAAACACCTTCTTCTAGTGATACCCAATTAAGATTAACACCAGTTTCTGCAGTATATGCTTCTGCAACTTTTTGCATGTTGATCATGTGACCATTATTAACAATTGCAATAGTCAAACCATCTGCCATTGCAAAAGAAGCACTAGCTACGCCAAGCGTAAGGCCTAGTACTGTTCTACGTAAAGATTTCATATTTTTCCTCCCAGGGAATTATTTGACGATTCTTACGAACCAAGTCCTTTAACGTTATGGGATTCAATATACATGCGCCTATACTTATACGCAAAAATTAAATACTAAAAAATCATTTATATGGGAATTACGGCCTAAATCTAAATAATATGTAGAACTTTAATTAATACTAATTATAATATTTAGATATAAATATGTAAATATTTATTAGTTTGATGAAGTTTCACTAAAAGCCTTGGCATTAATTTTTATTTCCAAACTTTATCTAATTGACTTTTATCCATCTCGACAATATTCCATGAATCGGAGAAAGTCTCGCCTATAACATTTGCAATATATTCCTGATAAGCAGTTATACGTTCTTGTTGTAATTTATCACGTTCAATAGCAAAATTTCGATATACTTTTGCATGCCTTGGTATGTGGCCAGAGTTTTAACCAAGCAAATTAGAAGAAAATAAATACTGCACATCACAACCACTTCCTAAACCAAAAGAAATGGTTCGCAGTCTTGTAGGTGCTGGCAATGGTTGTGCAATTTTAAATATGCAGCCTCAGACAAAGATTAGTTATTGTGGTAGTGAATTGGTAGTACTGCCAACATCAGACCCGCTTCCCCCTTTAAACCTTGCAATTGGATACGACAAATCTCAACCTCGTAAATTAGTTAAATATTTTTGTAGATGCATGTGCTGAACACTTTTCAAAAGTTGGGCCAGAAGCTTGTATTGTAAGTATATAATTATATTTAATTAATAAATGCTAATTCCAATTTTATAAAATTGTTTTTTAAAACAACAATACAATGTAGAAAGCACATTACTTCTTACATTGCTATCTTGCTTGCTAACTATGCATTAACTGTGATTAACTTTGATATCAACTTGCAAACAGGATCAGTTTCATGGGTAAAGCTTTACGTTGGGGTATATTAGGGGCTTCAAATTTTGCTTTGGAACATATGCTACCAGCAATGCAGCTTAGTCGAAATACAAAATGCGTAGCTTTGGCCACATCATCTGCTAACAAAGCAAAACCTTTTTTAGAAATAAACCAAGACATAACAATATACAAAGGTTACGACGCACTAATCCAAGACACTGAAGTTGATGCTATCTACATCCCCTTACCAAATCATTTACATATGGAATGGGCCAAAAAATCTATTAATGCAGGAAAACATGTCCTGTGTGAAAAACCTATAGCAATGCATGCAGATGAAATAGATGAGCTGATTTATATGAGAGACAATTCTGGGCTTCTCGTCGCTGAAGCTTACATGATTGTACATCACCCACAGTGGCAACATGCCAAAGATTTGCTTAAATCAGGTGTTATTGGAAAATTAATTCAAGTTGATGGCGTATTTTCCTATAACAACGCACATCAACCTACAAATATCCGTAATGATGCCTCAACAGGCGGGGGTGGATTGCGAGACATTGGCGTCTATACGTTTGGCTCAACACGGTTTTTGACAGATGAAGAACCTAAAGAAATACTGCATTCTACAATTACTTGGGAAAATGGTGTTGATGTCTGGGCGGGTGTTACTGCCAAATTCCCATCATTTAATTTCATGGGTATTACATCAATGAGGATGCAGGCAAGACAAGAAATGAATTTCCATGGAACAGAAGGAATAATCAAACTTACAACACCTTTTAATCCTCAAGTTTTTAGCCAAGCTGAAGTTCAATTGCATAAAGATAAGGAAACCATACAGGTGTTTAGATTTCCGGCAGAAAACCATTACGTAAATCAACTTGAAGCTTTTAGTTCATCAGTACTAGAGGGCTACGATTATCCTTGTACTTTGGAGTTTTCTAAAGGCACTCAGCGTATGATCGATATGGTTTTAAAGAAAGCAAATACAAATTAGTGCAGCATTCAATTTAAAACTTTGCTAAAAAATATCATTACTCTAAGTAATAACTAAAAATATTATATAACAAATAAATAATATTAAAAATTAAAAATTTTATATATGTCGCATTTTGGTAGTTATACTTAAGTTGAGTCTAAACTAGATTAAAGTAATAAATTTGACACCCCAGTCAAACACATCACCGTTGATTAAATAATTTAAAGATATGCCATAAATATTTTTACGATTTCCTTAAAATTTAGTTTGGCCATTACTACTTTGGCCTCACCTGCCCTTATTCAGGAAAATTTCAAACCTATCAAACTTGCTGGCAATGTAGTTGCCACAAACAAAACAGGATTGTCATATGAGACCCAAGGGCATATTAAATTCAGGTGAAGCATCAGCGGGCCAAATACTAGTTAAATTAGACGACCGTGCAGCGAATCTAGCCATTCAGTAAGCAAAAGTTCGTTTAAGTAATCTTGAGGCAGCAGTTTATGAACAAAATTTTGCCGATCGTGAATTTGAACGTAAACAAATATTATTTCAACGAAGACTTGTAGACAAAACAACATTAGAAGCGGCTAAACATCGCAAACTAGGCCTTGATGTATTGAGCTTAAGGTCAGCCTTTAATGGTGTTTTACTGAATTTTGATCTAAATATTGGTAATTATGATTCACAAGGGATCTTGGCTGCAGAAATTTATACCCCGGATGCAAAAAATGTTGAGACATTCATTTTTTTAGATCAACTCGTTAATACCACATTCACAAATATTATAATAGGAAATCCAGTAAATGTTAGTCGTATAAATGGAAAAATTTGTTTAGACATCTGCTCAGGCGTTGGTACCAAAGTTAATTTAGAAACCCAAAACGTTAAAACAACAATTAAATTTTATTCATCATGCGCCAGATCTATGTTCTTAAATAAAGCGTTTGAAATCAAAAGTTTACTGACAAATGGCTAAATTATGAATTATGAATTATGAATTATTTATAATAAGTGTAACTAGTTCTTTGTACAAAATAAAAAGTCCAAATATTTTTGGCGTTACCTTAAAGGAATAATACAATGGCAAAGCTAAACATGGCTCAACTTTTAAAAAAGAAAAAAGAAGCTCAAAAAAATAGCTATTATCAAAAGCACCAAAAAAATCAAAAAGGCAAGCCAGCCACTGGAAAAGAAACTAATATAGGTCACAATGATACAAACAGCTAATTTTATTATATTTATAATGTTTTAATATATTTTCAAATTATTTATACAAATTTATACGACTATACACAGTCAAAAAAGTTAATAGGTCGATTGTGGCAGAAATGGCAGTCTGCCATATCTCAAAAGATCTGCTACAAACGCATTTTTCAAATTAAATATAATGAAATTATGTATATGGCTCCGACAGTAGGGATAGAATCTGTGAAATTTTACTAATATTTTTATTTTAATCATTAGAATCAGTCTCTTGAAGACTGTAGTGAAGGTGGTATAGAAATATCTGTTAATAGTCAGGTACCCCTCACTACTCTTAAATATATACTTAATTAATACATTAAATCAGTGCATAAAACACTTAACTAACAGTACCAATAATCACACTTCTTATAACTACTAAACATACATTATCTAGGCATAGTTATAGCTTTCTCAATAGCGTCAGCCGTCATTAGACCTAAACGTTCGTTCTATTTTCATTAGCTATGATAACATCTATGGCTATTGTGCTAGCGTTCATTTCTTGCACCCCACATTTGAAATGCTTGTAGTGTATCACCACAAAGTTCCAGTGTGAGATTTCTCATTAGATGAACTGGGGATCCACCCCCACCTTTCCTAGATTTTCCTTGGGCAACAGTAAGGCATAGTTTAATATTACTGATCAGATAAATTCTACCATTGTTATCCCATTTAAATTTCTGAAGTTCCTCATCTTGGCATTTACTTAATTGCAAAGATGCTGCTGCAGTATTTGAAGCTGCTTCCATACAAACATCAAAGGCAGGTAAGTAAAATTGGTCTTTAATCAACTTAAGCGAGTCAAAACCTTGATCAATGGCAATGCTGCCTTGGTATGAGTAACAGGTATGCGCCTGAAGTCCTGAATTAATTTTTGCTTTAGATTTATGACCTTTTATATCTATACAAAAACCCCTTTGGTCATCTTTTTGGTCTAGAGAATAAATTTCTACCATCGTAGCAGACACTTGTGTGCTAAATAAAGCAAACAGAAAAGTTATTAATAGTTTCTTCATTTTAATAGCCAATACTTATAAATAATATTATTTTCTTAATTAATAACTAATTTTTTCAAAATATACATTATGTTTCTTTTTATATGACATACATGTTGAATAAATATACCCTTCCCACCTTTTACCATCCGGTGTAACCAGAGTATAAGCTGTCTCTTCTATTTGTACCTTTATGATATTGCTTAGAGCCAGCATAACACCAGCAGAGTTTGTATCCCACTCTGAGCAAAAGCTAATGACACCAGAGAAAAAATAAACATGAATGTTACATGCAATGCTTTCATTTTTTGCGCCCCCAGCAGTGGGCTTGGAATCCATCGCCTAAGAGCCTAATAGCAAAAAAAATTAAACAAACTATGGCAAAGAAAATTTCATATACTTTTTAATTGGCCATTAAAATGCTAATTTTTTCATTAAAGTTCTGATAGATCTTGCAGATGTGTATCTAATGCCTTTGTGGCCAATTGTAATTCAATAATATACAATATTAATGCCAACCCAAAGATCACTAAACTGGTCGTAAACATGATCCCAAATGATGTAAAGCTTTCTAAAAAAGCAAAATAGATAGCAACAAGGTTAGTAATAAATGCCATTGCAGCCAGTGTTGATGTAGCACGATTAAGAGTTAAACGCTTTCTTAATACATCAATTTGTTTAAGATACCTGTTTGTTTCTTTATCTTCCTTAGTTAAGTTTCTAGACATAAGATCGTCATGTATTTTTCTAATTAGTGTAGCAAGTGTAGTATACCTGTTACCAAAAGATATCATCATTAAAGGTATAGCAGGGAACAATGCCGCCGGTAGTAAATATATATTATCCATTATAGTAATCCTCAGCAGAAACTTGAATACCAAATCTTACTAGTAGGACTCTTATTAATAGTTTATTCATCTTGTTTCACACCTAATGGTTCTAGTATTTACTTATCTTCAGGTTAGTATAGTTCAACGTAAGTTTAACTCAGCCTTACTACAATAGCTGCAGCAAACCCAGCTGGGAGGGCAAGATTAAGAAGGCTACTTACATATTTACCATAGGCGCCAAAAAGGTTAAACCCAACCAAGTTCTCAAGTCCCGAAAAAATACCACCACCAATTAATGTGCCTACAGCACATCCTATAAGGATTTTTTTCTGGTTATTTTTCATGTAGTTACCTCTATGTGAATTATCATCTATTATGGCTTAATAGCTCATATTGACATAATTAAACCTCCCATTAAAGATAAAACAAGATGCTTATAATAATGTTTGGGAAGATTTATGAATGAATTAACTAATAAAATTTTAGATTTCTGGTTTAATGAAATTGAACAGAATAATTGGTTCGTAAGCTCTAATAAGATTGATGATGCTGTCAAATCAAATTTTGAAAAAGAATTAGAACTCATTTCTGATGGTAAGATTCAGTTTATGCTTGTCAATAATCGATCATGTTTAGCTTATATATTATTAACTGACCAGTTTTCGAGAAATATATATCGGGGGCATCCAACTAGTTTTTCATACGATATATTTGCAAGAAATGCTTCTCAATTATGTTTGGATCAGGGGTTTATAGAAAATTATAATGCTGATGAGCGTTTGTTCGCATTATTACCCCTTGTTCATAGTGAAAAAATAGAAGACCACGAAGTAGTCAACAAGCTGAGAGAAAAGTGGTTATCTGCTCATCCCATGCATGATCAAATTAAAAAAAACTTTGACGATCACGCATATGCAATAAAAAACTTTGGGCGTTATCCTCATCGAAATATAATTTTAAAGCGAGAAAGTACTCAAACTGAAATAGAATTTTTAGAGAAGCCAGACTCAAGCTGGTAGTTTCAAATATTTAAAAAAATCAACAAATAAACATAACCTTCGGTATTAAATCTACTTAGTGGTCAAAAGTTAGATTGGTTTTTACTAAAGTTGCCATTTTTTTTAATTAACTATTATTTGCTTTTCGTCATACGATCTTAAGAAATAAAATTGCATAAAGGGCAATGTGCCATTTGTTTAAAAAATGCCATTTTTTGTAAAATAATAATAAAATATAATTAAGTACATGGCTCCGACGGTAGGGATCGAACCTACGACCAATTGATTAACAGTCAACTGCTCTACCGCTGAGCTACGTCGGAATACCGTGTACTGAGCCTCTATAGCTAAGGGTTTTTTATGCGTCTATAGAAATTTCACACTAATGTAATTTTTTTACGCTTAATGTAGCAAATTCATTCAATTTCTTGCGTTTTATATAATCAATGTTTAGCTTACTAAGATGCTACACACAAATTGGCTTAAAAAAAACCTTCCCAAAAGCTTACTTGGTCGATCAATTCTGATTTTGGCTATTCCGATTCTATTAATTCAAGCAGTAATTACAGTTATTTTCATAGATCGCCTGTATGGTGATGTAACAATTGGAAAAACAACAGATATTGCACGTGAAATAAATTTCATTTTAGATACAAAAATTTTTAAAGATGATTCTTATCCCCTTCAGGATATTCATGCAAAATCCCAACCACTATCAATTACTGTAAAGCTAAATGAAAAACCTTATGTTGCTGGTGACAAATATGCTTTCTTTGATATCTCAGGCCGTTATTTAATACGTTCACTTCGTTCACAAGTTACTGGATTATCGTCTATCGATCTAAGTTCTGACGAAACAATATTAAACTTTTGGGTAAGTCGGGAGGGGAACAATTTTGATGTAAGTTTATCTCGGCGTCGTGCAACTGCTGAAAACCCTCATCAATTACTCGTTGCTGGATTTTTAGCATCATGTCTATTTATTAGTATAGCCGTTATTTTCTTAAGGAACCAAATTAGGCCCATCAGATTACTAGCAAAGTCTGCTGAAGCTTTTGGTAAAGGCAACAAAATTTTATTTTCACCAAGTGGTGCTACAGAGGTTCGTCAAGCTGGGCACGCATTTATTTCAATGCAATCTAGAATTGAACGTCACCTTGAACAACGTACAACTATGCTGTCAGGAGTTAGTCATGACCTTCGAACACCATTAACTCGTATGAAATTATCGTTAAGCTTAATGAACGAAAGCGAATTCCTTAAAGATCTGAAACGCGATGTTACTGAAATGGAGTCCATAGTTAATGAGTTTTTAGCATTTTCGCGTGGTGACAATGGAGAGAAGTTTGCAGTTATCGAACCCAAACAATTAATTAAATCATTAATAAGAGATCAACGGCGAGTAAATCACAATGTTTCTGCAAATTTTGATAATATTGGTTCAGAAACAATTAAATTGAAGTGTAGAGAGTTAGCTCTTTCTCGTGCAATTAATAATCTTCTCTCAAATTCAGCACGCTATTCAAATAAAACATGTGTTATTGTAACAGCAACAATTAAAACAGTTTCTTTTATAGTTGAAGATTCAGGGCCAGGAATTCCTAAAGATCAACGCGAGAAAGCGGTTAATCCATTTGAGCGTCTTGACGCAGCGCGGAATCAAAATAAAGGATCAGGAACTGGTTTAGGCTTAGCCATTGCTGCTGACATAGCCCACAGCCATGGCGGTAAATTAGTTTTGGGCCACAGCGTAGATTTAGGTGGCCTAAAAGCAGAGATACAGATTCCAAGATAACTAGCTTTATGACTTAATAAGCTTTTCAAATTGCAGGTATAGTGATTAATTATTTTCACCCAGCTAATATTCAATAATAAAATTTAATAGAATCATTTTAAAAAAGTTGTGACAGAAATGGAAATTTACCAAAATTTTTCTGCCACAACTCTTAAAGCTTTTTAAAAAAGCTGAATAAACCAATTACTTGGTAGGCCAGGATGGACTCGAACCACCGACAAAAGCGTTATGAGCGCTCTGCTCTAACCAACTGAGCTACAAGCCCGCCTGTGCTTCAATTACTCAAGGAAAACCAGCTGGTCAAGGCACAACACCATTTTAATTCTTTCATTAATACATTAAGAAATAAATATAAATTCCAAGAGAGACATTATGACCAAAATTAAAGGCTTAACGTACGCAGATGCTGGCGTAGATATTGATGCAGGCAACGAATTAGTTCAGCATATCAAACCAGCTGCAAAATCCACAAAACGACCAGGTGTTATGGATGGCTTAGGTGGATTTGGTGCAATGTTTGATTTAAAAGCAGCTGGATATAAAGATCCAATTTTAGTTTCAGCTACTGATGGTGTTGGCACAAAGCTACGAATTGCAATTGATACAGGTTATTTAGATACAGTTGGGATTGATTTGGTTGCAATGTGCGTGAATGATCTAATTTGCCAAGGAGCAGTTCCACTATTTTTCTTAGACTACTTTGCAACGGGCAAACTAAATATAAGTGGGGCAACAAGCGTAATAAACGGAATTGCAGAAGGGTGTCGTCAAGCCAATACTGCTTTGGTTGGTGGTGAAACAGCTGAAATGCCAGGTATGTATGAAGGTGATGATTTTGACTTGGCAGGCTTTTCCGTTGGTGCAATGGAAAGAGGCACTGCCCTGCCCCACAGCGTTTCTAGCGGAGATATTTTAATTGGGCTACCTTCAACTGGCATTCACTCAAATGGATATTCCTTAGTTCGCAAAATTGTTGAAAAATCAGGTCTAACTTGGAATGACGATTGTCCCTTTGGCGAAGGCACTTTGGCTAAACACTTATTAGAACCAACAAAAATTTATGTACGACCAGCGGTTGCAGCACTAGAAACAGGTAAACTAAAAGCATTAGCACATATAACTGGTGGTGGATTAACTGAAAATCTACCAAGAGCGTTACCCGAAGGTTTAGGTGCCAATATTGATTTAGATTCATGGGCTAGATTAGCTATTTTTGACTGGTTAATAGCACAAGCAGGTTTAGAGCAATCTGAAGCTCTAAAAACATTTAACTGTGGTATAGGTATGATTGCCATTTGTTCAGCTCAAGACGTAGATGCTATTAGTGCAGCACTCAAACAGGAAGATTGTGATCCTATTATTATTGGTAAAATAACTGAAGGTTCAGGCGTCCGTTACACTGGTTTACTTTGATGCCAAAACGCGTTGCTATTTTTATCTCAGGCAGTGGTTCAAATATGGTAACAATAGTTAAGGCCATGCAATCAGGATCGATCAATGCCATACCTGTTATTGTTATATCTAACAATGAAGCAGCTGCTGGGATTCAAAAAGCACGTGGATTAGGTGTTGCAACAGCTATGATATCAAATAAACTTTTTAATGGAAATCGTAGCTTATTTGAAAAAGAGATTCAAAATGTTCTAATACAGCACAAAGTTGATATCATTTGTTTAGCAGGTTTTATGCGTATTTTAACACATTCTTTCATTAAAAAATGGCATAATAAAATATTAAATATTCATCCATCATTATTACCAAAGTATAAAGGACTTCATACCCATCAGCGTGCACTTGATGCGAAAGATAGCCATGGTGGATGCTCTGTTCATATTGTTACTAGCGAGTTAGATGGTGGGCCAGTTTTAGGCCAAAAGGCGGTAGCCATATATCCAAACGATACTTCAGATGATTTGTCAGCAAGGGTTCTTCTAGAAGAACACCGCCTATACCAAGAAGTTTTGGCTAAATTTTTTCAAGATTATGATTAATAACATATTTATGAAAAACTTACTTCAAAACTGAATAATAATAATATTATATTTATGCTTTTAAAAAATTTAGACTAATAAAATTAATAGGGAGCGAAAAAACGCTCCCTAGGTTATAAAAATAAATTTAAAATTGGTTTAGCCAACTAATTCAAGACCAGAGAAGAAAAAACTAATTTCTTCTGCAGCCGTTTCTGGAGCGTCTGAACCATGCACGGAATTTTCGCCAATAGATAAAGCGAATTCTTTACGAATTGTACCCGCATCAGCATCAGCAGGATTTGTTGCGCCCATGATTTCACGATTACGAGCAATTGCATTTTCGCCTTCTAAAACTTGAACAACAATTGGTTCAGAAACCATAAATTCACATAACTCACCAAAAAAAGGGCGCTCAGAATGTACGCCATAAAATTGTTGCGCTTGTGCCAATGTTAATTGGATGCGCTTCTGAGCAACGACGCGTAGCCCACCTTGTTCAAATTTAGCTACTATTTGGCCAACTAGGTTACGTTTTGTTGCATCTGGCTTTACTATTGAAAATGTGCGTTCTAACACCATAAGTTTAGTCCTTTTTATATATGAAGGGTTTAATTTTTGATCGACTAGCATATGCTAATTCATTTGCAAAGGACCCATTCATTCAGACGTTGACAGCCTGCAATTCATACGTCATTCCGCTGTCATGTTAAAAATCAATGATATCAGTTATTCCATAGCCGGTCGCCAACTTTTGGCGAATGCATCTGCAACAATACCGTCGGGCCATAAAGTTGGCATTGTGGGTCGTAATGGCACAGGAAAAACGACACTTTTTAAATTGATTACTAAGGAATTAGGGCTGGATGATGGATCCATTGAAATTCCTAAAAAAATGCGAATTGGTGGAATAGCTCAAGAAGCACCTGCTTCAAATGACAGTTTATTAGAAACTGTTCTCGAAGCAGACACTGAAAGAACTAAGCTATTAGCAGAATCAGAGATAGCTACTGACCCCACTCGAATTGCAGATATACACGGTCGTTTGGCTGATATTGACGCTTATTCAGCAGAATCTCGAGCTGCTTCGATATTATCTGGTCTTGGATTTTCTACAACGGCGCAAGCACGTCCATGCCATGAATTTTCAGGCGGATGGCGCATGCGTGTAGCTCTTGCTGGAGTTCTATTTGCACAACCTGATATTTTAATGCTGGATGAACCAACAAATTATTTAGATTTAGAAGGCACAATTTGGCTAGAAAATTATCTGCGTAAATATCCGCACTCTGTTTTAATTATTTCACATGATCGACAATTATTAAATACATCAGTTAATGCAATATTACACCTGATGGACAAACAATTAACTCTATATCAAGGAAATTATGATACATTTGATAATGTACGGCGTGCAAAGTTAGCAGAACAAGCTTCAATGGCCCGTAAGCAAGAGGCTACACGTGAGCACCTACAAAGTTTTGTTGATCGCTTTCGCGCCAAAGCTTCTAAAGCAAAACAAGCGCAGTCAAGAATTAAAATGTTAGAAAAAATGGAACCTATTGCTGCAGGAGTAGAGAATGCAGTGGCAGCGTTTAACTTTCCAACCCCAGAAGAACTTTCACCACCTATCCTCAGATTAGAAGATACTTCTGTTGGATATGATGACTTACCAATTTTAAGTGAATTAAACCTGCGGATTGATCAAAGTGACAGAATAGCTCTCTTAGGAGCAAATGGTCAGGGTAAATCTACTTTATCAAAATTATTAGCTGATCGTTTAGTTCCAATGGCAGGCAATTTGGTTCGCTCGTCAAAACTTAAAATAGGATATTTTGCACAACATCAAGTAGATGAATTACATTTAGACGAAACACCTTTACAACATATTACTCGCGAGTTCCCTGGCGAAACACCTGCCAAGCTTCGCTCACGATTAGCTAGAGGTGGAATTGGCCCCGAACAAGCACTTACTGAAGTTGGTCGTTTGTCGGGTGGTCAAAAAGCACGTCTCTCACTATTATTAGCAACGGTTGAAGCTCCACATTTGTTGATTTTGGACGAGCCAACAAATCACCTAGATATAGAAAGCCGCGAGTCATTAGTTTTTGCATTGGCGGCATATGAGGGAGCGGTAATTTTAGTAAGTCATGACCCTCACCTAGTTAATGCTGTAGCAGATACTTTGTGGCTCGTTAAAGATGGTGAAGTTAACGTCTATAATGAAGATTTAGACGCTTATAAAAAGCTTTTACTATCAGAACGCGGTGTTGCTGATCGTGCTGAAAAACCAAAAAAGATTAAGAAAAAACGCCTATCTCATAGTGAGCAACGAAAAATATTAGCCCCTTATCAAGCTGAAGTGGCTAAATGCGAAGAACGCTTAAATAAAATAATAGAAATAAAATCAAAAATTGATGAAGCGTTAGCCGACCCAAAGATTTATACAAATTCAAATCCAGATCAGTTCGAAAATTTAAGTAAAAAACGAGCTGAAGCTGAGACTGCTATAACCAAAGCCGAAGGTCTTTGGCTTGCTGCTGAAGAAAAATTGGAAACCTCTCGCACTAATCTATAATAAGGAGATAAAGTTTATTTTATCATAATATTAACTAAAAATTAAATATATAAAATTAATTCGAACTAGCTTTCTTTTCCCAGTTGCCTGTGGCCTGAGACCAATACTGTGCCGGAATACCAGCTCCCGTGATTAGTTTCCATTTCGAACGCGCTTCAGCGAGTGATTCGAAATTGTTACCATCAAATAAGATGCAAACACGCTCTAAATGCGAGGAATCTGACGAAATAAATTCAGCATCATCTATAACAATCAAAACTTGGCGGGTGCTATAATCAATTGGATTAATCGTAAGAAGCACGTGCTGATCATCATCATTTATACCATTAGATAAACCATGTGGTATGAAAACATTATCTTTGGATTCCCATAATAAAATATTTAAATATTCAAGGTTCTTTAGTTGTTTACCTACAATAGCTATACGCCAACCTTTTGCCATACATTTACTAATTAAATCGTTAATGACAGTAAATATTGGTGATTTAGTTAAATGGTAAAAATATACATCGCCCACCTATATCTCACAATTATCCAATATAAAGCGATTAAGTGCGCGAACTCCCCACCCTGTTGCACCTTTGGGAGCAAAGTCAGTTTCATTTTTGACAGATGCAACCCCAGCAATATCTAAGTGAATCCAAGGCATATCAGGTTCGATAAAACGCTGTAAAAACTGGGCTGCCGTTATTGATCCTGCTGTTCGCCCTCCAACATTTTTAATATCTGCTATTCGTGATAAAATTAACTTATCATAACCAGCACCTAAAGGCATTCGCCATACACCTTCGCATTCAGTGTCCGCAGCTTTTAAAAAATCATTAACTAATTTATCATTATTCGAAAATGCACCTGCGTTTTCATGGCCTAAAGCTACAATCACAGCTCCTGTTAACGTTGCTAAATTAATTATACCTGATGGTCTATACGTCTTTTGCGCATACCATAGAACATCAGCTAATACTAATCTGCCCTCAGCATCCGTATTAATTACCTCAATAGTATCACCTTTCATAGACTTAACAACATCACCAGGACGTTGTGCTTTTGCATCAGGCATATTTTCTACTAGCCCAACTAAGCCAACTACATTAGCTTTTGCATTACGCGTAGCCAAAGCTTTCATTACTCCCGCAACAACACCAGCTCCACCCATATCCATTGTCATATCTTCCATTCCACCCGCAGGTTTTAAGGAAATTCCACCAGTATCAAAAACTACTCCCTTACCGACAAGTGCAAATGGCTTTTCATTACCACCTCCCTGCCATTCCATAATTACGATCTTGGATGGGCTTTCAGATCCCATACCAACGCCTAATAAGGAATGCATACCTAATTTTTCCATATCAGCCTCTTCAAGAACAGAAACCTTCAAGCCAAGCGATTCAAGAGCAATTAACCTATCAGCAAAATCTGTAGTTGTTAAAATATTTGCAGGTTCATTTACTAAATCTCGTGTAAAAAAAACACCATCAACAACAGCGCTTAATTCTGTATATTCTTTTGTAGTTTTATCAACATTAGTAATAAAAACGTTTAATTTCCCAAATTCTAAAGAATCCTTAGATTTATGTGCATCAAATCTATAGCGCCGCATGGCAATACCAAAAGCTAATTGAGCCGCTCGAGAATTAGCGGTAACAAATAAGTTTATATCTGACTTGCCTGCTTCTTTTGCAATATTTGCTCCACATTTACGAGCAATATCAATTGTTGGGCGTTTTTTCATCTTGAGGAGTAACACTGCATCTGCAATTAGTCCTAAAGGGGCAGGAAACCGTTGAATATCTCCCTCTTCCATTTTGTCAAAAACATCAGATTCTGCCAGTTTTTTTAATGCACCCTTCATCAATCGATTTACACGTTTAGCAGATGGACCAAAGCTTCCAGCAGCATCTACGCAGATTACGACTAACCCTGTAGCTTTTGTAATAGCATCCAAAGAATGTTCTGAGAAAATTGGGTGGACTGGATTAATCATAAGAATTTCCTTTTAAATTATACTGTATTTAAACCTAACCATAAATTAGATACAAGAGGACATAACACTGTCATTACAGTCAAGAATAAGATAAAGATAATTTAACAAATAAGTTCAACATAAACAGGCCGCTGTGACAAAAATTGATAGATATATATTAGCTCAATTAATTGGCCCATTTTTCTTTTTCTGCTTTATTATTTCAGGTATCCTATTATTAAATCAGGCTTTAGGAATAATCAGTATTGTAACTGAAAATGGTCAGCCTGCTTCAATCGTTTCAAAGCTAGTTTTTCTTTTACTCCCTAAAGTGTTTATTACTGCAATACCAATTTCTGGATTTATCGCTGCTATATTATTAACCAACCGATTATTTAACGAATCAGAGTTATTAGTAATAATGAGTGTTGGTCGTTCTTTTACATATTTAGCTAAACCATTTTTTATATTTGGTAGTATATGTTTCACATTACTATTTATTATAGTTCATTATTTAGGACCAATGGCGCAATCAAAATTTTTAGATACTCAGGATGAAATCAAAAGGGAATATTTAACTCAGATAATTATCCCAAATAAATTTATATCATCCCAAAACAAATACATATTCTTTTTTGGTGAAAAGGGATCTAATGGGCAATTAAAAGATATTCTGATTCAAGAGCAAGTGTCCGCTGATATAACAATTACTCATATAGCTAAAAGTGGACAAGTGGTAACTAACGATGGGAAAACTACTTTGCTTTTGCAAATAGGCTCAACTCAGAGTTACAATACTATTACCAAAGCATTTAATCTATTGGGTTTTAGCTCACTTGCATTTGATCTTACCCAATTAGAAAAAGGTATAACAACCAGAAAAAATAGTATTTCTGAACTAAATAGTTTAAAATTAAAGCAAAAGATTTCAAAACTTTCTGATGATGACCCAATACTTGGGCGCGCAGTATCATTGTATCACGATAGGCATGCAAAGACTTTGCTTGCACTTCTTTTTCCTACGTTAGGGATGATAAGTCTTTTAATTGGGGGCTACAATAGATCAGGATATACAAGTAGAATTGTGATTAGTGTATTAATAATAGCAGGATTTGATTTATTTCGTGGCGTGACTAAATCTTGGACAGCAGATACACCTATTCTCTGGTTACTACAGTATGGTTCTCCATTTTTATGTTCATTTTTAATTACATTTATGATTTGGCATGCGTCAAAAGGCACTACGGGGCTTCACCAAAAAGCGAATAAGGTTCATTTATGACACTTGCTATATACTTCGCAAAACGTTTTTTTATAAGCTTTATCCGTGTATTTTTAGCAATAGGCTTATTAGTTTTGTTATTTGACTTTATAACAAACCTTAACCGTTTAAATGGACTAGAATCTCCAATAAAAAATGCTCTTTCTTTAAGTTTTTTGCGCACAACAACTTATTTATCATTAGCTATGCCTTTGATAATGATGCTCTCCAGCCTTACTTTTAGTGTAGGTTTGGCTAGGAGTAATGAGTTTATAATTTCTAGAGCCTCTGGATTATCAGCACTAAAAAGTCTTTTATCTGTCATATTTACTGCCTTTATGCTTGGTATATTTTCGATATTTTTTTTAGATCCTATTGCAGGTAAAATGATTAACTCATATGAGCAAAAGTTAGATATGCTGAATAATGCAAAGCATCCAACAATTCTGATAAATGATAATGGTTACTGGATGCGTCAAACCTCATTGAATGGAAACCAGATAATTAAAGCAAGTTCAGCATCAAATAATGGTAAAATTTTACATAATATATCAATATTTAATTATAATCTGGATGGAGACATTATAAATCGATTTTTTGCTAAAACAGGTTTTTTAAACCCAAATGAATTTATTCTTACTCAAGGTGTGAAATGGACTGATGAAAAAACTTTAACTGATCCAAAAAGTGGATCAGAAACAATTAATTTTTTACGCATCCCAACAGATATTACACCTACACAACTCTTGGAGGGTTACGCTAGCCCAGATACAATATCACCTTGGAATATGAATAAACAAATAATTAAACTAAAATCATCTGGATTTTCAATATTAAAATATAAATCCAAACAAATGGAACAATACGCTCGACCATTTCTATTCATAATAATGATACTTATTGGATGTGTATTTACACTAAAAAATGTAAGGAAAAATAATTTGGGATTATCTGTTACAAGTGCTGTTATTTTTGGATTTTCACTACACTTTTTTCAAAATTTTTCTATTACACTTGGTCGATCAGGAGAAATTCCACTTATGATCGCAACATGGTGTCCAGTTTTATCAGCAGGGCTTGTAGCTATTGCTTTATTTTTGCATTATGAAGATGGATAGGATTAAAAAAATAATGCGCCTCTTTTACTTTTATTTTACAATCTTTTTTGTAGTACTTGTGCCTCAATTTGTGGAAGGTCAAGAACACCCCGCAAGCCTTATTGCTGATATGATTTCATATGACAAAACAACTGGAATATTAATAGCAAAAGGAAATATTAAAGTTTTCTATGAGAATACAACTTTAGAAGCACAAGAAATTTCTTACGACCAAACGAGTGATGAGATAAATATCATTGGAAAATTTACGCTTCAAGGTGTTGATCATGGCATGACGTCTGGCAACAATGCCAGAATAAATACAAAACTTCAAAAAGGAATAATATTGGGTGCACGAGCACTAATTAATGAACAACTCCAAATTTCTTCTCAAAAGCTGGATCGTCAATCGCAGGAATATAACATTTTTCATACAGTTATAGCATCAACCTGTTATGTATGTTCGGAAAACTCAGTTCCATTTTGGCAAATTCGTGCAAAACGTATAAGCCATAACAAAGCTAAACGTAAAATATATTTTGACAATGCCACACTTGACTTTTTGGGGCTGCCAGTACTTTATATTCCAAAACTAAACATCCCAGAACCTGGGGTAACACGCGCAAGTGGCGTATTAGTTCCTCAATTATCAACATCAAACACTTTAGGCATAACAACAAAGATACCATACTATAAAGTAATTAATGATCAGAGCGATATAACCCTCACCCCATATATTTCATCTAAAAGAAACTTTATTTTAGAAAGTCAGTATCGTAGGAAAACAATTAACGGTAGCTATGAGCTATCAAGTGCAATGGCCCTTAACAATAAATCAGGTTACAGAAATTTTGATGGATTCTTTGAAAGTGAAGGATCCTTAAATCTTAGAGAAAACTACCTAGCAAATTTTAAGATTGATATTGCTAGTTCAGTTAACTTAGCAAAAGGCGAAAAATCTTTTAAAGATAAATTTAATTATGCTGACCCGGAAGATGATCGTCTTAAGAGCTTTTTTAAGATAAGTAAAACTGGCTCTGATAAGTATTTTCAATTAGGCGGATTATTTACTCAAAGTTTTAGATACAAAGATTTTGATGGAAATGGAAGCCGTGAAGAGGATCCAAATGTTCCTATAGTTTTGCCTGAATTCTTTTATCAAAAAAACTATGATAATAGCTTAGGTGGCGGTAGATTTGCGTTAACGGCGCAGTCAGTTACCTTGGCAAATGGAACTATCAATCAATATTCTCGAATTGGCGGCATTGTAGCATGGCGAAAATATTGGATTGCACAATCAGGTATTAACTTTGGTGCAAGAGCACAAATAAATAACAACTCATATCTTTCGCAAGGAGATTTTTATTCAAATGCGATCCCCATTGCTCTTTTTGAAGTTAGATATCCAATTAAACGAAATAATCATGCAATAACACATGTGGTAGAACCAATCGCCCAAGTTATATGGGCACCTAACGCAACTTTAGGTTCAATTAATAAAGACGCTAATACAGCAGATAGTACGACAGCAGAATTTGAAGAAAGTAATTTATTTTCAATTAATCGTTTTCCCGGATTTGACGAAACAGAAGCAGGATTACGTTCTAATATTGGTGCTAAATATCTTATATATAACCCGAGTGGATGGAATTTTTCCACAACAGCAGGCCGTGTATTTAGACTTAAAAACCTTAAACAATTTGACCCTTCTAAGTCTACTGGATTAGATATGAAAAATTCTGACTATGTAGGTGCATTTAGTTTAAACTCTCCTAAAGATTTTAGTCTTTTGACACGATTACTACTAGACGATTCATTTGATTCATCAAAACATGAAACGAAATTGAACTTCCAAAACGATAAATATAAAATTGGTTTAGGTTATGTATGGTTAGATAAGAAAAGTGTTCTTAATATTGACAACCGTCAACACGAAATTAATTTGGGCAGTTCTTACAATTTAAATCAAAATTGGGTTTTTTCGGCAGATTGGCGTCAGAATATTAATACACATAAACCAATCAATGGGAATTTTGGAATTATGTACGAGAACGAGTGTGCTAAAGTAAATTTATCGTTATCGTTACAATATAACGAATCTGGTAAAACAAACCAGACAGTAGGCATACAAGTGTTTTTGTCAGGTTTGGGTTCAAATATTAAAAAAGTTAAATTTAATAACAGTTGTGGAGCTTAAAAAAGTAATAAAATGAAAATATTTATATCCATATTAACGTTTGTAATCCTGATATTACCCAATGTGGCTACTCCAAAAGAAAATAATCTTTTTCGAATTGCCGTCAAAGTCAATGACCAAGTCATTACTAATTATGAAATAACTCAACGTAAACAAATGATGCAAGCTTTTGGAGAGAAAAATATCACACAAAATAATATAATTAATTTACTAATAAATGAGCGTTTATATATGCAAGCAGGAATAGAATTAAACATTTCACCAAGTGAAAATGATATTAAATCTGGTATTAATAATTTTGCTTCACGTGGAAAATTAACTGCAGTTGAGTTATTAGAATATCTAAAATCACGCAATATTTCTTCTGAAACGTTTAAAAACTTCATAAAAGTAGGAATTATATGGCGTGAAGTTATCAGCATTCGTTTCAGAAAATTGACTTTTATTAGCAAAGAAGAAATCGATATCGCATCAAAAGATAAAACTTTTACTGGTTCACAAACTCCTGAAACTATTAACTATGTTATTTTAACTCTACCTAATATTACTAATAAAAAAAGCAAAATAAACAAAGTACTAACAATACAAAACGAAGTAGATAACTGTCTAGATATGCGTGCAATATCAAAAAAATATAATGAAAGTTCTTTTGCTACAGTTACAGTTTCAACCCAAGAAATTTTACCCAGTATTGCAACTGAACTAATTGAACTTGATGTTAATGAGACAAAGGAAATTATTAATTCACAAGGAAATATTTCTATACTAATGGTTTGTTCAAGGATAAGTTCTATTATTAAAACTGACCGTAAAACCATCAGAGACATGTTAATTAATAAAAAACTTACAAATCTTAGCAATAATTATCTTCAAGAACTTAAAGATAATGCTTTTATCATTATAAAATGATTTTACCAATTGCACTTACTTGTGGAGATCCAAATGGAATAGGCATAGACCTAACATTTGAGGCTTCTAAAAGATTGAATGGCTCCATACCATTTTTTCTAATAGCAGATGCTTCACATTTACATTCGCGCAGTAATAAAGAACCTTTCCAAATCATCAAAAATTCACTTGAATGTTTTGAGATAGGCAAAGGAATACTACCAGTATTACATCATAAATTTCCTGAAATGCCATCTCTAAAAGGCTCACAACCTGAAAATGCACTGGCAACAATTCAAGTAATAGAGCGCGCAGTAAATATGGTACAATCTAGAACAGTTAGTGCTATTTGTACTAATCCAATTAATAAAAAAGTTTTAAAAGATGGTGCTAATTTTGCCTACCCTGGACATACTGAATTTTTAGCCCACTTAGGCGACAAAAAAGCCTCGGTAATGATGTTGTTATCTGACAAACTCCGTGTTGTACCAGTCACTATCCACATAGCATTAAATAAAGTGTCATCTATGTTATCCCAAGAATTATTAATAAATACAATTAAGACAACACACAGAGCACTATCTAAAGACTTTGAAATTGATAAACCACGAATATCTGTCGCTGGTCTAAATCCACATGCAGGTGAAGATGGTACATTTGGAAATGAAGAAAATAATATTATTATACCAGTATTAAAGAAGTTGCGGACTGAGGGTATGAATATACTAGGACCAATGTCTGCAGATACAATGTTTCATGAACAAGCGCGTAAGAATTATGATGTGGCAATCTGCATGTATCATGATCAGGCTTTAATACCACTAAAAGCAATTGATTTTTATGGTGGAGTTAATACAACTCTAGGCTTGCCATTTATTCGAACATCACCGGACCATGGTACAGCATTCGAACTTGCAGGTACACGAAATGCTAATCCTAGTAGCCTAATTAATGCTTTAAAGATTGCGTATAAAATGGCTAAAATCAGAGAGAAATAATGACTTCAAATACAATCGATGGCCTACCACCGCTTAGAGAAATAATCGAAAATAATGGGCTAATCGCAAAAAAATCATTAGGCCAAAATTTTCTATTAGATTTAAACCTAACAAATAAGATTGCACAACAAGCCGGAGACTTAAAAAAGTATGATGTACTTGAAATTGGTCCAGGCCCTGGCGGTCTAACACGTGCGTTATTACATTCGGGTGCAAGGCGTGTTCTAGCCGTTGAGCGCGATGAAAGACTTACTCCTATTTTACAGCAAATATCACAACATTATGGTGGGCGATTAGATGTCATTTTTGGTGATGCACTTAAAGAAGATATTTCAGTTTATTTAAGGCCACCAGTAAAGGTTGTTGCAAACTTACCATATAATATAGGAACTGAACTTCTTATACGTTGGTTAACCCCAAAAGAATGGCCTCCTTATTGGGAAAGCCTAACCTTAATGTTTCAAAAAGAAGTCGCTAAACGTATAGTCGCTCAGCCAGGCTCAAAAGCATATGGGCGATTAGCATTGATGGTACAATGGCGCTGCAACGCTAAAATAGTAATGGAACTCTCACCCAAATCGTTTACCCCCCCACCAAAAGTTAATTCTGCGGTTGTACATATTGAACGTTTAGAAAAACCACGCTTTGCAGCAGATAGAAAAGTATTAGAACGTGTAGTAGCTACAGCATTTAATCAACGTCGCAAAATGCTTCGAGTTAGTTTGAAAAAATTATCTAATGACATCGAAAATATATTAATATCTGTAGATATAGCTCCTACGCAAAGAGCAGAAGAAATTGATCTTGAAAGATTCTGTGCATTAGCTCGAGCACTTAATTAAATTTTCTAATTTTCTTCAGAAGAAGGTAAAGGTTGCTCTATTGTTGTCTGTTCTACCTTTGGCTCCACTATTTTTGTTTTTGTGGGACGTCGACGATTTTTAGTAACAACAACTTCTTTTACCTTTTCAGGCTTTTCAACCACCTCAGCTTCAGTTGACTGACTTTCAGTAACCTGGCCGTTTGCAACTTGTGGAGTAGGAATGTTTGAAGTTGCAGGTTGTTCATTATTATTCTCATTAGAGGAATTTGCTATTTTAGACTCATTTTGTTTTTGTTGATGTTCTCTTTTTGCGTCCATTTCACTTTGTTGCTGTTCTCTTTTTGCGTCCATTTCACGTTGTGCGTTAACAAGCAAACGTGAGTAGTGTTCAGAATGTTGTAAGTGATTTTCATGTGCAATGCGATCACCGGCCAAAATAGCATCACTAGCTAATGATTGATATTTATCAATAATCTGTTGCGGAGTTCCTCGAACACGCCCTTCTGGGCCTGAACTATCAAAAACGCGATTAATAACATTACCTGGATTCTGACGGCGATTATTATTATTACTATTTTTATTTCTTGAGCGTGACTTGCTAGAGGTTCTCATAAGATCCAAATGCCTTGTTTGTGAATTAAGAGCGCTTACTGCGCGATGTCCATTTAATTACGGACTACAAAAGAGGTAAAAGCTTCTCTTTATAATATTATCTTATAACTAACTAACTAATAAAAACAAGATAAAAACTATTATTTTTAAAATCAAAATAAATTCAATATTTCAATTACTTATTCTACTCATGTAATCACCAGAGCACGATCTTTATCATTAATATCTTTAATAATACGAACTGTATGAAAATTATTTTCATATGCAATCGCAGTAACTGATTCTGCTTGATCAAATCCTATTTCAAGGATTATAGTACCATCCTGAGACATAAGTTGCCCTGCAGAAGTTAGAATAGATTTATACGCACTTAAACCATCTCCTTCTGGTGTCAAAGCAATTCTAGGTTCCCAGTCTAATACTTCTTTAGATAAATTATTCATATCAACTTCTGCTATATAGGGTGGATTTGAAATAATAAGATCAAATTTCTCGAATAAGCCTTCACACCAGTTTCCGATTCTAAATTGAGCTCGATCATTAATCCCCAATAAACTGGCATTTTCATTTGCTACATTGAGTGCTTTTTCTGAAACATCCACACCAAGGCCAGTAGCTAAGGGGTATTCGCTTAACAAACTTAATAATATACAGCCTGAGCCCGTACCTAAATCTAAAATACGTTTAAAAGGTCCCATGACTAGTGCTTGTTCAATTAAGGTTTCAGTATCCGGGCGTGGGTCCAATACATCAGGTGTGACAAGAAATTGATAATTCCAAAAGTAGCGTTTCCCAATAATCTGCGAAATTGGTTGATATTGACAACGTTTATCAACAACATATTTAAACAAATTCTGTTTGGAAGTGCTTATTTCTTCATCTAGATTATATTGTAATAATGATGTCTGACGGTCCATCACGTATCCAAGCAGAATTAATGCTTCCCTTTCTGAATTATTACCTGACACTTCATTTAAGCGTTCAGTTCCTAAAATCATCATTTGGCTCAGTAAAGCCATTATGGATTTAACTCAGAAAGCTTAGTTGCTTGATCATCAGCAGTTAAGGCATCTATAAATTCATTCAATTCCCCCTGCATAACTTGATCAAGTTTATAAAGAGTAAGATTAATACGATGATCACTGACACGACCTTGCGGATAATTATATGTACGAATACGTTCAGAACGATCACCACTACCAACTTGGTCTTTTCTAGTGGCAGCACGTTCGTCTGCAGCCTGTTGGCGCTGTAAATCATATAATCTAGTACGTAAAACATTCATCGCTATTTCACGATTTCGATGTTGTGATTTTTCAGAACTAGTCACAATCAAACCCGTCGGAAGATGGGTTATACGAACAGCAGAGTCTGTCGTATTGACATGTTGACCACCTGCACCAGATGATCGGTAAGTATCAAGGCGAATATCAGACGCCGGAATATCAAGATCTATAGCTTCGGCTTCAGGCATTATAGCAACAGTAGCTGCAGATGTATGAACACGGCCTCCACTTTCTGTAGTTGGAACCCGCTGGACACGATGCACACCACTTTCATATTTTAGTCTAGCAAAAACACCATGACCTTTAACATTTGCAATTATCTCTTTATATCCTCCAAGTTCAGTTTCATTACCTTCAACAATTTCAAATTTCCACCCTTGGTTATCACAAAAACGATTATACATACGTATCAAATCTCCAGCAAACAATGCAGCTTCATCACCTCCTGTACCAGCACGGATTTCAATTATAGCCGGTTTATCATCTGCCTCATCTTTAGGTAAAAGCGACAACAATAGCTCATGTTCAACAACAGGCAATTTTTCCTTTAGATTTGGTAATTCTTCCTCAGCCAATGCTTTCATTTCAGGATCGTTCAGCATTATTTGAGTTTCGGAAATATCAGAAATTAATGAATTATATGAATAAATTTGTTCTACTACAGGCTTAAGGTCTGAGTATTCTTTTGATAACTTTGCAATTTCATTAGTTGCTGATCCATCAGCCATTTTAGCTTCAAGATATGCAAAACGAGCACAAATTTGCTCAAGTTTGTCGTCAGGTACCATAAAAATGTCTTTCCTTACCATCAATCAATTAATAAAATTCAGCGTTACTTCAAGAATGTTATGCAATAATCTAGCCATAGATCATATAATGAAGTTTTCTTAATACTAAAGTATAAAACTTTTTTGATGGGCGCTGATATAATCAAATATTAAATATAGATATTTGATATTTAAATAAACCCTATTTACAAAAGTCGTTGAGAATTATTTAAAAACCTTCGCATCAAGTTCTTTAGCACGTTTTTCTACAAGCATTACTATATGATCAACCATTTGTTCATTTCCAATTTTATGATCCTGTTTGCCAGCCCAATAAACCATACCAGATCCAGCTCCACCACCTGTAAAGCCAACATCAGTCATCAATGCTTCTCCAGGGCCATTAACTACACATCCAATTATAGAAAGTGACATAGGTGTCTTTATATGTTCAAGTCGTTTTTCTAACTCTGCTACTGTTTTAATTACATCAAAGCCTTGTCGCGCACATGAAGGGCATGAAATAATATTAACTCCACGGTGACGAAGGCCTAATGATTTCAAAATTTCAAATCCAACTTTGACCTCTTCCACTGGATCAGCTGATAATGAAACGCGCATTGTATCACCTATACCCATCCATAAAAGGTTTCCTAAACCAATTGCAGATTTAATTGTCCCACTAGTTAGTCCTCCAGCTTCGGTAATCCCAACGTGAATGGGAGCATCAGTTGCATCTGCCAGGCCTTGATAAGCAGCTGCAGACATAAACACATCTGATGCTTTTACCGATATCTTAAATTCGTGAAAATCATTATCTTGCAAAATACGAATATGATTCATACCACTTTCGATCATAGCCTCAGGACAAGGCTCACCATACTTTTCCAATAAATCTTTCTCTAATGAGCCCCCATTTACCCCTATACGCATTGAACAGCCATAATCTTTAGCTGCTTTTATGACATCTCGAACACGTTCTATAGAGCCAATATTGCCGGGATTAATGCGAAGGCAGGCGGCACCTGCTTCTGCAGCTTCAATTGCACGTTTATAATGAAAGTGAATATCAGCGATTAAAGGCACTGGACTTTCTTTAACAATCTCATGCATCGCTTTGGTTGAAGCTATATCAGGACAACTAACTCGAACCATATCAGCACCAGCATCTACACATGCTAAAATTTGTTTTATTGTTCCACTCGCGTCATGTGTCAATGTGTTAGTCATTGTTTGAACTGAAATTGGAGCATCACCACCAACGGGAACATTCCCAACAAAAATTTTTCGCGACTTGCGGCGATAGACATTACGCCATGGTCGTATGGAATTTAAAGTCATGGGAAATTTCCAAATTTAAGTTTAAAAAAGTTATATAGAGTTCATAACCAACATCAACTGATCATTACTCAATTGCTTGAGCAGTTAATTCTATATTTACAGGTGGGTCTAAAGGTTTTTCTAATTTATTTTCAACAAGTGTATATTTTTTTAAAACTATATCAGCATTTAAACTAACACGTCGTGCAACATTGGTTGCCGTTCCCACCGGACCGTAGAGGCTTTCACCTATCATAATATACACAGACCCCGAATTTCCAACACGCATCATTGCAGACTTTGCAGTTTCAGGCACCCTGTAACGTTGCCCACTATCTAAAATATTTTCAAATAAAATGTTACCATCTGGATCAAAAACTCTTACCCACGCTGGCTTAAGAGCTACAACATCAACAGTAGCTGACACATTTTTTGTAACTTGAGGTTGAGCAGCAATAATTATCTCAGCATTTGAAAAAGCTTTTGTTTGAATAAAGTTTCCAATATTTTCAGTATCAATTACTGAAATAGGCCCATCACGTGGTGTAAAAAGAGGAACTAATAATTCAGTGGGGCGATAAAAATCTTTAAGGTCAGAATCCTTAAACTTAGTAAGTTTTTTAATTCCTATGCCTCTAATATTATTATTAGTAAAAGTTGGCCTAGCAACTGATTGATTAATTGAGGGAATTTCATTTCCAGGCGATAATTGTACCTTTTGGACTTCTTTCAGAACAGCCAGCCCCCCATAGCCTAAACCTAATATCATAGCCATTAAAACTATCAAAGATACTATTCCTGAAACTGATATATTATAAAATACACTTGCAGGAGTTGCTTTAAATGGAATCTTTGGGTTCAAGATTGGATCATCAAGAAGTTTAGTTGATTTGACTATTCTTTTTCTATTATTTTTTGTTCCATTAATTTCAGATTTAAGGCCAATAAAGCCACTTTCTAAGCAAAATAATTGGAAACATTCCTCAGGGTCCATATTAAGATATGACGAATAGGATCTAACGTATCCAGCAATAAAGCTTGGTGAAGGAAACACAGAAAGGTCTGAATTTTCAATACCTTGAAGGATTTCAACCCGAAGCTTAATTTCTTTGTGAATATCTTCTAATGATTTACCCATAGTTGCACGTTCACCGCGCATCCTATCACCAAGAGTTACAGTGTATGAATCAAATCCTTTAATTTCTTGATGTATTGAAGCTTGGCCTTTAACGACAACACTTGATTTATTTCTACGCATGTTTGCTAAATCGATTCGCTATAAGCATCATTAAATTACAAATATAATTTAGCATACTTTATAAATGATAACACGACGCGATAAATTTTGTGTTTAAGCGGTGGTTTTCAGCCTACTAAGTTCACAATGTGACCATAAATCATCCATGGCATTAACTAATGCATCAACCATTTCTTGAGTATGAACTGGAGACGGTGTGAATCGCAGCCGCTCTGTGCCTCGTGGCACTGTTGGAAAGTTAATTGGTTGAACGTAAATACCATAATCATTTAATAAACGATCAGAAATCATTTTACATTTTACAGGATCACCAACATGGATTGGCACGATGTGGCTACCATGATCATCAAAAGGGAGACCCAAGCCTCTAAAACGTAGCTTTAATTGTTTTGCGATGTCTTGATGTTTTTTTCGAATACCTGTGTCATTCTTTAATATACGGACGGATTTTGTTGCCGCAGCAGCTAATGATGGTGGTAAAGAAGAGGTGAAAATAAAACCAGGAGCATATGAGCGAATTGCATCTACGAAACGTGTACTTGCAGCAATATATCCACCAATAACACCATAAGCTTTGGCTAATGTACCATTGAATATATCAACACGATTAAGTAAACCTAACATTTCACATACGCCACCACCTCGAGAACCGTACATACCTACCGCATGCACTTCATCAATGTAGGTTAAGGCATTGAATTCATCGGCTAAATCACAAATAGATTCGATAGGAGCAAAGTCACCATCCATAGAATATAATGATTCAAAAACAATAATTTTTGGGCGATTAGGATCAAGTGATTTTAATATTTCACGCAAATGTTTTACATCGTTATGGCGAAAAATATGTTTTTCACAATTTCCATGCCGAATTCCCTCAATCATAGATGCATGATTTAATTCGTCCGATAAAATTATTAAGTCAGGAAATAATTTAGGTAATGCAGAGAGAGTAGCTTCATTTGCATTATAAGCAGAAGTAAATAATAATGCTGCTTCTTTCTGGTGAAGGTCGGCTAATTCTATTTCTAATTCTTTATGAAATACTGTGTTTCCAGAAATGTTTCTAGTACCACCAGATCCAACACCAGCTTGCTCAATACCATCTTTCATGGCTTCAATTACAGCTGAGCTTTGCCCCATTCCCAAGTAGTCATTTCCACACCAAACAATAATTTCTGATTTGCTACCATTAGGGTTGACCCAATTTGCTTTTGGAAAACGACCATTAATACGGCTAATGTCTTGGAAGACTCGATAACGACCCTCTATATGTAATGCATTTAAGGCTTTATCAATTTGGCTGTTATAGTTCATAGCAAGATCCGATGTTGTAATACCTAATTATTTAAACTAATTAATTACATAAATTAAGTCCCAAAACGCCGCAGGCAGAGCATTTATTTATATGTAGTAATTAAAGTATCAAACTTATCTAATCATATTATGAAAATTCAAAAAATGGAATACGTATTTTAATTAAAATTAATTTTGTTTTAATTTTAAAAAATAAACTCTTATTTTAGAAATAGCCTCGGCTAATTCAGGAGGGGTTTTAGATTGCCCACTAACCCATTGATATAAATCATGATCATTTTCTGACATCATAACTTCATGGCGATCTAATTCAGCTAAAGATAAGAATTTCATTTCATCATCCGCAAAACCACCCAAAATTAAATCCATTTCTTTTATTCCACGATGCCATGAGCGCATTCTCAGACGCTTTAATCTAGTAGCATGATCTTCCATGATTATCTCCTGTTTACACCTTTTTGCTAATGAAACTGTCCAAGGTCAACTCAAAACGATGACTTGTCTCCCAATGAAATTCTGATAAAAATATTGAAAATTAAGAAAGTTATTATGTCTTTTCTATCTCATAATCTTCAGCGCGTTAAGCAATCACCAACTATGCAAATTACGGCTAAAGCACAAGAACTTAAAGCAAGTGGCATTGACATCATTTCATTAAGTGTAGGTGAGCCTGATTTTGATACCCCTGAAAATATTAAGAATGCTGGCATTCAAGCAATATTAAATGGAAAAACAAAATATACTGCGGCTGACGGTATGCCAGAGCTAAAAGAAGCAATCTGTAAAAAATTGTTACGCGATAATAACTTAAAATATAATAAGAATCAGGTAATTGTATCAACTGGTGGTAAACAAGTATTATTTAATGCCCTATTAGCCACCTTAAACCCAGGTGATGAAGTTATTATCCCTGCCCCATATTGGGTGTCTTATCCTGATATGGTTTTTTTAGGTGGTGGAACACCGGTCATAGCTAAAGCAAAATTAAAAAATAATTTTAAACTAACAGCTGAAGAACTGGAAGCAGCCATTACTCCAAAAACTAAATGGTTAATATTTAATTCACCATCAAATCCTACTGGCGCAGGATATAACTGGGATGAGTTACATAAATTAACAGGTGTCTTGATGCGTCACCCCCATGTTTGGGTCATGACTGATGATATGTATGAATATTTAGCATATGATAATTTTCGATTTTGCACACCAGCAGAAGTAGAACCAAAGCTATACGATAGAACACTGACAACTAATGGTGTGTCTAAAGCTTATGCTATGACTGGCTGGAGAATTGGATATGCTGCAGGACCCATAACGTTAATTAAAGCAATGGGCAAAATTCAATCACAAAGCACATCAAATCCGAATACTATTGCACAATGGGCTGCAGTTGAAGCATTAAATGGCCCTCAAGATTATGTCAAAAATAGTAATATTACATTTCGCAATCGCCGTGATTTAACTTTAAAGATGTTAAATGAAATTGAAGGTATTATTTGCCCAAAACCCGAAGGTGCCTTTTATATTTATGCATCCATCGAAGAACTAATTGGAAAATCAACGGTTAACAAAATTATTAAAACTGATGAAGAATTTGCCTCAGAGTTGCTCATTTCTGAAGGTGTTGCTGTAGTCTTTGGGGCTGCTTTTGGAATGTCACCAGCCTTTCGTGTTAGCTACGCAACTTCTGATGAAGCATTAATTGAAGCATGTATTCGTATAAAAAGATTTTGTAATTCGTTACAATAAATATAGATCTACAATTTAATCCCATTAGACCGGTAACTGATGTGTGGATTTTATTTCCTCCATTGATAACAATGCTGTTACATTAAAAATCTTTACCTCTGAAATTAATGCTTGGTAAAAAATATCATATGCTTTCGCGTTAGTTACACGTACTTTTAAAATATAATCAATATCACCGGCTAATCGATGAGCCTCTAATACCTCGTTGCGTTCAAGAAGCGCATTCAAAAAATTATTTTGCCACTCTTTTTCATGTTCAGAAGTTCTTACAAGTACAAAAAAACATGCCTCTAAACCAAGTTTATCAGCATCCAAAATAACAGTATGATTTTTAATAACACCCAATTTTCTTAACTTTTTAATTCTATTCCAAACGGGTGTTTTAGAAGCCGCAACTTTTTTTGCTATATCTTCCAAAGATTGTGATGCATCGAGCTGAAGCTCTTTCAAAATTCTTCGATCTATATCATCTAACTGTACAGCCATTTCATTAATTCCTTATTTTTAGTAAATTATTATCAATTAAAGTAAATAATTAGTAAAATATTCCTATATTTATTATAATAATTGTTTCTATTGGAATTATTTACCAAACTTATTATTAAAAGTAAATAACATGAAGGTTAAATTTTTATATGCGCCACTTTCCAATCTTTTTAGATACCACCAATCGTAATATTATAGTATCAGGCGCTGGTGAATGTGCTGTGGCTAAACTGCGCCTTTTATTAAAGACGCAGGCAAAAATTTTTGTGTTTGGACACGACCCAGAAGATATAATTTTGCAATGGGCTAAAAAGGGTCTGCTTATATTTACTGAACGTTCCCTAAAAAAAAATGATATTAAAAATATTATATTAATTTATGGGGCAAATGAAAATTCTATTGAAGATGCACGCATCAAAGCAATTAGTAATTCAATGGGCGTATTAATTAATATTGTAGACAACCTAAATGATAGCGAATTTATCACTCCAGCAATTGTCGACCGGGATCCTTTGACCATAGCAATAGGGACAGAAGGTACAGCACCAGTTTTAGCTCGGAATATTAAAAAACAGTTAGAAGAAATACTTCCAACATCGCTTGGTATCTTGGCTCGTATTGGTCAATCTTTCCGCAATCACGTTGAAATATTACCAATGGGACAAAAACGTCGTAATTTTTGGACTAAGTTTTACTTTCATGATGGCCCTCAAGCATTACAGAATGGTGGTGAAAATGAAGCTCGAAATTCATTAAATTCATTACTAAAAAATACACTTGAAACAAAAACCGATATAGGACGCGTTCATTTAATTGGTGCCGGCCCAGGTGATCCTGATCTCTTAACTTTGAAGGCACGCAAATTATTGCATGAAGCAGATGTAGTTATACATGACCAGCTTGTCTCTGAACCTATTCTAGAACTTGCCCGCCGCGAAGCAATAATAGTAGAAACCGGTAAAAAAGGATTTGGAAAATCTTGGTACCAAGATGATATTAATGCACTAATGATCAAACATGCGGGACAAGGAAAAAATGTTGTACGATTAAAATCTGGAGATCCTACAATGTTTGGCCGTTTAGATGAAGAAATGTCTTCATTAGACCAAGCAGGCATACTCTACGATATCACTCCAGGTATTACTGCTGCGTCCGCAGCTGTTGCAACGATAAATCAATCGCTAACTAAGCGTGGCAGAAATTCATCTGTGCTTCACTTAACAGGGCACGACATTAATGGTTTTGCAGATCAAGATTGGCGCATTTTATCAATTCCTGGAACAGTAGCAGCAATTTATATGGGCAAGCGTGCAGCTCAATTCCTACAGGGAAGGTTGCTTATGTACGGAACTGCCCCCAACACACCAATTACAATAGTAGCAAACGCTTCACGCCCTAATCAAAAAATTTTAGATTCTCAAGTTGGTTCTTTTAGTGAAAAATTAACAAATTCACATATTGATGGACCAATAATTTTTTTACTCGGTTTGGCGCCTAGAGATGTATTTAGCCAACTACAAAAAAGCTCAAATCAAATAGAAATGGTAATTAGTTAATGGCACGAAAGTTTACTAATAAAGTTTTAACAGCAAATCGATTAATAGAAGGTGATGTAGTATATTTAGGCATTAATGGCGACTGGGTCTTAGATCATGATCGAGCACAAATACTAAAAGAAGAAGAGTTTGCAATTAAACAATTAGCTTTGGCAAATAAAGATTCTGGCTTTCTAGTTAGCCCTTATTTAGCCAATGCTGAGATAAGAGATGGAGTGCCTACTCCAATTCACTTTCGCGATAGCTTTAGAGCAAACGGCCCTACAAATTATAATCACGGCAAAAAGGAAAATCACAATGTATAGCTATACCGAATTTGACAATAATTTTAATCAAAATCGTGTAGATCAGTTTCGCTCTCAAGTAACTCGACGAATTGATGGATCTCTAACAGAGGACGAATTCAAACCTCTTCGCTTGATGAATGGCTTATACTTGCAATTACATGCTTACATGCTGCGAGTGGCTATCCCATATGGAACTTTAAATTCTCAAAAAATGTATCAACTAGCAATAATTGCTGACAAATATGATCGTGGATATGGGCATTTCACAACACGTCAAAATATTCAATATAACTGGCCTAAATTAAAAGACGTTCCAGATATATTACAGGATTTAGCAAATGTAGAAATGCATGCGGTCCAAACTTCAGGAAATTGCATACGCAATGTAACAGCAGATCACTTTGCCGGTGCCAGCACGGATGAAATAGAGGATCCACGTCCAACAGCAGAATTAATACGTCAGTGGTCAACCGACCATCCAGAATTTTCATTTTTAGGCCGAAAGTTTAAGATAGCAATCACAGGTTCACCAAACGATCGCGCAGTGACGAAAGCACATGACATCGGACTAAGAATGGTTCGCAACAACAAAAACGAACCAGGTTATGAAGTGATAATTGGAGGAGGATTAGGTCGTACACCAATGATTGGAAAAGTATTGCGTAGTTTTTTGCCTCGCAAAGACATTTTACCATATTTAGAATCCGTTATGCAGATCTATAATATGCTAGGGCGTCGAGACAATAAATATAAAGCGCGCATTAAAATTACTGTGCATGAACATGGTATTAATAAAATCTGCGATTTGGTTGAGGAACGCTTTATAATCCAACGTTCCTCATTTGGTGGATTCGACCAAAAATTACTTATAAAACTAGAAAAAGCATTCGCTGCACCAATTTATATAAATGAGCCTATAGATAGCTATAATAAGTCGTACCAATCAGATCCACTATTCCGCTCATTCGTTGATACCAACTTAAGTGAACATAAGAATTTAAATTATTCAATAGTTTCCATATCATTAAAAAAACATGGTCAAACACCAGGTGATGCTACATCACAACAAATGCGAATGATGGCAAATTTAGCAAAAAAATACGGACACGATGAATTGCGCATTAGTCACGAACAAAATGTAATTTTACCTCATGTACATAAAAGCAATTTATATAAAGTTTTTAACGAGTTAAAATCTGTAGAATTAGATACAGCTAACATAGGTTTAATTTCAGACATTATAGCATGCCCAGGTATGGACTATTGCGCATTAGCAACAGCTAGATCAATTCCAATAGCACAACAAATAGCTATGCGCTTTAATCAATTAAAGCTAGAAAACGATATTGGCGAAATAAAAATTAAGATATCTGGCTGCATAAATGCATGCGGACATCACCATATAGGACACATTGGCATTTTAGGCTTGGATCGTGCTGGTGTGGAAAATTACCAAATTACACTAGGAGGTAATAGCACACAAAATACTGCCATTGGCAAATCTTTAGGGCCTGGGTTTTCCTATACTGAAATTATTCCTGCTATTGAAAAAATTATTTATACTTATTTAGATATTAGATCTAGTAATGACGAAACTTTTCTAGAAACATTTAATCGAGTTGGATTAACTCCATTTAAAAAAATTGTGTATACTCCTTCTGAGATAATAAATAAATCTACAGCCACTTTTGCAAATAATAATAATGAGTCCTTTGCATCTCAGGAGATAAAATAATGAATGTTATTGTAACAGATAATGGATTTGAATCAGATACTTGGAGCAACATTTTTTTAACCCTAGATAAATTATTATTAATTAATCCCAAAAGTACGAATAAATTCTCCTTAGATGTACCAAATACCACAGACCCTAAAGAATTAGCTCCGTTATTTGCTTGTATTTCATTAATTCGAATTGCATTTTTAAATTCAACAGATGGTCGCGGCTTTACACTAGCAAGTCACCTGCGATTATTAGGATATAAAGGACGGCTACGCGCACAGGGCCACGTTTTAGCAGACCAATATACAATGGCACGCCGGTGCGGGTACGATGAAATTGAGATTTCAATTGAACTTGCTGATCGCCAACCTGAAAAACAATGGCTTTCTCGATCTGATTGGAAAAGTAACTGCTACATAAATCAACTAAAACAATTAGCCTAATAACCTTCTGGAATATTTTCTAAATTTATCCTATTTAAATTTAAAACCAAAATAAAAGAGAAAACATAGTGACCAAAGCTTCCCCAGTCCTACCAAATGCAGAAACAGTGACCGCAGTAACGCATTACACAGATCAATTATTTTCTTTTCGTGTAACTCGCCCACAATCCTTGCGATTTCGTAGTGGTGAATTTATTATGATAGGTATGATGGGAGACGAAGAAAAACCTTTGTTGCGCGCCTACTCAATAGCTTCTCCAAGTTGGGATGAAGAACTAGAGTTTTATTCGATTAAAGTCCCGAACGGGCCTTTAACCTCAAAGTTACAAAACATAAGCATTGGTGATCAACTTATTGTTCGGCCCAAGCCAGTTGGAACTTTAGTTCTAGATGCACTGTTACCCGCTAAACGAATTTACTTAATAGCTACCGGAACTGGAATTGCACCATTTGCTTCTCTCATAAGAGATCCAGACTTGTATGAAAGATATGAACAAATTATATTATGTCACACTTGCCGTGACGTAAATGAATTAAAATACGGTGAGGATCTCGTAAATAGTCTAGACATTGATCCACTAATTGGTGAGTTTGTTGGAGGTAAATTAAAGTATTACCCAACAACAACGCGTGAAAAGAGCCCTAAAATGGGTAGAATTACAAATTTACTATCAAATGGAACTATTGCAAATGACTTAGTATTACCGCCATTAAACCCTAAAACAGATAGATTAATGGTTTGTGGCTCTATAGGATTAAATAATGATATTAAAGCAATATGTGAGGACGTTGGTATGCGAGAAGGTTCAAATTCTTCTCCATCACATTATGTAGTGGAAAAAGCATTTGTTGGTTAGCAATAATACTATATTTTTTATGTTTTAAATATAATTTTACGCTTAGTGAACTATTTCACTCTAGAATAATCTTTCTAAAAAAGTTCTTTCTGTGTCTTTATTCCAACCAAGAGTAGAAAACTCATCACACTCTATAACGGGTCGCTTCATAAGTGTCGGATTATCCATCAACAATTCTAGCGGTGCACGTTGCCGTTCTTCTAATGACAAGCCACGCCATGTAGCTGATCGCGTATTAACTAAAGAATCTTGAAATAAAGTATAAAACTTTGTTAGTTTTTTATAATCGATACCATCTAGTCGAACATCAATAAAGGTGACCTGGAGGTCAGTCGCCATAAGAGCTTTGAGCGCTTTCTTACATGTATCACAATTTTTTAACCCATATAATTTCATAAAAAGATCCAATTTATTTAGATTTATTATAGTAAATACAATATAATTATCAATAAGTTATAGGAAAAAAAATCATTATTATATGCATACACTTGCTTTTACGTTCCAAAAATAGCAAAATTGTATTTGTGATGCCACTTTAATCGCCAATCTGCTGTCTTCCTTAGTGTTGTCTGCTGATTTCTGACAAAAGCACACCAAGCCACAGCATGCCGCGTGTGGTTAATAAAGGAAGTTTAATATGCCTAATGGTACAGTAAAATGGTTTAATGGAAATAAAGGCTTCGGCTTTATCGCACCTGCAGATGGAGGCGATGATGTATTTGTACACATCACTGCTGTTCAAGCTGCTGGCTTGCAGGGCTTAGAAGATGATCAGAAAGTATCCTACGAACTTGAAGAAGGTCGTAATGGCAAGCAAAACGCGACAGATATTTCGCTTGCTTGAGTATTTTGGCCCTCTGAGCTAATTAAATTAATAAAAAGTGGTGCTGGTAAAACGCCATTTTTTATTTTTTAAACTTTTAAATCAACAATATAAAGATTAAATCATTACATTAAACTTAAACCCCTTATTGATCATATCAATAGTTCAGATCCTAGCTCTTGCTATTTCATCAGAAAACCTTTATGGGAATGCTGTGACGCCAATTCAATCACCAATCTGCTGTCTTCCTTAGTGTTGTCTGCTGATTTCTGACAAAAGCACACCAAGCCACAGCATGTCGCGTGTGGTTAATAAAGGAAGATCAATATGCCTAACGGTACAGTAAAATGGTTTAACGGAACTAAGGGCTACGGCTTTATCGCACCTTCAGATGGCGGAGCTGACGTGTTTGTACACATCACTGCTGTTCAAGCTGCTGGCTTACAAGGCCTAGAAGATGACCAAAAAGTTTCTTATGAACTTGAAGAAGGTAATAATGGCAAGCAAAACGCGACAGATATCTCGTTAGCTTAAGCTTTTTGGCTCTTTATGAGCTAATAGAAATCAATTAAAAACGGCGCCAAATTGGCGCCGTTTTTAATTTAAAGATAACTTAAATTAAAATTCCGATCTAAATTTAATTAGAGATTTTTATATCTGACACACATCAAAACTTATAATAACTTTGGTGAATAAAATGTTAAATATATTTTTTATGGTCGTTAATATTATGCCACTTAAGTTGCGGCATCCCAATAAATCTTCATTAACAATTATTAAACTGCCATAGGAGCCTTAATGCTATCCATCGGCTTATAGTTTTTTAACTGGTAATCCTTTGGGTTTGTTTCTAATAACTCAGTAATATTATTAAATACTGGCATTAATATATTTGGCAAATCATGCGGCTTACGTTGTAATTGTTGCTGCACTTGGTCTGTATGATTATTATAAATATGGCAATCCCCGCCAGTCCATACGAACGCACCCACCTTCAAATTACAAATTTGTGCTAGCATGAAAGTTAATAAGCCATAACTTGCAATATTAAATGGAACACCTAAGAACATATCAGCACTACGCTGGTAAAGTTGACAACTCAATTTACCATTTATTACTCTAAATTGTGCCAAAGTATGACATGGTGGCAATGTCATTTTACTTATTTGATTTGGGTTCCATGCAGAGATAACTAACCTGCGACTATCTGGATTTGTTTTTATTTCATTTATAAGCCATGTAATTTGGTCAGCTTTGCCATTTAAGTCATCACCATGAGCATCAAAATGCCGCCATTGATGGCCATATACGGGGCCTAGTTGCTTCACTAGTTCAGTATTATTATATCCTAATGCTAGACCCTGTGAATCAGCATTTGCAGTCCAAATTGTTTTTTTACCTATAAGTTCTGATCGATCTTTTTCAAACGTGCGTTCAGCAAGCCTACGTTCGTCTGTACTTCCCTCTAAGAACCATAAAAGTTCACCCACTACGCTACGCCAGGCAAGTTTTTTTGTTGTGACTGCAGGAAATCCATCCTGTAAATTAAAATGCATTTGATATCCAAATACACTGCGGGTACCAACGCCAGTCCGATCACTAACATCTTCACCGTCTGCTAGAATATGTTTCAATGCATCCAAATATTGCCTCATATTCGTTTCCATATATCTACATATACATCCCCACGCTTACCACTATCAGCTAATGCATACCGTTCTTTAATTATACCACTTGGTAAAAACGTGTCACAATCATACGCTCCCTGGATTCGACTTAAGTGAAACTCATCAATGATATCCAATAAGCCTATTACAAGTTTAGCACCGCCAATAATCCATACATCTTGTAATTTGTTCAAATTAACTAACTCTTCTTTAGCAGCGTCAAATTTAATGAATTGATAGTCAGATAGATCATTACCTTTCTCACTGCTTGTAACAATAATATTACTACGATTGGGCAAAGGTTTGCGGGGTAAGCTATCCCACGTTGATTTACCCATTACAATTATAAAGCCTGACGTATTATCTTTAAACCATTTTAAATCTGCAGGATTGTGTGGCCAGGGTAAGTTGCCATCTTTACCAATACCCCATTCTTGATCACATGCTAGAATTGCTTTTATCATTATTAACCTTACCTAATGGCTTCTTACATTTTGAGATTTTAACTTCAAATCTATTATAGTTAATCATCATTTAAATTTTTTTAATATTGAGATTTTCTTATCTTTATATGACAAATAATTAGTCCGCTATAATGAAGTATTTTTCCAGTAAAATAATCTCAATTTCATTTTAGCGCACAAGTCAAAGAATGTATTACTCCTAATTATTCATCTTCAAAAGTGATTCACTAAAATCAACATATAGAGTGAATTAAAGGAGGTGAACCACTATATATGATAAAAAATAACAAGAATAGTTAATGCAAAGCCCAATCCATCAAATGAATTTATTTATAAACACAGCATAAAATATATTTTTGTCTAAAATTACAAAGTATTTATATTATAATTCTGGCAAATAGCAAAAGTCCTTTAACATTTCAAACCTACAAGCTATAAGTAAAATGTCTTGTAAAAGAATATGGTAATAAACGCGCATGTAATAAGCGGATCGGACCCGGGGGCGGTACCCGGCGACTCCACCATAATCCTTCATTTGGGGAATCTGGGGTCGAAATAGGATCGACGGACGTCTAAAGATGTTAGCTTTTGCCCGGTGCGGTGTCGCTGTTATCGACCCAATAAAGCTAGTTGCAAATGACAACAAAGCACCAATGGCTTTGGCTGCGTAAGCGGTCCGAAAAGTTGGAACCTAAGTCTTAGGCCTGCGGTCTAAGCGGGGTTCGGAGGTACCTGGCAACAGAAACCTCCACTTATAAAATTTATACCTTTTCTTTTTTTCTTTTTGATTTAGCCAAAGCCTTCACAGCTTTGGATGAAACAATTTGCCCTTTAATAGCGAATTTTTCGTGATTTAGAGATACAGCCCTCAAATCGTACACATAGTTAACCATAGTCCCAAAAGATTGCTTTAGGCCACGCGCAGAAGTGTCAGCCTTTGCGTGAATTGCATGTATATAAGCCCCATTATTAAGATGAAATCTAGCTACAGGATCAAAAACTATATTATCTTTATCTTTTTCTTCTAAAAGATATTGAGCAGTAATCTTCAGTAACTCATCATTAAAAACTTCACTAAGATCATGTCCCTTTTTTTTTGCCCAAAAAGCTAACTTGGGAATTGGTGAAATAGTTGCAAATGTTGTTAGATTAGGTATTTCTTTCGAAAGTTGTGCAGCTACATTTTTGATTAAGGCATTGCCAAATGAAACTCCAGAAAGTCCTTTTTGACAATTTGAAATTGAATAAAATACTGCAGTTTTGGCTTTGTGAGCTGGAATGATATCACGGTTCTCAGCTAAAACTGTTTGTATTGAAATAGGTATATCTACCATCAATGCCACCTCAACAAAAATTAGAGGTTCATCGGGCATAGCAGGATGAAAGTATGCAAAACAACGTCGATCAGCTGGCTCAAGGCGTCGGCGCAACTCTTCCCAACTATCAATTGCATGAACTGCCTCATAAGCAATAATTTTTTCAAGAATTCCAGCTGGACTCGCCCAACTAATGGGGCGTAATACTAGAAACCCATTATTAAACCAAGAACGAAACAATTGTTTAAAATCCAAATCAGCTCTCTTGAGTTCAGGGTTTTCAACTGCCAATCGTATAAGATCTTTTCGCATGGAAACCAGCCGGCTGGTCGAGCCAACACCTTGATTTAAACGCCGTAACAACTCGCGGCGTTTGGTCTCTGACATATTTAAATATTTAGTTAAATTCTTTGTTGATCGATTTTTTTGATATAATATGAGTGCATTCTGGACACCATCAATATCAATATCCATATGAATTAATAAAAATTGAAAAACTCTATTTTATTAATAACATCCATTTGATCATATTTAGCTAAAATCTTACTAGCAATAGAGACACCTAATACTTCACCTTGTTGGCTTAAAAGCGTGTGACACAATTTTTCTACTGAGCCGTCATTTTTATGAGAGTATGGATATTCAGTAGCACTATGTTCAAATAAATTTGATAAGATATCGCCAAGTATTGTCATATTAATAAATCTCCATGGTTCTATATTTTCCATATAAGTACTTCATACAATGCCTGATTAAAGATTTAAAATAATATGCCGTAACGTTATATTTAAGAATGATAATTTTGAGAAATTTAAATATAAAAAAACCAACAAAAAAGCTTTTAAATGCTATAAAATTCTTTATTGCTTAAGTAACTTTAGAGAATATTTTAAATTATGACAGATAAAATTAATTATTCACAGATGATGCATTGCGCAATGCAGGGTTTAATGATTCAGTTACTGGAAAAAATATCTAAAAATGGACTACCCGGTAGTCACCATTTTTTTATAACGTTTAGTACACAAACCGATGGGGTTAAAATTGCTCCGTGGCTTAAAGAGCGATATTCAGAAGAAATGACAATTGTAATTCAAAATTGGTTTGAAAATCTTGAGGTTCGCAAAGATGATTTTTCTATCACCTTAAATTTTGGAGATAATCCAGAAACATTAATGATTCCATGGAATTCAATATCATCATTTGTTGATCCATCCGTTGAATTTGGTTTGCGATTTGAAGCAGAAGAAAATAACCAAAAGGAAGAAGTACCCGAAAGCCCAATGATAGTAATCGAAGAGACTGATGCGGCTGAACAAAAAGAGGCTGAAGTAGTAAGTCTTGATAGCTTTCGCAAAAAATAATTATTTTAAAAATATATTTTAATTTACTGATTATATGACAGATTAAACAATAAGTTGATGGAGATTTTAAATGACTAAAAGTCGTACAGAATTAGATAGTTTTGGTCCATTAGAAGTTCCTTCTGAAAAGTATTGGGGAGCGCAAACACAACGATCACTTATAAATTTTCCTATTGGTTGGGAAAAACAGCCTGTCGCTATTGTTCGAGCCCTCGGAGTTGTTAAAAAAGCTTGTGCTCAAGCAAATCACGATCTTGGTAAAATTCCAACTGAACTAGCAGATGCAATTATTGCTGCTGCCAGTGAGGTAATTTCTGGAAAATTAGATGATCATTTTCCATTAGTAGTTTGGCAAACTGGTTCTGGAACACAATCAAATATGAATTCTAATGAAGTAATATCAAACCGTGCCATTGAAATGTTAGGAGGCGAGTTAGGATCAAAGATCCCTATTCATCCAAACGATCATTGCAATATGGGTCAGTCATCAAACGATACCTTTCCAACAGCAATGCATATTGCAACAGCAGTTACAGCACATGAAATTTTGCTCCCAGGCTTAGAAAAGTTACACAATGCTTTAATCATAAAATCAGACAAATTTAAGGACATAATTAAAATTGGCAGAACGCATACTCAAGATGCAACGCCACTTACTTTAGGCCAAGAATTTGGTGGATATGCATATCAGGTTGAACAGGGAATAGCTCGAATCAAACATGCACTGATAAACATTTACCCATTGGCGCAGGGCGGTACTGCTGTTGGAACAGGATTAAACACAAATAAAGGTTGGGGTGAAAAGGTTGCCGCAAATATGGCAGTGATAACTGGATTACCGTTTATTACTGCACCAAATAAATTTGAAGCATTAGCTGCACATGATGCAATGGTTGAAGTTTCAGGGGCATTAAAAACCGTGGCTGCCAGTTTGTTCAAAATTGCAAACGATATACGCTTATTGGGCTCTGGGCCACGCTGTGGCTTAGGTGAACTAATGTTGCCTGAAAATGAACCTGGATCATCAATTATGCCTGGAAAAGTAAATCCCACACAATGTGAAGCACTGACACAGGTTTGCGCACATGTCTTTGGAAATGACGCAGCCGTTGGATTTGCTGGTTCTCAAGGCCATTTTGAACTCAACGTATATAAACCAATGATTGCATATAACGTATTACAATCTATGCAATTGCTTGGCGATGCCTCTGTAGCTTTTACCGATAATTGTGTTGATGGAATCCGAGCTGATGAAGATCGTATATCATCACTCATGTGGGATAGTTTAATGTTGGTAACCGCATTAGCGCCTGAAATTGGATATGATAATGCCACCAAAGTAGCCAAAACAGCTCATAATAATCGCACAACATTAAAAGAAGAAGCTATAAGGTTAGGCTTTGTTGATGCTGATACATTTGATCGTGTAGTCAAGCCAAGAGATATGATCGGACCAAGATAAATAATTCTAGATAATTGAAATATAGCTAAAACAGGGCTAAATAATTTGAGCACATTTCAGACATGAGTGATTTCCAAAGGCCACGCAAACATTCTCTTACTTTAAAAGGTCACCGAACAAGTGTAAGTTTGGAGGATCCATTCTGGCAGCAATTCAAAAAAATAGCACAAGAACATGATTTAGCATTAAATGAGCTTGCAGCAGAAATCGATGCACGAAGAGGCACTAACGCTGGTCTAGCTTCAGCAATAAGATTATTTATTTTAGAATACATAATTCAAAGTGAATAAACTCAATAAATTAAAAAAGTTTAATAATTATTAAAACTAACAAATTAGCTCTATTATTTTAGTAAAAAATTAACCGACTATAGCCAGTGAAGGGAAGGTTTCTAAAAGCCAAAAAGAAATACTAGAGAAACTGCCCGTAATCAAGGCAAAACCAATAATTATAAGCATTCCTCCCATAAAAATCTCAACTTTTCGCATATGGCGCTTAAAGCGATTCATAGCACGCATGGCATTATTTATAAAGATAGCTGCTAATATAAATGGCAACCCAAGGCCTAACGCATAAAGAGCCATTAATATTGAGCTGCGAGCAAGAGACCCCTCTTGTGCGGCAAGAGACAAGATAGTGCCTAAAATTGGGCCAATGCAAGGGGTCCACCCAAACGCGAAAGCTAAGCCAAGTATATAAGCACCAAATGCACTTCCACCTTGATCACCAGCATCAAGACGGACATCTCTATATAAAAATGGAATCTTAAGAATACCTATAAAATGCAATCCAAAAAAAATAATAACAATACCCGCTACACGCCCAAACCATTCCTGATTTTGTAACATAAATTGGCCTAAAGCTGATACAGCAAGGCCTAATATAATAAATACTGTTGATAATCCCAAAGTAAAAAATAAAGCACAAATTACTGTATGTCGTCGTGCATCTTTATTATTTTCCATTTCTTGCATAGAAATACCCCCCATATAAGCAAGATAAGGGGGTACTATTGGAAGTACGCAAGGGCTCAAAAAGCTGAGAATACCAGCTAACAGAGCAACAAACATTGAAGGCAATAAGCCTGCGTCTATGATATCAATACCAAACATAATTTATACTAATCATTTGAAAGATATTCGTCACCCATTTTTTGATAACTTCTGCGTAGACTTTTGAAACATCTAAAGGTTAAAGTAATGTATGGATTTTGATGATACACTTGATGCAATGGGAACTTTATGTCCTATGCCCGTTTTAAAAGCGCGCAAACGATTGCAAGCTATGCAGTTGGGGCAAATATTGCGTGTTTTGGCAGATGATCCTGCAGCTGAAATTGATTTTCCTCATTTTTGCACAGAGCAAGGGCATCAACTAATAAAAATTGAAGCGCTTGATAACACAAAGCTCTTTTTCATAAAAAAGCGTTAACTATAGCCTTGTTTCATTTCCAACAGCTTTGTAGAATAGTATTTAATGTAATGTTTTTTTAAAATGCATGCATGGAGGTAATATGGACTGGGACAAATTGCGCATATTTCATGCTGTAGCTGATGTTGGAAGCTTAACTCACGCTGGTGATGTCTTACACCTATCTCAATCAGCTGTGAGCAGGCAAATCCGCGCTTTAGAAGAGCGTTTAAACGTCACCTTATTTCATCGCCATGCACGTGGCTTAATTTTAACAGAACAAGGTGAACTATTATATGACGCAACCTCTCAGATGTCTAAGAGATTAGAAGCAGCAGAAGCTCGAATTAGGGATAGCGAAGATGAAGTGTTTGGAGAATTGCGTGTTACAACTACTACAGGGTTTGGCACACTCTGGCTGGCACCTCGCATAAATCGTCTATATGAACAATATCCTGATCTAAAAATTGATCTTATATTAGAAGAGCGGGTTTTGGATTTACCAATGCGGGAAGCTGATGTTGCTATACGAATGAAAGAACCAAGCCAGGCAGATTTAGTCCGGCGGAGATTAATGAATGTAACGATGCGTCTATACGCTACAGAAGAATACCTCGACAAGCATGGGACACCGAAAAACTTTGAAGAATTAGAAAAGCATCGCCTAGTAAGCCAAGGTCTTACAGCCCGACAAGTAAATGAATCTGTTGCTTGGCTAAAGCCTTTTTTGGAACATAATCAAGGTTCTAATTTAACTCTAAATAATTACTTCGGTGTACTGCAAGCAGTACTTCATCATACTGGAATTGGAGTTCTCCCTGATTATGTTTCTGATGAAGTACCTCAGCTGGTACGTGTATTACCAAATGATCAAAGCAAAGAAATCCCAGTATTTCTTGCTTTTCCAGAAGAATTACGACACTCAAAACGTGTTCAAGCGTTTCGTGACTTTGTACTAGAAGAAATAAAAACTCACCGATTGCACAAGAATGAAAAAGTATAAAAAAATATAATTCCTTTTTCCTCAAAGATATTCCCATGACGCATAGCGGGTATGCAAATTAAAGTACTAGCGCTAAATATCTCCAGACTCTAAGGAAGCCAAGAAGAAGTTAGTTGAGCTTTTCAATCCTATCATCTTCACCTCCCTGTTAGACTTTGGCCGAGCTTTTAGCTCGGCCTTTTTTTTAAATTAAAAGTAAATTAATCAGTGTATTTAAGGGTCTTTTCCTTCGAGCTCAGACCCCTTAAAAGAAACCAAAGAATCCTACATGGGGCTGCCAATGTCTATCGAACCAGAAATCACACAAGATCTTATCGAAAGTCACGGATTAAACTCTGAAGAATATCAACGTTTATTAAATATCATTGGCCGAATACCAAGTTATACTGAACTTGGTATTTTTTCTGCTATGTGGAATGAGCATTGTTCATATAAATCTTCTAAAAAGTGGTTGCGAACACTTCCAACTGAAGGCCCCCAAGTTATTTGTGGTCCTGGTGAAAATGCGGGCATCGTTGATATTGGAGATGGGGATGCAATAGTTTTTAAAATGGAAAGTCATAACCACCCTTCATACATTGAACCATATCAAGGCGCAGCTACAGGTGTTGGCGGTATTTTACGTGATGTATTTACGATGGGTGCGCGTCCAATCGCAGCCATGAACTCATTATCATTTGGCGAATTCAATCACCCAAAGACTAAAAGCCTTATTAATGGTGTTGTTGAAGGTATTGGCGGGTATGGGAACTGCTTTGGTGTGCCAACAGTTGGTGGTGAAGTTAGATTTCATTCCGCATATAACGGAAACTGTTTAGTGAACGCATTTGCTGCAGGATTAGTAAAAAAAGATAGTATTTTTTACTCAGCCGCATCTGGGATTGGAATGCCTGTAGTTTATCTAGGTGCAAAAACGGGCCGTGATGGCGTTGGAGGGGCTACAATGGCATCAGCAGAATTTGATGATACCATTGAAGATAAGCGCCCAACAGTTCAAGTAGGCGATCCATTTACAGAAAAGCGCTTAATGGAGGCAACTCTTGAGTTAATGCAAACTGGGGCAGTTATATCCATACAAGATATGGGGGCAGCTGGCTTAACTTGTTCTGCCGTTGAAATGGGAGATAAAGGTAATCTTGGTGTAAAACTTAACCTTGAAGATGTACCACAACGTGAAGAAAACATGACAGCATATGAGATGATGCTGTCAGAAAGCCAAGAGCGCATGCTAATGGTTCTTAAACCTGAATTAGAAGCAGAAGCACGCGCTGTATTTGATAAATGGGATTTAGATTTTGCTATTGTGGGTGAAACTATAGCAGAAGATCGCTTTCTTGTCTTACATAATGATGAAGTAAAGGCTGATTTGCCACTTAAAGCTTTATCTGGAACAGCGCCAGAATATGATAGGCCTTGGGTGGAAACCCCACCTGCAGCTCCATTAGCTAAGATCCCTTACATTGATCCTATAAAAGGCTTAATGGCAATCATGGGGAGCGCAAACTATGGCTCAAAGTCTTGGATTTACGAACAATACGACTCAATGGTAATGGCTGATACATTAGTGCGTCCAGGATCAGATGCTGGAGTTATACGCATTCACGGTACAAATAAAGCTGTAGCATTCACTTCAGATGTTTCACCGCGTTACTGCAAGGCCAATCCATTTGAAGGTGGAAAGCAGGCAGTCGCAGAAGCATACCGTAATTTATCAGCAACTGGCTCGAAACCATTAGCAACAACCGACAATATGAACTTTGGTAATCCTGAAAAGCCAGAGATCATGGGTCAATTTGTTGGCTGCATCAAGGGTATAGCAGAAGCAGTTGTTGTATTAGATATGCCAATCGTTTCTGGAAACGTTTCACTGTATAATGAAACGGATGGAACAGGAATTTTACCAACCCCTACGATTGGTGCTGTTGGTTTGCTTACAAATTTAGACGAAATTATTAAAAATATACCAAACAATGGAGATAATTTTGTTTTAATTGGAAAAACTAACGGACATTTAGGCCAGTCAGCACTATTAAAAGAAATGTTTAACCGTGAAGATGGTGATGCACCAAAAGTTGATCTTAATTTGGAAAAATTAGTGGGTGAGTTTGTTAGAGCAGCCCATAAAGCTAAATTGATAACAGCCGCTCATGATTTATCAGATGGGGGCCTAGCTGTTGCAGCAACCGAAATGGCATTATCTGCCGGTGTCGGGTTAAAGTTAAAAGCAGGTGATACAGGATGGTTTTTTGGCGAAGATCAAGCTAGATATTTGCTTGCTTGTAAAGATAGCGAAGCAGTTATTTCAGCTGCAAAATTAGCCGGTGTTGCAGCTGAATTAGTTGGAAGTTTTGGTGGAAGCAATATTTATTTAGGTGAAGCTATTATAGATATTGATACTGTAAAAAAAGCATTCGAAACAACATTACGATCCCTAGTTTCTGAATAAGAGATTAACATTAACTAAATATATTAGCTAATTGATTATATATGGATTATTATATGAAAAGAGATTTTATTTAAATGATAAATGTTTCAAATAAAAGAACTTACTTACAATACACTTAGATTAAAGAATATTGAAATAACAAAAACTTATCTTTAAGTAAAACATAAACTGGCATAATCAAAACGGAGCATGATAAATGGCTATTGAGGCACAAATAATAAAAGATCTTATAATTGAGGCATTTCCAAATGCAGATATTATAGTGGATGGTGCAGACGGCGTTCACATGTCAGCGATAATTTCAGCACACGAATTTGCCGGTAAATCAATGATAACTCAACATCGCATGGTATTTGCAGCTCTTAAAGGCAAAATGGATGGCCCAAACGGCGAGTTGCATGCACTAGCTTTAACTACAAAAGTAAAAACCTAATCTTAACCATTACTTTTAACAGACTTGCATTCTAGCCAATCTAAGTTAAATAAATCCAAAGCTAAATGAATAGGAGACTTAAATGTCGGATACAGCAAAAGCACTCATCAAAGAGACCATCGAAACAAATGATGTTGTCTTATACATGAAGGGAACCTCATCTATGCCTCAATGTGGTTTTTCAAGCCGTATTGCAGGAGTATTAAATTTTATTGGCCTCGAATGGAAAGACGTCAATGTGTTAGCTGACGAAGAAATAAGGCAAGGCATAAAAGATTTTTCAGATTGGCCCACAATACCTCAACTATATGTAAAAGGTGAATTTGTTGGAGGATGTGATATCATCACTGATATGATGATATCAGGTGAGTTAGATACCTTACTTGAAGGAAATAATGTTTTTTTTAACAAAGAAGCCGCTAATAAAGTTAGAGAAGCAAATGCTTAAGCCCTTGCTACTAATTTAAATTTATCAACTATCTGCCGTAGCGTAGCTACGGCATCATCTCGCTCTTTACGTAAATTATCAATTTCAATTAAATCTGGCTTATCTTCAATACTTTCATCACTTTGAGATTCTAAAAGTTGAGTTTTAACGACAGCAAGGTCAGCTTCTGCTACCCTTAATTTAACTTCTAATTGATTAGCATGATCCATTATTTCTGAGTTCGTGGCTTTTGAAAATACATTTTTATCAACACCAGCAAGCTTCTCTTCAGTAGCAACAGTTCTATCTGCTAATAAAAGACCCGCCATTAGCAACATTCGGCTTTCTGTAATACGAGAACCTGCGCCATCAAGCTTTTGAGCTTCTTCATTAAGCAATGCAGCAGCTGCATGAAGAAAATTTTCTTCACCCTCCTGACAAACAACGTCAAATGAACGACCTCCAATTTGAATTGTAACTTGTGACATAATTTATTCCTCAAACAAAGGTTTAAGCTGGTTTAATATATTCTGGACATCTTTAATGTCTTGAACATGCTGTTTTTTGATGTTTTCTAGAGCTTCTAAATCAAATTGAGTGTTATTTTGCAATAAATTATTACTATTATTTAATTGAATTTTATTAGCGGCGTTTTGCATTTCAGAAATTCGCATCTTTAACATAGAATTTTCCACATTCAATTTAGAAATTTCACTATTGTTATCAATTCCAATAGGCGCCTTTAGTTGATCTAATCGATACGTAAGAGATTCTAACGCAACTTCAAATTCTTCTCTTAATGCAGCTACTTGGTTCATTTATACCTCTTCTTTACACGAATCATCATTTATTTTTATATGAAACCATTTTAACCTTTTAAATCACATTATTGCACAAAAATAATAGCCTATAAGTGCTTGTGATCTTGACCGACTACGTAGTCATACCATACCAGTACCGTATACCTTTATATGCTGGGAGCACACTGTGAATATTTCTGATCTCAAAACGAACCATCCTAAACATTGGAGGAATTCTGCAGCAATACGTATTTTAGCAGCAGATGCAGTCCATGCTGCTGCTTCTGGTCATCAAGGAATGCCAATTGGAATGGCAGATGTAGCAACTGTTTTATTTCAAAATCACTTAAAGTTTGATGCAAAGAATCCAGATTGGGCAGATCGAGATCGTTTTATTCTCTCTGCAGGTCACGGATCAATGTTAATTTACGCTTTGTTACACCTTACAGGCTATGAAGATATGACACTAGACGAGATTAAAAACTTTCGCCAATGGGGGGCCAAAACAGCTGGCCACCCAGAATATGGTCATGCAAAAGGTATTGAAACTACAACAGGACCATTAGGTCAAGGAATTTCAAATGCAGTTGGATTTGCTATGGCAGAACAATCTCTGCAGGCACGTTATGGCAAAAAAATTGTTAATCACTTCACATACGTAATTGCTGGTGACGGCTGCCTGATGGAGGGTGTAAGCCAAGAAGCTATTACTTTAGCCGGAAAACAGGCCTTAGGCAATCTAATCGTAATGTGGGATGACAATAATATCTCCATTGATGGTGAAATAAACATATCAGATATAACAGATCAACAGAAACGATTTGAATCAGCTGGATGGTCAGTTTTTACTGTAAACGGTCATGACCCAATAGCAATCGACCAAGCAATATCTGAAGCAAAGAAGAGCTCAAAACCATCGATGATAGCTTGTAAAACGCGTATTGCACTAGGTGTTATAGGCGTGGAAAATACAGCTGGTGGCCATGGTTATAACATTAAAGGCGATCAATTAGTGCAAATGCGCAAGTTTTATGACTGGCCCTACCCCGCATATGAAATCCCTAAAGACGTTAAAACCGCTTGGGAGGAAATTGGATCAAAAGGATCTAGTAATCGTATTGAATGGGAAAAACGATTTGCTATGCTATCCACTAGAAAACAAGCTGAATTTAATCGTGTTATGAATTTAGATGTACCAAAAAAGCTATCAGCTGCAATAAAAAGACTTAAAAAAGAAATATCAGAAACTGCTCCAAAGATGGCGACACGCAAGTCTAGCCAAACAACTTTAGAAATTATAAATCCAATCATGCAAGAAACTATTGGTGGGTCAGCTGACTTAACTGGCTCAAACAATACTATTACCAAAGGAATGAAATGGTTTGATGCAGATAACAGAGATGGCCGCCATGTAGCTTATGGCATCCGAGAGCACGGTATGGCAGCCGCTATGAACGGGATGGTTTTGCATGGTGGGGTTCGCCCATATGGGGGAACATTTATGTGTTTTACAGATTATGCTCGCCCATCTATGCGATTAGCCGCTTTAATGAAGATACCCGTAATTTATGTTTATACTCATGATAGTATTGGACTAGGTGAGGACGGTCCTACACACCAGCCAGTCGAACATTTGGCTATTTCACGTGCAACACCAAACACATGGGTATTTCGTCCAGCTGATACCGTAGAAACTGCCGAAGCATGGGAGCTGGCTGTAACAACAAAAACTACTCCCTCAGTATTGTCTTTGACCAGACAAAGTTTGCCTACAGTCCGCACGAAGCATACAAATAAAAATATGGTGAGCTTTGGTGCATATGTATTGGCCGAATCTGAAGCTAAACGGCAGGTTATTATAATAGCAACTGGTTCTGAAGTAGAAATTGCAATGGATGCAAAAAATAAATTAGAGGCAATTGGTATAGGAACACGTGTGGTTTCAATGCCTTGTATGGAACTTTTCGCAGAACAGGATGAAACATATAGGCGTCGAGTCTTACCAGCAGGCCCTGTGCGAATAGGCATTGAAGCGGCTGTGCAGCAAGGCTGGGATCGTTGGTTGACTGGGGAACGTGGAAAGCACGACAAAGCTGCATTTATAGGCATGGAATCATTTGGTGCATCAGCACCCGCAGAAGAACTTTATGAAAAGTTTGGAATCACTGCAGATAACATTGTAGAAAAAACAAAAGGTCTTCTATAATAAAACTATAATTATTGTTACCGCTATCAAGGCATACTGATAGCGGTAACAGATAAGCTGTTAGCGGTAACATGTTGAAAATATGTAATATAAGATAATTAAAGCTTGTTTTACCTTTTACATTAACAGCATAAACTATTAATGAAATTGTAGGAATTCACTCGCACCACCCGCAGGATTGGCGCTCAGTTATCGGAAACCAAAATGACATTAAAAGTTGCGATTAACGGCATGGGCCGCATTGGACGTTCCACACTAGCAGCGATTATTGAAAGTGGGCGTACCGACATTGAAGTTGTATCAATAAATGCACCAGCACCACTTGAAACACTAGTTCACTTAATGAAATATGATTCAGTCCACGGGCGTTTTCCAGGTGAAATAAAAGTGATAGGTAATAATATTGATGTTGGACATGGGCCAATTGACATGCAAGCAACATATAATCCAGCTGAATTAAATTGGGAAGGAATTGATATTTTATTAGAGTGTACAGGCGCACATAATTCTAAAAAAGAATCAACAATTCACCTTGAGAACGGTGCAAAAAGGGTTTTACTTTCAGCTCCCGGAAAAAATGTAGATAAAACAGTTGTTTACGGCGTAAACCATGAAGAGCTAACAACCGATGATTTAATCGTTTCAAACGCATCATGTACAACAAACTGCTTGGCACCAATAGCCAAGGTTTTAAACGATGCTATTGGGATTCAAAGTGGCATCATGACAACAATCCATTCCTATACTGGCGATCAACCAACGCTAGATAAGAAACATAGCGATTTATACAGATCACGCGCCGCTGCAATGAGTATGATCCCAACATCAACTGGCGCAGCTAAAGCTGTGGGTTTAGTTTTGCCAGAATTAGCAGGTAAATTAGATGGATCAGCCATACGTGTTCCAACGCCAAATGTATCTTGTGTAGATTTTACGTTTCAGGCGGCTCGCGATACAAGTGTTGAAGAAATTAATTTGGCAATAAAAGCAATCGCTGAGACAAATATGAAGGGGGTCTTAGATTACGATCCAGAACCCAAAGTATCCATAGATTTTAATCATGACACTCACTCATCCAATTTTGCCCCAGCTCAAACAAAGGTTATAGCTGGTAAACTCGTTCGTGTGTTAAGTTGGTATGATAATGAGTGGGGATTTTCTTGCCGTATGGCGGATACAGCTGTTGCCATGGGAAAGTTAATCTAAATTATACGTTTAGAATAGATAATATTGCACACATTATTATGTGTGATTTAAGAAATGCATTTAATTATTACGATAATTATATGATAATTCTAAAATAAAAATATTAATAGAAATGGCTAACTAGTCATTTTTTTTGGGAGATGGTAGATGCGATTACGAACCTTAGACGATTTTGACTTAAAAGATAAAAATGTTCTTATCCGAGTGGATATGAACGTTCCTATGCTAAACGGCCAAGTTACAGATTCCACAAGACTTACTCGCGCAGTACCAACTATCTTAGAAGTTTTAGAAAAAGGGGGTAAACCGATTTTATTATCGCACTTTGGACGTCCAACACGTGGATTTGACTTAACAATGTCAACACAGCAAGCCGTAATAGCCCTTTCCAATCGTTTAAAAAAGCGCGTACACTTTGCAACATCTTGTATAGGTGAAACTGCTCAATTGGCAGTAGACACGCTCCCAAAGGGGGATGTTTTATTATTGGAAAACACCCGATTCCATCAAGGGGAAAAAAAGAATGAGCCAAGATTTGCAGCCGAATTAGCAAAATTAGGTGATATTTTTGTATCAGACACATTCTCAACAGCACACAGAGCCCATGCATCTGTTGAGGGAATTGCTCACTTATTACCCAGCTGTGCCGGCCGTTTAATGGAGGAAGAAATATATAGACTTGAAGCTGTACTAAGTACACCAGAACGACCTGTTTTAGCGGTTGTAGGAGGAGCAAAAGTTTCGTCAAAATTAATGTTATTAGAGCATTTGATAGGACCTATGGATAAAATTGTTATAGGCGGTGGAATGGCAAATACATTTTTAGCGGCCCAAGGACATAACATTGGACAATCTTTATGCGAACACGACATGCAAGATACCGCTCGTTCGATTTTAGAAAACGCAAAAGTAATGAATTGTGAAATTATTTTACCAGTCGATATTGTCGCGGCCAAAGAATTTTCAGCGAACTCAGAACATGAAATCCTACCCGCTAATAAATGTCCTGCTGATGCCATGATTTTAGACGTAGGTCCAAAAACAATTACACTGATAAAAAAGCACTTAGACGAAGCTAAAACAGTAATATGGAATGGACCACTTGGTGCATTTGAGATTCCACCATATAACATAGCTACTAATGAGGCTGCAGCATATGTAGCTTTTTTGACCGAAACTGGAAAAGTATTATCTGTTGCAGGCGGCGGTGACACAGTTGCTGCGCTAAATGGTAGTGGATCAGCCAAAAGATTTACATATATTTCAACTGCAGGTGGTGCATTCCTAGAATGGCTGGAAGGTAAAACCTTACCTGGTGTTGCTGTCCTTATGTCCTAATAACTATAGATTGTGAGTTATAATGCCAAATTATGAACAAATACTTCAAATAAAACAAGGAAAAGGGTTCATTGCAGCTCTTGATCAAAGTGGTGGTTCTACTCCAAAAGCTTTAGGGCTCTATGGCGTAGACGAAAGTTATTATACAAATGAAGATCAGATGTATAACTTAATTCATGCAATGCGAGCACGCATTGCAACTGCTCCTACATTTACTGGTGATAAAGTAATAGGCGCAATATTGTTTGAAATGACAATGAACCGAGAAATAAATGGTATGCCTTCAGCTAAGTACCTCTGGGAAGAGCGAAGGATAGTCCCCTTTTTAAAAATTGACAATGGTTTAGAGCCTGAATTAAACGGCGTTCAAATTATGAAGAAAATTGAAAATTTAGATACAAAATTAGAACATGCCGCTTTATGTGGTATTTTTGGTACTAAAATGCGTTCAGTTATACATCAAGCATCTAAATCAGGAATTAGTAATTTAGTGGCTCAGCAATTTGAAGTTAGCGAACAAATTAATAGCCATGGGTTAATACCAATAATTGAACCTGAAATAATAATTTCAATTTCTGACAAAGTAGCAGCAGAAAACATTTTAAAAAAAGAACTATTAGTTTGTTTAGATGAACTACCTTCAGATCGTCAAATAATACTAAAGCTAACGCTACCAGATATTGCAGGTACCTATTTAAACTTAGTTAATCACCCTCGTGTAATCCGTACTGTTGCACTTTCTGGAGGCTATAATCAGGGCCACGCAAACGAAAAATTGTCCAAGAATGAAGGAATAATTGCAAGTTTCTCACGCGCATTAACTGAAGGATTAAGTATTAAGCATAGTGATGAAGAATTTAATGAAATTATTAAACAATCAATATCATCGATAGCGTATGCTTCAAGTAATTAAATATAAATATAAATATTTATCAAATTACTTTTTAAAGAAATATTTCGATTAGGGATTCACAAAAAGAATCACTTATGCCATAATAAATTTAAGCAGGAAAATATCTGCGTGGAGGAAAATATGGCATACACGCGATCAAAAAAAATTGGGCTAGGCACCGCATTATTTTTTGCGTTGTTTATAGCATTAACTGGGTACTTTGTATTTGCTGCTATTCAGGGTGATTATGGTCACTTACGTCGTATTCAAGTTGAAGCTGAAGAAAAGCGTCTTAAAGAACAACTAAAAATACTCCAGTTTGAGCGTGCACAACTTGAGAATAAAACATATCGATTATCAGATGGTTATCTTGATTTGGACTTACTAGACGAACGTGCTAGAAAAGTTCTTGGGATGGCGCGTGTTGAAGATATTATAATTAGATAATCAATTTTTTATTTGATTTATTATATTTTAAAATAAAAATCATAATAAAATTATATTCGTGCCTTTTCTTTTATTATAGCATATAATGATAGTTCAATATTAAACCTTTTGGGGAACTTCCTATTATGGCTGCATCTAAAAAGAAATCAAAATCGAATATTTCACCTGAAGAGTTACAGAAGTATTATCGCGAAATGCTATTAATTCGCCGTTTTGAAGAAAAAGCTGGGCAATTATATGGCATGGGCCACATAGGAGGCTTTTGCCATTTATATATTGGCCAAGAAGCCGTTGTGGTGGGCCTTGAAGCTGCCGCTAAAGATGGTGACAATAGATTAACATCTTATCGCGACCACGCACACATGTTGGCTTGTGGCCTAGATCCAAAAGGTGTCATGGCAGAATTAACTGGGCGTAAAGATGGGTTATCCAAAGGTAAGGGTGGTTCAATGCATATGTTTAGTAAGGAAAAGCATTTTTATGGTGGTCATGGCATTGTTGCAGCTCAAGTCCCTATTGGTGCCGGCCTAGCTTTAGCCAATCAATATCGTGGTGAAGATTCAGTGACATTCACATATTTCGGTGATGGCGCTGCAAATCAAGGTCAAGTTTACGAAAGCTTTAACATGGCTGCACTTTGGAAATTACCAGTAATTTTTGTTGTTGAAAACAATCGCTATGCAATGGGTACGAGCCTACAACGCGCAGCTTCAACACCAGATTTTTACACCCGAGGGGAAGCTTTTGGCATTACGGGTGCAGTAGTGGATGGAATGAATGTTTTGGCAGTAAAGGCAGCAGGTGAATTAGCAGTAGCGCATTGCCGTGCAGGAAATGGCCCCTATGTTCTAGAAGTAAAAACATATCGTTATCGTGGACATTCCATGTCTGATCCTGCTCGCTACCGTTCAAAAGAAGAGGTTAAACAGGTTAAAGATAACGAAGATCCGATCGATATGATTAAAGAAATGTTAACTCAAGGTGGCCATGCAACATCAGATGACTTGAAAAAAATTGACAAAGAAATCAAAAAGATTGTTCAAGAATCTGCTGACTTTGCAATAGCGAGCCCAGAGCCCGACTTGAGCGAGCTTTATACAGATATTTTGGTTTAAGGAGATAAACCTATGACTATTAAGATCCTTATGCCTGCCCTATCCCCTACTATGGAAGAAGGCACATTAACTAAATGGCTAGTAAAAGAAGGTGATATGGTTGAAAGCGGTGATATTATGGCCGAAATTGAAACCGATAAAGCAACAATGGAATTCGAAGCCGTGGATGAAGGCATAATTAGTAAAATTTTAATTCCAGATGGATCAGAAAATGTAGCGGTTAACACACCCATTGCAATTTTATTAGAAGATGGTGAAAGTTTAACAGAAAGTAATAATAATAAATCTACCGATAAAAATGCTATTAAGCCTGATCCTATAATAAATATAACAACACAAGCTACAGTGAAAGTCACTAGTTTGATTGGGATCGAAAATGTACCTGAAGGTACAACATTTACAGCGACAACAGTCCGAGATGCACTTCGTGATGCAATGGCTGAAGAAATGCGCTCCAATGAAAATGTTTTTTTAATGGGTGAAGAAGTTGCTGAATATGAAGGCGCATACAAGGTTTCTCAAGGCTTATTAGATGAGTTTGGTGCTAAGCGCGTCATTGACACTCCAATCACAGAACATGGTTTTGCAGGTATAGCTGTTGGAGCAGCTTTTGGAGGTTTAAATCCAATCGTAGAATTCATGACGTTTAATTTTGCATTGCAAGCAATGGATCATATTATAAATTCTGCTGCAAAAACTCTATATATGTCTGGGGGTCAGATGGGAGCCCCAATGGTATTTCGTGGGCCAAATGGTGCAGCATCTAGAGTTGGAGCACAGCATTCACATTGCTTTGCTGCATGGTATGCACAAATTCCTGGTTTGAAAGTTGTTATGCCATACTCTGCCGCTGATGCCAAAGGTCTTTTAAAATCAGCCATAAGAGACCCAAATCCTGTTATATTTTTAGAAAATGAAATGCTATATGGCCGGTTATTTGATGTCCCTGATCTTGATGATTTTACCGTGCCAATTGGTAAAGCCAAGATTTGGCGTGAAGGTGATGACGTAACTTTGGTTAGCTTTGGTATAGGAATGCAATACGCATTAGAAGCTGCAGAGCAATTAGCTGAGGAAGGAATTTCAGCAGAAGTTGTGGACCTAAGGTCTTTACGACCTATTGATTATGATACCTTATTAAATTCAGTAAAAAAAACAAACCGTTGCGTAACTATTGAAGAAGGTTTTCCAGTTGGATCTATCGGCAATCACCTGTCAGCAGTAATTATGGAGCATGCATTTGATTATCTAGACGCACCTGTGATTAATTGTACAGGTAAAGATGTGCCAATGCCTTATGCCGCTAATCTTGAAAAATTAGCACTAGTAACTACAAAAGAAGTAATCGATGCTGTAAAGCTCGTAACTTATCGTTAAGGGGTAAACCAATGGCAATTAAAATACTAATGCCCGCACTTTCGCCTACTATGGAAGAAGGTACTTTAACTAAATGGTTAGTAAAAGAAGGTGACACTGTCGAAAGTGGTGATGTCATGGCAGAGATTGAAACTGATAAAGCAACCATGGAATTCGAAGCTGTTGATGAAGGTATTATTGGTAAGATAATTATTCCTGAAGGTACATCAGGAGTAAAAGTAAATGAACCAATAGCAATATTATTTGAAGAAGGCGAAGACGCTTCATTTATTGAAACAATACCATCAGCCAAAAGTATAGAGCCTGCAAAAGAAGAAGTACCAAATGAGGCTGTATTGCATGAAACCAACAAGAAAGACTTAGCATCAGCTCCTAAAAGTGATCGCATTTTTGCAACTCCACTAGCACGCCGCATTGCAGAAAAAAAAGGGTTAGAGTTGAAAAACATAAAAGGCTCTGGACCACATGGTCGTATTGTTAAAGCAGATGTCCAAGCTGAAAAAGTAGTGACATCAGTAGCAGCAATTTCATTACCTATGATAAGCTCAGCAACATCAGATAGCGTAAAATTAATATATCAGGATCGTGAATATTCTGAAATTGCATTAGATGGCATGCGTAAAGTAATAGCCAGTCGCTTAACTGAAGCAAAACAAACCATACCACACTTCTATCTTCGACGTTCAGTACAATTAGATAATTTATTAAAAATTCGCTCTGAAATGAATACAGGTCTAACTAATTCAGGCATAAAAATTTCAGTAAATGACTTTATAGTTAAAGCTAGTGCTCGAGCGTTACAGGATGTTCCAGAAGCTAACGTTGTTTGGGCACAGGATCGTATACTACAACTAAAGGCTTCAGACGTGGCCGTTGCAGTATCTGTAGAGGGCGGACTATTTACACCAGTGATACAAGATAGCGAAAATAAATCATTATCTGCTCTTTCATTAGAAATGAAAGATTTAGCCTCACGTGCCCGAGGCAAAAAGCTTCTCCCACATGAATATCAGGGGGGCAGTTTTGCAATCTCAAATCTTGGAATGATGGGCGTTGAAAACTTTGATGCAGTTATAAACCCACCACATGGTTCAATTTTAGCTGTTGGAGCAGGTATGAAAAAACCAGTTGTAAATGCTGATGGAAACCTTGAAGTAGCTACAGTCATGTCTATGACATTATCCGTTGATCATAGAGCTATAGACGGCGCATTAGGTGCAAAATTTTTAGCCAAAATTGCTGACTACATAGAGAACCCGTTAGCAATGCTTGTATAAAAAAACCTACTACATGTAATCTGTAGTAGGTTTTTTATTAAATTACGGGAACCTAACCATCACCATTACAATCGCCAAAAAACTGATCCATAGTTTGAGATGGCTGATCACATCCAGCTTCACCAATTATAACTCCAGGAACGCCTGCAACCGTTTTATATGCTGGGATTTCTTTTAAAACCACTGAACCTGCTGCAATTTTAGAGCACCGGCCAATTGTAATATTTCCTAGTATTTTTGCCCCAGCTCCAATTAAAACGCCATCTTCAATTGTTGGGTGTCTATCTCCATCTACTTTTCCAGTTCCACCGAGAGTGACGGAGTGCAGCATGGAAACATTATTACCAACACGAGCAGTTTCACCTATTACAATCGAATGAGCATGGTCAATCATAATTCCTGCACCAATTTTTGCACCAGGATGAATATCTACTCCAAATACCTCTGAACAACGCATCTGAAAAAAATATGCCATTTCTTTACGACTATTATTCCATAACCAATTTGAAACTCTATGGGCCTGTAAGGCTTGATAACCTTTGAAAAAAAGCATTGGCTGCAATAGCTGGTGACAAGATGGATCACGATCAAACACTGCAACTATATCTGCACGTGCTGATAAAGTTATATTATCATCAGCGACCATCACCTCATCTATTATCTCTCGTAAAATTTGTGCAGGCATTTCTTCAGAGGATAGTTTTGAAGAAATCCTGTAACTTAATGCTTTTCGAAATGATTTATGATGTAATATACTAGAATGAACGAGTCCTCCCATTAAAGGTTCTGTCAAAACCAAATCAGCGGCTTCAGCTTGGAGGCGACCCCAAACTGGGTCCATTTTTTGTATTTTTTCTGGCGCTTTAGACATCTTATATTCTTTCATTTATTTTAACATAATTTTTATATAAATAGTTTGTCAGCTATGTTCTTTCCATAGATTTAGAACTTATTTATTATAAATTGGAAATTATTAAATATTTAATATTAACAAGTATATACTTGCAGGACTAATACTTAAATAATATTAAAAAAATATTAGTTTTTTTATTATGGTGCACATATAATAATTATGTAATTTATAAAAACTAAATGAAAGCTGTATTAATGCAACCTGATACCACTAATTATAAAGGCTTTATAATTCACCTAAAGCGATCACAACAGCGAAAAAATCAGGTTATAGATTTAATTTCTAAAATTCCATTTGATACAGAAATAGTTGACGCAATAGATGGCCATTCACTGCCCCAAACTACAATTGATAATTATTACTCTAAAAAAACTTTTTTTAAACCAAAATATCCTTTCACTATGAATATAGGTGAGATTGGATGTTTTTTAAGCCATAGGTCTGTATGGAAAAAAATTGTTGCCCAAAATTTAACTGCTGGAATAATATTTGAAGATGATGTTCAAATCGATCCTAATGTTTTTTCTGATAGTTTAAAATCTTCATTAAAATGGTCTAGTAAATATGGGTACATTCAATTCCAAGTACGTGACATTCCACAAAAATCTAAAATATTGCACTCAGATAATAATGTGAAATTGATACAGCCCTCACCAATATTACTGCGAACTTCAGCACAATTAGTAAGCTATGCAACAGCAGTTACTCTTTTAGAAAATACTAAGAAATTTGATCGACCTATAGATGGCATGTTGCAAATGCACTGGTTTACTGGTGTCAGCCCTGTTTGTATTGTCCCTTCAGGTGTTACAGATCGAACTCATGAAACAGGCGGAAGTACTTTATCTATAAAGAAATCTAATATTATAAGTTTGTATCGTATAATACAGCGCATCATATATAGAATAAAAATTAGAAACTACTCTAAGATAATTAGAGTTAATACCTCTAAGGACCAAATAGATGATTTACACACGAATTAGAGGTGGTTTAGGCAATCAGTTATTTCAATACTGCACTGCAAGAGTAATAGCAGATGAATTAGGTGTGAATCTAGGTCTCGATGTAAGAGAATATGAAAAAACAAGTATTTTTAAATTGGGATTATCTCGTTTCAATCTACGAGCTGAATATAACCCAAAGAAATTGATAAAGCATAAAAAAGATGGTAAAATAGCTTATGCTTTAGATTGTATCTTAGGCAATCACAGGCATGTATACGAAGAGCAACATCTAAAATTTGATAATACTGTGCTATCCAAGCCTGATGGAACATATTTTAAAGGGTATTGGCAATCTGAGGAATATTTTAAATCTAATAGAATTCAAATATTAAATGATCTTGAAATCACAAAGAAACCTAGCGAAAAGAATATATCTACTTTAAATGATATTGAAAATTGTTTAGCGGTATCTCTACATATACGGAGAGGCGATTACATATCCAATAACTCCACACATGGAACATGTGATTTAGCGTATTATGAACGCGCAGTTGGACATCTAGTAAACCGCTTGGGAAAAGATATTGTAATATTTGCATTTTCAGATGATCCAGGTTGGGTTTCTAAAAATTTAAGACTACCGGTAAATATTAGATATATTAAACATAACTCCTCTGATAAAAACTATGAAGATTTGCGGCTTATGTCTCATTGTAAACATAATATTATAGCAAATTCTTCATTTTCATGGTGGGGAGCATGGCTTAATAAAAACCCTAAAAAATTAGTGATAGCACCTGAACGATGGTTTTCGAATGCAAAAGTAACTAATCCTGATATTATCCCAATACAATGGATAAGACTTTGAACTTACTTGTTGATATAAATATAGAAGCCTTCGAATATTACATAAAATGAATTAGCTATTTATTCTTGGAGAATGCAATATATGGCAAATATATGGCGAAAATTAAATAATGAAGAAATGATGAGTAATAATGAGTTTAAAACTAAAGTTTTTGGAACATTTAAACCTAATTTCATTCAAAAATTTTTAATTTCTTTTGGACAAAAAACTTTTTTAAAAAGGGGCATATTCAGGGGAACATACACTACTTTTATAATGTTGCTTTCTAAAGGTCCATTAGACATTATTTTTAGAAATTGTGCGTATCGTATTTGGGGAGAACATAATCTTATTGAATACGGATTATTACTGAACCCTAACTATAATAGCTCCGATTTAAATTTTTTAACCGAACAAGCATCCCTTGATGATAATTTTGTTGATATAGGGTCCAATATAGGACTTTATTCACAGCCAATGGCACTTGCAGCGCCAAAAGGAAAAACCATATCTATAGATGCAAATCCATTAATGGCTAGTCGATTAAAATTTAATGCTAATGCATCAAGATTGTCTAACTTAGAAATGGTGTCTTCAGCTGTTAGTGACACTAACGGTGTTGGCTCTTTACTAATTCGTAAGAATGATGTGGCAATTGTTGCCCTTGATGAGAGTGCTGATGAAGGTATACAAATTAGAACTTTAAGTTCAATTTTAGATGAAAAAAAAATTATGACTATTTATGGTCTAAAGATAGATATAGAAGGCCACGAAGACAAAGCTCTTGTTCCGTTTTTAATGAACGCACCAAAGAAACAATTGCCCAAGAGAATAGTTATTGAAAAGATATCTCAAAACGATGATTATCCGGGCTGTAAAGAAGCTTTTGACAAATTGAATTATAAGTTAATTGGGCGAAGCCGAAATAACTCATTTTATAAATTGGTATAATGCGTGACTATTAAAAGCGAAATTCCTGCTGTAGCGGTAGTACCATACGGGAAATGGTCGACACTCAAATTAGCTTCTACATGCTTAGATCAACTTGAATGGCCGATAGGCAGGCCACAAAGATTGATGAAAGGTACAATTAGTGACTTACGTAGTGATGACAACCTTATTACCTTTCCAAGGAAACCAGTGTTTTTTTGCCACGTTTTGGCGTTAAAGCTAAGATATCAATTATGATTGTAGAGCCACAAGCAGTACATAAAGTATATATGAATTTCTCAAAATTTTTAAGTTGGCGGTTTTATAAAGTTTTAACAATTAATGAAGTTTTATTAGAACAAATTAAAAATGGAGAATTCTTTTATTTTGGGTCTACATTTATTAAAAATATTCATAAAAAAAACATTCATAAAAATAAACTGGCATCTATAATTGCTTCTGCGCGACGTAGTTTAGAAGGACATAAGCTAAGACACGAAATAATTGAGCATATTAGAAATACTAATACTAATATTAATATAATGGGGCGTGGATATAAACCATTTGAACATAAAGAGGATGGCTTGATTGACTACCAATATTCAATAATTATAGAAAATGTACGTGAAAAAGATTACTTTACAGAAAAACTGGTTGACGCATGCTTATGTGAAACAATACCAATTTATTGGGGTGCGCCAAATATAAGTGATTATTTTGATCCCAGAGGTCTGATTATTTGCAATTCTATCGAAGATATAAAAAATGCTTTGAACCAAATGAGCACATCAGATTATAATTCTCGAATAAAGTGGATAAATAAAAATAAAAAATCTGCACTATATCATGCAGATTATATTAAGAGAGCAGCTGAATTAATTCGTGATAGCCTTACTGAAAATAATAATAAATTCAAATAATAGTAAATTCTTAATTTATTTTTTGTCTTGTTCTATTTTACGCCACTTTATTACGTTATTATTATGCTCATTCAATGTCTTTGAAAAAACATGACCACCAGACCCATCTGCAACAAAATAATAAAAATCAGTTTTACTAGGATTAACAGCGGCTTCAATAGCAAGCTTTCCAGGATTACCAATCGCTGATGGAGGCAAACCTTTAAATCTACGTGAATTATATTTAGTATTTTTTATTAAATCAGATTGGCGTATTGAGCGCATGTTTTGAGGGTTACCTTTAGTAAACTCATAAACAATAGTAGAATCCATTCCCAAAGGAATACCTTGGTTTAATCTATTCATTATAACTCCAGAAACAATTTTAAGTTCTTCTTTTTTTGGTGTTTCCTTTTCAATAATCGAAGCAATAATTAATATATCCTTTTTACTATTATAAGGTAAATTTATAGAACGGTTTATCCATGCATTATCTAATATTTCACTCTGTGCATCGATCATTTTTTTCAAAATAACTTTACGTGAATCACCTTTAATATATGCATAAGTATTGGGAGCTAAGCTTCCTTCCATCGGTAAAGTATCCAACGTATCTATTAATTCAGGAATTGCATTTAATCGCTCTACAATTTGATAAGAAGTAAATCCTTCTGGGAATGTTACCTGTTCACTAATAGCGCGGCCAGATGTGATTAGTGCAATTACATCCCGCATAGAGGCTTTACGAGGCACTAAATAATTGCCAAATTTTAATTTATCATCTTGTTCAGCATATCGGGCACCAATCTTAAAAATTGTTGAGTTATATATGATACCTAATTCTTCTAAACTTATAGCAACCGCTTTGAAACGATCACCTTTCTTAACCTCAAAATTAATATCAGAGGTTAGAGGGCCATCTATTTCATATTGTTTTTTTGCCCAATGCACAGCACCTGCAATCACAATGCAAATAATAACTAATAGATTAAAAAAATTAGCTGCAAAATGGCGCGCAAACATTATTTCACTTTACCCATCACAAGTGATGCATTCGTTCCACCAAATCCAAACGAATTAGATAATACTATATTCACTTTGCGTTCTACAGCTTTCAATGGCGCTAGATCTAAAATCGACTTTACAGGGTCATGCAAATTTAATGTAGGTGGCACGATTTGATCACGAATGGCCAATATACTAAAAATAGCTTCTACAGCGCCTGCCGCTCCTAATAAGTGCCCAATAGCAGATTTAGTAGATGACATTGTAGTATTTACTGCTTTGCCGCTCAACAGGCGCTCTACAGCGCCCAATTCAATTGTATCAGCCATAGTAGATGTACCATGCGCATTAATATAATCAATTTCACTTGGCTCTAATCCAGCGCGCTTAATTGCTGCACTCATTGATCTAAACCCACCGTTACCATCAGGAGTTGGTGCAGTTATGTGATGTGCATCACCTGATAGACCATATCCTAAAATTTCAGCATAAATTTTAGCTCCTCGAGCGATTGCGTGTTCGTATTCTTCTAATACCACAACGCCAGCACCCTCTCCCATTACAAAGCCATCACGGTTTTGATCATACGGCCTTGAAGCTTCTTGAGGTTTATCACGGCGCGATGTTGATAAAGCTTTACAAGCGTTAAAGCCAGCTATGCCAATTTCACAGATTGGGTTTTCAGCTCCACCAGCAAGCATTACATCAGCATCGCCAAACTGAATTAATCTTGCAGCATCCCCAATTGCATGTGCTCCCGTAGAACATGCAGTGACAACCGCATGATTAGGGCCTTTAAATCCATGACGAATAGATACCTGGCCAGAAATTAAATTAATTAAACAAGATGGAATGAAAAATGGTGACACTCGGCGTGGCCCACGTTCTTGTAATACTATTGAAGTATCAGCAATCGTTGATAATCCACCAACACCTGAGCCAATCATTACACCAGTTCTATATAAATCTTCTTCATTAGTTGGTGCCCAACCACTATCAGCAACAGCCATATCAGCTGCAGCTATACCATATAATATAAAGTCATCAACTTTACGGCGATCTTTAGGCTCCATCCAATTTGAAGGATTAAATGTGCCATTTGTGCCATCACCAAATGGTATTTCACACGCGTAGTTAGTAGCAAAATTATCAGCATCAAAGCGAGTAATAGTACCTGCTGCATTTTCACCAGCTATTAAGCGGCTCCAGGTTTCTTCCACTCCACTAGCAAGAGGGGAAACCATTCCTAAGCCTGTTACAACTACTCGACGCATCTTTAAGCCCTCTTTAATTGTTCTTTTATAAACTTTTACCTAAAACTCCTAATCATCGCAAGCAAAGCAATCTATTTTTGTACATTAGGCAACAAAAAAACGGCGCATCATTGATACACCGTTTTTGCTTAAATTCTTTTAAAACTTAGGAAGCTTCAGTTATGAATTTTACCGCATCACCAAAAGACTGAATAGTCTCAGCTGCATCGTCAGGAATTTCAATACCAAACTCTTCTTCAAAAGCCATTACTAGCTCAACAGTATCCAAACTATCAGCGCCAAGATCATCAATAAATGATGCGCCTTCAAGTACTTTGTCTTCGTCAACGCTCAAGTGCTCGACAACAATTTTTTTAACGCGATTTGCGATGTCGCTCATGATATATTCCTCTTGATGTGGCACTTTTGCCGTTTAGAAAGTCGCATAATGCGACAAGATTTTTATACTTAATTATGCTATAATCAACATATGATTTTAATAATAGCTGAGCCGCCTAATATCATAGAAAATTAATATGGCAAATGAATTCGGTTAAAAATGTTACCTAGAGTAACTTTTCGCCTATCACATATCAAATAATATTTACTATTTTACCCTAAAATGTTGTTTTACGCCATTCACCATTAGGAATTTCATCAATAGTGAAGTTTCCAACACTGTATCTAATTAAACGTAAAGTTGGAAAACCTATTGCTGCTGTCATACGACGTATTTGTCGATTACGACCCTCAGTAATTGTAATCATCAACCAACTATCTGGAACAGACTTACGAAACCTTACAGGAGGCACACGCTCCCATATTCCTTCTGGAGCATCAATAATTTCCGCCTCAGCGGGGCGAGTAATTCCGTCTTTCAACTGTACACCGCTGCTTAAAAGTTCGGCATCAGCTTTTGTTGGGGTTCCCTCGACTTGAACAACATAAGTCTTCGGCCATTTATGTTTAGGATTTGAAATTTCTTGCTGCAAGACACCGTCATCAGTTAATACTAATAAACCCTCACTATCTTTATCCAAGCGTCCTGCTGCATAGACACCCGTCACATCAATAAATTCAGATAAAGTTTTGCGGTCTGATGCAACGGTACCTTTGTCAGTAAATTGAGACAAAACATTAAAGGGTTTGTTAAATAGTATAACTTTACTCATAATAATAAGCTAAAAATGTTAAAATTTGTCATTAAATCATTGCCATTCCACCATTAACATGGAGGGTTTGACCTGTTATATAACTGGCTTCATTAGATGCCAAAAAAGCCACAGTAGCAGCAATTTCATCTGGATTGCCCATTCGACCCAGAGGAATTGACCCTAACATATTAGCCACTACAGATTCTGGCAACTCAGCTGTCATCGCAGTTTCAATGAAACCTGGTGCAATACAATTAGCCGTTATCCCGCGTGTTGCAATCTCTTGGGCATAAGATTTAGTCATCCCAATCATACCAGCTTTAGAAGCCGCATAATTAACCTGACCAGCGTTTCCCGTCACACCAACAATAGATGCAATATTTATAATTCGGCCAAATCGTTGCTTCATCATTGGGCGCATAACTGATTTCATTAAATGCATGGTTGAAGTTAAATTTACGTCAATTACTTGCTGCCAACTCTCATCAGACATTCTCATAAATAAATTATCTCGAGTAATACCAGCGTTATTAACCAAAACATCAAGGCCACCCATTATATTCAAGGCTTGATTGGCCAAATCCTTTACTGCATTTGTATCACTTAAATTACACGGAGTAACGAAAGCCCTATCACCCAGTTCGGATGCTAATGCGGTTAATGGCTCAACTCGAGTACCAGATAGTGCAACTTTTGCACCTTGCGCATACAACGCACGAGCAATAGATCCACCAATTCCTCCAGAGGCACCAGTTATTAAAGCACACTTGCCATTTAAATCGAACATATAAATACCTTTATTTAAGTTTTAATACCGCAGAAGATACACCCAATGTATCACTTACCGAATGTACATTTAATTCACGATTAATGCGACGCACCATGCCAGACAATGCTTTTCCTGCACCGATTTCATAGAAATCTGTTACTCCTTGTCTGCTCATAAATTCTACGCCCTCACGCCAACGAACAGATCCAGTTACTTGCTGAATTAATAATTCTTTTATAATTGCTCCATCAACTGCCACATCTGCACTTACATTGGCAACTAAAGGTACATTTGGAGATTTGATGTCAACGTTATTCAAAGCTTCTGCCATTGCGTCAGCTGCTGGCTGCATCAAAGAACAATGAAAAGGTGCCGAAACCGGAAGTAATATTGCACGCTTAGCTCCAGCAGTTTTTGCTAATTCAATTGCATGTTCTACCGCAGCCTTGTGACCTGATATAACTACCTGACCAGGGTCATTATCATTTGCTGCCTGGCAAATTTCGCCACCATTAACGGATTTGGCAATCATTGTGACAGTGGAAAAGTCCAAACCAAGTATAGCAGCCATAGCACCAAGACCCACAGGAACTGCTTTCTGCATAGCCCTGCCTCGTATACGCAACAGACGGGCAGTATCAGCAAGGCTAATCGAACCCATAGCACATAATGCAGAATACTCACCTAATGAATGCCCTGCCACAAATGATGCTTGACTTAAATCAATACCCTCAAATTCTAAAGCCCTTAGGGCCGCAATTGATGTTGCCATTAGCGCAGGTTGGGCATTTTCGGTTAACGTTAATGTCTCAACGTCACCATCCCAAATAAGGGAAGATAAATTTTGACCTAAGGCGTCATTAACTTCTTCGAACACATCTCGAGCGACTGAATAGGAATCCACTAAATCCCTACCCATACCAATAATTTGTGCCCCCTGGCCTGGAAATAAAAAAGCATGAGTCATAGTTTTCTCCTAAGTTACCAACTTAATAGTTATTAAATTTGATAGTTTAAACATCAAATTCAAAACTAATGATGCCTTGTGTGCCTGTCTATCTCTATTTAAATCAAATAATGCATTAAATATCTTGATGTAATAACTGTTGCATTTGCCAACATTAACAATATAAGAAAAATACTTCTGCAAATTCTTTCATCGCGGTCGCCTCTCGTATACGGGCGCAGAAGTTTTACTCGTATTTTGAAGCTCGCTTAAATCGAGGTACTGATATGGCGCTCTACGAGCACGTATTTATTTCGCGGCAGGATTTATCCAACGCGCAAGCTGAAGGTCTTATAGAACACTTCAGTGCAGTTCTTTCTGACAATGACGGCAAAGTTATTGATCAGGAATACTGGGGTCTAAAAACAATGGCCTACAAAATAAACAAAAACCGCAAGGGTCATTATGCATTCTTAAAGTCAGATGCACCATCCTCTGCTGTTCAGGAAATGGAACGCTTAATGCGTTTACATGAAGACGTCATGCGAGTTATGACAATCCGAGTAGATGAGCATGAAGAAGGCCCATCTGTAGTTATTCAAGCGAAATCGGCGAAAGAAGAACGTCGTCGCGAACGTGAACGTTAAGCAGAGGACATAAATCATGGCAAACAAACCATTTTTCCGCCGTCGTAAGTCCTGTCCATTTTCTGGTGAAAATGCACCAAAAATCGACTATAAGGACACTAAATTATTGCAACGCTACGTTTCTGAGCGTGGCAAGATTGTACCATCACGTATTACAGCAGTATCTGCAAAGAAACAACGCGAGCTTGCAAGAGCTATTAAACGCGCACGTTTCTTGGCACTTCTGCCTTATGCAGTGAAGTAAGGGAGACATTATGCACGTTATCCTACTAGAACGCGTAGCTAAGCTAGGCCAAATGGGAGATATAGTTTCTGTAAAACAAGGTTTTGCACGTAACTTTTTATTACCACAAGGCAAAGCATTACGAGCAACAGATGCAAATAAAGCATCCTTTGAGTCGCAAAAAGTAACGCTAGAAGCTAAAAATTTAGAAACAAAATCTGAAGCAGAAGCAGTTTCTAATAAATTAGGCGGTCAACAGTTTACTATAATCCGTTCAGCGTCAGACGCTGGTGCGCTTTATGGCTCAGTAACCAACAGAGATGCTGCTGATGTAGCAACAGCAGAAGGTTTTGAAGTTGATAAGAAACAAGTTATCTTACAGGCACCTATCAAAGAATTAGGCTTACACAAAGTTGGCGTTTCTCT
>Ga0115003_10000046_pt1 | contig 82066 bp, 79 predicted proteins | sample ArcticOcean_MG_C_7_FD_88736 | JGI IMG/M metagenome (GOLD analysis project Ga0115003, IMG submission 88736) | Marine microbial communities from western Arctic Ocean - ArcticOcean_MG_CB11_88 | ecosystem: Environmental > Aquatic > Marine > Oceanic | place: Arctic Ocean: Canada Basin | collected...
CGTGATGTGAATCCAATTAAATCTGATGTTCTTTGGAAGGATTTGATAGTTGAATCAATAATGGTAATGCCATCTCTATCTATTAACTCGTCTTGTACAATTCCACCTGGATCAGGAGCCACACCAATTCGACCCTCAGAATTCTTATTAAGGCCTACCAATAGAGAGACGTTAACTAACCGTCCATCACGCTCAACATCGACGCTAACCGTCGCTCCTGGCTTAGATTTAACCAATTGAACAAACTCAGTCCATGTCGCTATCGGCGTCTGATCTGCACTGACAATTAAGTCACCAACAACCAAATTGGATTGGAACGCAGTACCGTTGCGCTCAATCCGCCCTACTATAGGCAACAACTCAATTCTCGGCGTCGCAATACCGATCACATCCCAATTGAGTGGTAAGGCTTGTTCCTGCAACTGAAGATTAATCGTTTCGGGAGTACTTGCCCCCTCTCGAAGCACGGTCATATTAAGAGTATCGCCACTAAAACGAGTCATCTCCCAACGTATATCAGACCAACTACTCACTCTCCTGCCGTTAATTTCCACAAGAGTCTCGCCACCTCTTAACCCAACGGCGTAGAGTTCCGACTCAACACGCGGCTCACCTAAAACAGGTTTTAGTACTGAGCTACTTAAACTGAATACAATCGCTAATAAAAAAAACGTGAGCACAAAGTTGGCCACCGGACCAGCCAAAACGATCAAGCTTTTTTGCCAAGCTGGTTTAAAATCGAAAATGCCGTGACGGTCTTCTGAAGGTACGTCATCGCCGTCGTCCAACATTTTTACGTATCCACCGAGCGGGATTGTCCCTATTGCGAATTTGGTTCGATTAGCACCGCCGCGTGTGGCCCATATTGGGCGACCAAATCCAATAGAAAATGTAAGCACTGTGACTCTAAATAATCTGGCCACAGCAAAATGACCGAGCTCATGAAAACCCACTAATACGGTAATGGCAATTAAAAAAGAAAACAATGTAAAGACCGTATTCATTGGTTACCTGACCTCTTTAGATTCCACATACTTAAATTTACTTAAACCCTCTAAAGCCGACTCCCTAGCGACAGCATTAACGCTAAAAACTTCTTCAATAGAATTAGGATTCGGCGCATTGAAGTCACCCATCACCGATTCGATGAGTATAGAAATGTCAGAAAATCTAATTTTCTTCTCAAGAAACGCATCCACAACGACCTCATTAATTGCGTTAAGACCCACAACTGCTGCTCGACCCTTAGATAAACTTTCATAGGCTAACGATAAACAAGGAAACCGCTCAAAGTCTGGAGCCTGAAACTGTAGTGTGGATATATCCCCCAAACTCAGTGGTTTAACATTAAGACGTGCGCGATGCGGGTAATTTAAAGCATGACCAATTGGGACCCGCATATCGGGATTGGCCAATTGGGCTAGCGTTGACCCATCAACATACTGAACCATCGAATGCACAATACTTTGCGGATGCACCACCACCTCAATGGTATCAACTGGGGCAGCAAACAAATAATGCGCCTCGATAACCTCAAGCCCTTTGTTCATCATGGTTGCCGAATCAATCGAAATCTTTTTACCCATATTCCACTTCGGATGCTTAATGGCTTGAGACACAGAAACATTCCTAAGCTCGTTCATTGGAGTATTTAAAAATGGTCCTCCGGAGGCTGTCAAAAGTATTTTCAATATACCTTGGTCAGATGAATATGGTGGCGCACTCTGAGAAAGACACTGAAATATTGCGTTATGTTCACTGTCTATCGGAAGAATGGTTGCGTGATTTTTCTTTGCAACATCAACCAAAAAATTACCGGCCATTACCAAAGGTTCTTTATTTGCCACCAATACGGTTTTACTTTGACAAAGCGCATGATAAATCGAATCAAGTCCTACAGCTCCTACGATACCGGCGACAACAATGTCAACATCATCATGAGAAACAATCTCGTTAAGACTCTCAGGGCCGCTCAAAACCGCCACATCAAGACAATTGGCCTTCACTTTAGTCAATAGGGCCTGATACAAATCTGGATCTGTAATCACAAGATACTTGGGATGATAAATATGACACTGCGCAACCAAAAGATCGATGTTGGAATGAGCAGTCAATGCAAACACCTGGAACCGATCAGACTGTTGGTCAATGACAGAGAGCGTACTTAGCCCAATACTGCCTGTAGATCCGAGTACGCAGACAAATTTTTTATCTGAAATCACACCCATCAATAAAATATCTGCATGACTAAAAAGGAAAAAGGCAACAAAGCGGTCATGCTATCGACACGATCAAGCAAACCCCCATGTCCAGGTAAGATTGCGCCACTATCTTTAACGCCTGAAACTCGTTTCAAGTAAGACTCGAAAAGATCGCCCACTACACAAATCATCGTGAAGGATAGGATAAGCATGCCAAAGAGAATCCAGCCTAACTCTAAAAAAACGTCCTCATAAAATAAACGAAGCAATAAAGCATACACAGCAAGTACGAACAGCCCTCCTAGGACACCCTCAATGGTTTTTCCTGGGCTAATCGATGGGAGTAGCTTAGTCTTGCCTAAACTTTTTCCGAAAACATAACCACCGATATCAACAAGCCATACACCAGACAATACGAAGAATAATCCGTACGGCTGCAGCTGCAAGGCAACCAGAACATACCAAACTGGAACAATCAAAAGAACACCCATTAAAACGTTGGGAACGTAACTCCGCGTGCTAAGTCGATAGCGAATCAAAAATGGAACAAGGAACATCCAAAAAAGAACTGCGAGCCAACACATAAGTGTAGCAACGGCATTCAACACGGCACCAAATCTGGCGAACAAGAGAAATGGAAGTGAGCAGATGGCAACGCACAGCAGGACAAAAATTACCACACGCTGTCGACTCCACCCAAAAAGTCTCGAGTATTCACAAGCAGTCATAGCAAGAGGAATTAACAATAGGAGTCCCCATAACCATTGTGGGAAACTGAATATCGCCAGCACTAGAACACTGATCAGAATGACTGATGTGACAACTCTAGAGATCAAACCTGCGTATTGCGTCATGAATCTTCCTCAGTTTTTGATAAGACCCCAGTCTCTAATCCAGTTCTACCAAATCGCCGTTCCCGACCTGAATAATGCCGAAGCGCGTTCATAAACTCATTCGAATCGAAATCCGGCCAGAGCACGTCAGTAAAATAAAGCTCGGTATAGACCAGATCCCAAATCAAAAAATTACTGATGCGTACTTCACCCCCGGTGCGAATAAGCAAATCCGGTTCGGGAGCAAAGTTTAATTGCATATACCTCGACAAGACTTCCTCTGAAATCTCCTCAACACCTTGTTGCCTAGCCGCCCTGACTGCATTAACGACGTCCCAACGTCCTCCGTAATTAGCAGCCAGCGTGAGCGTAAGCCCCGAATTGCCTTCTGTTTGCCGTTCAGACCTTTCAAGGAGCTCCTGCAACGTCAGCGAAAACTTAGTTCGATCACCAATCACCTTAAAACGAACATTATTTTCGTGGAGTTTCGCCACTTCTTCTTCCAAAGCTTTCTGAAAGAGCGACATCAAAAATGAAACCTCATCTGCGGGACGTCTCCAGTTCTCACTGGAAAAAGCAAATAAGGTTAGAAATGGAATGTCATTTTGATGACAAAATTCTACCGTTGACCGAACCGATTTTAGACCACTTCGGTGACCCATTACTCGAGGTAAAAATCTATTTTTAGCCCACCTGCCGTTGCCATCCATAATGATGGCCACATGACTAGGTTTCGGCCCGCTATCAGGTATCTGTTGAGTCGTTGATTTTTTCACTGTACCTATACATCGAGCAAATCTTTTTCCTTACTCACGAGTGCCACATCAACCTCGGCGATGTACTTATCTGTGGTTTTCTGAACCTCATCTTGAGATCGACGCTCGTCATCCTCCGAGATTGCTTTATCTTTCAGTAAGTTTTTAAGTTCAGTATTAGAATCGCGCCTAATATTACGAATAGCCACCTTTGCTGCTTCCGCTTCTTTTCGAACCACTTTGACTAAATCTTTTCTTCGCTCCTCAGTCAAAGCAGGCATCGGAACACGAATTTGCTCTCCAAGTGAAGCGGGGTTTAAACCGAGATCAGATTCTCGAATAACCTTTTCCACAACAGCTGTCATCGTTTTTTCCCAGGGAACTACTGATAGCGTCCTAGAATCAATAGCGGTCACATTCGCGACCTGCGTCAGCGGCGTCATTGATCCGTAATAATCAACCTGGATATGTTCCAAAATCGAAGGGTGCGCACGCCCCGTCCGGATCTTCTGCAGATCTAATTTCAATACGTCTAGAGATTTTCCCATTCTCTCTAGCGCCTCACTCAATACAATCGAAACATCAGACATTTCGTTCCCTTTATTTCATCAATCGTGGACGAGTGTGCCTTCTTTGCCACCCATCACAGCATTCTTTAAGGCCCCCGGCTTCAAGATACTAAAAACACATAGAGGTAGCTTTTGATCGCGACACAGGGTGAGCGCCGTAGCGTCCATGACTTTCAATTTCTTCTCAATTGCCTCATCGAAATGAATATCTTCATACCTAGTAGCATTGACATTTTTCAGAGGGTCATCTGAGTACACGCCGTCTACTTTAGTGGCTTTAAATACAATATCTACATTCATTTCCATACCTCTAAGTGCCGCTGCCGTATCCGTCGTAAAAAATGGATTTCCAGTGCCAGCAGCAAATATTACAATCTGCCCTTGCTCAAGATAGCGTATAGATTTTCCCCGCACATAAGGCTCAGCGACTTGTTCTATATTTAGCGCTGAGACGACTCGACTTTTCGTACTAAACCTTTTGAAGGCGTCCTGCAAAGCAAGTGCATTCATCACCGTTGCCAGCATACCCATATAATCTGCAGTCGCACGATCCATACCTGACGCGGCTGGAGCGACACCACGAAAAATATTACCGCCTCCAATGACAATAGCCATTTGGACACCAAGCTTTGACACCTCGACTAATTCAGAAACGATACGGTCTATAGTGATGCGATTAACTCCGTACGAATCCTCGCCCATAAGGGCTTCTCCAGAGAGTTTAACCAGAATTCGCTTAAACTTAAGATCCTTAGAGATTTTCATCGCACTGGTTAAGACTTATTCGCCATCTGAGCAGCCACCTCAGCCGCAAAGTCATCAACCTTTTTCTCAATACCCTCACCCACGACAAATAAAGCGAATGAATCAACGCTCGATTGGGTCTCATTGAGTAATTTTTCGACTGACTTCTTATCGTCCTTCACAAAGACTTGTCCATAAAGGGTAACTTCTGACAAATACTTTTGAACGCTTCCCTCGACAATTTTCTCGACAATGTTCTCAGGCTTTCCAGACTCAATTGCTCTTGCCTTCGCGATTTCACGTTCTCTATCCAACACATTAGCGTCTATATCTTTAGACGAGAGTGCAACCGGCTTTACTGCAGCTATGTGCATCGCTAAATCCTTACCAAGTTCCGGGGAACCATTAACGACATCAACCAGTGCACCAATTCTGTTCCCATGCAAATAAAACGCGAGCGATCCTTTAGCATCGAACTTTCTCGCTCTCCTGAGAGAAATATTTTCACCCAACTTCATAATCAAAGACTGCCTCACCTCTTCAATGGTTTCACCTTGAGGAAGCTTCTGATTAGAGATGGCAGCAATGTCGGTTTCATTAGTTAAGTTCACGACTTCGGCCACATTGTTGATGAACTTAAGAAAACTTTCATCTTTGCCTACAAAGTCAGTCTCACAATTCACCTCGACTATCGCACCTTGCTTTGCGTCAGCACTAATAGATATCGCAATGGCGCCCTCAGCCGCAATTCGACCAGACACCTTGTTAGCTTTAGAGCCACCTTTGATGCGCATTAAATCTTCGGCCTTAACTAGGTCGCCCTCTGTCTCTGTGAGTGCTTTTTTACACTCCATCATCCCCAGACCAGTTCTTTCTCTAAGTTCTTTTACTAAACTCGCAGTAATCTGCGTCATCGTGTTAGCTCCCTCATACGTTATTCATTCGTTCAACCACAAAATCTTGTTAGTTCACAGTTATATCGACTGAACTCACTGAAAAAAGATAAAAATATGGGGGCTGATGCCCCCAGTATTGCCCCTTAGAGAACGTTAGCTCTCCTGCTTGGGCTCAACACCCTCAGCCTCAACACCTTGCTCAGCAGCTATCTCAGCCAAAGATTGTTCACGACCTGCCAATATCGCGTCGGCAATACCCCTTGCGTACAATTGGATCGCTTTGTTTGCGTCATCGTTACCAGGAATAACGTAATCAATACCCACAGGCGAGTGATTTGTATCCACAACACCGATAATTGGTATACCAAGCTTGGTTGCTTCCTCAACTGCGATTTTTTGATAGCCAACATCTACGATAAACAAAGCATCCGGTAAAGACGGCATATCCTTAATACCACCCAGGCTTTTGTCTAACTTTTCGATTTCACGTTGATAGAACAAACTTTCTTTCTTAGACATGCGCTCATCAGCTCCGTCTGCCATTAAGGCTTCCATGTCTTTTAAACGCTTCGTGGACTGCTTCACCGTTTTATAGTTAGTCAACATACCACCCAACCAGCGGTGATTTACAAAAGGAGCTCCCGCTCGAAGCGCTTCTTCTTTAATGATATCTCGCGCTTGACGTTTCGTTCCAACAAAAAGAATTTTTCCCTTATTTGCCGATAATTGCTGCGCGTAATTAGACGCTTCGCGGAACATCGCTAAGGTTTTCTCTAAATTGACGATATGAATTTTGTTTCTATGGCCGAAGATAAATGGGGCCATTTTCGGGTTCCAAAATTTGGTTTGATGACCAAAGTGAACTCCCGCGTCTAACATTTCACGCATTGTGACTGACATTTCTACTCCTGTTTGGGTTATGCCTCCATTCGACGGAACTCATTAACTGAGCACCCGAACAAATCGAATGTGCGAATTTCATCCATAGCCTTACAGGCCATTTCTGATAGTGAGAATTATATATTAAAATTCTCAGAAAATCACGAATATAGGCTCTTTTAGCCCTATCACCCGCTTAAAATCAAGACTTCAGTCTCGTGGCCTCATATAAACATATACCTACCGATACCGCGACATTAAGACTCTCAATAACTTCCGTTATGGGAATAGAAACCAAATGATCACACGTTTCCTTGGTAAGCCTTCTAGCTCCAGACCCCTCCGCGCCAAAAACGAGAACAGTTCGGCTTGTAAAGCTGAAGTCCCTAATCGACTCCTCAGCCTCGCCATCGGTACCCACAATCCAAAAATCCGCTTCCTTAAGTAAACGCAAGGACCTAGCCAAGTTCGTCACACTGATTAGAGGGATTATCCCCGCCGCACCACTGGCTACCTTTTCGACAACATCTGTAATTCCAACCGAACGATCTTTTGGCACAATGATCGCAGCCGCCCCAAAAGCACATGCTGAACGCATGATCGCACCCAAATTCCTAGGGTCGGTAACCCCATCAAGAACCACGAAAAGTTGAGCGTCAGATGGTCCGGCAATTAAATCCTCAAGGCTCACGACAGTTTGATCAACAGTAACCGAAGCCACAACTCCCTGGTGCGACACACCAGGCAACATGTTATTTAGACGCTCCACATCACAGCGTAACGTTTTAACATTTGCCTCATTTAGCCTCTCCTCTAACTTACGAATCCGGGCATCCCTTCTCTTGCGATCAATAAAGACTTCACTGATTGTCGCAGGACTATGCCTCAACCTCGCAAACACCGCATGAAAACCAAAAATACGAGAATCTCCCTTAACGGACATGACGTCTACCCTTTTTTTGATGAGCACGCTTCAAAGTCACGCGCCCGGTCTCAACATTAGCCTCACTGATATAAACCGGGACACTATCACCAAGTCGATAGGTCGCCCCTGTCTCACTGCCTGTAAATGATACGGATCCGTCATCTAAGTTAAAAAATTCGTTGCCCAACTCTGAAACGTGCAGCAACCCCTCGAGACAAAGATCATCCAAGAAAATGAAACAACCAAATGAAGCGACGCTGACTACACGACCAGCGTATTCTTCTCCGATACACCTACCAGCGACAGTTGCATTTAACCAGCCGTGTGTCCAGCGAACAGCCTCCTCTACCTTGCGTTCGTTCGAAGAACAATGCTCCCCTAATTTCTCTATATCAGTAACCCTCTCATGAGGATGCCCCAATTGAGTTTTAATCGCACGATGCACCATTAAATCTGGATATCTTCTAATCGGAGAGGTGAAATGAGCATAGCTTTGATAGGCTAAACCAAAATGACCTGTAGGCGTCGGCGTATAGCGCGCCTGGTTCATCGTTCGCAACACCGCATTTTGAATTGACTCTCCCGCCGGATGATCACGGCTTGCTTCCAAAATTGCCAAAAAGTCAGATGGTGTAGGGCGGGCCGCAATTTTTAGCTCGAAATCAAGGCTAATTAAAAACTCCGCTAATTTAGCTATTTTGGCTGAATCTGGTTCGGGATGAGCTCTATATAAAAAAGGCTCTTTATTAGCTTTGAGAAACTCAGCAGCTGCGACATTGGCGCAAAGCATGGCTTCTTCAATCATCTTGCTGGAAAAAAACCGCTCTTGTGTCTGTATCGCTGACACTTGACCTGAGTCATCAAACACAAACCCCGATTCGCGAGCATTAATTTCAAGCGCGCCTCTACCATGTCTATTTTTAAGAAGAGCCTGCGTGAGTACTTTGAGATTAATCAAGCTATCAAAAGTGCCTGACGGCAAGTGAGCTTCAGTCCCAGATTGAGCCTCATCCAATAGCACATCAACCTCTCTATAAGTCAGTCTTTTTTTCGAGTGGATGACCCCGAGTAGAAACTGAGACTCGACCACTCTTGCCTCGTTATCAAGCTCAATCTTAACTGCAACAACCAGCCGGTCTTGATCCGGCTTGAGAGAACAAATCCCAGAAGATAATTCTTCCGGGAGCATGGGGCAAACCAATCTTGGAAAATAAACACTCGTGCTTCGTTTGCTGGCATCCTGATCAATCAAACTTCGTTGCTTGACATAGTGAGAAACATCCGCGATCGCCACATACAAGAGGTAACCCTCATCACGACGTTCCACATAAACCGCATCGTCAAAGTCTTTGGCATCTGGGCCATCAATCGTAACAAATGGAAGGCCCCTTAAATCAACCCGACTGGATAGACTTGCTTCATCAACCATTTCTGGAATAGCAGCGACTTCAGGGTCGAGCGATTCGTCCCGATGACCTGGAATACCGAATTTATGCAACGATATCGAGACTTCAATACCCGGATCATTTATATTTCCTAGACTCTGAATCATGGTCGCCGACCAGGCTTCAGATTGCACATCAAAATGCCCTAATTCGGCCACGATCACGTCACCAAGAGAAGCTGTGAGTAACACTTCTTCGGCCAGATGAACCTGATCTTTTATTTCGTCGGCCAGCACACGTGTTACCAGTTTGGTTTTACGTTCCTCAACAATTAATATGATGCGGCGCGACCCTTGTTGCGTCAGTACTAAAGGAACCGCAAAAGGTGCACGATCAGGACTAGAGTTCGGTATTCTTAGCACAACCATTCGGTCGCCATTCAATATGCCACGAGCGTCAGATGACCTGATATACCAATCCCCCTCGCCATCGTGCACAAAAAACCCAAAGCCATCTCGATGTAACTCAACCGAACCTGAAGCCACATGAAACAAAGGTCCTTCTAGAACCTCAGCATCACTTCCAATCACTAGAAATTTATTGCGTTCTAATTCGTTAAGTTTTTGCTGAACACTCGATTTCTTGTACCCGGCTGATCGGCATTGCTCATAAATGTCAGAGACCGACACACCACTCTCAGCAGGGTCCACCAGCGCACATAAAATTTGTCGCTGTAGGGGGTCTGGGAAGAACTCTTCGTTGCGGGATCGCTTCCGCGAGAAGTCCCGACCACTTTTCTTCACTTTTCTAGAACTACTCTGAGCAGCAGTCGTTAGACTTGCTCGTTTTCTTTTTACCAAAGTTTTACCTCGGAATGATTAAATAAATTGACAGGCTAATGACAGCTAGCTAGAGTCACGCCTCGTAGCCCGGATGGCGGAATTGGTAGACGCGTCAGGTTCAGGTCCTGGTAGTGGCAACACTGTGGAGGTTCGAGTCCTCTTTCGGGCACCAAAAGGTGCAGCTGTCGTTGACGGATATCAACTATCCTTCACGTGAAAAACATCTGATTCAAAATGATTGTTTCTTCCCGATCAGGGCCGGTCGATACAATATCAATCGGTACCCCAACAATACTCTCTATGCGCTTAAGATAATCTCTAGCGTTCTGAGGCAAATCTTCCCAAGAAACTACGCCGGCTGTGGATTGCTCCCATCCAACCACTTCCTCATACACAGGGATGCAAAAAGATAACGCATCAGCTCCAGGCGGGGACAATTCAACAACCCCATCATCGGTCTGGTATCCAGTACAAATCTTAATCGCCTCTAAACCATCTAAAACATCAAGTTTGGTAATACATAATCCACTTAGGCCATTAATTTGAGCAGATCGCTTCATAGCCACTGCGTCAAACCATCCACACCGTCTCGGCCGACCTGTTGTTGCTCCAAATTCGGCTCCTGCTTTACCGATATACGCGCCGATCTCATCTTTTAACTCAGTGGGGAAAGGCCCACTGCCAACACGCGTGGTATAGGCTTTTGTAATTCCGAGTATATAGTTCAACGCGTGTGGGCCAACCCCTGACCCCAGTGACGCGGCCCCAGCGATACAATTGCTGGAGGTGACAAAAGGATAGGTTCCATGATCAATATCAAGAAGTGCACCCTGAGCGCCCTCAAACAAGTAATTTTTTCCTAACTTTAGTCCCTCGTTCAGAATCTTGGAAACATCTCCTACCATTGGCTCAAGGACATGAGCTGCTGCCAGCAAATTCTCCAGGACGTTTGATAGCTCGAGCGTAGCAACTCCATAGCGCTTATCAAGGAGAAAATTATGGTATTCCAATAAAGATAGTAGTTTTTTACTTAAAATCTGCTCGTCGAAAAGATCATGTATACGAAGACCTCGACGTGCGACCTTATCTTCATATGCAGGTCCAATACCTCGACCTGTCGTACCAATTTTTCCAGCACCTTTACTGATCTCCCTAGCCTGATCAATCGCTATGTGTGAGGGCAGAATTACTGGGCATGATTCACTTAAGGTAATACGACCATCAATATCAACGCCAGCAGATTTCAGCATGGTCATCTCTTCAATAAGAGCTTCTGGAGACACAACCACTCCATTACCAATGAAACAGTGAATGTCGGGCCTAAGAATCCCTGATGGGATGAGGTGAAGAACTGTTTTTTGACCTTTAATGACTAGTGTATGACCAGCATTGTGTCCGCCTTGAAATCGAACCACACCAGCCACTTGATCGGTAAGCAAATCAACTATCTTACCTTTGCCTTCGTCACCCCACTGAGTCCCAACAACAACAACGTTCTTTGCCATGTATGCCTTAAAAAAATTTATTATTGATTCGTACTTTATTTTTTGCTGTCAATTACTAAGACTGACCAACTACGTTCATTTTTCACTAAAGTGTGAGTATATCCTTTACCAATTAAGTCCAGAGATTGACCCAAAATATCCTCCACAACGATATCTCCATCTTTCCGTAACTCTGCAATTTTCGTTCTGAGATCAGGGGCATCTTGCACGCAAGGTGCCCAAATTTTTCGCTGCGAATCCTCCCTCAGGAGTTCGCTCGCGCAGCCCGATAGCCTTCGCAAATCAATCGTAAATCCAGTAGCTGGTCGCGACCTACCGAAGGCCTCCCCCACGTGATCATACCGTCCGCCTCTGGCAATAGGAGTAGCGTCGCCCTCTACATAAACAGCCACAACCAATCCGCTGTGATATTGAAATCCGCGAAGCTCAGCAAGATCAAAAGCAACGTAATCGACATCATCTTTAACAGCCTGATAAACGCTCTCTAAATCATCAATCCCTCGATCCGCGCCATGCACTTTAGCAAGTGCTGTGCGGGCCACTTCAAGGACTGAAAAATCCCCGTAGAGCGTTGGCAAAGCCATAATGACTTTTCGTGCCTCAGCATCGAAATCTTTTGAGAACTCCTTTAAGCTAGCTGTATCCTTTGATTGTAATCCTTCATAAAAAGTAGTCGATGCTTTAGGATTTAAGGCAAGCCAATTGGCCACTGACTGCGCGATGGATACACTGCCTAGGTCTAGCGTTAACGAACGTTTAACGACTGATCGAATACTTTGGATAAGGAGTCGATTAATTTCAATATCAGCAAAAATCCCTGAGCACCCGAATAGTTCAGCGCCTATCTGAACCACCTCCCGACTCATGTCTCCCTCTATAGGTCGAGTTCTGAGAACTCGATCGGCATAACACAGCCGAGTTACACCCTCATCACCTAACAAATGGGAATCAAGACGAGCAATTTGGGGCGTAACATCCGCCCTAATGCCTAACGTTTTTCCAGACATTTGATCAACCAACTTAAATGTCTGTAATTCTAAATCCTTACCGGATCCCGTTAAAAGGGATTCCAAATATTCAATGAGCGGAGGCGAAACCAGCTCGTAGCCGTAGCCCGCGAACAGATCCAAGATCGTCCGCCTGATCAGCTCTACTCTTTGCGCTTCCTGCGGAAGCACATCATCCACAAACTCTGGAAGCAACCACTTTGGATGCATGACTTTTGCCTATTTAATTCTATCTTGAGGTCTCACACAGCTTCATTAACACAAAAAAAGAAGCACTACTAAACCAACGAGCATAGACGAGAGACCAAAAAAACGAATTTGCCCGTCCGACATTCTAACCAATCTTTCAAACGTATCCCGCCATACTGTCGGAGACAAGAACGGGAGCATACCTTCTATTATGAGCACCAAAACAATTGCGGTCGTAATGTCAGCAGCGTCCAAACTCATCAAACTCTATTTTTACCACCGCCGCTGACAGCATTAACACGTCATACGACTAATTTATCTCATATGCTTGAAGAATGGAGAATCCGGCTCAACAATTAACACGTCGCTCTTATTATTAAAGGTTTCTCTGTACGCACCCATACTCTTATAGAAAGAGTAAAACTCTGGATCTTTTTTAAATGCAGTTGCATAAATAGAGGCGGCCGTAGCATCTCCCTCACCTTTAATTCTCTGAGCATCACGATATGCCTCCGCAATGATAATCTCTCTCTCTCGGTCAGCATCAGCTCGTATCTTTTCAGAATCCGCAAAGCCAGTCGACCTCAATTCATTCGCAACTCTTTTTCGTTCCGCTTCCATCCTGCGATAAACGGCGTCACTAATTTCCGTCGTCAAATCGACACGTTTCAAACGAACATCAAGCACTTCAACACCAATCTTCCGCGCATCAATGTCTACCTTCTCCCTCATGAGCTCCATAATTTCATCACGCTCACCAGAGATCACTTGATAAACAGTTCTTTTGCCGAACTCTGCCCTCAAGCTGTCATTAACCGTCTTATTCAAGCGATCTCGAGCGCGACGTTCATCACCACCCACACTAATGTAATACTGCTTTACATCAGATATTCTCCACTTAATAAACGAATCAACCAATACGTTCTTCTTCTCAGATGTCAAGAACCGCTCAGGCTCATCCGTGTCAACTGTGTGAGTTCTGGCATCAAAGAGCCTGACATTCTCAACGAGAGGCAATTTCCAATAAAGTCCTGGCTCCGTCTTAATGCTGGTAATTTCACCAAGCCTAAAGATCATTGCCTTTTGCCGCTGATCTACAGTAAAAAGTGACATGCTCGCCAACAACAACAAAAGACCAATACTAACTACTGGTACGGTGAATGAAGCTCTCATCTTGCCTCCCTATCGCGAACACGAAATGCGTTTCTAGTCCTACTTTCTTCATCATTCCCACCAATTCCCGAATCAATGTCGCTGACTTGATCCATCCCGGTATCAAAACTGCTGGAGTTTCGCGAAGATCCGGAACCAATTAATTTGTCTAGCGGGAGGAACAACAGGTTGCTGTTATCCTTCTGATCGATATACACCTTTGTTGCGTTCGTAAATATCGATTGCATGGTATCAAGATAGATACGCTCTCGAGTAACTGTTGGTGCCTTATTATACTCGGCCAAAACGCTCTCGAATCGAGCTGCCTCACCCTCTGCCGCAGCTACAACACGACCTCTATAAGCTTCAGCCTCTTGTGCAAGTCGTGCGGCCGCGCCCTGTGCTTTAGGCACAATATCGTTGTAGTAAGCTTGCCCTTCGTTCTTTTGCCTCTCTTGGTCTTGCTTGGCTTTCACCGCATCATCGAATGAAGCCTGCACTTGATCGGGTGGCTGAGCATTCTGAATAGTGACCTGACTCACAGTAATCCCAGTTTGGTAACGGTCAAGAACCAATTGCATCAAATCACGAGCGTCAACGGCTAACTCTTCACGACCTTCCTGAAGCACAAAATCCATTTTGCTTTTACCCACGATCTCTCTAATCGCAGATTCGCCCGCCTGCTTGACGGCCTGATCTGGATTGCGATTAAAGAAGAGATAATCCTCGGGATTAGTACGCACATATTGAACAGCAAACTGGAGATCAACAATATTCTCATCATCCGTCAACATGAGTGCTTCATTTGGCACCTTATTTCGAGCACTGTTTCGATATCCGACCTCAATGGTTCTCACCTCTGAGACGTTAACAATTTCTTTACTGCCAACTGGCCATGGAATATGCCAATGCGGTCCAGGTTGCGTCGTTTCTAAATGTTTACCAAATCGAAAAACAACTCCTCGCTCACTCGCGTCTACAATGTAAATACCACTGGCTGCCCATATGAGCAACGCGATAATAATCACTATACCGCCGCCAATTTGCGACAGCGGACCAGGCGACTCATTACCACCCGAGCCATTACCACCTGAGCCATTACCCTTTTGACCGAAAGAACCAAAACGTTTATTGAACCGACGCCAGAGTTCTTCTAAATCGGGGGGGCCATCATTATTATTTTGTCCCCATCTTGGGTCATTCATTGCCATAAGCTTAAATTCCAGTAGATGTATGTAAGAAATATATTGAGAAATTAATTAATCAACGACAGAGGGCGTCTTTTCAACGATGTTATTTGGCTGCAAACAGAGCAAAAGTTCAGGGAAAACATCTCGGAAGCTCGCGGCGCCCTCGCCAGTTATTGCACTTAACCTTACTTGGTTAATGTTACCACATGGAGACCTATCAATTCCTGACTTTAGGTCGGTAAGATCTATTTTATTAAAAATCGTAATCTGTGGCACATTATCTGCCCCGATTTCCTTTAAGACTGCTTGAACTTGTTCCATTTCAAATTCTCTCGATTGACTCGAGGCATCAACTACGTGAAACAAAAAATCCGAGTCAGCGGTTTCCTCTAGCGTGGCCTTAAATGCCTCTACTAGAGAATGCGGCAGATCTCTAACAAAACCGACGGTATCTGACAATACAAACTCAGTTTGATTCACATATGCAAGCTTACGAGTTGTCGTATCCAAAGTCGCGAATAATTTATCTGCGGAGAAGGCTTTTGCTTTAGTGAGTCTATTAAACAAGCTAGACTTACCCGCATTGGTATAACCAACCAATGAAATTTTAATCACGCCCCTTCTGTTTCTACTGCTGCGTCGCGTTTTCCTTTGCCTTTGAATGACTTCCAACTTGCTTTTTAAGGATTTAACACGAAAACCCAACAATCGACGATCGGTTTCTAGCTGAGTCTCGCCCGGACCTCGAAGTCCAATCCCTCCTTTTTGCCGCTCCAAGTGCGTCCAACCCCGAACTAACCGAGTTGCCAGATGCGACAGCTGAGCCAATTCAACTTGAACTTTCCCTTCATGCGTTTTAGCACGTTGCGCGAAAATGTCGAGTATCAAGCTTGTTCGGTCCAGAGTTCTGCATTTAACAATACGCTCAATATTTCTTTGCTGAACCGGCGAGATTGCATGGTTGAATACCACCAAATCAGCTTCAGTCTCCGTTACAATCTGAGCGAGCTCCTCGATTTTACCTTTACCGGCATACATCGCGGCGTCTGGACGATCTCTTTTCCCCGAGAGGATGTGAACGACCTTTGCTCCAGCACTTGTAACTAACCGACTGATCTCTTCGACCGACTCTTCAAACGACGGATCTCTAAAATCAATACATACGATTATCGCTTTATCCACGAATCATGATCATCATTTGACTGAATTTTTAAAACGATTTGAATACTTACATGGCACCTCTGCATCAGCAAAGCACACTCGCCACCCACAGAGAATAAACTTAATCCGGCTCATCCGCTGACAAGGTCACCTGTTTAGATGGAACAATCGTCGACACAGCGTGCTTGTACACCATCTGAGTAATGGTGTTTTTGAGAAGTATCACGTACTGATCAAATGAATCCACGTACCCCTGGAGCTTAATCCCATTTACGAGATAAATTGCAACCTGTACTCGCTCTTTTCGTAACGCATTTAAAAATGGGTCTTGTAACATTTGCCCCTTCGTCGACATTGTGACTCCTAACGTTTACTTATAACGTGTTGTATGACAAGGCAGGATATAGATTGTTCCTGTTAATGAAACAAATTGTACTCCAACACATGACAGAACAATTAAGTTAAGGGTTACTTCTTTTTGAAAACGGATTATCACCCTGTTTAAAGATTACCCTTACCTGCGCCCCTTCAAGTTTGAAAGCCGTCGTAAATGAACTCTCTAAATACCTCCGATAACTCTCAGGCACACCCTCAGTTGAATTGCCGTGAATCACAACCAAGGGAGGATTGATGCCTCCTTGATGCGCATAACGTAGTTTTGGTCGATTGTATCCCTTGCGTGGAGGCGATTGACGCTCAGTCGCCGTCTTCAGCACGCGCGTTAATTGCGGTGTAGGCAGATTCATTCTCGAAGACTGAAAAGCTTTGTCTACTGACCGCAACAAACCGGCAATGCCGGAACCCTTCGTTGCTGAAATGCGGTGGACTTTCGCAAAATCTAAAAATCGCAATTTACGTCGGTACGTTCTGTCGATAACCTCCCTAGCCTCCTCACCACAGAGATCCCACTTGTTAATGACCACAACCATCGCTCTTCCAGCCTCAACCGCAAATGCAGCCAAGTTCACATCTTGATCTGATACGCCCTCGGTACCATCAATTACCAAAACAACGACATTTGCCTCCTCCATCGCCTGGAGCGCTTTGATGACGGAGAATTTCTCAATCACCTCATTAACCTTCCCTCTTTTACGCACTCCTGCAGTATCAATAATTGTGTAATCTCTTCCCTCTCTCTGGAATTCAATCTCTATAGCGTCTCGTGTTGTCCCTGGCTGATCAAATGCAATAACTCTTTCCTCACCAAGGATCGAGTTAACCAACGTCGATTTTCCGACGTTAGGTCTCCCAATAATTGCCATGACCGGATGCCTGTCTTCAAGACGGTCTTGAACCAGTTCACCCTCTTCCAAGTCTGATTGAAATTCAAGCTCAATCTCAGAGATGAGATCAGATATTCCATCACCATGAGCAGCAGAGATTATGCGCAGCGCACCTAATCCAAGCTCATAAAATTCAGCCAGAGCCAAACTTAAGCGCGCACCCTCTCCCTTGTTTGCAATCACCCAAATAGGTCGTCCAGACTTGCGCAGTTGTTCAGCAATACGCAGGTCTTCATTGGTAAGGCCTGCTCGCAAATCAACAATAAAAAGAGTTAAATCACTTTCATCGACCGCTTGCGCCGCTTGCTTGGCCATTTCACCAAAAACACCTCGCGTGAGATCTTTATCAAACTCAAGTCCACCCGTATCAACAACAATGAACTTCGACTGCTGTGATTTTACAATACCGTAGTGTCGATCTCGCGTTAATCCTGGCTGACTGCCAACTATGGCATTTCTGGTTCGAGTTAACCGATTGAATAATGTCGACTTCCCAACATTGGGCCTGCCCACAAGTGCTACTGTTTTTGACATCGTCATAAATTTAGCGCCGAGAATCGACGACCATTAACCCGTAATCAAAGGTATTATTCGATTCCGAAGGCATACAAATTACCCTCGGATGTTTGAACAAAGACTTTATCTCCAATTACCAGTGGATTAGTCAAAATGGGACTGCCGTCGGTTTTAGCCCTTCCAGCGAAGGAACCATCGGTTGAGTCTAATAGGGAAATTACTCCTTCAAGGTCTCCGACCATTACCCAAGGCCCGAGAGATGAAGGACCTGATATGTTGCGATATTGGAACGATTCGTTACGCCACAATAAAGCACCGGTTTTTCGATCTAAAGCTAGGATATGACCGATTGAATCTGACACAAAAACCTTGTCATTATCAAAACCTAAACTACCTACTGCAGAAACCTTAACGCTCCAATTTTGCCGCCCCGTTTCTAAATCAAAGCAAGCAGCCCTGCCTTGAAACGTCGCCATACAGACCGCTTGTTCCAAAACTATTGGGGTTCCAACAACATCCGATATGCGCTCTAGGTCATTATCGCCTGAAGGAATGGAAACATTTACGCCCCACAGCTCCTCCCCCGTAGCATTTTCAAGGTTTATCGCGATACCTCCATGAAATCCAGCTACGATTGATTCTCTCAATCCAACTGCCAAACCCGGATTAGAACGCAAAACCAGACTTTGACTGGGCACCTGAAAGTCCCATTTTAAAATGCCTGTTTCACGATCTAAGGCTATCAATCTCCCCTGAACGTCTCGAACAATAACTAAAGCGCCAACGGCTAATGGAATACCCGTGACCGAATTACGCACGTTCGACTCCCACTTTACTGAACCACCAGCATCAACCAACGTAACTACGCCATCTTCCCCACCAACAAAAACTTCTTCATCCCCGGCACCCACGCCACCGGAAATTTGCTCATTAATTTTAGTTTCAAATAGTTCGTGGCCCGTCTCCCCGTTGAAACATGAGATTGATTTAGCTGAAGCCCCGCACACTCGATCACCTGCAACGATAGGAGACAATATTGCCCCAAGTGGATCGCCCAAGGATTTATTCCAAACTTTTTGAAGCGATACTCTTTGCTCAAATTTGGGCAAATCTACTGGCTCTCGGCGCTGCGTGGCACATGCGGCCGTCAAAAGGACCGATAAAATTACTGCCCCGGTAATAAAAATTCTCACTGAGAACCTAAACTATCAATCTTGATTTGAACGATATCGATCCATGGATTTCCATCTTGGAGTCGATCAAGCGCCTCCTCATAAGCTGCTCGGGCTTCATTGTTCAATTTCTGCGCTGCATAAATATCACCACGCATGTCCGCAAACAAACCCGACATGGACGATCCAGCATCGCCATCTAGGGCAATCATTGCCAAATCATATTGCTCCATTATCAGATGGAGGGCGGCGAGACGAAGTTTTGCTAACGAAACCAAACTCGCGTCACGATCGTCAGCAATCACGCCTCGAACAAGATCAATCGCCTGCTGATAGTCCCCATTGTCACTAACAGCCTTTGCGAGGTTCAGTCGAGCCAGATCAGCGTAGTAAGTTCCACCATATTCAGTTATCAGCTCTTGGGATAGGGCACCTACTTTATCTGCCTCGTCCCCGGCTTCCGCTGTTTCAAGTTTATTAAATGTCGCAGATGCCGCTTGAGCCTTGGTCGTCGTATGGTATTGCCACCATTTGGTGCCACCGAACCCAACCACGACCGCAACTACAACCATAATCACGATATTCCCATAAGCTCGCCAAAATTCCTTAATTGCGTCTACCGTTTCCTGCTCGTCTGAGTCAAAGGTTGCCATATTTAATTACCTAAATTAATTCTATATTCATTAAAACTAAACATCACTTTCACGAATTTTCCTAATTGCATCTATCACACTTAAGTCTTGCTGCTGCTCCGCTTTCCCCATCCTTGCTCCACGAAGAGATTTCAAAGAAACTCTTTTTTGCGTCATCTCACTATCACCAATGATGATAGCAAAATTGGCGCCGCTGATATCAGCTTTCTTCATTTGAGATTTTAACGCACCCCCACCGCAGTGGAGTATTATTTTAAGGCCATTATCGCGCAATTCTCGACAAACATCCCAAGCATAAAGCTGAGTTTTTTCATCCGCAGACACCACATAGACGTCGGGGATCGTTTTAGGAATCACAACCCCACAACTATCAAGAGTAGCAAGCACACGCTCAATACCCAAAGCAAAGCCACAAGCTGGCATTGGTTTGCCTCCTATTTGCTCAGCCAAGATGTCGTATCGACCTCCCGCACAGATCGTACCCTGAGCCCCTAAAAAGTCGGTCTTCCATTCATAGACAACATCGTTGTAGTAATCTAAACCCCTTACGAGATTCGGATTAACTTCGTAGTCAATGCCCGCATTGGTTAGGAGTAATTTAAACCGCTCCATCTTATCTATCGACTCATTCGACAAGAAGTCCAGCAACTTCGGAGCGGAAAACAAAAGCTTTTGCGTATCTGGGTTTTTACTATCAAGGACCCTCAGTGGGTTTGTATTAATCCGTCTCCGAGAATCCTCATCCAAAAGCTCCTCAATGCCCTTTAAGTACGCCACTAGCGCCTCACGATATTTTGCACGATCGTCTTTACTTCCTAAAGAATTCACCTCTAATCTAACTGCAGTGCCGGCTATCCCTAATGCCCTCCAAAGATCTGCAGCCATCAAAACGTGTTCCGCATCGATATCTGGGCCCTCGAAACCTAGGGCTTCGACCCCGACTTGATGGAACTGTCGAAAACGACCTTTTTGTGGTCGCTCATGCCTAAACATAGGGCCGCAGTAGGACAACCTACGGGCATTACCGTAAGTCATATTGTGCTGGATAGCTGCGCGCACTGCTGAAGCCGTACCTTCTGGGCGCAGCGTCAAAGAATCGCCGTTTAATGTATCAGTAAAGGTATACATTTCTTTTTCGACAATATCCGTTGCCGTTCCGATTGACCGTACAAAAAGGTCGGTGCTTTCAAGGATCGGTGTTCGAATATTTTGGTACCCAAACATTGCCAACCAATCTCGGATACGAGACTCAATCCATTCCCACTGGTAACTCTCCTCAGGGAGGATATCGTTCATTCCACGAATCGCTTGAATCTTATCCATACCTATACTCATCCATAAAGCTACTCACTGGCACACGGTTTAGACCCACATTCACTGGCAGAGCTAACTGCCATATGTTTCACGAACATACTTGTGCACAATACCTTCAAACTCTTGGGCAATCGTTGCACCTTTTAACGTTGTGACTCTATTCCCGTCCACATACACAGGTGCGACGGGATTTTCACCAGAACCAGGCAAACTAATGCCAATATTCGCATTTTTACTCTCCCCCGGGCCATTAACCACACAACCCATCACAGCAACCTTCATCTCCTCAACCCCTTGATACTGTTTTTTCCATTGAGGCATTTGCTCTCTCAAAAATGCTTGGATATCCTTTGCCAGTATTTGGAAGAAATCACTCGATGTCCGCCCGCACCCAGGGCAAGATATTACAAGTGGTGTAAACGATCGAATACCCATAGTCTGTAATAACTCTTGAGCAACATACACCTCCTCTACGCGGCGTCCGCCCGGCTCTGGCGTGAGCGAGATTCGAATCGTATCTCCGATTCCCTCTTGGAGCAAAATAGCCAATGCCGCACTGGACGACACGATTCCTTTACTGCCCATCCCAGCCTCAGTAAGACCAAGATGGAGCGGGTGATCAGTTCTAAGACTCAGATCACGATAAACGGTTACAAGCTCTTGGACATCACTGACCTTACAAGAAATAATAATCCTATCGTGACTTAAACCAATTGACTCAGCTAATTGAGCGCTTTGAATAGCGGATGAAATCAACGCCTCACGCACAAGCTCTTTATTACTCAAGGGCACTTCTTTTTTAGCATTTTCGTCCATCAATCTGCTCAGCTGAGTTTGATCTAAACTTCCCCAGTTAGCACCAATCCTGATGGGCTTATTGAATTCGCAAGCGTACTCTATGATGGACGCAAACTGACTATCCTTTTTACTTCCTCTACCCACATTCCCTGGATTGATACGATATTTATCTAAGGATTCGGCACACTCTGGGTGCTCTTTTAAAAGACGATGACCATTAAAATGAAAGTCGCCCACCAGAGGACAGTCAATCCCCTTTTTTGCTAATGCCTCTTTGATACGAGGTACGGCAGCTGCAGCTTCGACTGTGTTAACCGTAACCCGCACGATCTCCGAGCCTGAAGCGTGCAAATCAATAATTTGGGATACCGTAGCCGAGATGTCTGCGGTATCCGTATCGGTCATCGACTGCACTACCACAGGCTGGCCGCCACCAACCAAGACGGAGCCGACGTGAACAGTATTATTTTTCCTTCTAGGTATTTTATTCATAACTCGCCACAGAATACATAAGGCGTATTTAAATTGATGTCATCACCGTCGGATTAACATTTCTTCGAGGTGTTCGACGATTTTTTAATTGGCCTGCCAACTGACCACAGGCCCCAGCAATATCATCACCTCGCGTCTTTCTTACCGTCGTCACTAAACCTGCATTCATGAGTATTTTTTGAAAATTAGAGACTGCTTGCGCCGAACTTCGGGTGAAACCAGAATCATTGAAGGGGTTAAACGGAATTAAATTAAACTTGCAAGGGACGCCACGAGTCACGTTAACTAATTGTCGCGCATGGTCCGCCATATCGTTAACGCCATCGAGCATGATGTATTCAAAGGTAACAAAATCACGCGGGGATCCGCGGCGTTGCCACTTAACACCTGAAATGACCTCGCCTTGAGAGCTATCCGTGTATCGCTTACACGCCTCCATCAGATCAGCTATTGGATATTTTTTATTAATTGGAACGATCTTACTTCTCAACTCATCATTAGGCGCATGAAGAGAAACCGCAAGCGATACTGGACAATCCTCTCTCAAACGATCGATGTTCGGGACAATGCCGGATGTTGAAACTGTTACTCGCCTGCGAGAAAGACCATACCCAAAATCATCCAGCATAATTCGAACAGCGTGAACCACATTATCATAATTGGTTAAAGGCTCACCCATCCCCATGAGCACAACATTAGATACCGGGCGGGATGAATCCCCACCTTCAAGTCTCGCAAATGAGCCTTCAGATTGAGGGAATCTATTTTGCGCCAACCAAAGTTGTCCAATAATTTCTGAAACCTTAAGGTTACGGTTAAACCCTTCGCGACCTGTCGCGCAAAAAGCACATTCCAAAGCACACCCGGCTTGGGATGAAACACATAAAGTCCCACGCCCTTTCTCTGGGATGAAGACAGCCTCAACCGAATTCGCATTATCGACCGGGAACAACCACTTGAGAGTGCCATCATCTGAACGGTTCTCATGTCCAAACTTAGGGACTTTAATCGTGACCAGCTCTCCAAGTTTATCTCTCAAAGACTTGGAGAGATCCGTCATCAAGTTAAGGTCCACAACACCGCGTTGATGAATCCACTTGAACAATTGTTGAGACCGAAATGAATTCTCACCAATCCCCTTGAGAAACTCAGCGAGTTGATCTCGATCTAAATCAAGAAGATTGATCTTCTCAGACATCAAATTAACGTGCGTAAACGTTCATACTGGGGAAAAAGTAAGCGATCTCAATCGCGGCATTCTCCGGGGAATCAGATCCGTGCACAGCATTAGCATCAATACTCTCTGCAAAATCAGCTCGTATAGTGCCTTTATCTGCATTCTTTGGATCAGTTGCCCCCATTAGATCTCTATTTTTCTTAATCGCGTCATCACCTTCAAGAACCTGAATACAGACTGGTCCAGAGGTCATGAATTCAACCAAGTCATTAAAAAACGGGCGATCTTTGTGAACCGCATAAAAGCCTGCCGCATCGTCCTTCGACAACAGTACCAATCTCATTGCTGATATTTTTAAGCCCGCATCTTCAAATCGGGATAAAACTTTTCCAATTACATTCTTCTCGACTGCATCGGGCTTAATGATTGAAAGCGTCCTCTCTAGTGCCATTGTTTCTCCATCATATTGTTTAAGTTAACAAAACGTTGGTATGTTAACACGCGGTGCTCGCCAAATTCCATCAGTCGATGCGAACCAATAAGACTCAATTATCTACGCGCCAATTAATAATGATGCTTGGCTGATTTTCTTGGGCGGCACAATGCCCGGATACCCCGATATTTCCGACAAATAGGGCTTCATCTGCTAAGAATGCCACAGGGGTTTTCAACCTTACCCAAGGGGGAACACCATCAAGTTGCCAGATTTTTCTGAGAGCTCGCCTTGGTCTATTTCGACCTAAGGAAAATCGTTTGTTACCTGCGCCGAACGCAATGGTCACATTTCCAGACTCAAGCAACTCCCTCGACACCCCATTCCCAACAGATTCCGTAAATTCCAAGTAGCCCAAACCGAGAGGCAAATCAATAATCGCCTCTCCCTGCCAGACTTTGGACCAATCCTCAGAAATACAACTATCTTTATTGAGGACATAGCAGTGATTTCGGTATCGTCTAATGCTGACGTGTTTCGTATCTACCGAGACACTCGCGCTCCTCTTCGCACCTGTGCATTGACGCAACGCCTCAATCATCCAAGAACGACCCGGGGCAACTGCGCCACGACGCCGAAATAACTCTCTAAAAATATTGATGGCTCGCGGTTGAGATAATTGACTCAATCCATCAATCTCAAGCCCTCCACATGAGGACGTTAATACATCAATATCTTGCACAGCCAACTCTGTAATCAACTCTCCGACTTCAGTTAAGTTTTGGACAACATTGAGAATAGACCTATCGAACGCTGGAAAGCGGGACCTCAATTGCGGCAATATGTCATTTCTCAGGTAATTTCTAGAAAATTTATGGTCACTATTCGACGGATCTTCTATCCATTTAAGACCTCTTTGTTTGGCATACGCCATGATTTCTTTTCGCTCAATCCCCAACATTGGTCGGAAAATTTCTTTTCCCGAATCAAAATCATCTCGAATGGCGAGCATTCCTGAAAGACCGTCAACCCCTGAGCCTCGCAACGCTTGCAAAAAAAAAGTCTCAACTTGATCATCCTGATGATGCGCAAGCACCACAGTGGCCCCTGAGTGGCTAAGAAGCGCAGAATATCTTGCCTCCCTCGCCGCACCCTCAATGCCTAATCGAGATTCCGGTGATATTTGGATATCAAATACTTTTAAAGCAATTTGGCGAGTGGCACATAAATTTAAACAAAACTGAGCCCAAGTGGGCGACTCAACATGAAGGTGATGATTGACGTGAACGGCGGATACTTGAAGCTTCAGTGGGATAGATATCCTTGAGATAACGTCGAGCAAGACGACGGAATCAACCCCCCCACTCAGAGCGATCACAACCGCCCGATCCGAGATTCGGTACGCTTCAAATTGTTCCAGAATTTTAATTTCTAAGTCAGTCACGGCTGCGCGCTAAGTGGACTAAAAACCCTAAGCAAATGAATGTCTTTAGACAACACTCATTCTGAGTCTAGAAATTTACCGTAGCTCATGATTCGAGCTAAGCGCCTCTCTACCAATTTCGTTGGAGGCAAATCACTTACAGACGACAATGCATCCTCTAAACTTTTTTTCAAGGTTTGAAACATTGCAGAATGATCTCGATGCGCGCCGCCAAGGGGTTCCGCAACAATTTTATCGATCAAACCAAGTGTTTTTAAACGGCTTGCAGTAATGCCGAGTGCCTCTGCCGCAACCGATGCCTTCTCCGCGCTCTTCCAAAGGATTGACGCACATCCCTCGGGTGAGATTACAGAATAAACCGAGTACTGCAGACTTTGAACTACATCTCCAACGGCTATGGCCAAGGCTCCTCCAGAGCCTCCCTCACCAATGATCGTTGAAATGATTGGCACCTTCAGTTCCGACATAGCATACAAGTTTCGACCAATAGCCTCCGACTGTCCACGCTCTTCAGCCCCCACGCCGGGATATGCCCCAGGAGTATCCACAAATGTGAATACGGGCATTTTGTATTTCTCGGCTAACTCCATCAGTCGTCGCGCCTTTCGATAGCCCTCTGGTTTTGGCATTCCAAAATTTCGATAAAGCTTTTCCTTGGTGTCACGACCTTTTTGATGTCCGATCACAACTACTGGACTATCGTTAAAGCGACCTATTCCACAAACGACGGAAGGATCATCCGCGAAGAGTCTGTCACCGTGAATTTCTTCAAATCCCGTGAACAGAGCATCGATATAATCCAGCGTGTAGGGTCTTTGTGGATGTCGCGCAACCTGAACAATCTGCCAAGCAGTCAGTTTAGCGTAAAGCTCTTTAGTGACCACGTCACTTTTCTTTCGCAGTCGCCCAATTTCCTCAGAAATATCTACCGCAGAATCATCCTGAACAAATCTCAAATCCTCTATTTTGGACTCAAGCTCTGCTACTGATTGCTCAAAATCTAGGAACGTTGTCTTCATGAGTCAATTTTAAACGCTTTTATCAATCGAGATAACAAAAACTCGTTAACAATCACAACCTCTGCATCCATTTAAAAAACAACACCCTGTCGACCTCTAGGATCACTTAAGATGACACAATTTTGTTGGAACTTCGGACAATGGACTGCCTGCATATTGCCCCATTTTCTGCGATAAACTTGTACGTTATGACCTCTTCGCTTAAGGTCAGCAACCCATTCTTTATTAAAACTCTCGGGTTCAATTTGTACTCTATCCGGCAAATACTGATGATGGTACCTGGGGAGAGAAACAAGAGTATCCGTTACTGGTGCATTAGGGCCAAGGTATTCTAAAATTGATAATACGACCATGCTGATGATTCTCGAGCCGCCAGGTGTGCCTATTACAAGCACCCCTTCATCATTCTCCACAAAAGTGGGGGACATAGAAGAAAGTGGTCGCTTATAAGCCTCTATCCCATTAGCCCGATTACCAATAAGTTGATAAGAATTCCCCTGGCCGATCCCAATAGAAAAATCATCCATATGGTTATTAAGCACAATACCGGTATCACCGGCAACCATCCCAGACCCGAAAGGCCCATTTATTGATAGGGTAGCAGCAACTCGATTACCATGTTCGTCTACGATAGAAAAATGGGTAGTCTCCTCGCCCTCTAGAGTAAGATCAAAAACAGTCGGCAAGCTAAGGCTATCCGTAGCGGCGTTGAGATCGATAGATTTAGCCCTCTTTTGAGCATAAGCAGCACTCGATAATAGATGTACAGGCGCGTTAATGAAGTCTGGGTCGCCCATGAATCTGGCGCGATCGTTATAACCACGTCTCATGGCTTCAATCACCAAGTGAGCTTGCATGCTACTGGATTGGTTGTAGAACGAGAACCCATCAAGAATATGGAAAATCTGGGCCATGACCAATCCGCCGGACGACGGTAGAGGAGCCGTAACAATTTTCGCTCCATTAAACTCTATGACGACGGGCTCCCTTTCCTTGACCTCATAGCGCTCTAGATCTTCTAAAGTCCAATTGCCCCCGGCGGCGGTCACAAAATCGACCATTTCTCTCGCGATCTTACCGTGATAAAACGAATCAACATCTTTAGCTAATGCAACTAACGTTTTAGCCAATTCAGGTTGTTTAAGTACTTGGCCAAGCTCAAACACTTCGCCCCCCTTGAAAAAAATACTTTCCGCACGAGGGAATTTTCTAATTCGTTTCTCGACCCACCCGACCGCCCTGACAAAGCGCAGGTCAACCTTAAAACCATGTTCCGCCAATTTAATTGCTGGTTGGAAACTCTCAGCTAGAGATAGCTTTGAATAATGTTCGGATAAGTGTTGGAGTGCAGCAGGGATACCAGGAATGGCTGCTGCCAAAGGGCCCTCACGAGACCACTCTGGCACAGCTTTCCCAGATTCATCCAAATACAAGGATTCCGTTGCAAGCTGAGGGGCCATCTCACGAGCATCAAGAAAAATATCTCTCCCGGATCCCGCTTCATGCAATAAGTAGAATCCACCGCCACCCAAACCTGAAGAGTAGGGCTCAACAACGCCGAGAGCGGCTGTTACCGCGATAGCCGCATCAAAGGCATTACCACCACCTCGTAAAACCTCACACCCTGCTGCTGTAGCATCGGGGTGCGCGCTTGCGATAGCGCAGGTATCAATCGCTTGAGCATGACTAACGAGTTGCATCTTCAGCAAACACACAACACACATAAAAGAAAGCGTGACTGATAGCACTGCTCTAAAAATACAACGATCTTTATAAATTTTACTATTGATCATAAAAAGCATTCCGAACAATAATCAAATCTCGTCAATAACGAGTTTTTTCCTCAGACGAGGAATTTTTTTCTGTGGGACTTCGAACGCAGAATGACAATTAAGACAAGAAAAATTAACTCGACTTACTCTACGAATAGGTCGTTAATAGCCACCAAATCAGACTCTACCAGGCGCCCTGTGACTGCTTGAAGTCGAAACTTGGCCAAGATGGTGTCGTAAATTGCGCCGAACATGTCTCTGCGCGCCTCAGCCAGCAATGTCTCGGCATCAAGTACATCCACCGCAGTGCGCACACCAACCTCCAGGCCCAGCTTAGTCGATTCCAATTGGAGTTTTGTCGACGATAGCGCCTGTCCAAAGGCATCAATACGTGCAATCCCTGTAGTAACATCTAAGAAGGCTACTCGCGCTTCTTGCGCCACTTTTCGTTTTACATACTCGAGCTCTTGAAAGCTTTTGTCATACTGAGAAATCGCCTCGCGAGTTTCAGATTTAACCTTACCCCCTTCGAAAATCGGAACCCGTAATCGAACCCCTACCACTCCAGCCGTAGTATCTGAGCCCGAACCAAAAGTACTATTCCCAGCATAACTATCAACTATCGATCCTACTAAATCCACGGTCGGTGACGCGCCCAATCGATTAAATTCCACTCGAGTCTGAGCGATGCCCACCTCATGCTGCGCGAGTATCATTTCAAGAGACTTTTCTGTAGCACGCTGAACCCAAAGGTCAATATCATTAGGCATCGGCAATTCCAGCTCGAGGGGCATCTTTAGCTGAGCCAAATTCGCCGAGACTGGCCCACCAACGAGTTCCTGTAGCGCCTCCTTAGATACTCTCAAATCATTCTGAGCAGCAAGCTCTTCTGCCAAGACAAGGTCAAGCCTTGCTTGAGCCTCTCGCTGATCCGTTATCGTTGCCGTACCAACAGAAAAATTTCGCTTTGCTAACTCAAGTTGTTCTGAAATTGCAATCTTTTGAGCCCGCACCGTGCCTAAATTAGTTTTAGCCCTGAGAACATTAGAATAAAGCCACAAGGTACGTAACATGAGATTCTGGTTAGCGAGCTCCAGCTCAGTATTCGCCTTAATTATTCCAAGCTGTGCCAGATCTACCGCAACATCATTCTGCTTTTTATACAGTGATTGTGTCGCCGTGACACCATACTCATACGATCCAAAATCCCGATGACCCGAACTGAACGTGGAATCAGCATCCACACTGTTGTAATCGTAGCCAGCCTCCAAATTTATTTTGGGTAACCGGCTCGATTGGGCTTGAGGTAAGCTCTCCTGCACCGATAAGTACTGAGCCTTTGCCGCCGCATACTGAGCGTCCTGGCTGACCGCATCTCGATAGATATCCAAGAGATCGACAGCATGGGCCGAACCAAAAAAAGATGACAATAAAACGAACGTTAGACGAATCATATTGTTATATACCCCTAATATTAACGAACTCTTCAATGGGAGCTCGCCGGTGACAATATACCTTCAAACAACCCAAATTGCTGAGCTACTGCCCCAATTACACCATTTCAGATGACCGAATAGTGTTTTCTAGCAACATTGTAATCGTCATAGGGCCTACTCCACCAGGAACTGGGGTTAAGAACCCTGCAACCTCGCGCACAGATTCGAAGTCTACGTCGCCCGCTAAAGAACCGTCCGGCAACCGGTTAATCCCTACATCAATAACAGTGGCCCCTGGCTTAATCATGTCACCACTCAAGACTTTGGGTTTACCAACCGCAACGACAACAATGTCTGCCTGACTTGTGAACGACGCTAAATCGGGGGTTTTAGAGTTACAGATTGAAACTGTCGCACCTTTTTCTAACAACATTAAGGCCATCGGCTTACCAACTATATTGCTTCGACCAACTACAACTGCATGCCGGCCTTCAATAGCTATTCCGTAATATTCAAGGAGCTTCATGACCCCATGAGGCGTGCATGGATAAAATCGGGCATGACCTGTCACCATCGCACCGACATTGATCTTGTGGAAGCCATCCACATCTTTCTGCGGCGAGATTATCTCCAGAATCTTATCTTCGTCAATGTGTTTTGGCAGCGGCAGTTGAACTAAAATTCCGTTAATCTCAGAATCATTATTCAGTAGTTTTAATGCTTCCAGAACCTTCTGCTCAGAAGTATTCGCCGCCAGCCGATACACTCGAGACTGCACGCCGATCGCCTGACAGGCTGCAACTTTGTTTCGAACGTAAACCTGGGAGGCAGCATCATCTCCCAACAAGATTACCGCCAGACCAGGTTGAATATCTCGCTTCGCTAACTCCTCCACCCTCAATTTCATCTTTTCCCTGAGGACTTGAGAGACGAGCTTTCCGTCCACAATTTTTGCGCTCATACCCTACCCGATTAATATTAATGATTCGACACTTAGGAGTGCCAAGCAAAATCCTTACTTAACTCAAATTCCCCTCAACCTTTTGAATCTCAGCGAGAGTCGAATAGTATACCGGACCACGCCCCATATCCGCCTCTTTTTGGCTCGTTAGGGCATTAATATTGAACCCATTTTTCATTTTTGATCCCTGCAGTTGTTTGGGTGCACCAACAACTCCTTCTCTGAGACCTTTCACGATGTGCACATGACCAAACACCTCTCCTCGATCATTGAACAATCGACACATATCGCCCTCGGAAATAGACCGCTTATCAGCGTCTTGAGGGCTCAGCTCAAAAGTAGGACGCGACAACATATTCTGCAAATGTTCCACATGCTGAAATGTCGATCCAATAAAGTAGTGAGTCGCGGCACTAAAAACCTGCAATGGATAAGGGCTTGACTCGTCAACACCCGACAACCCCTCTACCTCAGGAACATGTCCGGGCATAGGATCAAGCCCAAGCTCATCCATCTGTTGAGAATAGATTTCTATTTTCCCCGAGGGTGTTGGCCAAAAGCCGGAATTAACACCCTTCCTGCGTGGAGAGTCCACAGCACCTTTTGCCCACCCCTGCTTCTTGAGCAGATCTAGGGTCACACCTTCAAACAAAGGATTAAATTCGGGATCAATGATTTCCTCAATCATTTCCTCATCGGTTTGCGTGAAACAATCCTCCGTGTACCCCATTTTCTTCGCAAGCCTTCGAAATAACTCACTGTTATCAACGCTCTCCCCGACCTTTTCTATAGCTGGCATTGATAAACCATAGTAATAGGCACCATAACCCGCCAACAAATCCATTCGTTCAAGGGCTGTGTCCGCCGGTAACAAAATATCGGCATAAAGCGCCGAATCCGTATAAAAAGTATCGTGCACTACCGTAAATAAATCTGTTCGGGACAAACCCCGTCGCGCAGCTTTTGTATCGGGAACGCAGTTAGCCGGGTCGGCGTTCCATACGAAGAGCGCTTTAACAGGAGGGGTCGCTTTAGTAAGCGCGTCACCCAACTGGATCATATTAAAATTTCTGGGAGTCCTTCCCTTCAGCAGCTCGGACCTAAAGAATCGGTCTTCATCGAAGACTCGAAGCTCCCCTCCGGTCGAGACACACACTCCCCCGTCTCCCCCAGCAGCCCCCGTGACTGTGGGAAGCAACTTTATTGCGCGCATCATTGATCCACCGTTCTCATGCCTTTGAATTCCCCAATTACAACGAATAAACGAGCGTTTCGTAGATGCGTACAGGTCACTTAGGCGCAATATGTCAGCCTCCTCCAAACCGGTTATCTTGGCAACTTTTTGCAGGCTATATTCAGACAAACGCTCCTCTACAAAGCGCTCCCAACCAACGGTGTGTTCATTTAGAAAAGATTCATCGTGTAGTCCCTTTTCTACAATGATCTTCATCATCCCTAGGGCAAGAGCAGCGTCAGTGCCAGGCTTAGGTGCCAAATGCCAATCAGCAAAATCCGTGGTGCGGGTGACTCTGGGGTCAATCGCGATGATTTGAGCGCCATTCTTCCTTGCTTGATCCAAAAATGGTACGGCATGAACCCCCGTGCTGACAATGTTGGTACCCCACAAGAGAATGACGTCCATGTTCGGGATATTCTCAATGTCAGCGTCCCCAACACGTCCGAAGGTATATTTCTCTGCCGCAGCTCCCGCTGCAGTGCAGATGGTACGTTCCAGATGACACGCGCCCATCCGATTAAAAAAACGTTGACCCATACCAAGAAACCCTGTCATACCCAGAGTGCCCGAGTATGAAAAAGGAAGTACCGACTCTGCGCCATCTATATCGATGATACTTTTGAACCGATTTGAAATCTCATCCAACGCCTCATTCCAGGCAATACGCTCCCACTTCGCCCCAGGCCCTTTAGGACCAACGCGCCTTTGTGGATACAACACACGCTGATCGTTGTATACATAGTCGAGGTAGCTATTGACCTTTCCACACAGAAATCCTTGAGTGACGGGATGAGTTTTATCCCCCTCAACCCTGATCGCCCGACCATTCGTCTGATCCACAGTAACGGACATCGAACAACCATCGGGGCAGTCATGCGGACACGACACATGAACCGTCTTCGTATCCTTGCTGATGATCGCTTCATTAGTCATGATCTGAATCCCCATAAATTAAAACGAAATCATATTTGAACGAAACGGAGCCCAAAACTGTCTCACTTACAGCTTACAGCCACCGAATATTAACAAACCAATAGAATGAAGACTGATTCGTTTTTGCCTACAATCGAGCTAATGACTTAATCAACTATTATTCCACTCCATCCATAAAAAATCCGGCGGGGTACAAAAAAACTACAATGCCTATCAGAAAATTGCACCATCTAGCCATGCGCTGCAGAGACACTGAGGAGACAAGAACGTTCTACGAAGACTTTCTTGGTCTACCGTTAGTCCATGCCATCAAAATCACAGAAACCAAAACGGCACGCATCACCAACACATTACACAGTTTTTATCGGATAAGCGATGGATCTCACATTGCCTTTTTTGAAAGCCCAGACAACCCGTTCGCCTTTAAACGACAACATGACTTCGATCTTCACACTGCACTTGAAGTCGAAGAGGATTTCATGCATGCAATGATTAAAAAAGCTAAATTGTTAGGCATTGAAACCCGTGGAATCAGTGACCACGATTTTATACATTCAGTTTATTTTCGTGACCCTAACGGTTATGTCTTGGAACTTACTGTAAAACAAGAAAATCACGATGAAAGCCTAGATCCAACCAAAAATCACGCACGACAAATTTTAAGTGATTGGCAGGACAACAAACTTTAGCTCTATGAGACACTATTAACAGCAGGAGAAAGAAAAATGACTTTTAAACAACTGTCTTATCAAAGCGCAAACCGAATCGCCACGATCACATTAAATCAACCTGAAAGTTTAAACAGCTTCACCACCCAAATGCTCTTGGAACTTAGGGACGCGTTCTCAGAGGCGGAAATTGATAATGACGTAGGAGTGATCGTACTGACGGGAGCTGGCAGGGGATTCTGTGCCGGACAAAACTTAAAGGAACGCGAGCGATCTGCAGATCAATCTAAATACGACCTTGGTCAATCGCTTAGGGAACGGTACGTCCCAATTGTGACCGCCATCCGATCTTCAACTAAGCCCGTCATTGGCGCGATAAACGGAATTGCTGCCGGCGCAGGAGCTAATGTAGCCCTTGCATGCGACATTGTCATTGCAAAGGAGTCCGCCAGCTTCCTTCAAGCCTTTACTCGCATCGGATTAATGCCAGATGCGGGAGGAACGTTTTTCTTAACACGAGCATCTGGTCGCCAACGGGCCATGGGCATGTCATTACTTGCACAACCCGTATCTGCTCGAGACGCAGAATCTTGGGGGATGATATGGAAGGCAGTTCCCGATCAAGACTTCGAAAATGAAGTACAACGAGTTGCTGAACAGCTTGCGAGAGGACCATCCCTGGCGTATGCAAAAACGAAACAGGCAATTCTTGCAGCCGAGAAAAATGATTTTGAAACAGCTATTGAGCTGGAATGTGAACTGCAAACCGAGCTTGGGCATAGCGATGATTATGCAGAAGGGGTTAATGCCTTCAAACAAAAACGGAATCCAAATTTTCACGGTAAATGATTTTCTGAACACAACTCAGCTACGAACAAAAAATTCACGATGAATCTCTTGAAACACCCATTGATTTGCCCTGCGATGCTAGGATTAATTTCCCTAACATCGAGCTGCACATCTCTAGGGCCGCAATACGAAACACCGCTGGTTAATCTTCCAAATAGCTGGGCCAATGCAGACGCCAACCAAACTTACCAGAATCATCCCGCAGTCATTATGCATCTTGACTGGTGGAAATTCTTCGAAGACCCAACCCTCACCAGTTTGATTGAGGAGGCTCTTCAATCAAACCCCGATATGGATATAGCGAAGAACAGGATCCTACAAGCAGAAGAGAAATTAATATCTGCAGGGGCAGACAAAAATCCAAGTCTAGATGCTAACTTAAGTACCAGCAAAGCAACAAGCAGCTCGGAGAGTGGCCTGGGGCGCACAAGCTCGATAATGAGTACTCAATTTCAAACAAGTTGGGAAATTGATCTCTTTGGGAAATTCAAAAGAAATATAGAGGCATCTGAGGCAAACCTAAAACTCAAAATCGCCGCTCGCAATGGCATTAAAATAAAATTAATCGCAAGCATTGCTGAATCCTATATCGCATTTCGATCTAAGCAAGAGGAACTCAGTCTAGGGCGAGAAACAGCTCACTATTTAAGTGAGCTTATCGAGCTAGCAACGCACGAAGTAACGGTCGGATTAGAGACTGAGGAACAATTGCAACTCACTAACATTAAACTCGCCAACCTAGAAACAACGCTTACGAAAAAAACAAGTGAGCTCAAGGAAATCTCCTTAGCCATAGATTTGCTTTTAGGAACGAGGCCTGGATATGCATTCATCAGCCTCAACCAGTCTGAAAACTTATTACAGCTTCCCTCAACCATCGCCCTCTCCATCCCAGCAGATACTATTTTACAAAGACCCGACGTTCAAGAAGCTCTTCATCAGTTACAGGTAGAGGCTGCGAATGTAGGCGTGGCTGAAGCACAACGCTATCCAAGCTTTTCTTTTTCTGGCTCGATCGGACTCGAAGCTCTAACACTCAATTCATTAGGCAACTCGGGTGCAAACTTTTCTTCCATCCAAGCCAGTTTACTTGCACCAATTTTCAATTCCGGATCACTAGATGCCAATGTAAAAGCCCAAGTTGCAAGCCGAGGAGCCGCTGTTGAGTCCTATAAAAAGACTGTAGCAAATGGTCTTAATGAAGCTGAGCAAGCACTCGTTAACTTAGCATCCATCAAAAATCAACTACAGAATCTGAGTATTGCCCTAGATGCCGGAGCAAATAACCTCGAGTTCGTCAACAAAAGATATCAAACTGGATTAGTTAGCTTTAGAGAAGTTCTCCAGTCCCGTGATGAATTAAATGCCATAAAACAAAAGCAATCAACGCTGACATTTAGTGAATTTCAAAGCATCACTCAGCTTTACAAAGTCCTGGGCGGCGGGTGGGCTTATAACAACGATGAAGTAAAAAGATAGACGCACATAAACCTCAGCATTAAAAAAATGACATACTCAGAAAAATCTCTACAAGATATTCTTGATACTGAATCCAGATCCAACGTAAGTCCTAAAAAGATTTTCGGATATCTTGCACTTACCGTGCTTGGGTTAATTTTGATAGCTTTTCTATGGCCAGAAAATAAAAATCAACAGTATTCCTATCAAACAGAAAAAATCACAACTGGGTCTCTGATTGTAACGGTATCCGCAACAGGAAAACTGCGGCCCACCAATCAAGTTGAAGTTGGAAGTGAGCTATCTGGAATTGTCGAAGCGGTCTACGTAGATGAAAATGACACAGTCACGGCTGGGCAGGTTCTGGCACAACTCGACACCTCGAAGCTACGTGACACGGTAGAGAAATCCAGATCTGCCCTAATGGGAAGAGAGGCCGCAGTAGCGCAAGCGCGTGCAACACTCTCGGAAGTCAATACCAATTTGTATAGATTGAGGCAGCTCCATAAAATTTCTAACGGTAAAATACCCTCGCAAAATGAAATTGATGCTGCCGTCGCCAATGTGCGGCGCGCTCAGGCTGATGAGGCAAGTGCCTTAGCTGCTGTAGATCAAGCTAAAGCAGACCTAAGATCGGACGAAACCAACTTATCCAAGGCAACCTTGATTTCACCTATTAATGGGGTCGTCTTAAAGCGCTCAGTAGAGCCCGGGCAAACAGTTGCTGCTTCATTTCAAGCACCTGTTTTGTTCACCATTGCCGAAGACCTATCGAAAATGAAGTTGCACGTCGACGTCGATGAGGCAGATGTTGGGAACATTAAAAATGGACAAAAATCCTACTTCACTGTGGACGCATGGCCTGACCGGGAATACTCCGCAAACATTCATCGAATTAGCTTTGCTGCCGAGATCAAAGATGACGTAGTCACCTACCCCACGATATTAGATGTCGGCAACTCCGATCTATCACTTAGACCTGGGATGACTGGAACGGCAGTCATAACCACTCTCGACCTTACAAATCAACTCTTAGTGCCAAACGCAGCTTTTCGAGTAGATCTCAATGTACAAGCTGAAGATGAAAAACCCAATAAAAGCGTTTTCGGATTCTTGTTCCCTCGGCCAAAAACAGCCAAACAACAGGTTCGCACTGAACAACAAACTGGTCTTTCTAAGTTGTGGATCCTCAGCGAAGCAGGCCCAGTAGAAATTGCTGTAGATATTCTGGCCACAAATCCTAGATTTAGCGCTGTAACGACAAGCAACCTTAAACCTGGTACGGACGTAATCATCGATGCAATTGCAGAACAGCCTTGACTCACTTAGGTCAAAAATCCCAATGACTCTCATTCAATTCAAAAATGTCACCAAGACCTACGGGTCAGGCGACAGCACCTTCCGAGCACTGAAAGGACTGAACTTAGCTATCGAAGACGGTGAGTTCTTAGCGCTGATGGGGCCAAGTGGCTCAGGAAAATCCACAACCATGAATATTGCCGCATGCCTCGACACGCTCACAAGTGGAAGTTACCTGTTTCAAAATGTCCCCGTAGAAAACCTAAATACATACCAAAGAACCTTACTAAGGAGAAACTTCCTGGGATTCATTTTTCAAGGATTTAATTTGCTCCCTAGAAGTTCGGCATTGGAAAATGTAGAGCTTCCTTTGATCTATCGTGGGGACAAGGTTCTTGAAAGACGTTCAGCAGCCAATGCCGCTCTTGAGAAAGTCGGCTTATCCAATTGGAGGAACCATACTCCTAGCGAACTCTCTGGCGGACAACAACAACGCGTAGCGATTGCTCGCGCCATCGTAACAAAACCTAAAATACTTCTAGCTGATGAGCCAACGGGAAATTTAGACTCTCAAACAAGCGAGGAAATCATGTCTTTACTTACTTCATTGAATCGAGATTTAGGCATTACAGTCATCATGGTTACCCATGAGCCTCAAATGGCCGAATACGCAAGCCGCGTAGTGCACTTCTTAGATGGTCAAATTACTAACTAGGTCTCATTAAACTCATGTTTTGGAATTCCTTTGCTCTAGCCGTCAATGCGATAAAAAGAAATCTTCTAAGAAGTTTCCTCACGGTACTCGGAATCATCATCGGTGTTGCCGCAGTCATAACTATGGTCACTGTTGGTCGTGGGGCAACACAGTCGGTGAGCGACCAGATTTCAGCAATGGGAACAAATCAGCTCATTGTGCGTCCTGGACAACGAAGGGGCTCGGGTGCAAATACGCCAAAATTCAAACAAAAAGATGTAGACCTAATAAAAACGCAGGTTACTGGTATAACGGGCGTAGCACCCTACTCAACCCTTTCTGCGACTGTAATATTCCAGGCGAAAAATTACACCACATTAATTACAGGCACAACCAACGATTTTTTTACAGTTGGCAATTGGGTTTTGCAATCGGGTAGACAATTCTACGACAACGAACTCAATTCAGGCAAGGCTTCCTGCATTCTGGGAACAACTGTGAAAAACAAGTTATTTGGTAAAGAAAATCCACAAGGACAACGAATTCGCGTGAAGCAATTTACATGTGAAGTAATTGGGGTACTCGAATCAAAAGGTCAGTCCACATGGGGCACAGACCAAGACGACAAGGTGCTTATGCCGCTCAAGACTGTGCATAGACGCCTTCTGGGCAGTCTCGACATTGAAAGAATGGCCGTGAAAGTTGCAGACAGCAACAAAATCAGCATCGCGCAAACAAAAATAACCGAGCTGATAAGACAATCTAGGCGACTACCCGACAACATGGAGAATGATTTTAGAGTCTTAGATATGCGTCAGATTATCCAAACCTTAACTGGTACAACGCGGGTTTTAACGATGCTACTTGGCGCGGTTGCTGCGGTCAGCCTTCTCGTTGGTGGCATTGGGATTATGAATATTATGCTGGTGTCTGTAACAGAAAGAACAAAGGAGATTGGCATTCGGTTGGCAATTGGCGCACTCGAAAAACATGTATTGATGCAATTCCTTATCGAAGCGGTGGTGTTATCCAGTATTGGCGGTGTACTCGGTTTAATTTTAGCAGCAGGTTTATCAATATTCGGGGCAAGCCTGATGGGCGTACCCTTTATTTTCGACTTGCAAATAAATATTTTAGCTTTCTTATTCGCCGCTTCAATCGGAATATTATTTGGGTTCGTGCCTGCGCGACGAGCTGCCCGTCTCAATCCAATTGACGCTCTTCGCCACGAATAAACGTATGATTATGCACATTATGACAATCAAGCACATGGAATTGCCCTTATGTTAACAATCGGAGTCGTTGGTGCCGGCACTATGGGTAGTGGTATCGCTCAGGTAGCTATTGCGGCTGGTGAAACAGTAAAACTTTACGATCCATTTCCTCAGGCAACCGAACGTGGTCGGGAAATGATTAAAAAGAATCTCGAATTTCTTGTGGGTAAAGACAAACTTACTAAAGACGAATCCGCCGATATGTTAGCGAGACTTTATATTGTCCAAACTACGAGAGACCTCGCAGCTTGTGACTTGGTAATTGAGGCCATTATCGAGGATGAAAATTTAAAGAAAGAACTATTTAAAGACTTAGAAATGATCATCTCTCCTGACGCGATTCTAGCCACAAACACCTCATCAATATCAATTACTTCGCTATCAAACGGTCTGGCACGTCCGGAACGATTGGTAGGCATGCATTTCTTTAACCCAGCACCTCGCATGAAGCTTATAGAAGTGATCAAGGGACTTAGGACTTCCGAGCAGTATGTCGACTTTATTATTGAACTAGCAAAGCGATGGGGAAAAGTCCCCGTAACGGCAAGATCTACGCCAGGGTTCATTGTGAATCGCGTAGCTAGGCCCTTCTACGGAGAAGCACTCCGGGTTCTAACGGAAGATGGAACCGACCATGCAAGCTTAGACACAGTGATGCGTGAGTGTGGTGGCTTTCCACTGGGGCCTTGTCAACTTATGGATCTTATTGGATTGGATGTCAATCTATCCGTCACTCAATCCGTGTTTGAAGCCACAGCATTCGATCCCAGATACGCACCATCGCTTTTACAACAAGAGTTGGTTCGTGCCGGAAAAATAGGACGAAAATCGGGAGAAGGATTTTATACCTATCCGACAAATATCGTAAACCAAGAAAATAATGAGACCACCATTACTGTTGAAACAAATGCACTAGATCTAGAATATGTCGACGGCGCTTTAATCAAACCTCTCATCGATCGATTAATTAAGTCAGGCAATCGTCTAACGGAGGTCACCACAAGCAATAATATACCCACGATTGCCTTAACTGATGGAAGGACTGCAACGCAACGCTCAGACGACGAATCAATTCAAAATTTAGTACTCCTTGACCTTTGTCTCAATTTTGAACTCACAAAACGTATTGCATTGGCGCATGCGGAACAATGTGCGCCACAAGCTGTTGATCAAATCGTTTGCGCCCTGCAAAGTGCAGGATGTCACGTGACGATAATTCGAGATATCGCAGGCATGATCGTAACGCGCACCGTTGCAATGCTAGCGAATGAAGCCGCAGATTTAGTTCATCAGCGTGTATCTACACCGCAAGAAATCGACACAGCGATGACTTTAGGTACTGGCTACCCCAAAGGCCCTCTTTTGTGGGCTGACCAAATTGGCTTAAAGAATATCTCAAAAATACTGAAGAATTTATGTGACCATTACGGGCCGTCTCGCTATCGACTATCCCCATTAATTCAGCTTAAATCTATTTCCAATCAATTATTTCATGGGTCGCCATAATGTTTAAAAGACTTTACCTGTTAGGAATCTCCTTAATTATTTTTTCAATACCGTCTGTCAACGCACGCGTCACTCAATTGGAAATCACCGAGATCATATCCATTGCAGGTGGCAAACACTTCGGAGATATTGGCGCTTACGAAAAAGTATCCGGCATTGCTTACTTTGAAATTTCACCAGATCACAAAAGAAATAAAATCATTACTGATATCGCGAGGGCAAGCATCAATGCAGATGGAAATGTTGAATTTAATGCTGAATTCGAAATATTGCGCCCGGTTGACCCATCAAAAGCAAGCGGCACTCTATTCGTTGAAGCCCCCTCCCAAGGTGAGAAACTCAGCCTGGGTCTTTTGCATGATATTGATGAAACAATAGATCTAAATTTCATTGATGAAACTACAGATCTCGGTAACGGTTTTTTATTTGAATCAGGTCATACAGTGGCATGGATCGCTTGGCAAGCACAAATAGAAGAAATAGACCACCGGCTTGTGGTTGACTTTCCGACTGCCCTAGAAAATGATAAACCTGTCACAGGCTTCATTCTCACGGAATTTAATGGCAAGAGTTTTGAAGATCAAAACCCATACACGCTCCCCCTATCCGGAAGAGACTTCGTCAAATCATTCCCTACGATATCTACCGATCAAGAAACAGCGAAGGCTTCACTATTTGTCATGGAAAGTGGATCAACAGACGCAAGCAGCTCTGGGGTACGTAAAGGTGAAGCAGTCCCTGCAGACCAATGGCAATTCGCGCATTGTCCCGACGGATGGCCAGGGGAACCTTCATTGACCTTCATCTGCGTTAAAAATGGTTTTCTAAAAAATAGGAACTATCATTTGATTTACCAAGCAGTCGACTCGCCCGTCATGGGATTAGGGCTTGCAACGACGCGGGACTTTATTTCACATCTAAGGCACGAAAATAAAGATTCATTGGGTAATCAAAACCCAACGCCTGACATCAAACACGTCATTTGTCAGGGTATCGGTCAAGCAGCTAAATACCTGCGAGATTTTCTCTACCAAGGATTCAACGTCGACCTCAACAATCAAAAAGTGTGTGATGGCATGAATATCCATGCTGCGGGAGTAGAGAAGACTTACTTGAATTATCGGTTTTCGCAACCATACAGAGTATCTACCCAACATTCTGAACGATTTATTCCAGACGTGAATTTCCCGAGACAGTATTCCGTCCGCGTTAATCCGTTTTTAAAGTTTCCTGATGGAATTTTAAAGAAACCAGCCTTTGATCCATATATTTTTCACACCGATACCTCGACTCAATATTGGCAGTCAAGAGCATCTCTGGTTAGCTCAAGTGAGGGTGGAACCATGGATTTTTCTGAATCGTCACGAGTTAGAAAGTTTCTAATATCAGGCGCAGAGAGCTACAACCGATTCAATAGTTTGGCACACAATGGGTACGGCGAAAGACAATGTTTCTTTCCCTCAAATAACTTGCACATTGGAGCTTTAATGCGTGCTCTGTTTTCAAATTTAGAAGAATGGGTTGCCGATGGAGAGCTACCTTTGGATTCAATTTATCCAAAAATTTATGACGAAACACTAGTTGAGGCCTCGTCCATGTTCTTACCAAGCTTAATAAAAGAAAATTTTCGTGCTGCCTTAAATGGATCTGGAGATATGGAGTTTGGCTCAAGAGTAAAATTTAACCGCGGCGTGGTGGACTTGCTCGTTCCAGAGGTGATTGCGAACCACAAGGTGTTAGTGCCAGCGGTTGATCAATTTGGTCATGATATCGCTGGCGTAAGACATCCACATATCGAAGTCCCTATGGGGACTCATCTAGGTTGGAACCTTCGGACTACAGAATTCGGCGGCGGTGACCTCTGCGATGAAAATGGTTCCTTTATTCCACTATCACTAGATGATAGTGCGGCAATAGCAGCTAATGACTCTAGACCATCATTACTCTCAATCTACCCCGACTACATGACTTACGTTCAAAAAGTACGTGAAGCAACTGAGGCATTAGTATCTCAAAAATTATTACTTCAAAAAGATGCGGATATTTTGCTTGAAAAAGTGGTGCAAAATATGTCCATGCACTGAATAACTATCCAACATAGAGGCTCCATGACATGAAACAAATCCTCGTTTATTCTGATTCATTGACCTGGGGTATTATCCCAGGAACGCGCAGGCGTTTAGACTTCGATGATCGATGGACAGGTTTTATGGAGAATCTGCTTAATCAGAGTGAAGCCAAAGTTCGAGTCATTGAGAACTGTCTTAATGGAAGACGAACAGTTTGGAATGACCCCTTTTTACCAGGTCGAAAAGGCGTAGATGGCATTCAGCAAGTTATAGAAATGCATTCGCCTCTAGACTTAGTCATTCTTGCGCTAGGGACAAATGACTTCCAATCAATGCATGACTTTAATGCATGGCATTCTGCACAGGGGATACGCACGATAGTGAATCACATAAAAACGGCTCCCGTAGAGCCTGGAATGCCTATCCCGCCTATTCTATTAGTCACACCACCGATAATCGAGACTCCCAGAGGACCCATTGCTCCTAAATTCAAGGGTGGAGAAAATAAAATAGTAGGTTTGTCGGAGGAATATAAAAAGATCTCTGATGATCTGAAATGCCATTACTTTGATTGCTCATCCGTCACAACCGCCAGTAAAGTTGATGGCATTCACCTAGACAAAGAGCAACATCATCTTGTGGGTGCCGCGATATCAACCCTGGTTGCGTCCATCTTGAGTTAATTAACTCAAGATCCGATTATTACGTGGACGATAATAAAACCGAGACCATTGCAACAATGCACTCCTCCCGGCCAACCATCCCCAAACGTTCCGAGGTCTTTGCTTTGACGTTTACCTGGTCAACACTGACACTGAGCAACTCGGCCAACACCTCACGCATATGCGCAATATACGGTGATAATTTAGGTCGCTCTGCAATAACCGTAGAGTCTACGTTGACCACTTCATATCCGGATTCACACACCATTTTATATACCGTCGCAAGCATAACCCTACTGCCGATGCCTTCCCACTGAGGATCTGTGTCGGGGAAATGTTGGCCAATATCGCCCAGACCACATGCGCCCAGAAGCGCGTCAATCAATGCATGGATTAAAACATCCGCATCCGAATGTCCCGCCAATCCCTTCTCATGGGGAATCAGAACGCCACCAAGGATTAAGGGTCTGTCCGACACCAAAGCGTGCACATCAAATCCCTCACCAATTCTCATTTGTCAGCAACCTTTCTGAAAGAACGTTGTTCAAGGACTAATTGCGCACGATCAAGATCACGTTCGTATGTGATTTTAAAGTTATCCGCCTCAGATTGAATAAGCCTCGGTTTCATGCCCAGTCGCTCTACCGCTGAGGACTCATCGGTTATTTCTTCAAAATTATTCTTACCCTCTAACGCTTCTTCGAGCGTAGCTCGCCTAAACATCTGTGGCGTCTGAGCCGACCAAAATTTTTTTCGGTCAACTGTAGAAAAGATATGATCACGATCATCAGATTGCTTAATGGTATCCACTAAACGACAGGCGAGTAACCCACCATCAGAGTAATTTCCGACCCCATCAATAAGACGATCAATCAATTCGGCAGTAATAAGTGGGCGAGCCGCATCATGCACGAGAATCCAATCGACGTCCCGGACCTCACCACCCAGCGATCTGATGCCATTTAAAACTGTCTCTGCCCTGGTCTTGCCACCCAATGAAACAATTGTTAACTTGCTTTGATCAAGACTCTCCGTAAGGTTCTCTGCACCTGTATCGCCATCCGAAAGCACGACAACAACGCCGTTGATTTTTTTGTGTTCAAGAAATGGTTCAATTGACCTTTGAAGCACTGACTTGCCAAGCAAATCCTCGTGCTGCTTCACGGCATTGCCTTGAGATCCGAATCTTGTACCTTTGCCTGCTGCAGGTATCACAACGAAATAAGATGGGGAAATTTTAAGTGACAACGTTAGCTATTTGAGTCATTTGATCAATTTATAATTTATCCGTTTATAGTTACAGACATGCTGTGACGCTAGTGCATTATAATCTATGCTTTTTAAAGCATGCTTCCCTCCCTCCAGATTACCCAAAATGGGCAACGACAAACACTCAAGCTGAATTCTCGAAGTGGCCTCAGTTTGCTTATCGCAAACACTGCGACCACTCGAAAATCTCCCCTTGCTGTGATATGCCAAAAGGCCTCGGAAGCAAATAGATTAGTTGAGGAAATTAGATTTTTCAACAAAGATCTACGCGTTCATCTCTTCCCAGATTGGGAAACTCTGCCCTTTGATACATTCTCGCCACATCAGGATCTAATTTCCCAAAGATTAGAAACCTTGTATCAAATTGATACTAAAAATATTGACGTACTGGTCGTCCCAGTTGTAACTGCTCTTTATTATCTACCTCCTAGAGAATTTTTAAATAGTTACGTATTCTTTCTAAAAATCAAAGATACATTAGACCTAGATGATTTTAGAGAAAAGCTCCAAAGAGCGAGTTATTCTCCTGTATCACAAGTCCTCGCGCCTGGAGAGTATGCAATAAAAGGGGGGATCATTGATGTTTTCCCTATGGGCAGCGTCCTGCCATACCGAATAGATCTGTTCGATACTGAAATTGACAGCATACGAACATTCGATGTTGATACGCAAAGAAGCATCTATAAAGTTAACGAGATACGTCTATTACCCGCAAAAGAGTTTCCTACGGATGATGCTGCAAGAACAAAATTTCGCACTAAATATCGAGAGATTGTAGAAGGTGATCCATCTAAAAGTCTAATCTACCGAGAGATTTCTAAAGGCTCAAACCCACCCGGCATTGAATATTACCTCCCACTGTTTTTTGACGAAATTTCACCACTATTGGATTATCTCGACAATGACTGGACCCTAATTTTAGAAGGAAATCTCGAATCTGAGATTCGTGAATTCTGGAACGATGCTGACTCGAGATATCGGCTATTAAGGGGAGAGGTTGAACGACCGCTGTTGGATCCAGCCCGCTTATTCTTACGTGAAGCGGAATTCTTTACCGAAATCAAGAAGTTTAGCCGGCTAAAAATCAGCACATCTCAGGAACCAGATAATTACTTTGAATCACTTCCTGATTTATCAATTAATCGTCGGCTTCAGGATCCTCTTACTAACCTGAAACACTTCTTGACTGAACATAATAAAAGCGTGGTGTTAATTGCTGACAGTCCAGGAAGAAGAGAAACACTCAAAACCCTATTTCACGACCATTCGATATCCACGGAAGATATCGATGAATGGAAGAATGAGCTGCCTAGAAATAAAAGTCTGTTCATTTCAGTTGGGCTTTTAGATCATGGATTCATTCTAAAAGACAGCTCTCTAGCCATTATTACCGAATCTGAACTCTATCCGCAGCAAACCCGCGTCCGAAGTAAACGAGACCGCAAGACTTCGAGTGAGAATCTAGTTAGAGATTTATCTGAAATTCGTAAAGATGACCCAATCGTGCATTTGCAACATGGTATTGGTCGATATAAAGAATTAATCATGCTAGACCTGGGTGAGGGAGATACAGAGTTTCTAACCATCGAATATGCGGATGGAGATATTCTATACGTGCCCGTATCTCAACTTGAAATGATCAGTCGTTACTCTGGTGGGCCGCCGGAGACTGCTCCGATACATCGCTTGGGAAGTGACAAGTGGGATAAAGCTAAAAAGAAAGCAGCAAAACAAATTAGAGATACTGCTGCAGAGCTATTGAACATTTACGCCCAGCGTGCTTCAAAACAAGGCTTAGCGAGGCGGCTGGACAAAACGGGATACGCCTCTTTCTGTGAGGACTTCCCTTTCACGGTAACGATAGATCAACATCATGCTATCGAGGACACAATTGCTGACCTTCAATCTGACAAACCAATGGATCGGCTCATATGTGGTGACGTAGGTTTCGGAAAGACAGAAGTTGCACTGCGGGCTGCGTACGTAGCGGTAGCAGATAATGCACAAGTAGCGGTATTAGTACCAACAACGTTGTTAGCCGAGCAGCATTTTCAGACATTTTCTGATCGTTTTGCGAATCTCCCGGTAGAAATTCGTGAACTCTCTCGCTTTAGAAGCAGAAAAGAAGTCATAGAAACAATAGATGGATTAAAAACCGGAAAAGTTGATATTGTCATAGGGACACACAAGTTATTATCAAAAGAGATTCAGTTTGATGATCTTGGCCTAGTCATAGTGGACGAAGAACATCGTTTCGGCGTCAGGCACAAAGAAGCCTTGAAATCTCTAAGAGCAGATACAGACATCCTAACGCTAACAGCGACACCAATACCCAGAACGCTTGCCATGAGCATGGAGGGATTACGAGATTTCTCGGTTATCACCACGCCTCCCGAAAAGAGACTATCAATCAAAACATTTGTGATGTCTTTCAATCGCGGAATGATTAGAGAGGCGGCCCTAAGAGAACTCAAGCGCGGTGGACAAATTTATTATTTACACAACGAAGTAGACACAATTGAAAGAGAGCTCGAAAAACTAAATGAAATTCTGCCAGAAGCTTCAATAAGAATCGCTCACGGGCAAATGCATGAGCGAGACCTAGAGTTCGTCATGCGTGATTTTTACCAGGGGAGATTTAATATCTTACTGTGCACCACGATCATTGAAACAGGAATCGATATTCCAACTGCGAATACCATCATCATTAATCGGGCCGAAAAATTTGGCCTAGCCCAACTGCACCAGCTACGAGGTAGGGTCGGGAGATCGCACCATCAAGCCTATGCCTACCTAATGACAACTGACGGAGTTAAGTTAAAAGGTCCCGCAAAAAAGAGGCTTGAAGCGATACAACTCATGGAAGATCTTGGATCTGGATTTTTCCTTGCCATGCACGATCTTGAAATACGAGGAGCTGGCGAAGTACTCGGAGACTCGCAAAGCGGCGACCTACAAGAAATCGGTTTTCAACTTTATGTGGACATGCTTGACCGAGCCGTGCAATCCCTTAAATTAGGGAAAGAACCGAACATAGATATACAAATTCCACAAGGGACTGAAATCGTATTGCACACTCCAACACTTCTAACGAATAACTATTGCCCAGATGTTCATGAGCGCCTCATCATATATAAGAGACTGGCCAATGCGTCAACGCAAACCCAATTGGAAAAAATTGAAGAAGAATTGATCGACCGATTCGGATTACTTCCCCCCGAAACAAAAGCATTATTAGCTTCACATAAACTTCGTATTGTTGGGAAACTTTTAGGTATCTCTAAAATAGACTCTGCCCCCAATAAAACCAGTATTGCATTTCACACTGACCCACTCGTAGATCCAATGGAGATCATAGAACTGGTACAAAAGAGGAATGACATCCGGTTCTCCGGTCCTAGCAAGCTTATTTGCGAACATGAAAATGTTGACTTGGCAGAGGAGCGCGTAAGGTATCTACAAGAAATCTTGTCTGGGCTGACCCAACCTTCATCCTAAACGTATCGTAACAAGACTAATCCCACCGATTATCTCGTATCAAGATGTGGTCATTTTCTATTTTTATCGGGAAGGTTGCTGTAGCCTCCCATGCTGGCGCACTCAGTGCTTCACCGGTTTTAACCGAGAATCTCGCCCCATGACGAGGGCAGACTACTTCATCGCCCTCCAATGGACAACCACTTAAGATCGCCCCATCATGCGTGCACACGTCCTCAATCGCAAAGAACTGCCCATCCAGGTTATATATAACGACAATAGTTCCGTCGAGATCTGTTTGACACCATTTGCCCAACTGAACGTCCGTCACTGAACATACTTTTTGCCAATCACTCATAACCGTCAACGTCCGCTTCTATAACCCATCGAGATCCGGCTTATACCGCTATAACGTCGATATTAGGATCGATTTCCCTTACTAAACTGGTAATACCAGCGAGTGTCCCAGATAAGGAACTGGGACAGCTACCACATGCGCCCTGATAATGAACGCTCAAAACATTATCCTCTAAGCCTACGACATAGAGATCACCGCCATCACTTTGAAGGTATGGCCTCACGCGGTCATCTAGCAATTCATTGATTTGCACCAGCTGAGCCCGTTCCGTTTCGGAAAGACTGGATTCATCCGTTTGAAGCCATGTGGCAGTTTTCGATGCTTCTTCCGACACCTGAGTTGCAACAGGCGCCAAACGAATTGGTTCGGCCAAAGATCGCATCAATTCTTTCCAATCGGCACTACCGTCTTGCGTCACCGTAATCCAATTATCGACGTAAAAAACAGATACCACACTCTCTATTTGAAACAAACTAGACGCAAGCTCATCCCCAACCGCTTCTTCCGCTGACTCATATGACTTGGCCACGCCATAGGTTATAGGTTCTTTGAGTACGAATTTCCTAGCGTTTGGATTTGGGGTAACTTCTAAATCGGCAATTTTAGGCATAATTTTTTTACTTAAGTTTTTTGGGTTCCTGAACCGGGAACAGGATCTTGATCACCTTCTGTAGAAGCTTCGTCTTTCGAGTTGATTGCTGCTGTTAACGTGTGCCAAGGTAACATCGCACATTTAACCCGTGAAGGTAGGTCACGAATACCTGAGAAAACAGTAAGGCTCCCAAGCTCTTTTGCCTCATCGGCTGCACTGGGCCCAGTAGTCAACGACCGAAACTGCTCGGCCAATGCAATTGCATCGGCGAATGCCTTACCCTTAACCTTTGTAGTCATCATCGAACCTGAAGACATACAGATGGCGCAGCTTTCGCCCTCATACTGTATGTCCTCTATTTTTTCGTCAACCACAGTCATGCTTACCCATAGGTGGTCACCGCACAAGGGATTAATACCCTCGGCTTTATGTGTTGGATTCGTAATCATTCCCCAGTTTCGCGGCTTCTTACAATGATCCAGGATCACCTCTTGGTATATTTGTTTGGAACTCATATTAATAATGTCCTAGCTGAATATTTTCTGTGCGTTACGGATGGAGGCAACGAGCTTGTCCACATCATCGATCGTATTGTACAAATAGAAAGAAGCCCGTGTCGTTGCAGGGACCTTATATCGCTGCATAACTGGTTGCGCGCAATGATGTCCTGTACGCACAGCTACGCCATCGTCATTAAGTAAGGTGCCTATGTCATGAGCATGCACGCCTTTAATATTAAAGGAAATGACTGCTGCCTTATTAGGAGCCGTACCGTAAAAAGTTATATCCTTAATATCCGACAATGCCTCTGTAGCATACTTGGTCAATACTTTTTCATAGCGCTCAATGCTATCAAGGCCAATCGCCTCTAAATAATCTATTGCCTCACCGAGACCAAGTGCCGAGACGATTGGAGGCGTGCCTGCTTCAAATTTTGCGGGAATATCGGCATAAGTAGTCTTTTCGAAGGTGACCGAAAGAATCATATCTCCCCCGCCTTCATACGGATTCATTCTCTCCAACCAATGACGCTTACCGTAAAGAATACCGATTCCGGTTGGACCACACATCTTATGCCCAGAAAAAATATAAAAATCACAGCCAAGATCTTGAACATCCACTTTCATATGAGGCGCTCCTTGAGCACCATCAACCAAAACTGGAATCTCTCTTGCATGCGCAAGAGCAACCATATCTTTAATAGGATTAACAGTCCCCAACACATTCGAGACATGAGTCACCGCAACTAATTTTGTTTTATCGGACAACAAACGCTCGTATACCTCTAAATCCAATTCTCCGATATCACTAATTGGAATGACTTTCAGCGTCGCGCCAACTTCGTCACACAATTGCTGCCAAGGAACGATGTTCGAATGGTGCTCCATATGGGACACAATGATTTCATCTCCAGCATGAACGAACTTACGCCCATAAGCATGCGCAACCAAATTAATCGCATGTGTTGTGCCCTTAGTGAATATAATTTCTGAGGTATCAGCCACATTTAAAAACCTTGCCACCGTTGTCCTTACCGCCTCATAAGCCGCCGTCGCTTGCTCTGAGAGTTGATAAACACCACGGTGAATGTTGGCATGTTCATACTGATGGTAATGATTGATACGATCAATCACTGATTGAGGCATTTGTGCACTCGCACCGCTATCCAAATATACTAAAGGCTTGTTATTAACTGACGTCGCTAAGACAGGAAAGTCCCGTCGAATGCGCTCAACATCGAATTCAACCATATCAATATCTCTCTCTTGTTCCCATTTAGATATACTTTGATGCTCTTATATTTTTGTTTGGTCTCGAATATAACTTTCTATAACCGCACCTAAAGACTTAATCGGCAAATCTTCAATCACCTCTTTAGCAAAGGCATAATTGAGTAAATTACGCGCTAAATCATCATCGAGGCCGCGAGACTTCAGATAGAACAATTCATCTTCGCTCACCTGCCCGACAGTTGCGCCATGCGCACACTTAACATCATCGGCAAATATTTCTAATTCAGGCTTGGTGTCAACTGACGCTCGAGCGCTAAGCAATAAATTGCGATTTTGTTGGCTGGAATTCGTTTGCTGCGCCCCTTTATGAACCTTTACCTTACCGTTAAAAACAATCTTAGACCGATCTCCAGCAATGGTTTTATGAACCTGTATTGACTGCCCATGAGGTTTTGTATGTTCGATGCATGAATGCATATCAACTATTCGCTTATCGTGTCCAAGCGCTAAACCTTTAATTGCAATATGACCCCCATCTTCACGCTGTCTCGTGACCAAATTATGTCTCGATACTACCGCTCCAACACTGACCGACCAGTTTTGATACGAAGCACCTTTATCTATGCCTACATGCGTATGTGCAATATGGTAAGCACTGTCATCATCACGTTGAAGCTTGACATGTATGACCTGTGATTCAGCTGCCAGTGATAACTCTGACACAGCATTGGTCATATAGCCAAAACCGCCTATACCAATATAATCCTCTAGAACACATACTCGTGCCTGCTCTTCGGCGATGAGGAGCAATCGCGGATGATTGAAGGTATGTTTACCTGTGCTGATATTTAAAATGTGGATAGTTTCAAAAGAATTACCATTAGAATCCGCATGAATCACGACGACATCTTTAAATAGCGCGGTATTCATTTCGCAAAACCCACTGACTCCATCACCTTCTAGGCTATTTAATCGGCGCTTTACCGATACCTTTAGTTGAGCATCGTTCAGTGCTGACTTCAGATTACAGACTCGAATTTTAGTTTGGGCTGAGCTCACAGTACTCAATGAGGGGGAGTAAACGCCATTCACCAGAACAACAGAACTACTGGCTTCTGGAATCAAAAATGATTTCACCACTGATGGGTCAATGGGTGTGTCAAGCGCTGAGGGAGTAAGAGTACTTTTATATAGCCCAGTCAAATCTGTAAAACGCCACTCCTCTTCCGAAGTTGTCGGCAGTGGGCACTTTTCAAAATGGGTACGAGCATCTAACTGACAGCTTTTTAACCAATCTTCTGTTGAATGCTCGACGTTAGCCCCATCCGCCTTCAACAAAGAGGCTGTAAACTCCACCGATTGCTGACTCATGCTGCTCTCGAACGGTTTTCGTCCAGAACCCACTCATATCCTCGAGACTCAAGCTCATGCGCTAAAGACTTGTCCCCAGTCTTAATCACGCGCCCACCATCCACAACATGAATGAAATCTGGTTCAATGTAATTAAGTAGTCTCTGGTAATGAGTCACAAGCACTACAGCATCGCTGTCACCGTGCAGCGTGTTCACACCATTTGCAACAACCCTTAAAGCATCAATATCTAACCCGGAATCAGTTTCATCTAATATGGCGAGAGTAGGTTCTAAAATCGCCATTTGAAGGATTTCATTTCTTTTCTTTTCACCACCCGAAAACCCGTCGTTCAAACTGCGCTCCAAAAAGCTCGCATCCATACCAAGAAGGCTCAATTTACTCTGAATAAAGTCATCAAACTCAAGTGGGTCCAACTCGTCTTTACCCCTTGCGCCCTGAACAGTGTTGTATGCCAACCTCAAAAATGAACCATTTGTGACACCGGGAACCTCGACTGGATACTGAAACCCAAGAAAAACACCCAGCTTTGCTCGTTCATCGGGCTCTAAGTCCATCAAACTTTGCCCCTTAAACTCTAAAGTACCACCATCAACCGTGTAAGAAGGATGTCCGGCTAAGACCTTAGAAAAGGTACTTTTACCAGAGCCATTAGGCCCCATGATTGCGTGTATTTCACCAGCTTTAACAGTTATATCAAAACCCTTGAGTATTTGAGTGCCATCAATACTAGCGACGAGGTTATGTACGCTTAGGATCGTTGCTGCATTCTTGATAATCATCCAACACTTCCTTCCAGTTTTAGACCGAGTAATTTTGTTGCCTCGACCGCGAACTCCATGGGCAAGTGCATAAATACATCTCTGACGAATCCATTAATAATCATAGAAACAGCTTCTTCAGAATCGATACCTCGACTCAAAAAATAAAACAACTGCTCTTCACCAATTTTTGACGTGCTTGCCTCATGTTCTACGGTCGCGCTCTTGTTGGCGACCTCAATGTAAGGGAATGTGTTGGCGCCACAAAGATCGCCAATCAACATAGAGTCGCATTGAGAATAGTTACGAGCACCATCGGCTTTAGGTGACACCTTCACCAAACCACGATAACTATTATTAGATTTTCCCGCTGAAATACCCTTACTGATAATGCGGCTGCGCGTATTCTTGCCAATATGGAACATCTTTGTTCCAGTATCAGCCTGCTGCATGTGATTAGTAAGCGCTACGGAGTAAAACTCACCCACCGAATTATCTCCAAGAAGAATACACGAGGGGTATTTCCAAGTCACCGCTGATCCAGTCTCCACTTGGGTCCAAGATATTTTGGAGTTTTTACCTTTGCACAATCCGCGCTTAGTCACAAAATTAAAGATACCACCAACACCATTTTCATCTCCGGCATACCAATTTTGCACAGTGGAATACTTAATATCTGCATCATCCATAGCAATGAGCTCAACCACGGCCGCATGCAATTGATTCGTATCAAATTGAGGTGCAGTGCATCCCTCTAGGTAACACACCTGGCTGCCCTCTTCTGCGACAATCAGAGTCCTTTCAAACTGACCCGAGTCCTGAGTATTGATGCGAAAGTAAGTCGACAGATCCATCGGACACTTCACACCTTTCGGGATGTAACAGAACGACCCGTCCGTAAAAACCGCTGAATTTAATGCGGAATAAAAATTATCGGTATAAGGAACAACACTACCAAGGTACTTCTTAATCAGATCCGGATGGTCTCTGACCGCCTCAGAGAACGAGCAAAATATGATCCCGTATTCCGCTAACTTTTCTTTATAGGTGGTCGTTACAGACACGCTATCAAAAACAACATCCACAGCAACGCCAGCCAAAGCCGCCCGCTCATTCATAGGAATACCAAGCTTCTCAAAAGTTTTCAATAACTCTGGATCGACCTCATCCATGGACTTCTTGGTCGCCTTAGACTTCGGTGCCGAATAATAAATTATGTCCTGAAAATCAATTTTTGGATATCTCACGTTTGGCCATTTTGGCTCTGTCATCGTCAACCAATGACGGTAAGCATTAAGACGAAACTCTAACAACCAATCTGGCTCATTCTTCTTGCTCGATATCGTTCGAATAACATCTTCGCTCAAACCACGAGCCATTGAATCCGTCTCGATTTCGGTGTGGAATCCAGCCTTGTACGGCTGATTCACAATGTTATCAATTGCTGTACTCATATTGTTAAGACACCATCAGTTGTTTTCGTCAATCGTAAAACTCTCACCACAACCACAAGTCGCAGCAGCTTTAGGGTTTTCAACTTTAAATAATTCGTTTAACCCTTTTCTTTCAAAATCAAGGATTGAGCCGTCTAAAAATACGAGGTCAGATTTTTTTACAAGCAACTTCACATTTTCCGACTCAAACACCTCTTCGTCTGCAGCGATCTCGGAAGCTCGCTCGAAGGTATAACTCAGCCCAGAACATCCAACCGTCCTAACCCCAAACCTCAAACCAACCCCTCCTTCTTTATCTAAGGATCGTTGAATATGAATCGCTGCTTTTTGTGTAACCTGTATCGACATAATTAATATGACCTAAACCGTAAGTGAAACTAATTCTTTTAAACGCGAAACGATTAACTCTAAAGCTGCACTAAACCCGTCGCACTCTTCTTCTACATTATCCATTCCAAGACTGAGACGCACAGCACCATGCACTAGTTCCTCTGGAACGGCCATCGCCTTCAGAGTTACGCTAGAACCACTACCATGACTCGAACACGCAGCGCCACTTGCAACTGCAAAACCAAGCTTATTCAACTCCATAACAAGCGTTTCACCCTGTATGCCTGGAACTGAAAAATAGGATGTATTACTTAAACGTGGCGAACCTAAACCATGGATAACAGCACCGATACGAATAAGCTGAGCCTCTATTTTATCTCGCAACACACTCACATGTGATCCGTAGCCGCTTAAATTAGACGCAGCTAATTCAGCTGCCACACCAAAACCAACAATCGACGCAACATTTTCAGTGCCTGATCTAAGCCCAAACTCATGCCCACCACCTTTAATAAAAGCATCGATCGGTAATTTTTTATCTACAATCAACGCCCCAATACCCTTTGGGCCATTAATCTTATGAGCCGAAAGACTCATTGCATGAACGCCGCTATCCCCAAAGTTACAGTGAATTTTACCCAATGCTTGAATAGCATCTGTATGCATCCAGCCCCCGTTACTTTTCACTAGAGAAGCCAGCTCAGCAATAGGTTGAATTACACCCGTTTCGTTATTAACCATCATCACAGACACCAAAGAATCTCTACCGATCAAGTCAACCGACAATTGGTCTTTATCTACAATACCCTTTGCAGACACCGGAATTAAGTCGACTGTCCAGCCCTGTCTGCTTAAATGTCTAGCTGGCACCATAACGCAGGGATGCTCGATCGAACTGACCAACACTCTGCCTGGCGGTAAGTAGGAGGCCATCCCACTAATAAACATATTATTTGACTCAGTTCCACCAGAAGTGAAGATCACCTGGGAGGGCTGAACACCAACAAGTCCAGCAATCTTCTCTCTTGACTCATTAATTGCCGATCGAGCAATTGTTCCAAGATCATGTCGACTCGATGCATTTCCATACTGATGCTGAAAGTACGGCAACATCGCGCCAAGCACCGAATCAGCCACTCTCGTGGTGGAGTTATGGTCAAAATACACTTGCATCAATTTCTTTTCTCGAACTTAACTGGCTGAATACCCTTCAACTTAAAAACTCGCCTTTCGACTAAGTCAGAAAGTCTTACAGTATCCATATAATCAAAAATATGCTCATTCAATCCTGTCCATAAATCATGGGTAATGCACTCTTTATCGTCCTTACAATTCTTTAAACCACCGCATTGGGTCGCATCAACTGTTTCATCAACTGCCCTTATTATTTCACCAACGGTGATCGATGTAATCGGCTGTTTGATCCGATAACCCCCACCAGGACCACGCACGCTTGTGACAAGTAAGCTTCGTCTAAGTTTTCCAAATAGCTGTTCAAGATACGATAAAGATATGCGCTGACGCTCACTGATATCGCCTAGCGCTACAGGCTTTGCTCCATCTTGCAGGGCAATGTCCATCATTGCGGTAACCGCAAAGCGTCCTTTTGTCGTTAATCTCATTGATTGAACCCTCCGAAGGGCTTGGACTTTTGATTACACACGTAACCAGCCGAGCTAAAAATAGAAGCTAATTGTATAGTTCCCGACTAATTTAGTCAACTATTCGGCAGCCTTAGCCTTAGCCGAAAGTTGTTGTGAATCCGCGTGCTGCGACACATCAACACCCAATTTTTTAAGTTCGGCGAGAATGAACTCGAGACGCGCATCAATATATTCTGAATGTTTGAGTACACCATGGACGGCCTTGACCAAGGGGTCATTCACATCCTCGCCTAGCCCATATGAGGAGAATCCAGGATGCGCAGCGCTTTCATGCCCCCCCCTCCCACCCGCCTCAGCAATTCTTGCTGGTACCCCTATGGCCGTAGCACCATTTGGTACGTCACGAACAACCACAGCGTTGGAGCCAATCTTAGCGTTCGCCCCTATCGTAACTGGCCCTAGCACCTTAGCGCCGGCCCCGATAACAACCCCGTCACCAAGCGTAGGGTGACGCTTGCCTTTATCCCATGTGGTCCCGCCAAGTGTTACGCCATGGTACAAGGTGCAATCATCACCAATAATTGAGGTCTCTCCAATAACTACACCCATCCCATGATCAATAAAAAATCGATGTCCAATAGTCGCCCCGGGATGGATTTCAATTCCCGTCAGCCATCGTCCAATTGCAGATAACCAACGTGCAAACCATCGAAAATCAACGCGCCATAAAAAGTTAGCGAGACGATGAAACAACATCGCATGAAATCCAGGATAGCAAGTCACGACCTCCCACGTCGTTCGCGCAGCTGGATCGCGATCAAAGACAATTCGGATTTCTTCACGTATTCGACCAAACATTATTTTTCCTAAGTTTCGATTTGATCCCGATTTTACAGCGCTTTTTTCTCAACTGCGCTGAGAAAACCTCTTAAAATATTGAGCTCATCTTTTTCCAACTCTCCCCGTGCGATCAATCTTCGCAAACGCTGCATCACCCGCCCTGGTGTTTTCAGATTCAGAAAACCGACGTCGATCAGCACTTTTTCGAAGTGCGCAATTAAACGCTCCGTTTCTTCATGTGTGGCGCGCGCCACGAGCTTCACATCCTCATGCAAGATGGTGTGATCGAGACTAATCACCTTGAGCTCATAGGCAAACACCTGCACTGCCTGGGCTAAATTTAGAGATGAATAATCAGCGTTGCATGGAATAGTTGATACCACATTGCACTTAGTCGCGTCTTGAATGGTTAAGCCCGCTCGCTCAGGACCAAACACTATCGCGACATCTCCGTCATCAGTTTTACGCATCAACGAGCTAGCCACATCCCTAGGAGACCAAATCTGGTGACTCAAATCGCGATGCCTTGCTGTAGAAGCAACCGAAAATATTGTTCCGGTCAACGCCTCATCAAGAGTGTCACAAACCGAGGCGGTATCCAAAATATCAGCGGCACCAACCGCCAAGGCTGTCGCGTCCGCATGTGGAAAGGATTTTGGCGTCACTAAGTACAAACGGGTCAATCCCATCGTCTTCATTGCTCGCGCAGCAGATCCAATATTGCCAGGATGACTGGGGCAGACAAGAATAATTCTCACTCGATCAAGCATGGCGTCAGTGTACTATTTACTGGAGAAACAGTTTTATGAACACCTTAGCGCAGATGCTAACGTTACGAACTGCGTTAGTTTAATTTAGAATAGCGTTTTCGTTCTTTAAATAGACTCAAGAGACCACTATGAATCCCATGTTAGGCTTTGCGGTCAAAGCCGCACGGCGCGCCGGAGATATTATTAATCGCGCCGCCGAAAACATCGAACAATTAAAAATAAAACATAAAACTTTAAATGATCTTGTCAGCGAAGTAGATCATGCAGCAGAAGTAGCAATCATTAGCTCCTTACAAAAAGTTTATCCAAATCACGCATTTTTAGCGGAGGAATCGGGAAGAACGGGAGAATCTGATTATGAATGGATCATTGATCCGCTCGATGGGACAACAAACTTCTTGCATGGTTTCCCCGTTTATGGAGTCTCAATAGCTCTGGCCTATAAAAAACAATTGCAAGTTGCAGTTGTGTACGACCCTTGTAGAAATGACCTGTACACCGCAGCCAGAGGCGCTGGCGCCTACCTTAACGAAAAACGTATCCGCGTATCAAAAAGAGATAAACTCATTGACTGTTTAATTGGCACCGGATTCCCGTTCAAGGCGAATTCAGACATCGACTCTTACACCGACATGTTTAAAACAATAGCGTTGAAAACCGCAGGCATCAGAAGGCCTGGTGCGGCTGCGCTAGACCTCGCTAACGTTGCTGCCGGACGATTAGATGGCTTCTGGGAAATAGGATTGTCGCCTTGGGATATGGCGGCAGGAGCACTACTCATTAAAGAGGCTGGTGGCCTAGTGGGTGACTTAGAGGGCGAAGATCAGTTTTTAGACAGCGGAAGAATTGTTGCTGGAAACCCCAAAATTTTTGTTCAACTATTGTCTGCGCTTAGGCCCCACACTCAAAAGGATGAAAGTTAAAAAATGCTTTAACTCAACTGTTTTGAGTTTATGGCAGGATAGACATTTAGAGCAGTCGATTTTATTGACATCCTCATATGAGCCTGAGACGACCAATGTGTTCTTAACTTCTCATGACTAAGATCCAAACAAACAGCATCGAGCGGTGCGTTTTAAATAAGTCTGCGCAGGACTCTGCGCATACGCCCATGATGCGACAGTATCTGGGCATCAAATCAGAACATAAAGATAAGCTGCTGTTCTACCGGATGGGAGACTTCTACGAACTATTTTTCGAAGACGCAGAACGTGCATCAAAACTACTCGGTATCACTTTAACGTCCCGAGGCAGCTCAGCTGGAGAGCCCATAAAAATGGCAGGCGTGCCACATCACGCTGCAGAACAATATCTTGCCAAACTCGTTAAATCTGGGGAATCAATCGCCATTTGTGAACAAATTGGAGACCCAGCCACCTCTAAAGGCCCCGTCGATCGGAAGGTCGTTAGGATAGTTACTCCTGGCACGCTATCAGACGCGGCACTCCTTCCTGACAAACAAGAGAATTACGTCTTGAGTTTTTATCATAAAGATAACGATTGGGGTGTAGCTTGGATGTCCATATCATCTGGACAATTGAAGATCAAACAAGGTAGCAATCTATCCATACTGAATGAAATAGCTCGACTGCAACCCTCTGAAATCATTGCTCCAGAAGGGGCTACATTCCAGGGACTAGGCCAAACTAAAATCAGAATTCAAAGACTGCCTACATGGCACTTTGACGAGGAAGTAGCAAAAAGATCCCTATGCAAACACCTCAAGGTTCGCGACTTACGTGGTTTCGGGTGCGAGGAGTCCACATGCGCAATCTCAGCGGCCGGCGCGCTTCTAACCTATGCACAAAGCACACAGTCAGAGCCACTAGCACACATCACTGCAATACAGGTTGAACGCGAAAATGATTTCATCCAACTTGATGTTTCAACACGTAAAAATCTCGAGATTAACACCACGCTTCAAGGTGAGGCCAGCCCTACATTGCTGTCAATTTTCGACAAATCGGCATCCAGCATGGGGGCACGATGGATACAACACGCACTCAATCATCCATTATTTAATCACCATGACATAAACGAACGCCTCGCCTCGGTGACTTGGCTTACTGATCAGAAAAATCAGAAAATATTAACAACGATGCGTCAAATTTTTGCATCGATGTCGGATATCGAACGAATTAATGCTCGAATCACGCTTAAAAGTGCTCGACCAAGAGATCTATCGGGCTTAAGACATACTTTACAAGTAATCCCGAAGTTGCAAACACTAATAAATGCCCCACATTTAGCTCTGCTTTCTTCCTTATCTAGGGACCTTGCTCACAACACAGAAATTGCCACACAACTTGAAAAAGCCATCCTTCCCGAACCCGCCAACATATTGACCGAGGGTGGTGTTATCAACGATGGGTTCGACACGGAACTCGATACACTTAGATCCATACAAAATGATTGCGGCACTTTTTTAATTGAACTCGAGCAACGAGAGAGAAAAAATACCGGAATTTCAAACTTAAAGGTCGAGTTCAATCGTGTCCATGGATTTTATATCGAGGTATCGAAAGCCAATGCTGGAGCAGTACCAGAGACCTACAGGCGACGCCAAACACTCAAGAACGCTGAGCGCTTCATCACGCCAGAGCTTAAAGAATTTGAAGACAAAGCGTTGTCCGCTAGAGATCGCGCATTAAAACGTGAGAAATACCTCTACGAGGCGCTTATCGAAACCCTACAACAACATCGAGATGACATTCAGAAAGTAGCAAGAGCCATTGCTCAACTTGACGGCCTAGGTAGCTTTGCTCAAATTGCCTTGGAACGAAACTACGTGCGCCCAAAACTGGTTGCAGATAACGAAATTACCATCACAAACGGCCGCCATCCAGTAGTGGAAACGCAGATTGATAATTTCATTGCGAACAATCTTGAGATCAATGCACGTCACAAAATGCTGGTCATTACCGGACCCAACATGGGCGGAAAATCGACCTATATGCGCCAATGCGCCTTAATCGTCCTTCTTGCTCACGTCGGCAGCTTTGTTCCCGCCGAAGCTGCACTGATCGGCCGAGTCGATCAAATTTTTACTCGTATTGGAGCCTCTGACAATCTCTCAGGAGGACAATCCACATTCATGGTCGAAATGTCAGAAGCAGCAAATATTCTTAATAATGCTACAGAAAACAGTCTGGTACTCATGGATGAAATTGGTCGCGGAACCTCGACGTACGACGGACTTGCTCTGGCGCTTTCAATCGCAAGATATCTCGCAAAAACCAATCGAAGCCTCACACTGTTTGCTACGCATTACTTTGAATTGACGGGCTTGTCCGAAGAAATATCAGAAGTAAGCAATATTCATGTATCCGCGGTTGAGTACAAGGACGACATTGTATTTTTGCACAGCGTTGCGGATGGGCCAGCCTCACAAAGCTACGGAATACAGGTTGCTCAGCTTGCAGGCGTCCCTAAGGAAATAGTCCATGCGGCGAAACGTGAGCTCAAAATTTTAGAATCTAAAGCCAACACAATTCAACCAGACCTATTCAACCGAACAGAACCTCAGAAGCAAGAGCTAGAAAAAATCAATCTGATTACGAAGCGTCTTTCTTCAATCAAACCTGATGAGTTAACACCCAAGCAAGCTCTCGATCTAATCTATGAGCTCTATCAGCTGTAGGACAATAGTGAAAACTAAAACACGCGCTCATTTCTCACATGAATGGCGGCTAAGTGCCACAAAACGTCACGTAGGGACTAGTGCTTAACGCCGCAGGAGCAGCATAACCGCCCATTCCAATATGGTCACGATACGGTTCCGACAGCAAAGCGAGCATAGCTCTGAAGGGCTCAAGATCGTTACGACTCACTGCCGCATCTAATGCTTCCTCAACCTTATGATTTCGAGGAATATATGCTGGATTCACATCATTCATGCTCGTCGCACACTGCTCTGGAGACATTTCCTCGCGACCAACCCTTTTTATCCAGCGCGTTAACCATTCCGTCACCATTGATGAATCGATAAATTGAGCCTTAAACTTTGAATCATCACCCAAGACCGCTGACGCTAGGTGACGAAACACGAGAGTAAAATCCCCTTGCCCCTGGTGCATTAAGTGCAGCAATTGCTCAACGAGCGCCTGGTCACCTTGTTCGGCACTAACCAATCCAAGCTTAGCGCGCATATTTGAAAGCCAATATTTTTCATAACAAGCATTAAACGTGTCAAGCTCTTCAACAAACCTTTGTATAACCTGCTCCTCATCCTCTTCATAGAGCGGTATAAGCGCTTTTCCCAGTTGGGCTAAATTCCACTGACCGATTTTTGGCTGATTCTCATAAGCATAGCGCCCGTACTCATCAATAGAGCTGAAGACAGTAGACGGCGCATACCGATCCACAAAAGCACAGGGACCGTAATCAATCGTTTCTCCAGAAATAGTCATATTGTCTGTATTCATGACGCCGTGAACGAATCCGACGCTCATCCAATCTGCAATCAGCTTTGCTTGCTTGCGCAGTACCGATTTAAAAAAATCCAGGTACTTGTCATCCCCACTACTCACTTCAGGGAAATGTCTCGCTATGGCATAGTCCGCTAAACGTTTAACTTGATCCCATTCGTTTCTAGCCGCAAAATACTCAAAAGTGCCAACCCGAATGTGACTGGCCGAGACGCGAGTGAGCACAGCACGCGGCTTAGGCTCTTCCCTTCGAATCCAATCCTCTGTACCCACAGCAGCTAACGCCCGGGTAGTTGCAATCCCAAACGCATGCATCGTCTCACTGACCAAATATTCTCTAAGTACTGGTCCCAGCGCTGCCTTGCCATCACCACCACGAGAAAATGGTGTCCTTCCTGATCCCTTTAATTGTATATCCCGTCGCCTACCAGTCGTATCAACCACCTCACCGATGAGCAATGCACGTCCATCGCCCAGTTGGGGGGTAAACATACCAAACTGATGGCCTGCGTATATTAGGGCTATGGGGCTGGCATTTTCCGGTAACTCATTGCCAGAAAACACAGATATACCAAATTCACCAAGAATTTCTTCATGATCCAAGCCGAGCTCATTCGCAAGAGATGCATTAAACTGGAGCAGCTTAGGTGATGAGCATTTCTCAGGCAGACAGTGCTGATAAAACCCTTCTAAGTCTTCCGCAAAAGAATGGCTGAAGTGAATAGTCAACTTAGTTCACCCTGAGGCATCGCAGCGCTGTATTTGCGGCGCTGCTTAGTAGCAAAAAATCTAGCGTATAAATACCTTTGAGTATTTTTTTAATACTTTTCACAGCCCCGAATGATAAATACTCAGATGAAGCACCCATCATCATTCGGCAGCTTTTAGCGCTTTTATTTTGTCAGAGAGCTGGACCATCGCCAAAGCATAATTGTTGCTCGGGTTATAACGGGTAATCACATAAAAATTCTTTAAAGACATCCAATACTCAACCCCAGCATCACCTTCAAGTTGGAACAGCCCAACAGGCGTATCGTCCTTAAGGTCAAACTGGTCCTCCAATCCTATATTTTTTAGCTCGCCATAGGTCCGGTTTGGTTTTGATTTCCCAGTCAAATCACTAAAGCTGTCTGGTGCGATAGCACTTACTTCAAAAACAATCGGCTCCCCTCTCTTCCATCCATGCCTCTTCAAATAATTGCTCGCGCTACCAATTGCATCATCCACACTGTTCTCTAAATCAGCCATTCCATCGCCATCAAAATCAATGGCATATTCTCGATAGCTCGAAGGCATAAACTGCGCGATCCCAATCGCTCCTGCGAATGAACCTTTTATGGTATCGGCGCTGATGTTGTTTTCGCGCGATAACAACAAAAACTCCTCGAATTCCTTTAAGAAATATTTGTTCCGACGTTTTCCATAAAATCCTAATGAATAAAATGCATCAAGAATTCTAAATTCACCGGTGTAGGTGCCATAATTGGTTTCGATTCCAATTAAGGCCGTAATTATTTCTTGAGGAACACCGAAACGTTCCTCAGCCCTTGCTAGAGTCGCCGCATTTTTTTTCCAAAATTTAACCCCTTCTTTCTCGCGGTACTCTGTGACATAGAGTTTTTTAAAGAAGCTCCATGGTTTAGATGTCGCTGGCTTACCAAATGCGTTTAAGATGCTCTCTTTCTTTTTAGCGCTCCCAATTAATGCTTTGAGCTGCTCCTCTGAGAACTGGTGTTTAGTAACCATATCTTGAATAAATTGCGACACGCTATCTTTAACACTATCAGCTTGCGCATGCGCCGGGATCAAAAAGGAAATAATCAGAGCTGACAAACCCATCAGCAACATTGATTGAATTCGTGGCGATCGAATGGGACTCACATTGAACCTCGTAACGTCATTAGAAATACAATTTAGCCTCTAAGGTACCGCACTATCTATTGTAATTTCAATATTGGTTCCTGGACGCACCACCAGAGTTGATGACTCTAAATCTCCACTGGCTCGAATAGCATTACCCGATTTTGAAATACGCGCCCCCAAAAGAAACTCAGAAAAATCAGATAATTTCCGAGCAGGCATGAGAGATGATGAGTCGTCAAATGAAAAACTAAATGGCAACTGGTCCGCAGGAACCCGCATTGCGGCAATAGGCATCGGAGGACCCTCAATCGATCTCGCATAAATAAATACCACATCCTGCGAGTTTACTTGACTCATCAAATCTTTAGATATTTGAATAACACCTGAAACAATAGTCTCGCCCTCTTGTGTAAATAATTCATCTGGAGAAACTTCTTCAACACTCACCTCTTGACCAGACTGCACCAATCTAATTTTCGCCTCGGCAATACCTGATTGTAGCGTTTGAACTAATTGCTCATCCGCCAAGTTAGATTTCATTAATTGCGACCATCGATCAATTGCTAATTGATAAGAACCTGCCGCAAAAGCTGCTGTGCCGCCGAGCGCGAGCCCTTTTCCGTGATTTGGATCCAGTTCTAACGCACGATTAATCAACTCAGTCGGCTCTCCACTAAGGTTACCTCTAGCTGCCAACCCTCTGGACTCAGCATAATCAACAAGTATCGCTGGGTCATTAGGATCCAGTTGGTAGGCTCGCTCCCACGCATTAGCGGCTTCATCAAACTTGTGCAAGGCCTGATACGTTCGAGCCAACATGGCCAATGCTTGAGTGTCATCTGGGTTTTCCGCAAGATGCTCGATAACTTTTTCCGCCATTGACTCTAGCTCACCCTGATCAAATGATTGATCCTGTGACTCAAGAAAAGAGGCTACATCTTGCCCCTCAGGACTTCCAATCACGCCATATAAATAAAATGCAGAAAAAGGAATCAGAACAACCACCAACATCGAAACTATCTTCGCGTAGCGGCCAGACAGCACTGTCACTTGAGGCTCCTTTGCCACCTCTTCGAGAACACGACTTTCAATCTCTACTTTTGACAACTCATATTGTTCTGCAGAAAGGTTCCCAACACGGTGATCCTCCGCAATTTCTTTGAGTTGATCACGCAACAAACGTAAATTAGTTTGAGATTGGGTATTCGATGACGTCGCACGCGCTTTAAATATCGTTCTCAGAAATACGAGCAGAACAACTAAACTCAGCAACCCAGAAAACACAATAAATGATGACATTAGCAACTCGATCCTGGTTAGTCTTTTAGTAATTCACGTGCACGCGCAGCATCTTCTGAACTTTGCGGCGAATCAATGCCTCTAGAGCGCCGACGAACGATTCTAACTGCCATCCAAAAAGCCAAGATCAACATCAGCAATGGGCCTATCCACAATACCATAGTCGTCCCTTTCACTGGCGGATTATACAAAACAAAGTCACCATAGCGTTCGACCATAAAGTCTTTAATCTGCCGCTCACTCATTCCTCGACGCAGCATGTCTCTCACTTGATTTTTTAGATCAACGGCCAACCCCGCATTTGAATCTGAAATGGTTTGGTTTTGACAGACCAAACATCGAAGCTCAGCACTGATCGCCTTAACGCGCTCTTCGAGTTCAGGATCTTTTGCCAGTAGCGGCGCCTCTTCAGCATAGGAAAGGTTACTCACTAGGAAGACCATTAGGACTGCTAGGCTAATTTTTTTAATCACTGACGCAACTCCTGGATCAACGGAAGAATATCTTCCGAAACGTCTGCCTGAGTCAAAGGACCAATTTTTTTGTATCGAATAAATCCGCGACCGTCTATCAAAAACGTTTCTGGAACTCCGTAAACCCCGTAGTCAAGACCAACGCGTCCATCGATATCAAGCACTACCCGTTCATACGGATCGCCATGACGGTTAAGCCACTGCACGGCCGCTTGGGGTTTATCCTTATAATTAAATCCTAAAATAGGAATGTCAGAGGTTTTTGCAAAATTCACGAGGATCGGGTGTTCAACCAAACAAGGTCCACACCAGGAAGCGAACACATTAAGGAGCCACACTTCCCCTTCCATGTCGGAATTTGAAAGTCGCGCGTCAAACTCATTGAGTATCGGCAAAGTAAATTCTGGGGCAGCTTTTCCAATCAAAGGTGATGGCACTTCCTTTGGATTAAGCGATAAACCTTTCCAAAGAAATACGGTAATTCCAAAAAAAATAAACAAGGGAATTAAAAATCTCGTAGCAGTCATAATTTTTGCGAAATAATGATTACCTCAAGATGAGGCAGTCTTTTCTCCGCGATTCTCCTCGTCCTGACTCGCCCTTCGATAGCGTCGATCGGAAACTGCCAGGACTCCACCGAGAGCCATCAAAAACGCGCCACCCCAAATCCAATCGACAAATGGTTTCAAATAGACACGAACCACCCAAGACCCATCATTAAGAGGTTCTCCGAGCGAAATATAAAGATCTCTAGTGAAACCCGTGTCAATCGCGGCCTCAGTCATTGGCATTTGCTGTACGGTATACAGTCTTTTTTGAGGGAACATCCTGTCGACTTCTTTACCGTCGACCAATATTGCCATGGAGCCTTCAACTCCGGTGTAATTTGGCCCCTTCAAATCTTTAAGTGCATCCAGGCGAATCGTATACTCACCGATTGTCACCGTATTACCAAGTGACATTTTGACGTCCTTCTCGACCTCATAACCATTCACGAGCGTAACACCAACAATAAACACGGCCACCCCCCAATGCGCGAACAACATACCGTAATAGGCATTTGGTATCGCGAGAAATGAACCTAATAACGTTCTATCTTCTCCCGATGACATTTGCTTGAGTCTCGTCCACAAATTCACAAGTCCGGCTAAAGCAATCCAAGTGGCCATCAATAACCCAAAACTTACCAATATGCTCCAATCACCCATGGCGAACGGCATCAATAGCGCCGATATTACCGCAATGGCAAAGGCCCATTTCAATTTCACGGCTAACTCTGGCACAGAGGATTTTTTCCATCGCGCAATCGGACCAATACCCATCAAGAACATAGCTGGCACCATAATCGGAACGAATACAGCATCAAAATATGGCGGTCCTACCGAAATTTTGCCAAATCCCAGGGCATCAAGAAATAGAGGATAAAGCGTACCTAACAATACTGACGCTGCAGCAACGACAAGCAACACATTATTTGCGAGCAATGCTGACTCACGCGAAATCAAACTAAATCGCCCTCCAAGCCCAACCTTAGGGGCCCTCCAAGCGAACAGCAGGAGAGATGAGCCCACCACAAACACCAAAAACCCAAGGATGAAAACTCCTCGCTCAGGATCTGTGGCGAAGGCGTGCACAGACGTCAACACCCCAGACCGAACTAAAAACGTACCCAAAAGTGATAAAGAGAACGTGATAATCGCCAAAAGCACTGTCCAAATTTTAAAGCTTCCACGCTTCTCCGTCACTAAGAGCGAATGCATGAGCGCTGTGCCGCATAGCCAAGGCATAAACGAAGCGTTTTCCACGGGATCCCAAAACCACCAGCCACCCCAACCCAACTCGTAGTAAGCCCACCAACTTCCGAGTGCAATCCCGACTGTCAGAAAGGCCCACGCAATCGTTGTCCAGGGGCGCGACCATCTGGCCCAAGTCGTATCCAATCGACCGCTGATGAGCGCTGCAATGGCAAATGCAAATACTACTGAGAAACCCACATAACCCATGTAGAGCATCGGTGGATGAATGACCATACCCGGATCTTGCAACAACGGGTTTAAATCTCTTCCGTCCATTGCTGGCGGTAATAGACGATCAAAGGGATTAGATGTCAGCAGAAGAAAGGAATAGAAACCAATTGCGACTATGGCCATGACGCCGAGAATTAGCGACAACATATCTTTAGGCACACCTTTACTGAATCGGGCGACTGCAGCCATCCAACCCGATAACATCAGCACCCAAAGCAGCAGTGAACCTTCGTGACTGCCCCAACTCGCAGCAAGACGATAGGGCCAAGGTAATTGTGAATTTGAATTCGACGCTACATTTAAAACCGAGAAATCATTCGTGAGAAAAGAAACGACCAAACAACAAAACCCAAAGGCCGTTAGAAAAAACAAAACGTAGGCAGATGGTCGAGATACAGCCATCCAATTGACGTAACCTCGAGTCGCACCAACGAGCGAGAAAAAAGCCTGCGCAATGGCAACGCATAGCGCCAGAATGATTGCGAAATGTCCTATCTCAGGAGTCAAAATTTACCACCTTTCAAAAGCCACTGAGTGGCGTAACGCCCAGAATAACGTCATTGATTATCCATCTTTATTTGTCGCGCCCGCTCGAGGGCTTCCGCAGCCTCGGGTGGCATGTAGTTTTCGTCGTGCTTTGCAAGCACTTGATCAGCAATAAAAATTGCTTGAGCATTCATCCTGCCCTGCGCGACAACACCTTTCCCTTCCTGAAATAAATCAGGGAGTATTCCTGTGTACTGAACAGGCACGCTCTCGAGCGTATCGGTTACTTCAAACCGCACCGTCAGACCATCCTCTTCACGCCCGACACTGCCCTCCAGCACCATACCCCCTATCCGGAAGGCTTGACCCTGTGGCACCTGTCCCGCAAGAACCTCGGTCGGTGTGTAAAAAAATACTAAGTTACTGCGAAAAGCCTTCAACACAAACATCGCACCAAGAGTGAGCAGCGCTAAGGCAACAACAACAAGTATAAAACGTTTATAACGTGGTTTCATGCAGTAACCTCAGTATGTAACAAGAAGGTGGACCGAAACTGATGATCTGAGTTCATCTATTTTTTCTTAAGCGTGAGAAGCTCTATCAGAATGCAAAGGCCAGTGACAAGATACGAACCCCATACATAAAGTCCATAGCCACCCATCGCAAAAAATTCTGAAACACTTCCCCACTGCATTTATCTTACCCCAGACGATTCGGTTAACCACCCAGCGTTGGCTTCCCGATCGCGAATGATTCGACGCACTCGGACTAGAGATACGGCAATCGAATACATCCAAAACGCTAATGCCATCACTAACATTCCTGTGAGCATACTCGTTGCCATACTCGAAGATTTTGTGAAACTCACCGATGCGCCTTGATGCAACGTGTTCCACCATTTGACTGAAAAATAAATAATGGGCACGTTAACAACACCCACCAAGGCCAATATGGCCGACGCTCTATCAGCGCGCCTCGGGTCCTCTATGGAAGCACGAAGTGCCATATATCCAATATATAAAAACAGCAGAATCAACTCTGAGGTGAGACGCGCGTCCCAAACCCACCAAGCACCCCAGGTGGGACGCCCCCAAAATGCTCCTGTCCATAAGGCAATGAATGTCATGAGCGCACCCGTAGGCGCCAGCGCTTGCGCGAGCATCGACGATAAGCGCGTATTCATGATGAGGCCTACAGCTGCCCAAAAGGACATGACGAGGTAGATCAACATGGACATCCATGCTGCAGGAACATGGATGAAGATTATGCGGTACGACTCACCTTGCTGGAAGTCCGTTGGTGCGACGAAGAATCCGATATACAAACCCCAAACCGTCAGAATGGCTGCTAAAACAAAGAAAACAATAGCCATTTTCTTAGCTAGAGGGTAAAAATATTGCGGTGACGAATACTGCCAAAAACTCATAAAATTTCGACTCTTATAACCTAACGTTTAAACTCAGAAAACTAAGCAAGCAGTAATGGTACTTATTAGTGCCGCTATTCTAAAGCAATTTTAATAGCACTCGCGATCGCCAAAGGCGCCAGCGCGATCGAGACACAAAGCATCGCTAGAAGAACTGAGAGGTGACCCTCTATGGTCAAGCCTTGAAGATCAGCAACAACCGCTCCAGCCCCAAAAATTAAAATGGGCACGTAAAAAGGGAGAATAAGTATAGAGGTTAACGCAGCTCCGCCTCGAACGCCAAGCGTCAATGCTGCGCCTATAGAGCCAATCAAGGACAATACAGGGGTGCCCAGGAAAAGGGTGCCTAATAGCAATACTAGACTTGCTTGCGACAAGCCAAATTGGAGCCCAATAAGCGGTGCGACAATGACAACCGGCAATCCAGTAACCAACCAGTGCGCCAGGACCTTCGCGATCACTAAAATAGTTAAAGGCTCACCACTTAGGACCAAATGCTCGAGTGAGCCATCATTAAAGTCCGACTCGAATACACGATGTAACGCGAGCAAGGAACACAAAAGTGCACCAACCCAAATCACGCCTGGACCAATAATTTTTAAAGTACTGAGCTCTGGACCCACTGCAAGAGGAAATAAACTCGAGACAATCAGGAAAAAGAACAAAACTGTAACGACATCTGTTTTTTGCCGAAACGCCAGCAAAAGTTCTTTACGAAGTAAGGATAAAAATGCGCTGTGCACGACTAATCCAGCACCAGACTGACGGCTTGAGGAATCATGTCGAACGATTGATGCGTCGTAAAGATCACAAGACCTCCTGATTCAATATGCTTATTTAACTTCTCGGCTAAAGATGATATTGCCGCGACGTCCAGGGATGTGAACGGCTCGTCAAGAATCCAAAGTGCCCGATGCGACATAAAATCGAGTCGGCTAAGTGCTACGCGCCTCTTCTGTCCCGCCGACAGGTGCATCACAGGTCGGTTTTTTACGGACTCAAGTCCCGCTGCATCCAGGGCCAAATCGACGTCTTTCGCGCTGGGAGACACGCCGAGCAGTGGCAGCGTGAATCTTAAATTCTCTGCCGCGGTGAGTTGTTTTTTTAAGCCATCATCATGCCCAACAAAATTGACTGATTTAACAAACTCGCTGTGGTTTTTCGTGACTGACTCCCCCCTCCAACAGACCATTCCCTGATCCGGACGAGATAACCCTGACAACAATCGCAGTAACGTGGTCTTACCAGACCCGTTAGATCCAGTCACACGCATCGCACTACTTGAGGTCAGCGAAAAGTTCAATGCCTCAAATAAAATATTTTTGCCTCGAGAAAAGCCTAAATTTCGTACGTCTAACATGGGTTACCTGAAACGCGATCAACAGAAAAACTCATCGACGATCTTTTCGAATCATCTGATAAATAAGCATGCCTACAATCATGGAGACTACGAATACTGACGCATCGGTGTAACCCATACCCAGGGAAACCAATCCCGGACCGGGGCAAAACCCAGCAATGCCCCACCCTACGCCGAAGATAAGACTTCCAAGCACCAATTTTTTATCAACAGTCCTGTTCGTAGGGAGTTGTAAGTCATCCCCTAAAAGGGTCGTCACGCGTTTATCCACATAATTAAAAGTAACAATACCAATGCCAATTGCACCGCTCATCACCAAAGCTAAAGAAGGATCCCACTCTCCAAATATGTCGAGAAAACCAATCACCTTTTGTGGATTAACCATACCCGACACAATCAAACCTAATCCAAAAATTAACCCAGATATAAGCGCCCATATACTTCTCATGACGTCATCCGAACAGAAAGATGATTTATGACATAAACCGTAACAAAACCACCCAACATAAAAGTGATGGTAGCGACCAAGGAACGTGAAGATAAACGAGACAACCCGATCACACCATGACCACTCGTGCAACCTCCCCCTATACGGGTACCGATACCCACCAACAACCCAGCAATCACAAGTCCAATTGACGATGTCTGAATCACTGATTGCGGCAAATCCGCGTATAAGCCGTAGATCATAGGCGCGCCTATGAGGCCGACAAGAAACATCGCTCGCCAGCCTAGCTCTTGCGTTCGAGCGGAAAACACACCAGCCACAATACCGCTTATGCCTGCTATTTTTCCATTTGTCAGCACCAATAATGCAGCGGCAAGCCCGATTAGGCATCCACCCAACAACGAAGACCAAGGCGTGAAGACATCCCAATTTACGTGCATATCACCCCTCGTGAACTGACCATTGCATTTCAGTGACATTGTTATTAGTTAATTGAAGAGGTTATCATTGTTTATCAAAAGCGTGTTGCGCTCAAGCCTCCTACCTAAGGAGATAAAATAACTTATTTGGAGTCTACAGTATGGCTAACATTACAATGTACTTGGATTTTATTTCCCCTTACGCCTACCTCGCATTTAAACAAATCGGTAGAGGTTTACATGACCGTACCGAGATTACCTATCGGCCTATTTTATTCGCTGGATTACTGAATCATTATGGCCAATTAGGTCCCGCAGAAATTCCTCACAGAAGAGAATGGACCTTTCTACAAGCATTGTGGCAGGGCAAGGAAGCCGGGATACCGATCCAACTACCGAAAAGCCATCCATTTAATCCTCTCGCCCTCCTACGTTTAGCGATCGCTGAGACCAATTCAGGTAACCCAACACGGGAAACCTGTGATCGCATTTTTGAGTTCGTATGGAATCGTGGCATTGATGTGAGGGATGAAAATGAACTTGCAGCACTTCGAAATGGAATCACCTTGGATCGAGACCCCAGCGACCCAGCTGTTAAAGAACAACTCAAAACAAACACCGAAGAGGCGATTGCAAATCGCGTCTATGGCGTGCCCTCGTTTCATTATAACGACAAGATCTTTTGGGGTAATGATTCCCTCAAGATGCTTGAAGCCTACATAGATGGTGACCCATGGATTGATGAAAACTGGTCAAAGCCTGATACCGTGACTGTTGGCATTAAACGTAGAGCTTAAATAAAACAACATAACCAAAAAAATGGAAAATAAGATGCCTAAAGTTTGTTTAATCATCGGGGCAGGTGCGGGAATTGGTATGTCTACCTCAAGACGGTTTGCCAAGGATGGATATCATATTTGCTTGGTCCGACGCAGCGATCAAGCTGGCCTCGATAAATCAATTCATGAGCTCATCGAAAGTGGACATCAAGCGTCGGGGTTTATTCTAGATGTCACCACACCCGATCATCTCGAAGCACTCGTCACAAAAATTGAGACTGAAATTGGTGAAATTCACACCGCGGTTTATAACATAGGCGCTCAGATTGGCGATCGAAATTTGGACAGTACAACACACAAAGTATTTGAACTAGGCTGGAAGCTGGGCACATTCGGTTTATTCCGTCTTGCCAAAAGTCTCATGCCTTATATGGTGCAGCGATCATCGGGCTGCCTTCTCGTCACGGGAGCAACCGCATCGGTAAGAGGAAATGGCGGCCAGCACTCACACGCCGCGACAATGGCATCACGTCGTATGCTGTGCCAATCATTAAATGCAGAGTTCGCCCCCAAAGGCGTTCATATCGCACATATTGTTATCGATGGATTAATAGATGCACCGGACACACTTGGGAAGATGTTAGGACCCGATGCATTTGAGGATCTCAAACAACGAAAAGGCTATGAGAAAAACGGCTTATTGGTTCCGGATCAAATTGCCGAGAGTTACTTCCACCTAGCGCACCAACATCCTTCCGCATGGACACATGAATTGGACTTGAGACCGCACTCAGCACTGCCGTGGTGGAATCACCAAAAACTAGACTTATAAGAATAATTTAATTCTTCAAAGGCAGATTCTCGATCGTTGCTTGGAGGGGTTCACCGTCAACCCACATTGCTTTATACGACGCACCGTTAGAAAACGTATAAACGCCTTCACCGTTTGGTGCACCATTTTGAAAAATCCCCACATATTTGCCACCACTCGCGTAAATTTGCCGGCCACGACCATGTTCATGGTCGTTCCGCCAAAGCCCCTCGTAACGCGCCCCATCCACATAGGTATAGATCCCAAAGCCTTCTTTTAATCCGTTCTTGTAACCACCTCGATAGTGATCGCCGTTTGAAAACATCATGGAACCATGTCCATGAAACCGACCAAGCTGATAAGCCCCCTTATAGTTTGCGCCATTGAGATAACGCATCAGACCATGGCCATGGGGCATGTCATTTTTAAATTGTCCAACATACGTAGAGCCTGATAACGGGTGCTCAGAGCCAAACGTCATCTCACCACGACCTTCTTTCTTCCCTTCCTCAAACTCTCCTTGGTACTTGGTTCCAAATGAGTCTTTAAGCACACCTTCGCCATGTGGTGCTCCATCAAAAAAATCGCCAACGAAGTACAGATTATCGGTCTCTAGCGTCCCGTGACAGTTCGTCCATGTTGCATGATCATCACCCACACACGGAAGTTTATCCGCAGCCTGCGTCGAAAAAACCACACAAATTAGCGGTATAAATAAGCTTGTCTTGAGACGTGTTTTCATCTAATTAGGATAAACTAAAGCAACAGGAAATACTTATCGTCCCCTTGTCTTTACGTTGTCTGAAACCTTTCCTTTATAACCTGCCCATAGAAAAAATAGGCCTCCCATACCAAGCACTACGCCGCCAAATAAGAAAAATAAAGCGGTAAACCCAGTTGCCGTGCCAGTTTTGTAGGTGCCTAAAAGTATTACAGACATCCCGAGTAACACACAGCCCCAAGAGACATAATAGCTCTGCGATTTATCTCTCTCAATCATCACAAAAAAATCCTTTTTATAGCTCACAACCGTCATACATTAAACCACACCGACTCATGACTATTAACGTAATGAGCAAGTGCCTCTCAGGCATTCAGCATTAATTTTCTGCGCACAAATTGCCTCACCTCTTCACTGTCATCAACTTCCCAACCACTGGTTAACAGCCTTGTCATCTGCTGCTTGTTATATAGGAAAGACCACACCGGCTGAAATAAACCAAAAGTCACTAATGTGAACAGCAGGTGAAGTGCAGCAATGCCAATTTCAGACCGAAAGAGCGGGACCCAAAAACCAAAGTAGAAATAAGTCCATGACCAACCCAAACGACCCACCTTCACGACCCCACCTGTCGTATTTCTTAGTCTCACAGGTCGCTGCTTAAACACGAAAATACCAAGAAATGCTGGCAAACAATATACCAGTGGGACAATCCAATTCCATACGAAAAATGTTGTCATCACCTTTTACCTAAGTAATTATATTTTCAACTTAATCTAACTTAGATGTTCTGTAGCTTCAAACAACCCGCCTCTTTTAAGACTTATGGGGAATCGTCACTTCAAAGGTAACACCATCCTGTCCTGGCCGGTTACGAACAGACACCTTCCCACCATGAAACTGTGCGACCAAACGCACAATAAAGAGTCCTAAGCCAAGATGCCCCTCATCGGAAGATTGGCTTGTCTGGCTGCGGTCTGACACCATAGACTCGAAAATTTGAGATTGATTCTCAACGGGAATGATGGGGCCTTGATTTGTAACTTGCAACAACACGTCGGCACCAGTCAGAGACATTGCAATGTCAATCGATGAACCTGGATTAGAAAACTCATTCGCATTTTCAATGAGTTTATCCAACATTTGCCGAAATGCGTCGGGTGATCCTTGAACCCGCAGAGGAGACTCAGCAAAGACTACTTTGAACGAATGACGCTCATATGCACCACGATATTCCTCGACACTGACGGTGATTAATTCACACAGATCAATATCTTCAAGCTCCTCTGACGTGAGAGATGCCTCCAAATCTGATGCCTCACTCATTCGTTTAACGAGATTATTCAATCGTCGTATACCACCCTCTGCTCGCTGCAAGTAAACCTCTCTTTGTTCTGGGCTATTCGAACTACTCAATAGCTCCAATGAAGAGCGCACCACGGCAATGGGTGTATTCAACTCATGTGACAAACGTCTGGATAAGTTTTCGAGGTACTGCGTATAGTTTTTCAGTCGAATGCTGATACGCGACAAACTCCTCGACAACATCCCAATCTCATCTCTCGATTCTTGTGGCTGAATACGACCTATAACTTTCCCATCCACATCAAAAGCATTTTCAGTTTGTCGCGCAAGGTCTCCCAAACGCTTTACAGCATTACCTAAAACCGCAAATTGCAAAATAGCGTAACCCACGAGAATGACCAAAATAAAAGCAATCATCAATAAAAGATTTTGGTATCGCATCGCCAGTACTTTATTGGTGGTCTCCTCAACGAACACTGCCCCCACCACTTTTTTACCAACCCAGACGGGATGCGCCGCACTGATCACACCACCGCCACCATTCTGATTCCTGAATTGTCTCGCCACCTCATGGCCACCCAGAGCTTTATCGATTTCTGGATTATCAAGCTGCCAAGTACCCCCAGGCAAATCTGCAAAACGATACGTACCCGGCTCGATCCAGAGGTTCAATATCGGCCTTACCACTGACGCGATAACTGATAAAAATGCATCAATCAAATTACTACCGGACTGATCATCAAGACTTGCATCAGGGGCTTCCACGACCATCGTGTTCGACTTCAAGTTCTCCGCATGTGCTTTGATGCGACTTTGTGTGTCCACAACCCAGATTCTGGATTCTGATCGCTGGAGCTGCTTGATCACATTCTGCACTTCTGGAGAAGGCGCGAATACAGAGCCAAGCCGTGAAGGATCCGTCAAACTCTCACAACTACGAATCACAGCAACCGTAGGCCAATCCGATCTCGCCGTGACATTCATCACACCCAAACCTAAACTTGGCCCCACATCGGAGCGATACATTCTGATTTCTAAATCATAACCACCAGGCCTTACGCGCACCTCACCCGAGATGTCACGCTCGCGCACAAAATTATCAGCTTCATCCCTTAGAAGTTTTCCATTTTCATCAAGGACGTAGGTGACTAACCGTCCATTGTTATGCGGTTTGATCTGGAACTGATGAAACTGGCCATCCACATCGACTGTTGAAAGTAAGACTTGATCCACGGGTTCGTCAGTCACTTGCTCAGGAAAACGCTTCCAATCCGACTGATCCTCCACCTCGATCGCAATATAAATAACCTGGTCATAACTCCCAATACGATATCGGGCCGAGAAAGAGCGATCTGCATTTCCACCAAAACCATACTGAATAGGTGAGGACTGCACCATCAAATCTTACCAATCGTCAATTTTCCCATCAACCTCTGGCTTTCCAGGCAACTGTCCAATTTCAATATGACGGGCTGCATCGGGCGCAAAAGGCGTCACAACATTACTTGTGAAAATAGATGGTCGATCGCTAATCGCCGTACTTAACGCTCGAGCCGTGGCTAACACGCTCTCTTCTTGAGCTTCAAGCATTTTCTCCATCAACGCCTGAGCGTAGTACACACTAAGGAGTGGCACCAGAAACAGTACTGACAGAACAAGAATAAATTTTGTTTTAAGACGCATGGTTAAATATGGTCACATCAGCTACTTATCTTTTTGCCAAAGATACCCACGACCAAAATCAGTCTCAATCGCCTTAAAGTTTGGATCAATGGTTTTAAATTTTTTACGAATTCTTTTGATATTGGAAGTTACCGTATTTTGACTCACCTCAATACCATTAATCATTAACTGACGATGCGTCTTAATTGAGCCTGCTAGCTCCACGAGACGTTCAATGATCCAGTACTCGCCAACAGTGATATCGATGAGCACTCCTTTCCAAGATGCACGACTTTCATCGGGGAAAATCTCGAGGGAACCTATAACTTTCTTACTCCGATCCACTCTGGGCGCTTGACGGTCCATTTCAATACGCCTGATCAGACTATTGATGACCGCAATTAAATAATCGGTGGAATGATCCTTAGTGCAGTATTCGTCCGCACCTAAATTTAAACCATAAATTTTATCGCTTTGCTCACCTCGCGCGGTCAGTAAAACAATAGGTAACCGTTCTGTCGCTGGCGTTGCCCTTAACTGCCGACACAGTTGGAAGCCACCTTCATCTTCAGCGCCTAAACCCACATCAATGATGGCTAAGTCGGGGGGTGACTCTTCAATGCCAGCCAGTGCGCTCGCACGACTGATGTAATGCGATACGCGCCAATCGGCTCTCGAGAAAATATCACTATAGTTTTGGGCCAAACTCACATCATCTTCGACCAATGCAATACGCATGAACTTCCTCCCCTAATGATCCAGCAATTTTCTTACTGAGACTATAACCCCAAGAGGAACCAAACTCATCTCCTCATCGAAAACGCCACAAAATTGTCACTAATGACATGAAATCCCCCTTTTTTTAACCCCTTCGTTTCCATACCTAATCGGTTAAATACCCTCACGAAGCATTGATTTCGTCCGTTTCAACTAACTGAGGAGTTTAAACATGCACACACCCCTGACGGGTCATTGGACACACATCCAATCTCCGGCAAGTCAAATAATGAAGGATAGCTTTAAAGGCTTACTGACAACCATTAGCGTAGGGCTAACCATAGCCGCATGCTTATCAATAGTCATTCTCACACTGATACTGACATCAACAGTTGCGAATGCCGCCAAAACTGATGCGTTGTCCAATGCAAAAAGCGGCAGTCTGCTCGTTAAAAACGCCCAAACGGGCGAGTACATGCCAACACCGACTTTAGCTACGGATGTCAACATATCCGTCTCGGGCATCCTATCCAGAACCAAAGTCAGCCAAAAATTTCAGAACAACTCTAAAGACTGGGTCGAGGGTATCTATGTATTTCCGCTACCTGAGAATGCGGCGGTCGATCACCTGAGAATGCGTATTGGTGACCGCATCATTGAAGGTCAAATCAAAGAACGTAGTCAAGCTAAAAAACAATTTCAAGCTGCTGCTCAATCTGGAAAACATGCGGCTCTGATCGAACAAGAACGTCCTAACGTCTTCACAACAAGTCTCACTAATATTGCACCAGGGGAATCCATTACCGTTGAGATCGAATACCAAAATACCCTCAATTACCGTGAAGGGATCGTGAGTCTTAGATTTCCACTGGTTGTAGCACCCCGATATATTCCAGGTAGCCTTGATACGGACGAAAAAGCCGCGACCAGCAACGGCCAATCACCGCTAATCGAAGATGCACACAGAATATCACCGCTGGTACTCGATGAATCAGAACCAAAACGTAATCACGTCAATCTATCAATCAAGCTTGATGCCGGGTTTTCGATACAGGACATTCAAAGTACGAACCATACAATTAAAAAAAATAAGATCACCGATCAGCAATACACGATTCGGTTAGCGTCAGATGATGCGCCTGCGGATCGGGACTTCGAAATCACTTGGCGCTCCGTACCCGACTCAATGCCAAGAAGCGCGGTATATACGGAACACAAAGGCGATAAACACTTTGCACTCATCACCCTATTCCCACCAACGGCCCCCTTAACCACAAGTGTTCGATTACCACGAGATGTTGTCTTTGTGGTTGACACGTCAGGCTCGATGGACGGCGCGTCACTCGATCAAGCCAAAAGCGCATTAAAAATGGCGGTTCGTCGAATGGGTAAAAACGATCGGTTCAATATCATCCAATTTAATGACGAAACAAGCGCACTTTTCGGTAAAGAGCAACCTGCCTCAGATAAAAACCTCAAAGTCGCGTGTCGTTACATCAATGCACTTGAGGCGAATGGGGGCACCAACAGTTTACCGGCGCTGAGCACCGCGCTGAATGACGATGCCAAGCCGGGACGGATTCGTCAGGTGGTCTTCATTACAGATGGCAGTGTAGGAAACGAAGATCATATTTTTTCGTTAATCAAAAAAAGACTTGGGGGAAACAGGTTATTTCCAATCGGAATTGGCTCAGCCCCCAACAGTCACCTCATGACTAAAATCGCCGAGTACGGTCGCGGCACCTTCACCTATATTGGCGACATTTCAGAAGTCAGCACCAAAATGGGGGAGTTTTTTAGTCGACTCGAAAATCCAGTGGTTACCGACATCAAGACCAGATGGCCAGAGGGTTTTGTCATCGACATAACACCATCAGTAATTCCTGATTTATACCAAGGTGAACCACTCGTGATAGTAGCTGCCATGGATGAGGCTGCAACAGGGCCACTCCAAATTGATGGTCTGTTCGCAGGTCAAACATGGTCTCAGACCATCAACCTCGAGAACCAACAGAGTGAAAAAGGAATCGGTCAGGTTTGGGCACGTAGAAAAATCTCCGAACACATGGGTTTGCTTCGTGGTGGTGCGCCAGCGGAAGCAGTACGAGAAGCTGTCTTAGGACTCGCACTTGAGCATTCACTCATTACCAAGTACTCGAGTCTCGTCGCGGTTGACGTCACCCCCGGCAGAACTGCACAGTTCATGTACCGACAACTCATCCCGTTGAATCTCCCCAACCGATGGAGCCAGGCTAAAATTTTTGGCTCATTGCCTCAAACTGCCACACCGTCTGTAATGCATCTGATACTGGCCGCACTGTTCTTACTGTTAGCCTCCGTATTTTTCGTGATCACACGAAACACCACTCGGGCGAGACAAGCATGAGACTTCGAATTCGACATGTGATCTTCGTGAGTCTCATGTCGCTCTCGATTTGGCAACTCTTTGAGGCAGGATACATCCACGCCAAAGCCTGGATCGCGCAACAACTGATCCAGGTTGCTTGGGAAGATACCGTGACAAGCACCGATGCCCAACAACCATGGCCTTGGGCGGACACTCAGGCCGTTGCGCGGCTCACAGCACAGGACGGTACCGTTGACTTAGTGGTGCTCTCCGGCACTTCAGGTAGAACCTTAGCATTTGGTCCCGGGCACATGGCTGGTACGGCACTACCAGGGAGCTTTGGTAACGTTGTGGTGAGTGGGCATCGAGACACGCATTTCTCATTTCTAAAACACCTAGGGGCTGGTGACCAACTCACCCTTCAATCGACCAATGGAAACACAAAGGTCTACGAAGTGATCGGTACCGAAGTCGTCCACCAAAACGACGTAGCAGTCGCCATGGACGCAGGAGACGATCGAATTACCCTCATCACCTGCTACCCCTTTGACGCACCGATCCCCGGCGGCCCTATGCGATACGTCGTCGTAGCCCGGAGCATATCAACACAGTATCTGGAGATCTAAACAATGCACACGAACCGGTCTGTGGAGGGTAAGTGGGATGCTTTTAAAAACCATAAGAAGCAGATTTACTCGTGAGCACCATTAACCTCTTATGAAAGGAAATCTTATGGAAAAACTGGTGTGTTTTTTCTTAAATATTGGCGATGTTCTCGATTTGAAATTCGAGTCAGGTGAATTTAAGCGCTACCAAGTAGTGGAAACCGATGTGGTACCAATCAACGAAGCTCAATCAGGATTCACCACCAATCACGAACGCGTGACCCTCGTCACCAAATTCCCGTTTGATTCAAAAGATCCAACGGAGCGAATGCTCTACGTCGTTGTCGCACAACGCGTGCCTAAAACATTAGGGTTCGTGCGCACACCGTTTGCATTAACCGAACAATCAACCTCATCTAATTCAAAAACAGGAGAACTACTATGAAGTTACTTGCACCTTTAATGATTTTGATCGTCCTAAGCGCCTGTGACCAAACGTCAGTGTCACAAGACTTAGGTAAAAGCCAAGGCGGCACGCCTCCTAATCTTTTTCTGAAAGAAACCAACATGACCCTTGACGTAGAAAAAGAATGCGGGGAAGCACCTGACGTTACAGCAAGTAAGTAACAGACTACGATTGACCAGGAGCTCCGTCTGCTGCCACTCAGGCGGAAGCTCCGGGAGGCAAATATCAACTATCCAGGCATTGCTACCCGAGAAAAATTGGCGATAACCAAAACGACAGGGAGCTACAAATCATTCGGATGACCTGATTCTGGTTGGTACAATTACCGTGTGACACAAAGATGATTTTTACCCACAAACCTCAAATTCTTCTGAGACTCCGAATCAGCCTTTCCTTGTGCGAAGCTGTTTTTTAGCTTCTACGTGGCTGGTCTATGTATCATGCGTCTTTGAACAATTCAATCAATCACATTATATTTTTTATATGACAATTCCCAACATCATGGCTGGAAGAC